>QWCY01002303.1_pt1 | contig 34998 bp, 30 predicted proteins | sample 1972631 | NCBI WGS metagenome assembly QWCY01 (sample SAMN09866696, study PRJNA288562) | Human gut metagenome isolate pre1_stool, whole genome shotgun sequencing... | isolation source: gut | host: Homo sapiens | place: USA: California
CCCCTGGGAGCGTCTGCGCATCCTGCGCAAGGAGCTGCCCCACCAGAAGCTGCAGATGCTGTTCCGCGGCCAGAACATGCTGGGCTACCGCCCCTACGCCGATGATGCTGTCGAGTACTTTGTGCAGAAGTCTGTTGCAAACGGCATCGATGTCATCCGCATCTTCGACGCACTGAACGATCCCCGCAACCTGCAGACCGCCATCAAGTCTGCCAACAAGGAAGGCGCACATGTTCAGGGCTGCATCAGCTACACCCTGAGCCCCGTGCACAACAACGAGTACTACGTCAAGTATGCCAAGACCCTGGAGGAGATGGGCGCAAACTCCATCTGCATCAAGGACATGGCTGGCCTGCTGACTCCCTACACCTGCTACGATCTGGTCAGGGAGCTGAAGAACACCCTGTCCATCCCGGTCGATATCCACAGCCACTACACTGCCGGTCTGGCTTCCATGTCCCTGCTGAAGGGCATTGAGGCAGGTGCCGACATCGTTGATACCGCCATGAGCCCCCTGAGCGGCGGCACCAGCCACATGGCCACCGAGAGCCTGGTCGCTGCCCTGCAGGGCACCGATTACGACACCGGTCTGGATCTGAAGCAGCTGAACGTTGTCCGCGCTTACTTTGCAAAGCTGCGCGAGAAGTACATCGCCAACGGCCAGATCAGCCCCAAGAGCCTGGGCGTGGATGCCAACACCCTGCTGTATCAGGTGCCCGGCGGCATGTTCTCCAACATGCTCAAGCAGCTGAAGGATGCAGGCAAGGAAGATAAGCTGGACGAAGTGCTGGCTGAGATCCCCCGCGTTCGTGAGGACGCAGGCTATCCTCCGCTGGTCACCCCCACCAGCCAGATCGTTGGCACGCAGGCTGTGTTCAACGTTATCCTGGGCGAGCGCTACAAGATGGTCACCAAGGAGTTCAAGGGCCTGGTCCACGGCGATTACGGCAAGACTCCCGCTCCCATCAGCCCCGAGTTCACCAAGAAGATCTTGGGCGACGAGCAGCCCATCACCTGCCGCTTTGCCGACACCCTGGCTCCCGAGATGGACAAGCTGAAGGCTGAGGCCGCCAAGTGGGCAACGCAGGAAGAGGATGTTCTGACCTACGCAATGTTCCCGCAGGTCGCACCCAAGTTCTTCGAGAAGCGCAATGCCAAGAAGCAGGGCGTGGACGCTGACCACGCTGATTACACCAATCAGTCTCACCCTGTCTAAATCATAATACCAGAAGGGGCTGCTGCACCGTTTGATGCAGCAGCCCCTTCTTTTTTTTATTTGTGCTCCCGCAGGTCTCAGTTGTTCTTGCCGTTCTCAGCCTTCATGGCGTTGTAGCCGATCAGCACGGTCCAGACATAGGCGCAGGTCTTGGGGATCATCAGCATACCGATCAGTGGGTTGACATCTGCCCACAGCACCACCGGGAGATAGAAGCCGAAGCTCAGCACGATGGTCAGCCACATCCAGCGGAAAGCCTGATCCTTGTGTTCCTTGGCACTGTGGTAGAACAGCACGATGATCAGCAGGCCCAGCAGTGCAAAGGGGATGTTGCGCAGGATGCCCCAGGTCAGCGGGGTGTGGTTGGTCAGCCACTGGTTCTGCGGCATCATGCACAGCACGATACGCACAGCGGAAAGGGCGTACACGGCAATGGTCAGATCCTTCTGGCCCTCGATCTGGTAGCGCTTGCGCCAGACGTAGTACAGCAGTACATAGAACACGGTCATGGTCACGGAGGTGATCCACTTGCCCAGGCCCAGAGGCACAGCGTAGTTTTCCAGGCCGGTGGTGCACAGTGCCAGTGCACGGGGCACCAGATGGAAGAAGTCACCTGCGCCCAGCACCACGGCCATCAGGCCGAACAGGCGGAACTGGGTGTTGTCCTTGCTGCCGCGGATCATGCGGATGCCCAAGGTCAGCACGGTGACCAGATAGAAGATGTCGAAAACGGTCTCAATGATTGCTCTCATAAGAATGTTGCTCCTTTACGGTTGGTTTGCTGCTCTATCGCGATCCGGTCAGCGGCTGCCGGCCGGACTGCATCGTTGTGATGTGCAGGCTGCCGTGGGTGGAATGCTGGGTTCACTCAATGTGAACGCTGTTCACTTTTGGCCGTAAAAAACTCCCACAAGACTGTGGGATGTTTTTTACACTTCATAAATGGTCCTGCGGATGATCTCCAATACCGCTGTGGGGTCAAAATCCTGCTGCACCACGGCAGAAAGCATGAGGGAGAACAGGATGCCCGCAAATTTCTGGCGGGTGAACTCCTCAGTAAATGCGTCTGGCCGGATCTTTTTGTCCCTGGTCAGCACCATGGTCAGCGCATCCAGGATGTGCTGCCAGGTCTGGCGCATCTGCTGCTTGCCATCGGCGGTATCCTGCCGCACAAAGCCGAGCGCGTGGTGGGTGAAGAAGCCGGGGTACTGCTCAGAGCCGTACTCCATCTGCCGGTACATCCAGCGGATGCAGGAGAGAGTATCCTCAAACACCGCCGGGTCGTCCGGGTGGCGGAAGATATCGCTCCAGATGCTTTCCACCGCCGCGCTTACCAGATCGGTCTTGGAACCGAAATAGTTGTAGATGCACCCCACGGATACCCCGCAGGCTGCTGCCACTGCACGGATGTTGACCGCTTCCCATCCATTCTGCTGGATGAGGACCCGGCTCGTTTTCAGGATCTCCTCCTTGGACGTTGCCATCGGATTCGTATGACCACCTCCTCAACATGAACACTGTTCACGATGCATAGTATAGCGCTGTTCCTGCCCCTTGTCAAGGGGGGGGAAAATAGATTTTTTTCGCCGCATTGCTTGCAAAAAAAGGGGCGGCAGAGTAAAATATATAGTATATGTATCGTAACATGGGTCTGTGTGCCCCAAAGCGGATACATATACGAAGAATGTCCGCAGAAAACCCTTTGGAATACGAGGAAAAAAGCATGATTTTGAGCATGACCGGTTTTGGCCGGGGAACTGCTGTGCGCAATGGCCGTGAGATCACGGTGGAGCTGCGCAGCGTCAATTCCCGGTACTTTGAGTATTCTTCCCGGATGCCCCGCACCTGCAGCTATCTGGACAGCCGCCTGAAAAAGCAGCTGAACGAGCGGGTGACCCGCGGCAAGGTAGAACTGAGCCTGACGGTGCAGACCGTGGATGCCGCCGATACCGTGGTGGCTGTGAATCAGGAGCTGGCAAAGAGCTACCAGCAGGCCCTGCGGGACCTGTCTGAGACGCTGGAGGTCAAGAACGATGTGACCGCCGGGATGATCGCCCGCTTTCCCGATGTGCTGACTACCCGCCACGCCGATGTGGATGAGGAGCAGCTGTGGGAGGATGTTTCCGCTGTCACCGCCCAGGCACTGGATCGTTTTGTGGAGATGCGCGCCGCTGAGGGTGCCAAGATGAAGGCTGACGTGGAGAACCGCCTGCGTTTTCTGGAAGAATGCGTGGGCCGGGTGGAGACCCTGAGCGCCGGCCGGGTGGAGAACTACACCAACCGCCTGTACGAAAAGCTCAAGGTCATTCTGGAGGACCGGAACATCGATGATGCCCGTGTCCTGACCGAGGCCGCCATCTTTGGCGACAAGACCGCCGTGGATGAGGAGACCGTCCGCCTGCGCAGCCACATCGCCCAGTACCGCTCCATTCTGGAGCTGGACGAGCCCGTGGGCCGCAAGCTGGATTTCCTGACCCAGGAGCTGAACCGTGAGACCAATACCATTGGTTCCAAGTGTCAGGATCTGGATATCACCCGCATCGTGGTGGATATGAAGGCGGAGATCGAGAAGATCCGTGAGCAGATCCAGAATCTGGAGTAAACCCTGAGATTCAGATGGTTCGGAGGAAAAGATGAAACTGATCAACATCGGCTTTGGCAATCTGGTCAGCGCGGGCCGGGTGGTGGCTGTGGTCAGCCCCGATTCTGCCCCGGTCAAGCGTCTGGTCAAGGAAGCGCGGGAGCGGGGGATGCTCATTGATGCGTCCTATGGCCGCAGCACCCGCGCCGTCCTCATCATGGACTCCGACCACGTTGTCCTTTCGGCCCTTCAGCCCGAAACGGTAGCCAGCCGTGCCGCCGGTCAGGCCGAGGGCAAAACAGTGACAGAAGAGGAGCAGTAAGACCATGGAAAATGAAAAATATCTGTTTGTCGTTTCCGGTGCCGCCGGTACAGGAAAGGACAGTGTGGTCAGCGCTTTGCGCAAGGCCCACCCCGAGATCGAAAAAACGGTTTCTGCAACCACCCGTTCCCCCCGCCCCGGGGAGCAGGAAGGGGTAGACTACTACTACCGCACCAAGGAGCAGTTTCAGCAGCTCATCGATCAGGATGAGGTCGTGGAGCACAACTTCTTCAACGGCAACTACTACGGCACCCTGAAGGAAGAGGTCAACAAGCGGCTGAACGCGGGCAAGCTGGTGGTCATGGTCATCGATGTGCATGGCGCGGCCAATATCCGCCGCATGTATCCCGGTGCCACCACCATCTTCCTGCTGCCCCCCTCCACCCAGGAGCTGGAGCGCCGCCTGCGCGGCCGCGGCACCGAGACCGAGGAGAGCATCCGGGAGCGCCTGGAGATCGCCCGCAATGAGCTGGCCCAGCAGGATAAATTCACCCTCAAGCTGGTCAACGACGAGGTGGATGCCTGTGCCGCCAGGCTCTATGATGTCATCTGCCAGCGTGCGGGCCTGACCCGCTAAATCGCTTTGAAGGAGCTGCCTGAATGCCCAAAACGGTAGGCGTTGCAGTGAGCAACGCGACCTTTCATTTCGACAAACTCTATACCTATGCCGTCATGCCCGACCAGCAGGATACCGTCCGGCTGGGCAGCATGGTGCTGGTGCCCTTCGGGCGGGGGAGCCGTGCCCGGATGGGTGTGGTGCTGGCCTGCGATGCCGAACCGCAGAGCGCAAAGCTCAAGTTCCTGTTCGATGTGGCCCCGGCCTCTGCCTGCCTCACCCCGGAGCTGCTGCGGCTGGTGCACTTTTTGAAGGAGCGCACCTTCTGCACCTACTACGAGGCTGTCAAGGCGGTCATCCCCTACGGCGCGCAGTATAAGCCCACCGTGGCGGAGGACGGTGTGACCCCGGTGCTTCAAAAGCAGCTCGTCCGCCACACGGAAAATGCCTACAAGCTGGTGGGCACTCTGCCTCCAAAGCCCAGGCCGACCGCCAAGCAGCTGGCCGCAGTGGCCCTGCTGGCCGGGGGAGAGCGCACCCTGTCTGCATTGGAGGGAAAGGGCATCAGCCGGGCGGTGCTGGACAACCTCTGCGCCAAGGGCGTGCTGGAATGCAGCAAGGTGAACAAATCCATCGACCTGTATTCTTCCATCCCGCTGAAGAACGAGCCCATCCTTCTCACGGAGGAGCAGCAGGCCGCCTATGACGCGCTGCTGCCCGGGCTGGAGGATGCAGCCCCGCACTCGGCCTTGCTCTACGGCGTGACCGGCAGCGGCAAAACGCTGGTGTTCCTGAAGCTCATTGAGCACTGCCTGCAGATGGGCCGCCGGGCGCTGGTGCTGGTGCCTGAGATCAGCCTGACCCCTCAGATGATCCTGCGGCTGAAAAGCCAATTTGGCAAGCGGGTGGCCGTGCAGCATTCCGCCCTCAACCACACCGAGCGCCTGCTCCAATGGCAGATGATCCAGGACGGCGGCGCGGATATCGTGGTGGGCACCCGCAGCGCGATCTTCTCTCCGCTGGAAAACATCGGCCTTGTCATCATTGATGAGGAGCAGGAACACACCTACCGCTCCGAATCCGCGCCCCGCTACTCGGCCCACGAGGTGGCCCGGCAGCGCGCGGCGGAGAACGGGGCCCTGCTCCTGCTGGCCAGCGCCACCCCCAGCACCGAGAGCTATTATGCCGCCCAGCATGGCCGAACCCAGCTGGTGCGCCTGACCAAACGCTATGGCGGCAACCCGCTGCCCAAAGTCCAGATCGTGGATATGCGGGCCGAGCTTGCCTCCGGCAACCCCCGGGAGATCAGCCTTGCCATGGAGGATGCCATCCGGCACAACCTTGAGGCAGGCAAGCAGACCATCCTGCTGCTCAACCGCCGGGGTTACCAGACCGTGGCCCAGTGCGAGGACTGCCGCGAGGTGCTCAAGTGCCAGAAGTGCAGCGTGCCCATGGTCTACCACAAATCGGCCCACAAGCTGCTCTGCCATTACTGCGGCAGCCAGCTGGACCCGCCCCCTGCCAGATGCCCCGCCTGCGGCGGCAAACTGCAGTACCGGGGCTTTGGCACCCAGAAGGCCGAGGAGGAGCTGGCAAAGCTCTTTCCGGAGGCCCGCATCCTGCGGATGGATCAGGATACCACCGCCGCCAAGGATGCCCATGAAAAGCTGCTGGCAAAGTTTGCCCGGCATGAATATGACATCATGGTGGGTACCCAGATGGTGGCCAAGGGGCTGGATTTCGAGGATGTGACGCTGGTGGGCGTGCTGGGCATCGATTCGCTCCTGTTCGCTCAGGGCTTCCGGGCTTATGAGACCGTGTTCAGCCTCGTCACGCAGGTGGTGGGCCGGAGCGGCCGGGCAAAAGACCCCGGCTTTGCCATCATCCAGACCACCGACCCGGACAACCCGGTGCTCAACCTTGCCGCCGCGCAGGACTACGACGCGTTCTTCGAGCAGGAGATCGCCTACCGGAAGCTGGGGCTTTATCCGCCCTTCTGCGGGCTCTGCGTTGTGGGCTTTGCCGGACCAAAGGAGAGCGAGGTGGCCCGGGCTTCCGCCCGCTTTGCGGCCCTGCTGGGCCGACAGGCGGCCAAGCAACCCGACCTGCCCCTGCGGGTGCTGGGCCCCACCCCCGGCAGCATTGAAAAGATCAACGATTCCTACCGCTATAAACTCACCGTCAAGTGCCGCAACGACCGCCGTTTCCGGAACCTCATCCGGGAAACGCTGACCCTCTACGAGCAGGAAAAACTGCCCGGCAAGGCCACCGTTGTGGTCGATCTGCACTCGGACGGGGATATCTGATACAACACAACAAATTTTGGAGGTACCACTATGGCTATCCGCAATATCGTAAAAGAGGGCGACCCCATCCTGAACAAGGTCTGCCGCCCCGTGACCAACTTTGACGACCGCCTTGCCACCCTGCTGGATGACATGCGGGAGACGATGATCGCCGCCGACGGCGTGGGTCTGGCAGGCCCTCAGGTGGGCATGCTGCGCCGCGTGTTCGTGGTGTGGGACACCACCGATGCCCCCGAGAAGATCCCCGAGGATTATGAGTACAAGTTCATCGATTTCGTCAACCCCGAGATCCTGGCTGTTTCTGAGGATGAGGAGACCGCCTACGAGGGCTGCCTGTCCTTCCCCGGCCACAACGGTGCCGTGACCCGTCCCGTTGCCGTCAAGGTGCGTGCGCAGGACCGCAATGGCAACTGGTTCGAGTTGGAGGCTGAGAACCTGTTGGCCCGCTGCATCCAGCACGAGAATGACCATCTGGACGGCATTACCATCATGGAGTCCAGCGAGTATTTCTACGAGGACACCGAGGAGGGCAAAAAGGCTGCCCGTGAAGCGAAAGGAAACAACTGATGCGCATTCTGTTCATGGGAACCCCGGATATCGCCGCGGAGTGCCTGAAGGCCCTGTATGCCGCCGGTCACGAGATCTGCGGCGTGTACACCCGGCGGGATAAGCCGGTGGGCCGCAAGCAGGTGCTCACCGCGCCCCCGGTCAAGGAAGTTGCTCTGGAGCATGGGACCCCCGTGTTCCAGCCCCGCACCCTGCGGGATGGCAGCGAGGATGCCAACATCCGGGCGCTGGCCCCTGACCTCATCGTGGTGGTGGCCTACGGCTGCATCCTGCCCAAATCCGTGCTGGAAGCTCCGAAGTATGGCTGCATCAACCTGCATGTGTCCCTGCTGCCCAAGTACCGCGGCAGCGCCCCTGTGCAGTGGGCTGTTCTGAACGGCGACACCGAGACCGGCGTTTCCATCATGCAGATGGACGAGGGGCTGGACACCGGCGATGTGCTGGTCTGCGAGAAAATCTCCATCGGCCCGGAGGAGACCAGCGGCGAGCTGTTCGACCGGGTCACCGCCGTGGGTGCCCGCGTCCTCTGTGAGGCGGTGCTCGCCATGGAAGCTGGCACCCTCAAGCCCCAGCCCCAGCAGCATGAGAACGCCACCCTGGCCCCCATGCTGGACAAGGAGCTGGCAGAATTCAGGCTGACCGATACTGCTGCGCACATCCACAACTGGGTGCGCGGCATGAACCCCTGGCCCATGGCCTGGTTCGTGACCGCAGGCGGCAAAAAGGTCAAGGTGACCGAGTGCCGCGTGGCTGTCTCCAACGGTGAGGCTCCTGGCACGGTGCTTTCCACAAAGCCCCTGACGGTGGCCTGTGCCGATGGCGCGGTCCAGCTGCTCCATGTGGTGCCTGAGGGCAAAAAGCCGATGGATGGCACCTCCTTTGCGGCTGGTCTGCGCCTCAAAGCGGGGGATACCCTCTGATGGCGGCCAATCCACGGGCAGCGGCAGTGGCTGCACTGGTCCGGCAGGAGCAGGACGGCTTCTCAAACCTTGTGCTGGATGCCGAACTCCGCCGCCAGAAACTAGAGGGCCGGGATAAGGCCTTTGCCGGTGCCATCTTCTACACCGTGCTGGAACATCAGGGCACGCTGGATTTCATTCTGGAACAGTTCCTGCCCAAGGGCCTTGCCAGGCTGGACCCGCAGGTTCGCGAGATCCTGCGGGCCGCGCTGGCGCAGGCCCGCTATATGCAGGTGCCGGTGTCGGCGGCGGTGAACGAGGCTGTCAAGCTGACCCGCACCTTCAAAAAGGCGAGTGCGTCCGGGCTGGTCAATGCCGTCCTGCGCAAGGCCTGCAATTATGATCTGGAAACTGCCCGCTTCCGGAACGAGACCCAGCGCCTCATGGTGCTGGGCTCTGCGGGGCAGGATGTGGCAGAGTTCCTGCGCACCCATTACCCCGAGGAGGCGCTGGGCATCCTGACCCACACCGCCGACGGCGGCTGCACCAGCCTGCGGGCCAACTGCCTGAAAATGGATGCCACGGCCCTCTGCGAAAAGCTGCTGGAAAGCGGCGTGAAGAGCGCGCAGCCCGGCCTTGTGCCCGGCAGCGTGCTGGCAAAGTTTGAGGGCAGCCCGGCGGAGCACCCGCTCTTCAAGGAGGGCTGTTTCCATGTGGAGGGGCAGGCCAGCCAGCTGGCAGCCCTCTGTGTGGAGGCAAAGCCCGGCGATACCGTGATCGACCTCTGTGCGGCACCCGGCGGCAAAACGCTGCTGCTGGCCGAGGAGATGCAGGGGCAGGGCGCGCTGTACAGCTGCGATGTGGCAGAGCACCGGGTCGGGCTCATCCGGAGCGCTGTGGAACGGATGGGCTTTGCCCATGTCACCGCCCTCTGCAATGATGCCACCCGCCCCAACCCAAAGCTGCCCGCCGCAGACCGCATTCTGGTGGATGCCCCCTGCAGCGGCCTGGGCATTCTGGCAAAAAAGCCGGATATCCGCTATAAGACGCTGGAAAAAGCACGCCACGATGAATTATTGGCCACCCAGTCGTCCATTCTGGACACAGCAGCCGCTCTGCTGAAAGCGGGCGGGCGGCTGGTCTACTCCACCTGTACCATCGACCCCGCTGAGAACGAGGAGCAGGTGGCGGCATTCCTTGCCCGCCACCCGGAGTTCCGGGTGGCCCGGCCCGCTGTGGCGTTCCCTGACGGAATGACAGTGGGGGAGCACGGGGCGCTCTCGGTGCCCACCCGCACCGGGATGGACGGCTTTTTCCTCTGCGCCATGCAGAAAACGCAATGAACCCGCCGTCCGGTTCGTATTGATTCATAGGAGAATACCATGGAACAAAAACGCTGTATCTCTTCCCTGACGCTGGCCGAGCTGACCGCTGCGCTGAAAGCCATGGGTCAGCCGGGCTTCCGGGCAAAGCAGATCTTCCACTGGGTGCACCAGAAGCTGGTCACCGAGTTTTCTGCCATGACCGACCAGCCCAAGACCCTGGCTGCGGATGGCCGATGGCAACTGCATCGAGACCGTTGTCATGCGCTACCACTACGGCAACACGGTCTGCGTCTCCACGCAGGTGGGCTGCCGGATGGGCTGCCGCTTCTGCGCCTCCACCCAGGCAGGCCGGGTGCGCAACCTGGAAGCCGGTGAGATCTGCTCTGAGATCTATACCGCCCAGAAGGACATCGGGGAGCGCATCTCCCACATCGTCCTCATGGGCATCGGGGAACCGCTGGATAATTTTGACGAGGTCATGCGCTTCCTTGAGAACATCTCCTCCCCGGAGGGTGTGAACATCGGAATGCGCAATATCAGCCTTTCCACCTGCGGTCTGGTGCCCAAAATCGACCAGCTGGCTGAGAAAAAGCTGCAGCTGACCCTTTCGGTCTCCCTGCATGCCCCCAACAACGAGATCCGCAGCGGCATGATGCCGGTCAATGATGCCTACCCCGTGGAGGTGCTGATGCCCGCCGTCCGCCGCTATCAGGAGACCACGGGCCGCCGGGTCAGCTTTGAGTATTCGATGGTGCGCGGTGTCAATGATTCCGATGCCTGTGCCAGACAGCTGGCCGACCTCATCCGGGGCATGGGTGCTCATGTGAACCTCATTCCCATCAACCCGGTGGACGGAAGCCCCTACTCGGCTACCGATGCCGCCAATGTCCAGCGCTTCCAGAAAAAGCTGGAGAGCCTGGGGGTCAACGCCACGGTACGCCGCCGTCTTGGCAGCGAGATCAGCGCCGCCTGCGGCCAGCTGCGCCGGGACGAAATGAATGGTAAGGCGTAAATCGCAAGAGGAGAAGCCTATGAAACTAGCAGGAAAAACGGATGTGGGCCGCGTCCGGCAGGAAAATCAGGATGATTACCGTGCCGGGGAGCTGCCTGGCGGTGCTGTCTGGGCACTGGTGTGTGATGGTATGGGCGGTGCCAGAGGCGGCCGCGAGGCCTCACAGGGGGCCTGCAATGTCATCGAACAGGTGTTTCAGGAGCAGTACGCCCAGTGCGGAGCAGGGCAGGAGGGAGCTTTTTTGAAAAAGGCCCTCATCAGTGCCAACCGCTACGTGTTCAACAAAGCCGCCCACGAGGAATCGCTGGCCGGTATGGGAACCACGGCGGTCTGCGCGCTGGTGCGGGGCGGGGAAGCCACCCTCTGCCACGCGGGCGATTCCCGCGCCTACCTCTGCCGGGGCGGTAAACTGACCCAGCTCACCCACGACCACTCCTATGTGCAGGAGCTGGTGGACTGCGGCACCATCACGGAGGAGGAGGCCGAGCATCATCCCCAGAAGAACATCATCACCAGGGCGCTGGGCGTGGATTATCGGCTGGAGCCGGAGGTCACTTCGGTGCAGCTGCAGGCAAAGGATCTGCTGCTGCTCTGCTCGGACGGCCTGACCAACATGGTGCCGGTGGAGCAGATGGAGCAGCTGCTGGCGCAGGGCCCGTTCTACGACCTGCCCGACAGGCTGGTGGATGCCGCCAACGAGAACGGCGGCTCCGACAACATCACCGTTCTGCTACTGGCTGTGGAACCTACGGAGGTGCACCATGGATAACCTGATCGGCAAAATGCTGGACGGCCTGTACACGGTGCGGGAACTCATCGGCACCGGCGGCATGGCCAATGTCTACAAGGCCGTTGTGGGGCCGGGCGGGCCGGTGCCGGAGGGCACGGTCGTGGCCGTTAAGGTGCTGCGGCAGGAGCTTATGCACGACCCTGACCTTGTGCGCCGCTTCAAGAACGAATCCAAGGCCATCTCGTTGCTCAACCACCCCAACATCGTCAAGGTGTATGATGTCTCGGTGAGCGACCATCTGCAGTATATCGTGATGGAATATGTGGACGGCATGACCCTGCGCGAGTATCTGAACGAGCGGGGCGGCAAGCTGACCAGCCGGGAGACCGTCCACTTTATCTCTCAGATCCTGAAAGCGCTGGACCATGCCCACCGCAACGGCGTGGTGCACCGGGACATCAAGCCCCAGAACATCATGCTGCTGGACAACGGCCAGCTGCGGATGATGGATTTCGGCATTGCCCGCATCTCCCGGGCCGAGAACCAGCTCTCGGGCGGCAAGGCCATGGGCAGCGTCCACTATATCAGCCCGGAGCAGGCCAAGGGCGATGAGACCGACTTCACCAGTGACCTCTATTCGGTGGGCGTGATGATGTACGAGATGCTCTCGGGTCATCTGCCCTTCGATGCCGATGACGTGGTGGAGGTGGCCATCAAGCAGATCTCGGATCAGCCCAGGAGCCTGCGGGAACTGGCTCCCTGGGTGCCGGTGGGGCTGGTGGAGATCACCGAGCGCGCCATGGCAAAGCGGCCCGAAAACCGCTACAAGAGCGCCGCTGAGATGCTGGAAGCCCTCAACGCCTATGTAGAGAACCCGGCCATCGTGTTCAACTACACCTATCTCCCCGATGAAATTCCTGAAAAGGTGGTGGAACCCCCTATGCCCAGAAAAGAATCCCGTCCGGAGCGCGGCAGTGCTCCGGCAAAAGGCAGAAAAAAGAAAAAGCGCACCGTGTTCCTGCCGGTGCTGTTCGGCATCACCGTGGCCTTTGCACTGGCCTGCGCAGCCCTGTGCTGGATGATCCTGAATGATTCCAGTTCCCTGATGGGAGAAAAGGCCGATGTGGTGCTGGCAGATTACAGCGGCATGACCCAGGATGAGGTCAACGCTTCCCAGCAGGTGGCATCCGGTCAGATCGTCATCAATTGGGAGCAGGCTTACAGCAACGATTACGCCGCCGGTTACGTCTACCGGCAGTCCCCGGTGGCGGGCCGAACCGTCCGCGAGGGCCAGAGCGTGACCCTGACCGTCAGCCTGGGCATCCAGTATGTCACCGTGCCGGATGTCTCCAACTATGTGCAGGCAGATGGTGAGCAGCAGCTCAAGGATCTGGGGGTCTCTGTTTTGATCACCCAGGCGGTGGAACCCAGCGTGGCCGCAGGCTCCATCATCCGCACCGAACCTGCTGCGGGCAGTCAGGTGGCTGCAGGCTCCACAGTGGTGGTCTATGTCAGCCGCCCGCAGGTCAACACCACGGCCAAGGTGCCTGCCCTGACCGGTCTCAAGAGCGTGAACGATGCCCGCTCCGTGCTGGTGCAGAACAAGCTGGGCCTTGGCAGCACCACCGAGCAGTACAGCGACCAGCCCGCCGGTACCATCATCGGCCAGAGCCCGGCGGCAGGCTCTACCGTCAAGGTGAACAGTCGTGTCAGCATTACCGTGAGCGCAGGCCCCGAGCCGGTGCCTGAGACCCCGGCTGAACAGCCGGGCAGCTCCTCCAGCGATTGGTGGAGCGGCCTGATCGGGGGCAGCTCTTCCAGCAGCGGCGATTCTTCCAGCAGTGAGGGCACCGGCCTGGGCGACTGGTGGAGCGCGCTGCTGTCCTGAGGGAGGAACGGATGAAGGGATATATCGTAAAAGGAATTGGCGGATTTTACTACGTCAAGACCGAAGAGGGTGTGATCGAGTGCAAGCCCCGGGGCATCTTCCGCAAACAGAAGATCACCCCCGTGGCGGGCGATGAGGTGACGCTGGAGACCGAGAACGGCGCGGCAGTCATTGCCGAGATCGCACCCCGCAAAAACGTGTTTGTCCGGCCGCCTGTGGCCAATTTGGATGTGTTGTTCCTTGTGGCCAGCACCACCCAGCCCACCCCCAGCACACTGGTGCTGGACAAGCTCTCGGCCATCGCCGTGGACAAGGGAGTGCAGCCCGTCATCGTCTGCACCAAGGCTGACCTTGGTGAGGTGGAGTTCCTGCGCAGCGCCTATGAAAGATCCACTCTGCCCTTCATTGCCATCCGCTACGACAGCGGGGAAGGGCTGGACGAGGTCAGGCAGTGGATCAGCGGGCGGCTCTGCGCCTTCTGCGGCAACTCCGGTGTTGGCAAATCGACCCTGCTGAACACCCTGCTGCCTCAGGCCGAGCGGGAGACCAGCGCCATCAGCCAGAAGCTGGGGCGCGGCCGCCACACCACCCGCGAGGTGACCATCTTTGAGGCCTTTGGGGGCCGCATTGCGGATACCCCCGGTTTTGCCAGCCTGGAAGCCAACCGCGCCGGGTTCATCCCCAAGGAGAATCTGGAGCACGCCTTCCCGGAGTTCGGGCCCTACCTTGGGCAGTGTCAGTTCACCGGCTGCTCCCACCGCACGGAAAAGGGCTGTGCCATCCGTGCCGCTCTGGCCGAGGGAAAACTCTCCCGGACCCGGTACGACAGCTACTGTGCCATGTATGAGGAAGTCAAGGATGTCAAGGACTGGCAGAGGAGGGGAATGTGATGCGCTGCGTGATCCTCTCGGCCTGCCCGGTCTCGCCGGAGCTGAAGCGTCTGCTCCGCCCCGATGACTTCATCATCGCCTGTGATGCAGGCTATCGCAACTGCGCGCCGCTGGGCTGCAAGCCCAATATCATCCTGGGAGACTTCGATACCGCTCCCTGTCCGGTGCAGCAGAACGACGATATCATCGTCCTGCCTCACGTCAAGGACGACACCGACACCGAATATGCCGCCAAGCTTGCCAGTGAGAAGGGCTTTACCGAGGTGCTTCTTCTGGGCGCGCTGGGCGGCAGGCGGATCGAGCATACCCTCTCGAATCTTGCCACCGGCCTTGGGCTGGAAGAACGGGGGGTGCGGGCAACGCTTCAGGATGAGCGCAGCCGCGTCACCTTTGTCCGCTCCGGCGAGACCCGTGCCTACCCGAAGGAGGAATTTTTCTATTTCTCCGCTTTCCCCATGGAGGGCAGGGCGGAGGGCGTGTGTGAGCACGGTTCCTACTATGAGCTCACCGATGATGTGCTGGTGGCCGGTTATCCGCTGGGGGTCAGCAATGAGTATGCCGAAGGCTCAGACTGCATCACCATCTCCACCCGCAAGGGGGCGCTGGTGGTCGTGGAAACGGTGCCGGATACACCGATCCTGACCGGGAACAAGGCCTGAGCCGCACACTTTGCCGTCCTGCCGCTTATATTGTGGTATCACACCACGAAAGGCGGGAGAGCGATGCAAGTGGTCGTTATCAAAAGCCCGAAGTGTCTGCGCGGCGTTCTGCGCAGGCTGTTCGGCATCAAAAAGGGATAAGAAAAATACCGGGGCAGGCGGCTGCTCCGGTATTTTTTGTGGCACATCATTCTTTTGTGGTATAGGTCAGATCCAGCACCGGGCCAAAGGGGTCAAAGATGAGGTTCTGGATGCCGGGTGCGATCAGCAGGCGCTTCTGCTGGGCAAACAGAGGGACCGCCACGGCATCGCTGAGCAGCTGGCGCTCACATTCGCCCAGCAGGCGGCAGCGGGAGCTTCCGGTGGCCTGGGTGCTGGCCTGCAGCTGGGTGGTATACAGGGAATCTGCATAGCCGGTCAGGCCGCCGCCCGCTGCGGTGAACTGGTTCAGCATGTTGTACACACTGCCGCCCTCGGCGCTGATGGGGGCCAAGGCGATGGTGTAGTCCCCCTCGGCCAGCCGTTTCGCAAAGGTCTCCTCGTCCACTTCCTCTACGGAGAAGAAGAGGGAAAACTCCTTCTGCCACACGCCATTGATCTCCTCAGCGGCGCTGGTCACGCCGGAACCGGCAGGCACCATCAGGCTGACCTTGTTGAAGTCGGAGGTGGTCAGCGTCTGCCGCGCCGTGAGGTAGAGCGCCCGGGCATCCACCGCGGCGGGAGTCACATCCCCGGCGGTATCCCGGTAGTTCATGCCGTCCACAGTCAGGCCGTCCGGTACCAGACCGTTGGCGGCGGCATAGAGCCCGCCGTCCGGCACCTCGGCTGCACCCCGCGCGGCCGAGGCCAGTGCCTGCCGCAGCTCGGTGGAAGCAAACACGCTGCTGCAGTTGAACAGCAGGCTCCATGTGGTATCGGAGTAGGAGAGGGAAGTCAGGGTGGTGGGCGCGGCGGTGTCGTCCGGGGCGGCAGAGCACTTCTCGTTGGCAATCAGCTCTGCGGCGGACTGCCCGGCGCTGTTGGTGTTCTGCACCAGCCGCAGGCTGTCGATGAGGCTGCCCGAGGGGGCACGCCGCAGGAACAGGCCGCTGGCTGTCCAGTTGTAGATGTAAAAGCTGCCGCTGGAAAGGGTGGACGAGGCATTCAGACCGTAGGTGCCCCGGGTGGAATTGAAAAATTCCTCATCGCAGGGCATGGCACCGGGCAGGGTGAGCTTCTCGAGGAAGTTGTCGTCGGCACTGCTCAGGTGGAACACCAGCGTCAGCGGCCCGGAGGCCGTGACTCCCAGCGCGCTCTCGGGCATCTGCCCGGCCAGCACGGCGGCGCTGTTTTCAAGGGCCGCAAACTCCACCGCGTAGGGGGAGTTGGTCTCCGCCCGGAACAAGCGCCGGAAAGCGAACACAAAATCCTCGGCGGTGATGGCGTAGTCGGTGGCGTTGCCCTTGGCGGCGGTGTAAGTCAGGCCGTCCTTGAGGTAGAAGGTGTAGGTGAGGCCGTCGGAGGACTTCTCCCACCGTTCGCAGAGGGCAGGCTCATATTTGCCGCTGGGATCTTTGCGGACAAGGCCGCTGTACAGGTTCTCGCAGGCGATGACATCCGCAGAAGCCGAGGCCACCTGCGGGTCAAGGTTGGCCGGGATACTGTCCACGAACCAGGTGAAGCTGTTGGAGCCCGAACCACAGCCGGTCAGGGCAAAAACAAACGCAATGGTCAGCACCACTGCGGAAAAGCGGATCAGGGAATGTTTCAAGAAAATGCGCTCCTTGTAAAATGATGCAATTAAAGTATAGCGGAAACGGTCGGAAAAGACAATCGACATTTTGTGAATTCAGATAGGATTTCGGTGCATCCGGGGCCAGAACAAGGTTTGGCGTTGCCAATTGGCTGGAAAAGGTGTAAAATGGAGCAGTGAATCAATTTCAGCCTGAATTTTCATAGAGGAGGTTCTTTCTTTATGCAGAAAGATCAGCAGAAGCTTGCAGAACTCATCCGGGGCAAAAAGGTGGCGTTCATCGGTGCCGGTGTCAGCCACAAGACTCTTATCAAGGAGTTTGTGGAGCTGGGGGCCCATGTGACCCTGTGCGACCAGAAAAAAAGCGTGGAGGAGTTTGGCGATTATGCCGCTACCATCCGGGAACTGGGCATTGACCTGAGCCTGGGCGAACACTATCTGGACGGCTTCAAGGGCCAGGATATCATCATGCGCACCCCCGGCTTTGTGGGCTACTTTGAAAAGCCCCTGCAGGATGCCATGGCGGCGGGCACCATGGTCACCAGCGAGGTCGAGCTTTTCTTCGATTTCTGCCCCTGCGAGATCGTGGCCGTGACCGGCTCTGACGGCAAGACCACCACCACCACCCTCATCTCCAAGTTCTACGAGGCCGCAGGCCGCAAGGTGCATCTGGGCGGCAACATCGGCGCTGCCCTGCTGCCCATGCTGCCCGAGGTCCGGCCGGAGGATGTGGCTGTGGTGGAGCTGTCCAGTTTCCAGCTCATCAGCATGCACCAGAGCCCGAAGATCGCGGTGGTGACCAACGTCACCCCCAACCACCTCGATCACCATAAGGATATGCAGGAGTACATCGACGCAAAACGCAACATCCTGCTCTACCAGAACCCGCCCTGCCGTGCCGTGCTGGGCTACGAGAACGAGATCAGCCGCTCCATGCAGAAGGACTGCAAGGGCAGGCAGGTTTGGTTCACCCGCCTGCACGATACCGACAACGGTGCATTCCTGCGCAAAGAGGACAACATGCTCTGCATGGCCGAGGACGGCGTGGTAACGCCCTTCCTGGCCCAGAAGGACATCAAGCTGCGGGGCCTGCACAATATCGAGAATCTGCTGGCCGCTGCCGCCGCAGTCTGGGGAGAGGTGCCCGTGGAGGCCATCCAGAAGGTGGGCAGCACCTTTACCGGCGTGGAGCACCGCATTGAGCCGGTGCGCACGCTGGACGGCGTGCTCTACTACAACGATTCCATCGGCACCAGCCCCACCCGCACCATTGCGGGTCTGCGCAGCTTTGACCAGAAGGTCATCCTCATTGCGGGCGGCTACGATAAGCACATCCCCTATGAGCCGCTGGCTCCCGAGATCGTGGCCCACGTCAAGGATCTGGTGCTGATGGGTGCCACCGGCCCCCGCATTGAAAAGGCCCTGCGGGAAGACCCCGGCTTCAACGAGGCCGCACTGCCCATCCAGCACGCGGACAATATGCAGCACGCTGTGGAGCTGGCCCGTGCCGCCGCAAAGCCCGGCGATATCATCATCCTGTCTCCCGCCAGCGCCTCCTTCGACCTCTACCCTAACTTTGAGGTGCGCGGCCGCGAGTTCAAGAACATCGTCAACGCACTGAAATGATCACGCAGGTCAGAACGCCTCGCCAGAGGCAGCGGTTCCGCAGCGCCTGCCGTGGAAAGCTCTGCCTTGGGGTCACGATGCCGCAGGCGCAGGCGCTCTTCGGCAAAAGCCAGCCGGGCCGGTTCTTCGCCGGGCCAACGCTGGCGCTGGATGTGGGCGGCAGCACTGCCTGGCTGGCGGGCCACGCCAACCCGGACGAACTGGCCAGCTTCCTGCATTTCTGCGGCTGTAAGGCGGTCATCCTGGACGAAGCCGAGTGCCCGCCGCCCACCGGCTGGGCCCGTGCAAAGTCCCATTTTGTCTTTGGCCTGGCACCCGGAAAGCAGTTGCCGGAACCCGCTGTGGAAGAAACGCTCTGGGCCTCCCTGCATTTTGACCCGGAGCCCCCGGCGGGCCCCGTTGCACAGATGCTGTTTCCGGACCGCCCCACGCGGCGGGATGATTTTTACTCTGAGCTCTGCTCAAAGCGCGCCCGCGGCAGGGCTGTGGTCTGGGCTCTGGAACAGGGCGGGGAGCTTGCCTGCACCGTGGGCGCTTACGCCATTGGAACGGAGCAGGCTTACATGGCCTGCGGCGAGACTGCGGAGCCATTGCGGGGGCGCGGCATCGGCGGGCGGCTTATCGTCCGGCTGGCCAACACCCTCTCGGCGCAGGGCCTGCAGCCCCTTTTCCTCTGCTCCCCGGAACGGGTGCACTTTTATACCCGCCTCGGCTTTGAAAAGCTGGGAGAGTATGCCCGATATGAAAATAAAAATCAAGGATAGATTATGTCAATGTTGAACCACTTTTTTGATTACAAACCCGAAGTCCTGGCGCTGGACGAAAAAGCCATGGAACTCTGCCAGCCCTATTTCCACCACATGGAGGAGATCCGGGACTACAACCAGCTGAAAATGCTCAAGGCCTTTGCCGATACCCAGATGTCCTCCACCGATATGCTGGGCACCACCGGCTATGGCCTGTGGGATACCGGCCGCGCCAAGCTCGAGCAGATCTTTGCCGAGGTGATGGGCGCGGAGGATGCCCTTGTGCGCAGTCAGTTCCAGAGCGGCACCCATACGCTGGCGGTGGCCCTGTTCGGCCTGCTGCGGGCAGGGGATACCCTGCTGGCTGCTACCGGCCGCCCCTACGATACGCTGGAGGGCGTGATCGGTCTGGACGGCAAGGGCAAGGGCACCGGCACCCTGATGGACTACGGTATCCGGTACGACGAAGCCCCCCTCAAAGCCGATTTCACCCCGGATTACGCGCTGATCGCTCAAAAGGCCCCGGGGGCAAAGGTCTGCCATATCCAGCGCAGCCGCGGCTACCTGCAGCGCAATGCCTTTGATCTGGATACCATTCAGAAGATCGCCGACACGGCCCGTGCCGCCAACCCCGAGATCATCATCTTTGTGGACAACTGCTATGGTGAGTTCACCCAGATGAAGGAGCCCTGCCAGGCAGGTGCGGACCTTGTGGTGGGCAGCCTCATCAAGAACCCGGGCGGCGGCATCGCCCCCACCGGTGGCTATATCGCTGGCCGGAAGGATCTGGTGGAGCTGTGTGCCTACCGCCTGAACGCCCCCGGGCTGGGCAAGGAGCTGGGCTGTACGCTGGAAACGCCCCGTGATATGTACCTTGGCTTCTACTATGCCCCCGGCGTGGTGTGTGAGGCCATCAAGACCGCCATCTATGCCCAGTGCCTGCTGGAGCTGGTGGGCAAAAAGCCCATCCCGCGCTACTGCGAGGACCACAACGATATCGTGACCTGCTTTGATGCCGATACTGCCGATGCCCTCATCGGCTTCTGCCGCGGCATTCAGGCCGCCAGCCCCGTGGACAGCTATGCCGCACCGGAACCCTCTCCGGAGCCGGGCTATACCGATGAGGTCGTCATGGCAAGCGGCAGCTTTACTCAGGGCAGCACCATTGAGCTCTCCTGCGACGGCCCCCTGCGTGAGCCTTACACCTGCTACCTGCAGGGCGGCCTGAACTTTGCCGCAAGCCGTGCCGGTGTCCTGCTGGCCGTGCAGAATGCTTATTTCAAGGATTGAACTTTTCAGAAAGAAAGCGTGAATCAAATGAATCGTGTTACTTCCATTGATGCCCGGATGCTGGAACGCTTTGAGCAGGGCTATGCTGCCCGCCCGGAGCTGAATGTGATGTCCAATGCGGTTTCCCGCACGGCTCTGCCGGACGCGGCCTTTGTGCCCGCCGCCGCTGCCAAGCTGCGGATGGACTTCTCTGTGCTGGTCAAGACCAATAACATCACCAACCAGAAGCAGAGCGGCCGCTGCTGGATGTTCTCTACCCTGAACGTCCTGCGCCAGCGGGTGATCGCCAAGTGTGATCTGGAGGATTTCTCCTTCTCTCCCACCTATCTGGCGTTCTACGATAAGCTGGAAAAGGCAAATCTCTTCCTTGAGAACATCCTCCACTTTGCGGATCAGGATCTGACCGACCGTGAGACCTACACCCTGCTGGGCAGCCCGCTGCCCGACGGCGGCCAGTGGGATATGGCCATCAGCCTGATCAAAAAGTACGGCGTGGTGCCCTCCTGGGTCATGCCGGAGACCGTCCACTCCACCGGCACGGCCAAGTATCTACCCATCCTGAACCGCAAGCTGCGGGAGGATGCGCTGGAACTGCGGGCCATGGCAAAAGAGGGAAAGGACACGGCCACCCGCCGCGAGGAGATGCTGGCGGAGATCTACAACGCCCTGTGCATCCTCTACGGCCAGCCTCCCAGGAGCTTTGACTTTGAGTATACCGACAAGGATGAGCACTACCACTGCGAACGGAACCTGACCCCGCACACCTTCCTTGAGAAATATGTGGGCAATGATCTGGATGATTACGTCGTCATCATCTCCTCGCCCATCCATGCGCTGAACCGCACTTACTGCCAGCCCTTTATGGGTGACGTGGTGGAGGAGAATATGTTCTGGCTGAACCTCTCGCAGGAGGAGCTGGAGGATCTGACCATCCGCCAGCTGCAGGCAGGGGAGGGGGTCATGTTCAGTTGCGACTGCCACCCCGACGGCGACCGCGCCAACGGCTATTGGGACCCCGACTGCTTCCAGTACGGCGAGGTGCTGGGCGGCCTGACCTTTGGCATGACCAAGGCCGAGCGGCTGCTCACCCGTGAAAGTACCATGAACCATTGCATGATGTTCTGCGGTGTCAATCTGGACGAGAATGGCAAGGCTGACCGCTGGAAGATCGAGAACAGCTGGGGCGATGCCTCCGGCCAGAAGGGCTACTACATCGGCAGCGAGAAGTGGTTCAAGGCCAATGTCTACCAGATCACCGTCCGCAAGAGCCTGCTGAGCGATGCCCAGCGCGCCCTGCTGGATCAGGAGCCCCTGCCCATGAAGCTGTGGGACCCGCTGGCTTGAATTTAAATAAGATGCTATAAAGAAATCCCCCCGCCTATGGCGGAGGGGATTTCTCTGTTAAGCGGATAATAGGGGAAGCTTCAACGTGAAGCAGCTGCCTTTGCCCACTTCGCTTTCCAATAGGATTTCTCCGTGGTGCAAGTGGGCAAGCTCCTGCGCAATGGTCAGTCCCAGACCTGTGGAGTCGTGCTTGGAAGAGGTGGTGGTGTGGAAATACCGGTCAAATACGGCGGCCTGATCCTCCGGCGCAATGCCGCAGCCCGTGTCCCGGACGCTCACCAGAGCAGCACCGGCCTCCACCCGGCTGTTGACGGTGATGCTCCCTCCTGCAGGGGTGTAGTGAATGGCATTGGTCAACAGGTTCTGCAGGATCTGCTGCAGCCGGATCTGGTCGCCCCACACCGGCAGCTCCGAAGCCGGGGGAGCCTGAAGCACCACGCCCTTCTTCTCAGCCTCCTCCCGGCAGCTGTCACAGACCGCAGTGATGACCTCCCCCAGAGATACCCGGTCCTCGTTGAGCATCACCTGTTTCTGCTCCAGCTTTGCAGCCAGAAACAGATCCTCCGTCAGGCGGCGGAGAAAGGCCGTCCGCTGCTGTAAGGCGGGCAGCAGGGCCGGCAGGGCCTCCGGTGCAGCCTCCAGCGTGTCCAGTCCACTGCTGACCGCAAACAGGGGGCTGCGCAGGTCGTGGAAAATGTTCAGCATCATGCTTTTCCGGGCCTCGGTCTCCTCCGTCAGGGCCTTTGTCCGCTGAATGACCCGAGCATCCAGCTCCCGGGCCAGCTGCTCCGCCCGGTCAAATTGCAGGGCATACCGGCGGCAGACGTAGGCCATGCAGCCCAGAGTAAAAGGCGCGTCGTAGATCCGGGCACACCGGAACAGGTAGAAAAACACGCTCTCCTGAAAAAACGGCACGTGCATGCCCGGCAGGACCACCCATACCCGGAAGCCAATGGTGATGGCACAGGGAAACAGCATCAGCAGGGCAGCGTCGGAGCCCCGGGCATACATCGCCATCAGTATGCCCAGACAGTAGCCCATGCCCAAAAGCAGCCCTACCGCCCGTACACGGCTGGGGGGAATCAGCGTCAGAACAAGATACCCCAGCGTCAGAAGCAGGGAATGGAGCCGCTGCCCGTGAGACACCGGCACAGCCCCTGTCAGGGCGGTACACAGCAGGATACCTGCCAGAACCGTGACGGTAAAGAATCCCCGGCGGAAAAAGACGCTCCAGCCGGAACTCCCCACCGGAGCCAGAATGATCACCAGAGCCCAGAGGGTCAGCACCGTCAGATACAGCAGAAAATACCCCAGTTCCTTCTGAGGCTTGTATCGGTACAGGGCCAGCACCACCGCTCCCAGAGTGCAGAATACCGCAATGGCCATCCACTGCAGCACCGTGCGGAAGGTCAGGGCAGCCACTCCTTTTTCCGGGAACAGGGCAGCCCATGCCATCAATTGGGCTTCGGAGTCCATGCCGGGGACTCCAAAATCCGCCAGCGCCGGCAGTCGCTGGTTGAACCAGATCCCTGCCAACCCAATGGCCAGTGCCAGTGCCCCGGCAGCAGCCGGAAGCAGAAATCGCTTTTTTATCATAAAAAGACCCCCTGCAAAACTTTGGAGAACCGGTTGAGAACAGCCCGGAAATACGGTATACTAGATAAAGATATTATAGCAAATTCACGCCGAAAAGGGGAGGGCAAACCGCATGATCCGCATTCTTCTGGTGGAAGATGATCCGGTGATCCGGGACACTACCAGCTATTTCTTGAAATGTCAGCAGAATTTTGAGGTGGTCTGCGCTGACACCGGCGGCGAAGCGCTGAGCCACGCCCGGGAAAAGTTCGATGTGATCCTGATGGATATTCTTCTGCCGGACACCAACGGCATGGATTTGTGCCAGCGCCTGCGCAGCTGGCACCACTGCCCCATCATTTTTACTTCCTGTCTGGACGATACAGACACAGTGGTACGGGCACTGGAATTGGGCGGCGATGATTTCCTGACCAAGCCCTACAACCACAAAGTTCTGCTGGCCCGCATCATGGCAAACATCCGCCGTGTCCAGATGGATGCCGCAGAGCCCAGCGTCAGCGGCTACCACTGTGCGGCCTTTACGCTGGATTCCAACAGCCATTGCGTGGAAAAGGATGGCCGGAGCATCCATCTGGCCGACATGGAGTACCGCATCCTGACCCTCTTCATCCGGCATCCCAACACCTTCTTTACCGCAAACGAGCTTTACCGGAAGATCTGGGGGAAGGAGAGCCTGGGGGATGTCCGCACTGTGCAGGTGCATATCCATAACCTACGTAGTAAGATCGAGCCCGACCCCGCAAAGCCCGTCTACCTCAAAAATGTCTGGGGCAAAGGCTATATTTTCCGCCCGGAAGGGGAGACGGAGGCCTGAAATGGTTTTGCTGTCTTAAATATCGTTAATCCTCAAAGCACCCACTTCTTAAGGAAACTTAAGCCGTGGGCGCTTTTTTCTGCTCTGATTTGACCGTTATTTATCAAACAAAGTGGGAAACGGGAATTTCCAAATGAAGAAACGGCATAGATGCTTAAGAATTCTTAAAAGACAACAGGCGGACTTTGTGTTAATTTATTATCGAACGAAGTCTGCACCGCATTGTGGCGGTACGTTTCGGATAAGAAGGAAAATCAAAGAATAAGAACAGAAAAAGAGAAGAAAGGATCATCCAAGCATGAACAAGATCTCGCGTAAAGGCTTTCTGAAGATCGCCGCTGCCGCTGCCATGTCCGGTGTCACCGCCGGTGCACTGGCTGCCTGCAACGCTGCAAGCTCCTCCACCGCCGCTTCCGCCGGTGCAGCAGGCAGCTACACCCCCGGTACCTACACCGGCACTGCTGAGGGCATTTCCTCTACCGTCAAGGTCACCATGACCTTCTCTGACAGTGCTGTGACCGACGTTGTGGTCGATACCTCCGGCGAGACCGCTTCCTACGGCGCTGCTGCTGCCGAGGAGTTGAAGAACCAGCTGCTGAACGCCGGCTCTGACGAGATCGACGGCGTGTCCGGCTCCACCATCACCTCCGATGCCGTGAAGAAGGCCGCCAAGAGCTGCTTTGCACAGGCAAAGGGAGAGGCAACTGTAACTTCCGTTCAGCTGCCCACCGGCGACGAGACCGATTGGCTGGGCAAGGAGCCTGACATTGACGAGGCTGCCATCACCGAGACCGTGGACACCGACATCCTCATCGTGGGTGCCGGCAACGGCGGTATGTTCGCTGCTGCTTATGCCGCTGCCAAGGGCCTGAACTTCCGTATCATCGAGCAGAACGGCAATGTGCAGGATACCCGTCACTGGGTGGGTGCCGTGGACGGCTTTGGCGCTCAGGAACAGGGCATCAAGATGGATCGTGCCAAGCTGCTGAGCGAGGTCTCCCGTTACGCTTCCGGCAAGTGTGATCAGCGCGTGGTCAAGACCTGGATCAACGAGTCTGCCGAGATGATCGAATTTGTCCGCTCCATCATGGAGGACAAGTACGGCGTGAAGATGATCTACACCTACGGCGACGAGGCCAAGTGGCCTGCAGAAAACGCCGGGCACAACACCGATTATATGTACCCCGAGATCGAGTATACCTATGATCGCTCCAGTGGTGCCGCCCGGAACGAGCTGCTGCTTCAGTACATTCAGGAGCTGGGCTACGATGTGGACTTCAAGACCAGTCTGGCCAAGCTGGAAAAGAACAGCGATGGCCGCATTACCGGCATTATCGCCCAGAGCACCGAGGATGACCACTTCATCCGCTACAACGCCAACAAGGGCGTGCTGCTGGCCTGCGGCGGCTTCCCCGGCAACCCCTACATGATGGAGCAGCTGGATCCGCTGGGAACCTCCGTCACCACTGCCTGCTCCTACTCTCCCTCCGATAAGGGCTACGGCATCCGGGCTGCAATGTGGGCCGGTGCCAATCTGGACAAGGAAGCTGCTCCCATGCTGTTTGACCGCGGCATCGTGGCCCCCGGCGTGGATGGCGGCTATGTGGACAGCGACACTGCCTTTGGCGGCAAGGCTTTCCCTGGTACCATCCGTCAGTACAACCCCGGCACCCAGCCCTTCCTGAAGGTGAACCGCAACGGCGAGCGCTTTGCCAACGAGAGCAGCCCCTACAATGACATCGTCTACGCCGCTGCTCACCAGCCGGGCCGTGTCTACGCTCAAATCTGCGATGCCAACATTCTGGAGGACGCAAAGCGCTTCCACACCATCGGCTGCTCTGCCCAGACCCGTAACGGCGGTGAGAAGTACATTCAGGGTAAAATGGACGAGGCGATCGAGGCCGGTGCATTGTTCAAGTGCGATACGCTGGACGAGCTGGCTGACAAGATGGGCTTTACTGGCGCTGCCAAGGACACCTTCCTTGCCACTGTGGAGCGTTACAACGAGCTCTACGACAAGCAGAACGACGAGGATTTCGGCAAGCCCGCTTACCGCCTCAGCGCCATCCGCACCGCGCCCTTCTACGGCTGCTGGCTGGGTGCCTCTCTGCTGACCACTGAGCAGGGCATTGCCATCAACGAAAAGGGTCAGGCTCTGGACAACGATAACAAGCCCATGCCCGGCCTGTATATCACCGGCGATATGTCCGGCAGCTTCTTTGCCAACAACTATCCCTGCCTGATGGCCGGTGTGGCTATGGGCCGCACCCTGACCTTCGCCATGAAGGCCGTCAAGCAGATGGCCGGTCTGGAATGATGTCACTCCCCGGAAAATGAACTGAAAACCGCATAAAAATGCAGCGCCGCTGAAGCCCTGAAAAGCTTCGGCGGCGCTGTTTTACGTTTCCCTCTATACACAAAAAATGTCAGGCAGTCCTCAGCACACGGCGCGGCGGGGAGCGGCCAGAGGCTCGATCACCGGCGGGTGCATCCCTTCCCGGTAGTCCAGATCCCCCTGATCCATGCCGCGGAGCAGTACCTCGGCGGTGGCAATGTTGGTGGCAATGGGTACGCTGTGCATATCACACAGGCGGAGCAGATTCTGCTCGTTGGAGCTGCCGCTGTCGGCCCGGAGCGGGTCGCGGAAGAACAGCACCAGATCCACTTCATCGCAGGCAACACGGGCGGTGATCTGCTGAATGCCGCCCAGCTTTCCGGAGAGGTAACAGTGAACTGGCAAGCCGGTGGCCTGGTTCAACATCCGGCCGGTGGTACCGGTGGCAATGACAGTGTTCCGGGACAGGATACCACTGTAGGCGGTGCAGAACTGAAGTGCAAGTTCTTTGCGGGAATCATGTGCAAGAATGGCAATTGTCATAATTCGCTCTCTCCTTTGTACTAGTGTCGTCATGCGGACATCTGTTGGAAATGGATTTGCAGTTGTGAGAAGGACAGTTCCGGGCGCACTTCAGAGCGCCCCGCCGAACTTGTTTCCATACTTTCCAATATAGTTTTACCGCGTCGAAATAGGGGTTGTCAAGGGGAAAATGAGAATTTTTACCCTAATTTCTGATAAAAGTACGACTTTATTTTTGTACAGAATGGAGAAATGAAAAATACATCATGGCACAAACGGAAAAATAATTTTCGAAATTCTGGGGCGAAAGTGTTTCCATAACAAAAACAGTCCATCCCTGTAAAACAAAAATACAGGCCGCTGTCCTTCCACGGCGGCCTGTAAGAAAAAAACGGAAAAATGTTTTCGCAATTGAACGGTTCAGCGGATCTGGCCGCTGCCGTGAATGATGTACTTGTAGCTGCACAGCTCTTCCAGCCCCATGGGGCCCCGGGCGTGGAGCTTCTGGGTGGAAATGCCCATCTCGCACCCCAGCCCGAACTCCCCGCCATCGGTAAAGCGGGTGGAGCAGTTGACGTAGACCGCCGCGCTGTCCACCGCCGCCGTAAAGAGGGCAGCATGGGCCTCGTTCCGGGTCAGGATGGCTTCGCTGTGGCCGGTGGAGTGCGCGGCGATGTGGCCGACGGCCTCCTCCACGTTATCCACGATTTTGATGGCCAGAATGTAGTCCAGGAACTCGGTGTCAAAATCGGCAGGGCCTGCAGGGGTGCCGGGGATGATGGCGGCGGCACGCGGGTCCAGCCGCAGCTCCACCGGGTGCAGCCCCTTTGCAGCGCGGTCAGGGCCCAGCCGCCGGGCCAGCTTGGGCAGGAACTCTGCCGCAATGTCACGGTGCACCAGACACACCTCCTCCGCGTTGCAGACGCTGGGGCGGCTGGCCTTGGCATTTTCGATGATGTCCAGCGCCTTGTCCTGCTCGGCAGAAGTATCCACGAAGATGTGGCAGATGCCGGTGCCGGTCTGGATGCAGGGGACTTTTGCGTTTTCCACACAGGCGCGGATGAGCCCGGCCCCGCCGCGCGGGATGAGCAGATCCACATAGCCCACCGCCGTCATCAGGGCGTTGGCCGAGGCGTGGGTGGTGTCCTCGATCAGGCAGACCGCTGTTTCGGGCAGGCCGTTTGTCCGCAGACCCTCCCGCAGAGCCGCAACAATGGCGTTGGCACTGCGCCATGCCTCCCTGCCGCACCGCAGGATGCAGGCATTGCCGCTCTTGATGGCAAGGGCGGCGGCATCGCTGGTCACGTTGGGGCGGCTCTCGTAGATGATGGCAATCACGCCCATGGGCACGGCGGTCTTTTCAATGACCAGCCCGTTGGGGCGCTCCACCCGGCGCAGGACTCTGCCCACCGGGTCGGGCAGGTCAGCCACTTCCCGGATGCCCTTTGCCATGGCGTTGACGCGCTCCGGTGTCAGGGCCAGCCGGTCCAGCATGACCTCCGAGATGTGTCCTCTGGCTGCTTCCAGATCGGCGGCATTGGCCTCCAGAATGGCCTGCTGGCGGGCAGGGGAACAGAGCGCCTCTGCCATGCCCAGCAGGGCGGCGCGGCGTACCTCGCCCGAGGAAAGGCCCAGCGCGCTTCTGGCCGCGCGGGCGGCTTCCAGGATCTCCTGTGTCGTCATGGATCAGCCCTCCTTTCTGCCCGCAAAGCGGGTGCCTGCGGGTCTGCCGTCTGCAATGTCGTAAAGCAGCTCCGGGTGGGAACCGTTGGCGATCACCATGTCCGCGCCCTCTGCCGTTACCATCTGGGCGGCACGGAGCTTGGTGGACATGCCGCCGGTGCCCAATGCGGAGCCTGCCCCATCTGCCAGCGCCAGCACCTCAGGGGTGATGCGCTCTACCACCGGGATGAGCTTTGCGTCCGGGTGGGTGTGGGGGTTGGCGGTGTACAGGCCGTCGATGTCGCTCAGCAGCACCAGCAGATCCGCATGGATGCAGCAGGTGACGATGGCGGCCAGTGTGTCATTGTCGCCGATGGAGGTGATCTCGTCGGTGGCAACGGTGTCGTTCTCGTTGATGATGGGCAGCGCACCCAGCTCCAGCAGCCGGGTCAGGGTGTTCTGGAAATTCAGCCGCCGTCCCTCGTGCTCCACATCCACGCCGGTGAGCAGGATCTGCGCCACGTTGTGGTTGTAGGCGGTGAACAGGCGGTCGTAGGTGTACATCAGCTCACATTGGCCCACAGCGGCGCAGGCCTGCTTGGTGGCCATATCACCGGGGCGGGAGGGCAGGGACAGCTTGCCCACTCCCATGCCGATGGCACCGGACGAGACGAGGATGACCTCGTGCCCTGCGTTCTTCAGGTCGCTCAGCACCTTGACCAGATCCTCTGTGTGGCGGATGTTCAGCCGCCCGGTGGAGTGTGCCAGCGTGGAGGTGCCAACTTTGACGACGATGCGCATAAACTTAACCCTTTCCCATTTCCTTTGTCTTGTTGTAGGCAGCAATCACCGCATCGGTCACCGCGCCGCGGAAGCCGTGCTCTTCCAGCACGCGCACGCCCTGAATGGTGCTGCCGCCGGGGCTGCACACCGCATCCTTGAGTTCACCGGGGTGTTTTCCGCTCTCCAGCACCAGCTTGGCGCTGCCCAATACCATCTGGGCAGCATATTCCTGCGCCTTGGCCCGGGGCAGGCCGCAGGCCACGCCGCCATCGGCCAGCGCCTCAATGAACTGGTACACCCAGGCCGGGCCGCAGCCGGAAACGCTGCTTGCCGCATCGATCAGGGCCTCGGGCACAGCGTCCAGCCGCCCGGCGGGAGCCATCAGCTTCAGAAACTCCTGCTCCTCCTCCGCTGTCACATTGGCGGAGCAATACTGGATCATACCTGCCCCCACCGAAGCCGGGGTATTGGGCATGATGCGGATCACGGGGTAATCTTCCCCCGCCATCTCCTGGATGCGCGCGATGGAAAGTCCTGCCGCCATGCTGCACAGGATGAAGCGGCTCGGCCGCTCGTTCAGGGTAAACCGGAGCGGAGCCAGCAGGGCCTCCATCATCTGGGGCTTGACCGCCAGAAAGATCAGGTCGGAGCGGCCCGCCACTTCGGCATTCGTGGTGGTGTTGCAGCCCAGCTCTGCGGCCAACGCCTCTGCCTTGGCGGCAGTGCGGTTGGCAAGATAAACGTTCTGTGGGGCGGCAGCCTTGCAGACGGCCCGCGCAATGGCACCGCCCATGTTCCCACAGCCTAAAAATCCGATGGTCTTGATCATACTGACTTTCCCTTCCTTTCTCACTCAGAAAGAAATAAATGGAACGCACATTCGTTCCACTCCATCCATTGTAAGCATCCGTAGCCAGAAAATCAAGAGGAACCTCCCGGAAACCCGGCAAAAAGGCGGAGGGACGGCTGCAAAATGGAGAGGAACGTGAAAAAAATATCAAAATGAGAGATTTTGAACTTGCAAAACGGGGGGCATTTGCGTTATAGTATAAAGGAAGTATTCTTACTTCTCTGGCCCCATAGGGCGGCTACCACGGTCAGCGGCACAGTGTGTGCCGCTGGGAAAGGATGGATCTCGTGTCGCAAACTACAAAAAGGGCGTTGGAGGCATCGCTGAAAAAGCTGCTGCTTCAAAAGCCGCTGAATAAGATCACCATCAATGATATCACCGAGGACTGCGGCGTGAACCGTATGACCTTCTACTACCACTTCAAGGACATCTACGACCTCGTGGATTGGATCATGGTCGAAGATGCCGCCAAGGCATTGGAGGGCAGACAGAGCTTTGAGAACTGGACAGATGCCTTTTTGGACATCCTGCATCAGGTGCAGGACAACAAGGTTCTGGTGATGAATGTTTACCGCTCCGTGAGCCGTGAGCAGGTGGAACAGTACTTATATAAACTGCTGGACTCCATGCTGCGGGACTTTGTGGACCGCAGTGCGCAGGGCTTTACCGTGCAGGATGCCGACAAGCAGTTCATCATCGACTTTTACAAATACGCGCTGGTGGGCATGGCACTGGAATGGATCCGCAGGGATATGAAGGAGGACCCCGTCCGGATGACCGAGCGGCTGAATGTTCTGCTTCATGGCGAGCTTGAGCGGGCGCTCCGCCGCTTCCGCACCGACCGCAGCCCCGCAGATCTTGACGACTGACAATATTTTATCAATCCGGGCACCGTGATGGGTTTTCCATCACGGTGCTTTTTCTGTTTATGGCTTTCCGTTTGACAAAATGTTACAGTATGATCAGCGCAAAATGAAAGGTGAAAACCTGGAAACCACAGCAAACGGAGGGAATAAAATGTATTATTCCAGCGGGAACTATGAGGCATTTGCGCGCCCGAAAAAGCCTGCGGGAGTGGATCGGAAATCGGCCTATCTCGTGGGCACCGGTCTGGCGGCGCTGACAGCTGCCTGCTACCTGGTCCGCGACGGTCAGATGAAAGGGGAACACATCCATCTCTTTGAAAAGGGATCCATCCCCGGCGGTGCCTGTGATGGGTGCCAGTACCCCGGCATCGGTTATGTGATGCGGGGCGGCCGGGAGATGGATGACCATTTTGAAGTCATGTGGGATCTGTTCCGTTCCATCCCGTCGCTTGAGACCGAGGGCGTAAGCGTGCTGGATGAGTACTACTGGCTGAACAAGGCAGACCCCAACTACTCGCTCTGCCGTGCCACGGAAAACCGGGGGCAGAACGCCCACACCGATGGGAAGTTCGGCCTTTCGGATCAGGGCTGCATGGAACTCATCAAGCTCTTTTTTACCCCGGATGAGCAGCTCTATGATAAGCGCATCACCGATGTCTTTGACGCGGAGGTGTTCTCTTCCAACTTCTGGCTCTATTGGCGCACCATGTTCGCCTTTGAGAACTGGCACAGCGCACTGGAAATGAAGCTCTATCTGAAGCGCTACATCCACCATGTGGGCGGTCTGCCTGATCTGCGGGCACTGCGCTTTACCCGGTACAACCAGTACGAGAGCATGATCCTGCCCATGATCCGCTATCTGGAAGGGCACGGTGTGCGCTTCCACTACAACACCAAGGTCACCAACATTGAGTTTGAGCTGACCGGGGGCAAAAAGCAGGCCAGGACCATCTGCCTGCTGGTGGACGATGAAGCGGAACGGGTGGACCTGACCGAGAATGATCTGGTGTTCATCACCAACGGGGGCTGCGTGGAAAGCACCTCCATCGGCTCCCAAGATCAGCCTGCAGTGTTCAACCCCACCCTCCGGCCCGGCAACGGCTGGGATCTGTGGAAGAAGATCGCCGCGCAGGATGAGGCCTTTGGCCGCCCGGAGAAGTTTTGCTCCGATCCGGAGCAGACCAACTGGATGAGCGCCACGGTCACTACGCTGGACGAACGCATCGTGCCCTACATCCAGAACATCTGCCAGCGTGACCCGTTCAGCGGCAGGACTGTCACGGGCGGCATCGTCACGGCGCGGGATTCCGGCTGGCTGCTCAGCTGGACGTTCAACCGTCAGCCCCAGTTCCGGGATCAGCCCAAGGGCCAGCTCGTGGGCTGGATCTACGGCCTGTTCAGCAACACGCCCGGTGACTACATCAAAAAGCCCATGCGGGATTGCACCGGCAAGGAGATCTGCATGGAGTGGCTGTATCATCTGGGAGTCCCCGAAAACCAGATTGAGGATCTGGCAGAGCACAGTGCCAACACCGTGCCTGTGATGATGCCCTATATCACAGCCTTTTTCATGCCCCGCGCGGCAGGCGACCGTCCGGCGGTGGTGCCGGAGGGCGCGGTGAACTTTGCCTTCATCGGCCAGTTTGCCGAGACGAAGCGGGATACCATCTTCACCACCGAGTATTCCATGCGCACCGGCATGGAAGCCGTGTACACCCTGCTGGATATCGACCGGGGCGTGCCGGAGGTCTGGGGCAGCACCTACGATGTCCGCGACCTGCTGAACGCCGCTGTTCAGCTGCGGGATGGCAAACCCCTGAGTGATCTGAAAATGAATTGGATCAAAAAATTTGCACTGGGCAAGGCGGTAGAAAAGGTACAGGACACCGACCTGGGCCGTCTGCTGCTGGAGTATAAGATCATCTGAGCGCCGGGAATTCAGCCCGGCAGGCAGGGAAGAGAGCCCTGTAAAATTCTATTGAATCTGGAGGAAATAAAAATGAATACCGCATTTGATTCTCTGACGCATAAAATGCAGCGTGCTGCACTGGGCAAGACTGTGGATCTCGTGCTTTCTCACGCTGAGAAGGACCCCGCCAAGACGGTTGGACAGATCGTAGATCTTTCAAAGCAGTTCTACGGCGATTCCTTCAGCGAGGATACTTACGCACACGCCAAGCAGACCCTGACCGACCCCAACAGCAAGTGGTCGAAGCTCATCAACTGTATGCTGAACCAGCTGGACCCCAACGTGGCCCGCACCACGGCCCTGAACCTGGGCTATGAGGCCTTCTTCCGCGGCACCAAGACCATCCGCGAGAATCGTGTCAAATATCAGTGCAACATTCCCTGGCTGATCCTGTTTGACCCCACCTCTGCCTGCAATATGCACTGCGTGGGCTGCTGGGCCGGTGAGTACGGCCACAAGAACAACCTGAGCTTTGACGATATGGATAAGATCGTCACCGAGGGCAAGGAGCTGGGCGTTTATCTGTACATGCTCACCGGCGGTGAGCCGCTGGTGCGCAAGGCTGATATCCTCAAGCTGGCCGAGAAGCACAACGATGTGCAGTTTGCCATCTATACCAACTCCACCCTGATCGATGAACCTTTCTGCAAGGAAGTGGTTCGTCTGGGCAATATTGCCTTTATGCTGTCCATTGAGGGCACCCCGGAGACCAACGATGCCCGCCGTGGTGAGGGCCACTATGCTGCCGTTATGCGCGCGATGGATCTGCTCAAGGAGCACGGCATCCTGTTCGGCACCTCCATCTGCTACACCCGCGACAACATCGAAGCCGTTACCAGCGATGAGTTTATGCGTTTCCTCTGCGATAAGGGCGCACACTTCGGCTTCTACTTCCACTACATGCCCGTGGGCAACGAGGCAGCGCCTGAACTGATGCCCTCTCCCGAACAGCGCAAGTACATGATCCAGCGCATCCGCTATCTGCGCAGTGAAGCCTGCGATATCCCGTTCTACCCCATGGACTTCCAGAACGACGGCGAGTTCGTGGGCGGCTGCATTGCCGGCGGCCGCAATTACTTCCACATCAACTCCGCCGGTGATGCGGAACCCTGCGTGTTCATCCACTACTCCAATGCCAACATCCATGACAGCAGCATCCTGGAGATCCTGCAGAGTCCGCTGTTCATGGCCTACCACAACGGCCAGCCCTTCAACAAAAACCATCTGCGCCCCTGCCCCATGCTGGAAAACCCCGAACTGCTGGAAAAGATGGTGCACGAGACCGGCGCCCACAGCACCGACCTCCAGAGCCCGGAAAGCGTGGATCATCTGTGCGACAAGTGCAAGAGCTACGCCGCCAACTGGCAGCCGACCGCCGACGAGATCTGGTCCCATACCAAGATCCGCGAGAGCCGTTACGAGAACTATAAGGATTGGAAGCCCAATCAGCAGTAATTGCAGGCACTCCCCCTGAAATCCCCTTTTTGGTATATCTGCCCTGAAAGCCGAAGCTCCCCCTTCCACAAGCGCCGAGACAGCGCCGGGAAGGGGGAGCTTTGCGTTTCTCGGCTGCTCTGAGAAAATCATGCGGTAGGAATACAAAAACCGGCCCCGCCTCCCATGCAGGAGACAGAGCCGGTTTTGCGATTCTATTGTGTTTGGGATCACTCGTCGTCGGGGTCACCGAAGGCATCGTGATAGAGGTTTACCATGCCGGATTCGTCGTTGCGATTCAGGCCGTGGAACACCAGCTTTTTGATGACATCATAGATGACCGCGAAGAGCGGCACGCCGATGATCATGCCCACAAAGCCCCACAGGCCGCCAAACAGCAGGATGGCGAACAGCACCCAGAAGCTGGAAAGGCCGGTGGTGTTGCCCAGGATCTTGGGTCCGATGATGTTGCCGTCCA
>QWCY01001653.1_pt1 | contig 34911 bp, 36 predicted proteins | sample 1972631 | NCBI WGS metagenome assembly QWCY01 (sample SAMN09866696, study PRJNA288562) | Human gut metagenome isolate pre1_stool, whole genome shotgun sequencing... | isolation source: gut | host: Homo sapiens | place: USA: California
GGCTGAATTGGTGTAACAATAAATCATAGAACTATAAAATGAATAAACGATATTATGAACATACGTTATCCACTACGAGGGAGTTTATCGAATACTTACTCTGAAGGTGGATTCTTTTATTTAGAGTTCCTTTTAGAATAAGATTTCGCCAAACAGAAATATATTTAGAATTGTTTCTCATAAATCTCAATGCTGCAACATTGAAGGCCAATCTGTAAGCTTGATATCTTATACATTTATTCTTATTTCCAACTTTTCATATAGCACAACCGCCTTTATCAGAGGCAGATTCTCCTTGTAGAACCACGGGAAATCAATACATCTGAAATCGATATGGCTCTCCTCTAGTAAATTGAAAAAACGGATATCGTTTATCATGTCTTTTATGGAAACGAATAGAAGTGGTATTTTCTTTCTTTTGCAAAAGAATAATGCCTTTTGCAGCTCTGCGTATGCGATGGTTTGTTCATCTTTGTAGGTTGAGTCATTTTTCTTGTCAAAAAAAGATAACTGGACTTTTAATGAATCATGCCGTTGGAGGTATTCTGCTAGCAGTTTCTGTGTTTCGGGAGAGTTGTTATCGCCATATAGTATTATATCATTGTATTGTTTCATATCAGGTATTTGTTCCGGTTGCACACTTCTTTTTTCCAAAGGTAACCTTGCATATTCTTTTATTAGATGTTGTTTCGTGACCTTCCGGGGATTCTCTACTGAGTAGAATGCATATTTGAATATAAATTGAATCCCTTTCTTCTGTACACATTCCTGTTCTGAGAAAAAAGAATTCAGACGTATTTTGGCCTCTTGAAGGAACTGTTTGGGGATATCTTCCTGATAGGTATTGGTTGTGTATTCAAGGACGGTCTTTTTCATGAAAAAAATCAATGGACGGATTCATTACCAGTATCTATGATAAGTTTTTCCAACCCGTCAATTTTTGCGTAATGCTGTTTCTACTATTTAGAATCCGGAAACGAAGCTCCTTTCGCGAGATTTATAGTCCGGTATATATACTTGCTTACCATATGAATAAGTGGTTTTTGAACATTCCACCGGCAAATTCATTCCGAATGCCTTCCACATTGAGTACAATCTTGGTCTTGTCCATAATAATCAATGCTATAGATTATCATTTCTTTTTCAATATGGATATTAGGTTATCTAATTGAGGTTCGATAACTGTCTTGTAAACCAACTTCATTCTTTTATCAGAGGCTTTAATAAATGATTCCATTTTTCGTCTTATGTCCTCATTTGTTATTCCCGTCAGATTTTTCAGATACCATAGAATGGCAAGCAGGTAATATACATTCTCCAGGTCCACGGAAAAATCGCAGCCCATACCACCAGGTACGTCCACAATTTCCGTGTTCAGTGATTTCTTTTTTTCGATGATTTCTTCAAGAGCCTTTATCTCCAATGGATTGAGTTGAGACCATTCTTCCGGCCAAATATCACTTGCTACAGTTTCTATTGAATCCCAATCTTTTCGTAAATTAAATTCTTTATTATCCATATTTTCGTTACATTAATTTTAGATAAAACATAAATCAATATAAAAGCGATTAGAGCCATAATCAGCATATACCATGATACATTCATCTCTTTTACGAAAGAGTAGCAAGCATATCCCGCTAACGCGAACAAGCTATAGTGGATGATTGACAACCATACGTTCATTGGTGAACTCTGTTGTATCAAGGCATTTTCAGATACGCTTCTTTGTAAATGTTCGATTTGTAATTCTTCTATTGCGTATGCCAACCCGTATCTTTTATCCTTAATGTTTTTACGTAATGTTTCAGTTCGTACTTTCAAAAGATATTTCGCCGATTCGGACATAGACTTCGCTCCGTATAGCGTATTCACCACTTCTAGCGCATGATTATTGGCAATAATTTCATTATATGCTATAGGCCAGAACTGTAGTAATGCCAATACGGAAGCGAGTAGAATCGCAGAAATTTTCATCCAGGCAGGAATGTCCGATACCAAAACAAATAGAGGCAGAATAATAGCCGAACAATAAAATTGCCTCTTGAATGCCAGCATCAAATCATGGGATACACAATGTGCAAATTCATGTGCCAACAAGATTCTGTCTTTCATGGATTGCGGATAAAATGTCTTGGGAACGAATATGAAAGAAGATGCATTATAAAACGCAAAACTTTTGAATTGTCCGAACAATTTGTTTGCCCGGATAACAATTGTTCGCTTATCTCCTTGCCTGTTGCCCCACTGGAATAATTGGTATTTTCGCATTTCTGTGTCGATTTCTTTAATAATGTCATCTTCAATTATTTCCAAATCGATACCCTGTTCTTTGAACTCTTCTACCGCCTTATTCAAATCCAATAGTTGGTTTTTGAATACAGATTGAATGGAAAATTGAAAAATTCCCCAATCTACTATTATGGCAAGAGGCAATAGATAAAGTGCCGTATAATTGAAAAAACATGTAATAAGGCATAACACGGAACAACGGCATATCACCAATATGGTATTTAGTAAATCTAATATTCTAAATATGAAAAGATAGAGTACCATATTATATAGAAAATTTGTCCAATTAAAATATTTTGAAATTTATAAGTTCCGAAAAGCAAATTGGAATTCCAGATAATCTGTATTGTTTTAATAAATGATTTTACCATTTATAGTCAAACCGTTCGATATCCTCTTCGACAAGCAGATCTCCAGACTGTATCTCGATGAACGTCAAGTCGGAGATAGCCCTGACTGCATGTTTAACACCTTTCTTGATCGTAACCGTATCGCCTCTGCTAACAACCGACCTGATATCATCGAGTACCAGTTCTCCTTCGCCGTCGATAAACGTCCAGACTTCATTGCGATGGCGGTGTAACTGATAGCTGATACCCTTACCGGATTTGATTTTCAGTTGCTTGGTAAGGGATTTGTAACCGTCGGAAAACTCGGCGGTATTGACTACTTTGTATTCACCCCAACGACGTTCCTCGAACATCGGCCGATATTGCAGAAGGTCGGCGTAGGTCTTGATGTTCTCGCTTTTATTCTTGTCCGAAATCAGGATTCCGTCATTCGATGCCGCAATGACCAGATTCCGTGTGCCAATACACATGATTGGCAGTCCAAGTTCGTTGATGACGTGGGTATTCTCGGATTCTTCATCCATGATAACATTGCCCATGGTGTGTTCCGATAGTTCATCAGTCAACGTATTCCATGTACCAAGGTCTTTCCACTCTCCGGCAAAAGGTACGACGGCTACCGACTGGCAAAAATGTCGGTTTGGATGTATCGGGCTACAATGTCTATCATATACCCCAACCGGAAAGCGAATACGCCTCCGTTCCAGAAAGCACCCTCCGAAATAAGTTTCTCAGCAGTCATCATATCTGGTTTTTCCGTAAAGCGTGATACTTGAAATGTTCCTTTGTTTTGTACATCATTGGCTGGCACTACATATCCGTATTTTGCTGACGGATATGTGGGTTTAATTCCCATCAATACCAGTTCGGCTACATTGTTTTTCACTGCATCCGCTATCCTGCGAATCGTATCAAAATAACCAGCTTCAGTATAAGGGTCGCAAGGCATGATGATTACAATCTCATCGGTGGAACATTTTCGTTCGTAGGCCAAATACGAGCTTGCGAGAGCGATAGCTGGGAATGTATCGCGACGCTCCGGTTCCGTAACTACAGGAATCTCTTCTCCAAGCTGGTTGATGATGACATCCCGCTGCAACTGGCTCGTCGCTACGGTTATTGAATCGCAGATACCAGCTTCCCGTAATTGCCGTACCACCCGTTGCACCATCGACTCTTTCGAGCCATCGGGCGCAGTCAGCAGTTTAATGAATTGCTTTGACCGTGTATTATTGGAAAGCGGCCACAGGCGTTTGCCCGAGCCGCCGGATAACAGTATGATTTGCATATAGATCTTTGAAAGCTATATCTGTAAATGAAAAATGAAGGATTTTTTTGGTGGGATCCTTCAAACCCACTGGAAGATTAGATTTTCCAAACCTCAAGTAGCTCATCCTGTTCTCGCTTGCTTTTTAAGTTATCGTATAATCCATATACATTCAACTGTGCAGCGAACCGCTCTGTTTCATCCTATGCGACATAGGACTAATAGACATCATAAGACATCTATACAGTAGCAAGGGTAAGAAGTATTGCTACCATCCATTCTGACAGCCTCGTCCTCCAACGTGAGAGGCTGCCCTAATTACTAAAAATATTTTTCATATTTCAGATACTTTACTATTAATAAAAAAGAATTATCTCTCTTTGGCGATTACCTACTCTTCCACTAAATGTAGTACCATCGGCGCAAGTAGTCTTCACTTCTCTGTTCGGAATGGGAAGAGGTGTATTCCCTACCGCTATAATCACCACTTTATGTTATTTTTTATCTCTCCGCCCGCATCGGATTATTCAAAAAATCCTCGTAGGCAAGACGTATGCCGTTTTCCAATTCGGTTTTGTAAGTCCAACCTAAAGCGGTTGCCTTTGACACATCGAGTAACTTTCTCGGTGTTCCATTCGGACGGGTCGTATCCCAACGTATTTCACCACTGTAACCGATAATTTTGGCCACAAGTTCAGTAAGGGCTTTAATAGTCAGTTCCTTTCCTGTTCCTGCGTTTACGGTCTCATTACCGCTGTAGTTATTCATCAAGAACACGCACAAGTTGGCAAGGTCGTCCACATACAGAAACTCACGAAGTGGACTGCCATCACCCCAACAGGTCACATAGGGAAGCCTCTGTTCTTTAGCCTCATGGAAACGGCGGATCAAGGCTGGTAATACATGACTATGTTCGGGATGATAGTTGTCGTTAGGCCCGTAAAGGTTAGTGGGCATTACGCTGATGTAGTCCGTACCATATTGACGGTTCAAGAACTCACAATATTTCAGACCGGATATTTTGGCCAGTGCGTATGCCTCGTTGGTCTTTTCCAGTTCGCTTGTCAACAGACAACTTTCCGTCATGGGCTGTGGAGCCATACGGGGGTAAATACAAGACGAGCCAAGAAATTCCAGCTTTTTGCAACCGTTCTTCCAAGCCGCATGAATGACGTTCATTTCCAGAATCATGTTCTCATACATGAAGTCCGCCAATGCCGATTGGTTGGCTATGATACCTCCCACCTTAGCCGCGGCAAGAAACACATATTCCGGCTTTTCCTCAGTAAAGAAACGCTCTACTGCTTCTTGGCGTGTCAGGTCAAGTTCCTTGTGCGTTCGGGTGATGATGTTCGTGTAGCCCTGACGTTCCAGTTCACGGACAATGGCAGATCCTACCATTCCCCGGTGGCCTGCCACATAGATTTTTGCGTTCTTTTCCATCATTTTACGATTCCTTTCTCCAGATATTCTTCCAAGTTGGTGCGTACATGTTCTCCGGCACGCTCCACGGCCACCTTGGCCATGTCCGCATCCACCATGATTTTAACAAGTTGCTCGAAAGTGGTCTTCTGCGGATTCCAACCCAATTCTCGTTTAGCTTTTGCCGGATTCCCCCATAAATTCACTACATCGGTCGGACGGTAAAAGTCGAGAGACACTTCTACCAGTACCTTGCCGGTTTTCGTATCTATGCCTTTTTCGTTCTCTCCCTCTCCTTCAAAACACAGTTCTATTCCGGCATAACGGAAAGCCAACTGGCAAAACTCGCGCACGGAATGCTGCTCACCAGTAGCTATCACGAAATCCTCTGGTTTTTCGTTTTGAAGAATTAGCCACATGCACTCTACATAGTCTTTGGCATATCCCCAGTCACGCAATGAAGAGAGGTTTCCCAAATACAATTTCTCCTGCTTGCCTTGCGCGATACGTGCAGCGGCGAGGGTGATTTTCCGGGTGACGAAAGTCTCTCCACGGCGTTCGCTCTCATGGTTGAACAGGATACCCGAACAGCAAAACATGTTGTAAGCCTCCCGGTACTCTTTCACAATCCAGTAACCATAGAGTTTGGCCACGGCATATGGGCTGTAAGGGTGGAAAGGAGTGCTCTCATTTTGAGGAACTTCCTCCACCTTGCCGTAAAGTTCTGAAGTCGAAGCCTGATAAATTCGGCAAGTATCAGTCAGGTCGCATTGGCGCACAGCTTCCAAGATACGCAATACGCCGGTCGCATCCACATCCGCTGTAAATTCCGGTGAGTCAAACGACACCTGCACATGGCTTTGTGCGGCCAGATTATAGATTTCATTCGGCCTTACTTTTTTCACTACTTGCAGAATACTCATGGAGTCACCTAAGTCTGCATAATGCAGGTGAAAATTGGGATGTCCTTCCAAATGGGCGATACGCTCACGGAAGTCTACCGATGAACGCCGTATCGTGCCGTGCACGTCATAACCTTTTGCTAAAAGGAACTCGGCCAAGAAGGAACCATCCTGACCAGTGATGCCTGTAATAAGAGCTTTCATTTTTATTTATATCGAAATATGTTATTTATTTTTGTTACAACGATTTCACACACTTTGTAAGGATAACGCATACACAGGAATAGAGGATTGGAAAACACCCTATTTTGCTTCAAGGCTCTTAAATGATCACGCATGATTTGCCTATGGCTACGAAAGCCGGAAGAAGATACACCTCCTATGCGCATAGTCACAAAATCTTTGGCTATATAGCGGGTGCGGATGTGGTGTATGAATATCAGGCGCAACAGATTTTCAAAATCAGCGGCAACTTTATACGATAAATCGAAAGTTCCAAATTTCTCATATACAGAACGCCGACAATAAAAAGACGGATGTGCCGGCATGAAACCAAACCGCATCCAACTTCGATGGAATGGGCGAGATGTATAGTAGCGGACGCATTTACTTAAATTGCTACTACTCACATAATGCACATCTCCATATACAGCATCCAAATTTGTATCAGACATTACTTTCGCTATCATTGCCAATACATCAGGAGAAGTGTAGAAGTCATCGCTATTAAGTATGCCCACAATGTCACCTGTGGCCATTGCAATACCTTTGTTCATAGCGTCATAGATACCACGATCATATTCACTAATCCAACGTAGCCGTCCTTTATACTGCGCCTCATACTCTCGCACAATATCAATCGTGTTGTCTTTTGACCCTCCATCAATGATAATATATTCAATATCTTTGTGAGTTTGGAGAAAGACACTTTCAATAGTATCTCTTACAGTATTGCTACTGTTGAAAGTGACTGTTATTACAGATATTTTCATCGTGTAACATATTATATGAAGTTATCAATTATGATCTATATCGGGGCATAAATAGTATTCTGAGGTATTATGTGATGCTTAACTATTGTAAGAAAAAAACTTATAGCGATTGGCGAATAAATACGACTTACAATTATATATTATCAAATAGTATATAATTATAACTTGTCGTATAGACTGATATATTCGTGGAAACGATCAACTTTATTAAAGTTGGAAACAGCTCGTGCACGGCATACTTCTGTATAATTGTTTCGTCCGATTGCTTCAATTTTGTTAATAGCTTTCGCTAAGCCAATAATATCTCCTTGTTCAACAATAATACCTGTTGCTGGATTAATAGCTTCCACACTGCCACCTGTGTTGTAAGTCACAACAGGAGTTCCACATGCAAGTGCTTCAAGATTGGTAGTAGGGAAATTATCTTCCCACGTAGGATTGATAAATGCCAATGCTCCCGAATACAACTTTTGCATTTGTTCGATATTTTCGGTTCGTTCTATGCTAATAATGCCCTTTGTGAGCAATCGTGATTGTTCTTTCTTTAAACCTACAAGTACTATAGAAATATATTCAGGTAAGCATTGCCGTAAGGCAAGAAAATCATCAAGTCCTTTGCGTTTTTCCCACTTGCTTGCAACACCAAGTATATAAGTTCCATATTTACTTATGGCCTCTTTTCTATCGCAAGGTCTGAACTGTTCTATATCAATTCCATTCCAAATTCGATGCATTGGATATTGATTTAAGAATGAAAAGCTAACCAAACCCTTGATCCAATCAGAAACAGGCACTAAAATCACCTTCTTTATTGACGTAAAGCTGCTTTTTTTATATAGGAAATTCATCCTGCTACGATCAAAAAAAGTAGCTTTTGGATATGACTTTAACAATGAACAATTATGGCACTGTTCCTTCCATTTTTCACATCCCTCCACCGAAAAATAAGCGCAATGTCCTGTAAAAGCCCAACAATCATGCAAGGTCCATATTACTTGTATGTTATTTTTCTGCAGATAATTAAATAGAATGGGATAGTTTAAATAATATCCATGAATATTGTGTAAATGTACGATATCAGGTTTTATCTGTTCTATCTTATTCACAAAACTATATGTAGCTCGTTGTGATGCAAGTCCATGACGGTCAAAAAGACGTGTTTGAAATAAGTGACACGCTTGATCCCAACGAGTACCTATTTTTATCAAATGCGATTGGCTTGGTTGCATATACCTTCCATAAGCAATATAACTTTCCCAACCTGCTGCCATAGCAGCTTCACCAATACCTTCAGCAATACGTCCATGACTACCCCAGTTGGCAGTTACATTTATTTGCAACAACCGCTTAGCTTGTTTTTTGTTGTCGTTATTTATCGAAATAACATTCATGCCACAGTCCTCCTTGGGAACATGGCATAAGTAGGAATGAGATTACTTACCCCCCCCCATTTTAATATTTATTAACCTATCAATTTCCTCAACTACATCCAATTGGGGTATTTTCTGAAAGATGGATATAATCTGAATGAGCGTATCAACTTCGAGATTCCACCATTCCAATGATTTCAACTTCTCTATGATTTCCTCAGAGAAACGGTAACGGATTATTTGAGCTGGTACTCCTGCCACAATGGCATAGTCGGGAACATCTTTAGTAACTACAGCACCGGCTCCGATGATAGCTCCATCACCAATTCGCACACCCCCTTTTATTAATGCTCCAAAACCAATCCAAACATCATTGCCTATGTATGTATATTGGTGAGGACTTGTTATATCATACTTTATCCACGAGGTTCCAAGTGCATTGTGGCTTTCAGTAAAAATTGGCGATGTTGACAAAAACTCCATTGTGTGTTGGGGCATCCCAATAAATACATTAGAAGCAATTGAGCAAAATTGCCCTATTTCAGCATGATTTACCCAAGAATTTATTCCAATATAAGAATATCGTCCAACAGTTGAATTTACAATGTGGGCATTTCTATATATCTTTGCCTTTTGATCAATTTTTGACATATCGTCAATTAAGGCAAATAAAGATGTCGCAGGGTTTATTGCATTTTTAATAAACCCTTTAATGTATTGAACCATAGCTATTTTAAATATCTTTTTATCACTTCCATTTGAAACTGCGGAGTCCACTGAGTGTCAATTTCGTGAAAACAATTTTGGCGTACAGTTTCACGCTGGCTTTGTTTTACAGTAAACCAATGGCTGATTGTATCGGCCAATGCTGAAACATTATCACGGATGAAAAAGTCTCCTGTTTTACCTGGATGAATTGCTTCAAATTCTGGCATTTGCCATTTAAAATCGCTATGCGTAATGACAGGACATCCAAAAGTCATGGCATGTATTGCCGTTAGCCCTACATTACCAGGTGCGACACACATATCTGCGTTATATATAAGTTCAGCATTTGTTTGTTCATCATAACAAGAACCATAAAACCATACATTTTTTGTCAACCCTTTCTCTGATACATTTTTTTCAAGATTACTCCGCATTTCACCATCTCCCACAAACACTATATTATAATACTCGTTACGCGCATTCAATAGGGAAACTGCATCTATTAGTAAATCTAATCGTTTTACTGGTGTAAGGCGACCTATGAAAATTAATGTGGGACAACGATTATTGAAATGTTCCTTATAAATGTCAGAAGGTTTAATCCGCTCTCTGATTGCTCGCTGTTTATCATATGCTAATGAATTATGAATTACAAAAAGTTTTTTTTCAGATAACCCTTGCTCCATGAGCAAACATTTAGCATGATTGCCATAGACAAAAATTCCATCTACATGACGAAACAACCATAATTTCAATTTGGCTTCAATCTTAGTTTCTTTACCATACCACCCATGAGTCCATATATATACTTTTTTCTTGGGAAAGAAAAAATGAGCCAAGAAGAAAAACAAATAAGCCGTGAGGCATCTGCTTTCAAGTAACATAAAGAACAAACGGTAATCATGACGGAATAGCAAACCGAGTATTCCATGTTGCCAATAAAACTTCTGCCCCCACCAATAAGTCTTGTAATAGTACACTTTATTTAACAATGAAGTGTCCATTTCTTTAATATCAGTCGTTGTATGTCCAAAATACCAATCACAGTTCCACTCCGCATCAATAGCCCGAAAAATAGCTTCCCTATAACGCGGTGCTGTATTGTAGACTATACATAGTTTATTCTTTTCCATTATTATAAATATTGAATTGATTTAAACAAAATTATCTGCCTCCTGAAAGGATCGAGTAGGCAGTAGGAGTAATATTCTTGACTAATTTTGAAAACAAGCATAAAACGACTATTGCGCCAGAGATTATTATGACTTGCAATAAAATAAATATTAGCGGATGCTGAACAATAATGGCTATTTTGGTCAATATGCCTGAAACGCTCCCAGTAAATATACCGTGCATACAGTATAAGAAAAACGAGTTTTGGCTCAAATTCCAACTATGGGATTTTATCAATCTGTTTTTATGGCGTTCCAACAAAGATACGAACAGCCATATGCCAACCAATGTGCACAACTTCAAATAGATACCAGACAAATCGTCTCTGTAAAGCACAAGAAGAATGGAACAAATCATATATGCTGCAATGTACAAATGGATTCTATTTGCCAGGACCTTAATCTTACGGTATATATCAATATCATTTATGTTAAGTAAAATTCCACTATAAAAAAATAATAACCCACCAAATCCATCATAAGTTATTGTGTCACCTAAACCTATAAGCCATAATAATATTAGCACCAAAAAAAGAACATGCTTAAACACACTTTTACCAATGATATAGCATATCGGAGAAATCAAAACAAATATGAATAAATCCCTTAAATACCATAGTGGATGATTGATTGGGCCTAAACTCGGTGTTTGTTTGATAAATAGAATCAAGATGTCTCCTATATCTTTGGAATGGAATAGAATATTTCCTCCTAAGATATTTAGAATCAAAGATGCTAAGTTCCACAGTAAATACGGCACAATAAGACTTTTGACACGCTTTATCAAGATTTGTTTATAGGTAGAGGAAGTTAATTTTTTCTTATTATACAGGAAATAACCACTCATTAAGAAATATAATGGAACAGCAATTTTGCATAGTTGACATATAAACTGCTGTGTATCAACTAAATCCCCCCCCCCCCCCAGAAGTTTATTAATAAGTCATCATTGAAAACTCGATAATGTAACAATATAACCATTATTAAAAGCCATGGTCTTGTTAACGAAAAAATCAGATTCATACTCGTTTTTCTTTTTCTAATTTGTAAATAGCTTCATAATGTCTTAAGCAATTATTGCAATCTCTCACAGGAAAGAAACGTGTCGATCTATGTGAAAACTCATCAGAAATATTAAAGCCGTCCGCCACTATTGAACTTATATTTTTGACTAATGATTGCAAATCATAAACTATTGGGCCAAAGCCATCTCGTTCATAATTGAAATACCCTTCACTGTAATGCTCTTTTCGATATTGCTGATAATCGAAATGGTAATAGATTACAGGTTTCTTTTGATAAGCAAAATCAAAATATATACTGGAAAAATCAGTTATTAAAAGACTTGCTGAACATATTAATTTTTGTAAGTCATAATCTTCGTTATTTAGCACCTTGATGCGGGAATTTGCAAATGGCTCAAAATATCGTTTCCTTTCCCGGATTGACGGATGAACAAAATAAATCAGTTCAAGGTTGTTTTGTTCCAAAATGTTGTAGAGTTCATAATGGGTTAATACCTCTTTTATTTTTTGATAATATTGACTTTGTTCAAAATGTCGGTCATTGCGCAAGTAGGCTCTCCATGTGGGCATATATAATATTTGTTTTACGCTAACTTTATCAGATGTATCGCACAAACGGTCGTAACGAGCAAATCCCAAGTATTTCACCTCACCATTCGTGTATCCGAAATAGGTATTGATATATTCCCATTCAGGATAAGCACCACACACAAAAATATCCGCATTCAGTTTACGCTTCCGTCCTTGTGGCATATAGTCCTTTGTGATGCCATGCTGTAAGAAAACTCGCTTGCTGCGAGGAGGAAGTACATTACGCATTATCAGATATGTCATGGAATTAGGACAGCATATTCCCCAAGATGTGTCGCAACAAATAGAGGCTGCAAAATAATAATACCAATGCTGATAGGAACCGTATTCTATGACCTTACCTAAATTCGCGACATTGGCATAGTCGGCGGCATTCTTACGAATGGCATAAATGACATTTTTCTCTGGGTGATTCTGGCATAACCATTTAAATAATACATATCCATTATCCCGGGCATCAGTCGGGCGTTCGGTAATGAGCCAGCATTGCTTGTTTGGGCGTGTTATCGCCACCCACAAGTACGTAGGTAAATATTTTGTAAGTAAGTCCCAAATACACGTAAGCATACTTGGCGAAAAAATCATTTTAAGTTTTTGATTCATTAGTATAATCGGTTATTTAATGAGTTTTTGCACAAGACGTAAGTAAGAGATAACCAAATTCCGGTATCCGACAAGTAATATCCGCTGAAACTGTTCATCACAAATGAGCAAAGGAACACTATTACTATAATTTCATTTCTGTAGTCTTCAGTTATCAATATTTGGGAAGCCCGGATAAATTTCATCAAAACAAAGATGAATATTAAGAAAAGAACCACGCCTCCTTCGCAAAGCATGTCGGTAAAGATATTGTGAGAATAAAATCCGACCTCATAAAACACAGAGCCTAAGCCATGTCCGAAAACAGGACTTTTAGTAAAAGCATTCCATGCTAAATTCCAACGAATCCACCTGTTATCTGTTCCAATAGCTTCTGTATTACCAAAAAAATTGAATATACGTTCAAATCCCATCTTGAAAATTTCATTGTCCGACAGGATGGCATTTATTGTAAGCAATACAGCTAATCCAATTAAGATATAGCTGATAAGTTTACTGAATGTAATATGTTTTAAAGCAAAATAGAGAGTAAATACGCAACCAAGCACAAATGCACCGCGCCCGCCAGCCATAATGGTTATTATCACTTGTAAAATAGCCAAGGCTATCAAGATATATCTTCTATAGCGTGTATATGAATTACTACACTGAACAATAAGATACATATTGAAACCAAAAGCGAAGATTGAATAATACGAGATGCTTTGGTAGTTAAGAAAGTCTGTATTGAATGTCTGCGCAATATTTACACCGATGTTGGCGGTGAATGCGACTGATGCCAAGGTTATAGTATATAATAAAATAAAAGGCAGAAGAGCATATTCTACCTTTTTCATTATATCGTCATGTGAAAGCATATACATCCCTGTCAATACGGCAGGTATAAATCTGACTCCCATTGATAAAAAATAGGAAGTGTATCGGTTGTTAACTTCATCATAGAAACATCTGGTGGAAAAATAAAGCAATATTATTATTGCACACAACAACAACCCACCGATGTAGATGCGTCTCGGAATACGATGGATGGACAAAAAAAATACGAATGCAACTACCACGGCTAAGATGCCACTATACAAACGAAATACCACACCCTCTTGTGGGATTCCTAAAAATGTGGCAATAACGAAGTAGATGCTGTAGCTGAATGCTACTACGAGGATGAAAAAACCGCTGGAAATATCCTTTAGGTACTTAAGCATCTCTTGCAATTATTTGGATAAGTCAATAAAAATAGGTGGATACTAATCCGTCTTAGAATATTTCAACATGTAAAGTAATCTACAAATAGGCTCGCAAAAGCAAAAGGCCCAAACTCCTAATCGTTCTTCTGTATTCATCTTGTCTGCGTTGATTAAGTCTGTCCAATATGATTTAATGAAGATACGGACTTTGGAGAGAAAATCTAATTCATCTTTTCTACGTTTCTGAGAATAAATTATGCCGACATATTTCCAAACTCTTTTTATATTGCTCCATAGAGTTTTGTAATACAATTCATTATCAATTTGTTTTATAGTTTGAATAACACGTTCAGCAACATCTATCACTTGTGAATTACAGTGACGGTACATTCCCGACATTGTACTTTGAGCATTATCTCGGTATAGGTAGACAAGCATTGGTAAAAAAACAACGGCTATGTCTTTTTGCAGATATATATCGGGCATAATATACCAATCCTCGCAAACATAACCTACAGGCATTCTCACTTCATCCCATACTTCTCGTTTATACATCCCTCCACACACACTAATATTGAGCGGATTACCTTTCAGCAACATCTCCAAAGTTTGTTTGCCGCTCATTTCTTTGTAATCCTCAAGATGCGTGTATGGACGCGATTTCCCGCTTTTTGCATCAAATCGAATGATTCTACCCAATACCACATCTGCATTTGTGGTAATAATTTCATTGTACAGGCGTTCCAACGCATCCTCGGCCAGTAGGTCGTCACTATCCACAAACATAATATAGCGTCCTTTGGCATGGTCGAGTCCGAAATTACGAGCGGAGGACAGACCTCCGTTTTTCTTATGAAACGTGACCACACGAGGATCATTTAGACTATATTTGTCACACATCTGTGGACACTCATCGGGCGAGCCATCATCAACAAGGACTAGTTCAAAGTCCCTGAACGACTGGGTAAGAATAGAGCTAACACATTCCGAAAGGAACTTCTCTACTTTATATACAGGAACAATAATCGAAATTTTAGGATTCCTAACCATGATCATTTCCTAATAATTACATGATATAAGCATCTGATAAACCAATGAAAATCATAGCGAACAGTGTTTATTATCCCCCTTCGTTTTGTAATTCTCATCATAAGGTCAAAAGCATGAGAAAAATCGCGTTCAGTTTTAACCATTGTAATTACATGACGATACAATAGGTCGGCAACTGTATGAAATAGTGTGGATTTTAATTTTGACTTATATTTGAAAAGAACATCAAACATAAACAATGATGCGTAGATATACACCTCTCTGTTCCAATGCGTATCAGGTCCCGCTAATTTATGGATATGTTTGCCTGTTACCTCAATACTATATTCCGGGTGATTAGCCAAAGCATTTACCAACAACACTATATTGGGTTGCATGGTTGATATGGAATAAAAATACTGGTGAAAAAAATCCTTTAGCAAAGGCAGATGATATACGCATCCACTCATCCAGAACAAACACCAATATCGTTGATCGCAATGAGCAAGAAATTCGTCAAGTCCATGAGCTACATAACTTTGTTTCCAATCATAACAGAGGAATATTCTGCCCGCTTCAGAGTTCTTGATGTCTTCAAGAATTGTAGCAACAGCGAAATCCTCCACCGGGTCATCATCACCCAATACGAGAAGCCAAGGGGATTCACAAAGTTCAAAACACTTGGCTATGTTGGCATCAGCACCAATGTTATACTTATTACGCAAAAAGGTACATTTAGCTTTGACATCATTGCTGAACAGCGATTCCACAGGCTGGTCACTATGATTGTCTTGCACGATTAATTGCACCTCATCGGTTAATTGCGGGATTAGCCCCATGACCTGTTCGTAAATTTTATCAGGTCGGTTATATGTGGGGATTGCTATTGTAAGTATCGGATTCATTATAACTCTAATTTATGCCACTCTGTTTTTTTTGATATATATATTTTGTGTGCCCAAAAACATAGAAATATCTGAATGATGCAATATCCTACAGTAATGCCATACAAACCAAAAATATTGCCTAAGCCTATTGTAGAAGCCATGCACAAAAGACCTCCAACTACAGAATTGACTAAAAATGGCTCTTTCTTATGGCAACGTAGATATGTAGCCCACGAGCCTGTAAACTGTTGTAGAAATATGGGTACTATCATCAGCAGTGTTGGGACATATCCGAGAAAACGGTCAGCCAAAATGGTGTTGTTAAACTCAAGTTGTGACGTATTTAATATACATAGGCACAAGAAGAAAGCCGCTAATAAAACAGAGCATACTGATACCATCTGCTTTAATGTCTGCTTAAACATTGTGTCAAGTTTAACATACTCTCTTAGTGCTATCAACTTTGACATCATAGGGATTTTTGTGTTCATCCAACTTAATGAAAGAGATTGTATTGAATTGAGAGCGTGTAGTGTCATGCCCATTTGACCTGCTACTATTGCTCCCTCTGTTGCAAAAAGCACAGGATTGAATAGTTGGAATATAAAATAACCACTTATCCAACTCAGCGCAATTCTCCATTGATAAGGGAATATTTCGTTAAAATAGTTCACTTTCTCGGAAACCTTTGTTTTAAGGAGATTTGTAAGTATGCGGTATAATCCTTTGCGTATTACATAAACTTGCCAAATAACCACAGACATGGCAAATCCAATGCCCATAACATAAAGTTTCAGCCCAAGCACAAGCCCTAACCAAATACAAAGAGGATTGATTATCTGTCCATAAAAGCCTATTTTACTCATGTCTTTCACATATCCCAAACCTCGCAATATCGCAGTTAACGGTGATTGGAATATACATATTGATGTGCCGATACAAATGATTATCCATGGCAATTTCCATTCAACACTGGATGACTGTGAATTGCCATATTTGGAGAAATAGATATTGCCAACGATGATGAGAAACACGAGGACTACGCCAGCTAAAACAGAATACCACTTCAAGCAAAATTTGACTAATGAAGCAAGACGGGATTGATATTGTTCTTCTCCTTGGTACTGCTTGTTTTCATCAAGATTAAGATGGGAGGCTTCATGGGCAACATATTGTTGCATAATGCCTGTAAGTCCGAGTTCAAAAAAGACTTGCAGTGCCAATATACTTCCAAATGTAAAATAAAATCCTTGCTCTATGCCTGTTAGAAATGTGGATAGAAAAAACATCGTACCAACTCCTGAAATACCCTGAACGATACGTGCCCCTGAAGTATAAGCTATGGCTTTATCCATGCCTATATTTTGGGCTATTTGGTGTAATATGGAAGCCATTCTTAGATAATTTTCAAACCTTCATGTTCTCGCAGATATATCTGCGTACCAACAATATCAGCAAATTCATCAGGTATTGCAATGCGTTTTACCTTGGGGTAATGTTTTATCTGCCCTTCTGCATATAAATCATTGAGTATTTCAATGAGGGCAGATCCCATCCCGCATGATTTCTGATGTTCTTCTATTGTAATGATACCATCTTGGTGATTCTCTACGATAGTTTTCAGTTGCATAATGTTCATCGGTTTCACGAATGGTACACTAAACAGATTGTAAGGAAGATGGTTATTCTTGATTTGATGGTATGCAGCATCAAGTATATTGCCACAAGCAAATACGGCTTTTCTATTCTCTTTCACAATCTTTATAGAGCAAATATCGCCAATTTCCAATTTTACAGTTTCTTCTTTATGAACAATCTTCTCTCCGGCTTTTCCTAACCGGATGTACATTGGCCCATCGTAGTTAGCCGACAATTTCGTTATAGCACGTGTCTCTATTGGATCGCCTGGAGTAGCAACGACCATGTTAGGTAATGAGCGAAGACATCCTATTTCTTCGGTAGCCTGATGGGTTGCTCCAAGACTTCCGTATGCATATCCGGCCCCCACAGCAACGACTTTTACATTGGCATTGTGATAGGCTATGTCATTACGGATTTGTTCTAAACACCGTAGCGTAGGAAAATTACCAATAGAATAAAAATAAACATTATAACCAGACATGGCTAAACCGGCAGCGACACCTGCCATATTCTGTTCTGCAATTCCGACATTTACGAAACGATTAGGAAACTCTTGTGCAAACGGTTCAACAACATGATAGCCAAGATCTCCGACTAACAAAAATATTTTGTCGTTATGACGCGCTTCTTCAATCAGTTGATTTATAAAACTTGTCCTCATAACAGTTCCTCCTTCGCTTTTACAAGTTCATCAGCCGATGGTGCTGAATAATGAAATCGCAGATTGTGTTCCATAAAACTTACGCCTTTTCCTTTAATGGTATTTGCTACGATGACCGACGGCTTACTCTTACAATTCTTGAAATTCTCAAAAGCGGCTATGATTTGATTATAGTCATGTCCGTCAATTTCTATTACATTCCATTGAAAAGATTGAAGTTTTTCAGGAAGTGGATCCATGCAAAGCACTTCTTTAGTATCTCCAAGAGCCTGCATCTTGTTTTTATCAATAATCAAACATAGATTATCGAGAGAGTTATGTGCAGCAAACATAATTGCTTCCCAATTACTTCCTTCGTTCATCTCGCCATCACCGACAAGGCAGTATATAGCATTTTTAATACCTTTGCGTTTCGAGCCTAAAGCAAGTCCACAAGCGACCGGCAAACCATGTCCGAGACTTCCTGTGGATAGCTCAACGCCTGGAAGTGTATGCGATGCGTGCGCAAAAAAGTGTGTGCCATTTCCTGCGAAATGAGCCATCAATTCACTCATAGGAAAGTAACCCATTTCGGCCAATAGTGCATACAAAGAAGCGCAACAATGCCCCTTGCTAAGTATAAAACGGTCGCGTTCTGGAGTATCTTGTAGCGCAGGAGAGTTATTGAGGTAGTTTACATACAGAGTCACTATCACATCCGCCATTGATAGTGCACCGGCTGTATGCGACTCGTTTGCGTTATGTGACAACTGTAATGTCGTATATCGCACATGTTGCGCAAGACGGAACAGCTTATCTTTTTCCATTGCCATATTTTTTTAGATAATATTCAATTGTTATATCCAACTTATCATCGAAGTCGGACGTATTTAAGTCATATATGTTTGCACGAAGCGCTTTGGTATCTCCTTCCATATACATACATTGCCCATAGCGATAAGGAAGTGCCCCAAAATTGAGTTTAAAATTAGGATTTACCTTGTTGCGAATCTTTTCAACAAGTGTCCGCAAAGGCATCGGATTATCTGAGCATACATTGTAAATGCCACTTTTGCCTTCAGCATAAAGTGCCATCATGATAGCTTTTGCACATTCTCCGACGTATAAATATGAAAGTTTTTGTTCTCCTGGAGTTAAATCCATGTGGTCAGAGGTTACAATGTTTTTAATCAGGCTCGGAATTAACCATCTGTCGGCTTCATGTGGTCCAAACAGGGGAAATAAGCGAAACCAATACCAATCTATACCATTGTTTTCACAAAAACTTTTCATAATAGTCAAAGAGGCAACTTTCACTGCAGCATAGGCAGTTTTGGGTTTAACAGGATATGATTCATCGATTTTATTTTCAAAGTCGCCATATTCCGACTGAGAACCTATACCTACTATCTTCTTACATCCCACTTCAAGTGCCAAATCAAGCAACTCTTGTTGTATGGCAATATTGGATACTTGCTTTTCCCAAATGGTACGATCTGATGCGGCAACGCCGTTCCATGCCAAATGATATATTATGTGGGGCTTAAATGAACGTACCGTAGCCGTCCATTCCTCCGTGTTGTTAACCCATTTTACCTTATTGATATACTCTTCAAAAGCATCAAGTTTAGAAGTTGGTCTTTTTAGACACAAAACCTCATGCCCTTTATCAACTAAAGCCTTTACAAGATAGGAGCCGATGAATCCACTTGCACCTGTAACAAATGCTTTCATTTTTCTATATTAAAAATTTTCTCAATGTTGAATCATAATAGAATTATATTCTCCTTAAAGCCAAAAGCGAAATGAAAGAACATATTAGAACTACTATAGTGCCAACATAACAATACAAATTATACATATCATGCAGTGATATGCCAGTATGTCCCAATAACATTTTATAAACCTCAATCCATACACCATGTATTACAAAAAGGATAAGAGTATTTCTACCAATATAGCTCAATGACTTCAAGCGAACCCTTTTGCTGATATAGAGGATGACTGATATACCCAAAAATGCAGTGAGAAGATATAATAAATAGTTGTTATACACTGCCAATGACATATTTACGGTTCTATTTATCGCAGATAGCATTACAAAAAAATCAATAAGATACAGAACTTCCACCGGGAACAAGAATCCACAAACATTCTTATGTCATTTTTATATTTGTTGCCTATTATCAAAAGCACTAGTAAAAAAGAGTGGCATATGAATCGAATAAATAATAGAGGACTGGAGATTGCCAAAAGGCAAAAGATGCCCAAGTATTACTAATATCAGACCAATTCCTTTTGCATTGTCGTAGGTTGTATCCCTCATAAAGTTGATACCTTAAGAAATTTCTGAATCTCTTCAGTGCAGAGGTCATACACATTCACCGTCTTGTAACGCTTGTACCAATCAGAAGTCAAAGCTATGCTCTGCATTGCATTCAATCGCGGATGCCAGCCAAGTCGTCTTTTTACCTTATTGATATTTAGCATCAAAAGGTTAGCTTCATGAGGCGCATTTAAGTCTGAAGCATCTCTGAGTTCACCAAAACCAAAATTTTTTATTATAGCACTTGCTACTTCCCAAACAGTAAGTACACTTTCTTGTTCGGGGCCAAAGTTCCATCCTTCACAATACTCTGTCGGATTTTCCCACATCTTTTTAGCAAGTAACATATAGCCTGAAAGAGGCTCTAAGACATGCTCCCATGGGCGAACCGCGTGAGGAGAACGGATGTCGATAATCCTTGTGGTTTCAAGAGCACGAATACAGTCTGGTATAATACGGTCTTTTGCCCAATCTCCACCACCTATTACATTGCCCGCTCGCACACTGGATAGAGACATGGTATGCTTCTTTCCATAGTCCGCTGGATTGAAGAAAGAACATCTCCAACTTTGGATAGCAACTTCACAAGCTCCTTTTGAAGATGAATAAGGATCATACCCACCAAATGGATCGGTCTCGACATATCCATTCAACTGCTCACGGTTATCATAACATTTGTCGGTGGTAATCATAACACCAACTTTAACACTTCTGGTAGTGCGAATAGCTTCCATTATATGGATAGTACCCATCACATTCGATTCGTAAGTTTCCACTGGAATCTCATATGAAAGCCTCACTAATGGCTGGGCAGCCAAATGAAACACAATTTCTGGTTGATATTCCGAAAAAATTTGTTTCATCTTTTCCGCATCACGAATGTCGGCACGAATGTCGGCCTTTATTCTGTTTCCAATACCCGAAAGTACGAAATTGTCACGTTCGGTATGGGGATCTAATCCTATGCCGATAACTTCTGCCCCAAGTTCATTAAGCCAAATTGATAACCAAGATCCCTTGAATCCCGTATGACCAGTAACAAGGACTCTTTTACCTAAATAAAAATTATTGTATATATCTATCATTGCGTCTGATTATTTTATTAATTCTGAGATAGGAACATTATGTTCCCACCGTTTCCAAGGAGCTTTATTTTCTTGAAGAAGTTTTTCAAGCATGTTTTTTTCTCGGATATTATCCATGCACTGCCAAAATCCAGTATGCACGTATGACATCAATTGACCTTGTTCCGCTAATTGTGTAAGTGCGACTTTTTCAAATACGCACTCATCACCATCAAGCAAATCAAATACTTCTGGTTGCAAAACCATATAGCCAGCATTAATAGGAGCACCATCAGTAGAACTTTTTTCACGGAAAGCTTTAACGGCTCCATTTTCAATATCAATAACGCCTTTATCTTGAACCATCTTTACAGCAGTGAGGGTAGCAAGTTTGCCATGTTTTTTATGAAACTCTATAAGTTTGTCAATTTCTACGTCACAAACGCCATCACCATATGTCATCATGAAAGTCTCGTTGCCGACATACTCTTGTATGCGTTTAATACGTCCTCCTGTCATTGTGTTATAACCTGTATCCACCACCGTAACTTTCCAAGATTCCATATTTGTCCGATGGACGGTCATATTGTTTCTTCCATTGCGATAGTCGAACGTTACATCTGAATTGTGCAGATAATAGTTATAAAACCACTCTTTGATGTATTCTTGTTTATAGCCTGCACAGATTATAAATTCCGTGTATCCATAATAGGTATATTCTTTCATGATGTGCCATAATATTGGCATTCCCCCGATTTCAATCATCGGTTTAGGCTTGAACTGTGACTCTTCTGATATACGAGAGCCAAAACCACCTGCAAGAAGAACTACTTTCATATTGATTTACTATTATTTGCTATTGATTTTATCTTATTTTTGAAAACTGCATATAGAACTGAAACCAATAAGGTTAGCATAAAAGACATCATACCGACAAAATAAGTATCTCGTCCAAACTCGTTTGTTAACAGCTTTATTATAATTGGATGTAATATATATATATATATATAAACTGTACTTCTCTCCGCATTTTGTGAGTATGTTGGGCTTTCTGATTTTGCAATTCACAAACAGGGAAAACAGAAAGAACGATAATGGAATAGTGAAGAAATACACGTCAGCAATATGATTCACATGAAAACTGTTCATCTCAACCCAGGCGCAAATGGAAAAAAAGATAAGCCATACAGCTATTGTCTTAGTTCTGATAGAGTTCCGATCTACTACTGTACTCCCAATAAACATCATTGGAATTGCCGTAAAAAAGAAATTTCTAAAACAATATACAAGTGTCAAATATTTCGGGACATTGCAGTAGATATGCCAAATGTCAAATAGGAAATATAAGACCAATCCGATAATTGCTATATATTTTAAGTACTGCATCTTACCCTTTAAGGTAAATATGGCAATTACTATAAGAGCGTATGCATAAGCCATTAAGTACCATAGATGTCCGCTTAGAGGCTCATTGTTGGCAAATACCATTAAGCAAATATCTTTAAAATTTGGAATATATAGCTCTTCATGCCTTATCCAAAACCAAATATAAAAAATCAGCAAAGCCCCCAAAAATATTTTCATTATTCTTATGGCATTCTTCATGATTCGTTTGAAACTTATTTCTTTGCGAAATATAAGGAATCCAGAAATCATGAAAAATGTAGGTACAGCACATGTGGTTATGGGCTGCATAGTATCATGAAATGGAGAAGGTGAGTGGTGTAAGACAATTAGAAAAGCCAATATAGTCTTTAACAGATCTATGCTATAATTCCTTTCCTGCTGCATTTTGAATAAATATATAATAAGTATTTGATTTGAAACTCTTGTACTTTTATATAAGTAGATAAGTGATTTTATTTCTCATAATTATAAATATTTGATATTCATCTGCATAGTCTAAATATATTGATTTTAAATAGTTCTCTTTGAGCGAAATAGCCATAACCGTTTCTATGGAATAATTATTGATTGACTTAATCTCTTCTGAAAAGATCTCTCGTATAGACCTTTCCTTTTACATCGTCTAAGTAATTGTCATAACGATTGGCAATAATCGCCTGACTTTGGGCTTTGAATGCCTGTAAATCATTCACAACTCGACTACCAAAGAAAGTACTTCCATCTTCAAGCGTGGGTTCATAAATAATAACTTCTGCCCCTTTTGCTTTAATACGCTTCATTACCCCCTGAATACTACTTTGTCGGAAATTATCACTATTAGACTTCATTGTTAAGCGATAAACACCAATAACGCATCGTTTCTCATCATTCGGATTAAAATCTCCACGGTTGTAATAGTCATAGTAACCAGCCTTGTGTAGAACACGGTCGGCTATAAAATCTTTGCGGGTACGGTTACTTTCCACAATGGCCTGTATCAGATTTTCAGGCACATCCGCATAATTGGCGAGCAATTGTTTGGTATCCTTTGGCAGACAATAACCGCCATAACCGAACGAGGGGTTATTATAATGTGTGCCGATGCGTGGGTCAAGGCTTACTCCGTTAATGATGGCCTGTGTATCTAACCCTTTCATTTCAGCGTATGTATCCAATTCGTTGAAATAGCTGACACGCAATGCCAAATAGGTATTGGCAAACAGCTTTACTGCTTCCGCTTCGGTAAGCCCCATGAAGAGGGTGTCGATGTTTTCCTTGATTGCTCCTTCCTGCAACAAAGCGGCAAAGGTACGTGCTGCTTCATCCAAGCGTTTATCTCCTTCCGGTCTGCCTACGATGATACGGCTGGGATAGAGGTTGTCATACAAAGCTTTGCTTTCACGCAGGAACTCCGGCGAAAAAATCACATTCTCTGTGTGCAGTTTCTTGCGTATGTTTTCGGTGTAGCCAACTGGAATGGTACTTTTGATGACCATGATAGCATGAGGGTTCACGCTCTTTACCAATTCGATGACCTCTTCCACATGACTGGTGTCGAAATAGTTCTTTATTGGGTCGTAGTTGGTTGGCGCGGCAATCACCACGAAGTCGGCATCCTTGTAGGCGGCTACTCCGTCGAGGGTGGCCGTCAAATTCAATGGCTTTTCTGCCAAATACTTCTCAATATATTCATCCTGTATGGGGGACACCTGATGGTTTATCTTTTCCACTTTTTCGGGAATGACATCCACGGCTGTCACTTGATGGTGTTGTGCTAACAGTGTGGCAATACTCATTCCAACATAGCCTGTTCCGGCTACGGCAATCTTATAAGTTTTCATTATTAGGAGTATATTTAATGTTTCTATCCAACTCATTCATAACACATTTCCGATGACACCAATCGTAATCCAAACCGATGGAGGCTCGTCGTTTTCTCTCATCATCGGACAATCCTATCAATGGACATCCCATTCCTTTATGCTGAAAACGGCATGGGATAAACGAGGATAAGAAACCACAAGAGTTTACGCCCTCTTTTGCCATTGGTTTAAGAACCATTAAATCCAACAATGAATAGTGACCAACATCCATCTGTTTAAGCGGCATGTCGTTATAATTATCAAAGGGGAAACTGTAATACTCGCCATTATACACAAACAGCAAGCTTTCCAATGAATTGGCAATCAGATTTGGATAAAAACACGGGGCGGTCATTTCTCCCCTATGTGCCAGCCTAAATAACAAGGCGTTGACAATCATAACAAGCATATGGTGTTGGCTGGTTAACTTCGCCCCGTTTAGGAGTCGGTACATTTCATTTATTTCATCCAATAAATAATGAAGGCATTCATTCCAGTCCTCCTTATTTTGAATCATCCGGGAGATTGTTCGCAATATTTTGGTTTTATCTGGGAATTGATAATAGATACAGGCATCGTTTATTATGGAACTTAACACAGCGCATACCATGTTTCTGATTCCATCATCCGGAAGGAAGTAACCTAAATATCTGCAATAATCATCTTGCCATTCTTTTATTGAGCTGGCAACATCATTATTCTTTATTTCAAAAGTTCGGAATCCTTGTGCCTTGTATATAAGATTTCCAAAACGATACGGCAACGAAACGTTCTCATTGCGAAATGAATTGTCATATTCATAAATGTCATCGTGAACGCCCAGGGGATCATTCAAAAATGCCAAATCAACAAGTGCAAGAAACGAAAGAGCAAGTTCCTTTTCTGTTTCATAGCGGTGCTTATGCATCCTTCTGTATGCCTCATAGACTCCTAAGTACATATTATCCTCTTCTTTCAAAGGATTGTATGAAGGTATATTTTCACCTCTTTTTAAATAGTCATTGATATTAGCAAATGCTTCCATCAAGTTGTCTCCAGTAAAGTAGACCATATCAAAATAGTCGATTAGAGCCCCAAAACAAACAAAACGCTCTCCTTTCTGCTCATGCCCATATATCAATAAAGGCATAGCCAATGGCGGTTCGTCTGATATAATATTGTATGATTGTGGAACCATGTCCAAATCCGCACTCAACATGTCGTAAATGCTCTTTTTACTTTCGGTTTCCAACCGGAATTTTAGATCTTTTACAAAATCTGTCCAGTTGCCTGTATATCCTTGTCCTTGCCATTCTTCATAGATCTTCTTGATTTGCCCAAACAATTTACGCCCATTCTTTCTTTGAATAAAATTCATTCGATGAGATTTGTAGCAGAAATCTATATCGGGATTATTATCATCAAAAAAAAGATAAGTGTCAGAGATGCGGGGAGTGTATAGATTTAGTTTCTCTGCATTTGCCCTAAGTTTTTTTGACACATTCAAAAAGTTCAATATGATCATAGGGCTGGATAATGCCTGCCATGAATGGACAAGTTCATGAAAAAGATTTATAGAAATTTCATCCGCAAGGGCATATATGCTTTTCGATGTATATGTCTGCTGATTACGTTTGGCGTATGCCGCCTCAAAAAGTTCTCCTTCACTTCGAGAGTAGTCAGGAATATAATGTTTACAATCTTCTGTAAAGAAATACACAAGCATTGAATCTATATCAAAAATGCCATGAGTTTTCATAGTGCAAATTCGGTTTTATTGTTCCGATAAAAATTCCGCACCGTGTCTCATTATCAATATGGCCAGTACCGGGACTAAATGCGTAGGTATTGTTGGGTTTGATGTTAATACAGGAATCAAATACAATGCAAAATCAATGCTGAAATTTGCAACATGCTTGTGCTTGCTATACACTTCTTTCAGATTCTCTTTAACCCTGGACATGCATTGGCATAGAATATCCTTTGCCCTTTCCATATTCGCATGTGGAGAATGTCTTTCTTCTTCAGGTATCAGCCTTTCCAATAACTCGTCATCCGACAATCCGCTTAATATCAACAACTCGCTTCTATATCCACCTTGATTATATTCCATATGTTCATTTTTATTTTAAACGTACAGTGACAAGTGAAGACATACAATGTTCATTAAAAAGGCTACATTGCGTCAATGTATGTAAATCACTGCCAACCATATCGTACATTGTATGTTTCAATAGTTGTTTAGCTTTCTTTTGAACGCTTTTTCCATATATTCCGACAAGTGATGGTAAATTCAGCTGGAACTTCACGCCCATGTCTTTCAGCCGTTGATAGTCCGATTCTCCCATATAAATATACCGTTCCGGATGGGCGAGAAGCGGATAGTAGCCTTTGGCCTTGATGCGGAGCAGGATGTTGTTCAATCCCATCGGCGGGTTGAAATAAGAGGTTTCGACCAGTAGATGGTCGCTGTTCTTACCCAAGGGTAGCAGGTCATTCTTTTCCAACCGTTCCTCGAAGAGGTTGTCGAGCATGTTCTCGGAGGCAAGATGTAGTTTTATAGGGCCGCTATAGGCGGCTTGAAGTTCAGCGTAACGTTCCCGGAGGTGCGTTGTGGTGTTGGGCATATCTTCCATAATATGCGGTGTAAGCCATACGGATTTTATGCCCAACTCTTCATACAGGCGCAGTATTTCCAACGCTTCTTCCATCGTCTGAACACCATCATCCACACCCGGCAGGATATGCGAGTGACAGTCGGTAAAATCCTCGAATATACCGCTCTCTTTCAGCGAGATGCGTTTTTTGAGAGGCCACATAATGATATGAAGATTTTATTTGAGAATGATTGTTTGTTAATCATTTGATAACCAGCCATTTACCCCCCCCCACACGTTTTTCATCGGAGCTATAATGGTAACCCGAACCGTAACCGTAGTGATAACCATACCGATAGCCGTAGCGGTATCCGTAGCGGCCGCCGCTGCCCTCGGTTCCGTTCAGGATAAGGGACATGTTCTTGTATTTCTTCTCCCCGTAGATTTTCTCCAGTTCGGCGAGCATACTCCGTTCGAGCAATCCTGCGCGGACCACGAAGATGGTGCGGTCGCCCAGCTTCTCGATAATCTGCGTGTCGGCCACCAGTTCGATGGGCGGACAGTCGATCAGCACATAGTCGTATCGCTCCCTTACGGCATCAATTGCCTGCTTCAACCGCTCGTCGAACAATAGTTCCGTTGGGTTGGGAGGAATCGTTCCCACGGGTAGTATATCCATAGATTTATGTCTCGGATCGGGTACGATAATCTCATCCAATTTGTCGATACGACCTCCCAGATAGTCACTCAATCCCTTGTCAGGAGAGTCGATATAGGATGACGCGGATCCGTGGCGCAGGTCACCATCGATAACCAGCACTTTCTTACCTTTGATGGCAAAGCTCATGGCGATGTTCATAGTCAGGAACGACTTGCCGCTGCCCGGATTGAACGAGGTCACGATGATGACATTCGACGTCTTATCCTTGCCGGTCATAAACTCCAGGTTGGTACGCAATACACGGAATGCCTCGTTGATGATGTCACGGCTGCCCTCCTTGACGACAACGGCCTTGACTTCCTGCGGTTTCTTTCCGAATATCCCTTTCTTCTTTCTTGTAAACAACGGAATCTCGCCGATGAATGGCACGGTCACGTTTTCCAGGTCTTTTCTTCCCCGTACACGGGTATTCATGTTCTCGCGCATAAAGATGATGACTACTGGAATAAGCAGCCCCAGAGCAAACGCGACCATAAAGATGTTCTTACGCACAGGGGATGTCGGCAACATGCTGCCGTGCGGTGGGGTGACAATGCGGGTATTATAGGCAGTAAATGCCTGCGATAACTCGTTCTCCTCACGCTTCTGCAACAGGAACAGGTAAAGAGCCTCCTTTACCTTCTGCTGGCGTTCCACCGACAGCAGGTATTTGGCTTGTGTAGGGTTGGCCGCTATACGTGATGTCGTCTGTTGCTCCGTCTGCCGCAAACTTTTTATCTGCGAATTCAAGGTTACTATTTGATTGTCAATAGACCTGATTATCGCTCCCCGCATAGAAGCCAGGGCTTGATCCATATCCACGACCAGCGGATTTTCTGCGCTACTATTCGCAACCAGGCTGTTACGCTGCAACAGTTGCTTGTTGTATTCAGCAATCTGCGATTCGATGTTGACACTCTCAATACCGGAGTTGGCCGGAAGCAGTTGGGTACGGTTGGCATCGTTGGCTAAATAGTTCCGGATATAACGGGTCATGTAAAGCTGGTTGTTCAAGGCCAGAATCTGTGCGTTGGTCGCACTGCTTTGGGCCATGTACATGCTTGATGCCGCCTGCACGTCAGGTAACAGGTGTTCTGACTTGTAGGAGGAAATATCCTCGTCCACGTTCCCCAGTTCCCGTTCGATTACGCCCAAACGCTCGTTGATGAACATTGAGGTACTGACAGCGATCTGGTTCTTGTCCTTTACCCAGTTCTCGTTATAAACAGAAATCAACATGCTCAATACATCTTCCGCCCGCTGAGTGGAGTTATCCTTGAATGACAAGTCTATAACCGACGCTTTCTCATTATTCAATGAAACGGACAGATTGGACGAGTAGGAGTTTACAGCATTATACAAACTGGATTTGCCTATATACAATGTATATGCCTCGCCTTTCACGTAATTGGGTGTTATATGGATAATGATTTTCCCTAACGGCGTAGTGATGGAATCAAGCAAGTTTCCCTTTATATCCTTTCCGTCGAGCTCCGTCCCGTTACGTGTGAAGTCGGATAAGAGCAACGTGCTGTCCGGTTGTACTTCCAGTGTAAAACCGGCCGATTCGTTTTCAGGCAAGTCGCTTATCGTCACATCCACGGGCAATGTCAGTCCATAGGCCACCTGACGGTGGAATTTCCCCGGAACGAAGTAATTCATATCCAAACGCAACCGTTTAACTACCTCGGTCATTAAAGCCGGTGACTGAAAGGTGATGAGTTCGTTATTCACATTTGTACCGGATTGGAACAACCCGAACTCTGAGAAGGATTCCAAATCCGAGGAGACCGACTTGCCTTTGGAATCCTCCTTAATCAATACCGAAGCGGTACGTGTATATATGGTAGGGGTGCGTAACAGATAGGCAGTAGCGGCACCGATTGTTACCGCTAAAGATAGGACAAACCACTGCCATCTTGCGAGGCACAGGTATAACAGATCCTGTATCCGCAGGAAATCATCCTGTTGTCCCGGTTTTATATTCTTTTGATTTACAGTCATATCTGATTATATATTTATTTCACAATCAATACGGTAATGGTTGTCAGCAGCGAGGCTAGCGACATCCAGAAAGAAGCTGAACGGACGTTATTGCCGTTGACGGTCGCCTGCCGTGCTTTCATTGAGTTAGGTTCCACATAAACGATATCGTTCTGCTGTAAATAATACACGGGAGAGGCATAAAGGTCGTATCCCGAATTCAAGTTAACCTGATGCAATGTCTTTTTACCGTTTTCCTCCCGTTGTACCAGCACATTCTCCCGTTTCCCGTAAACGGTAAGGTCCCCGGCCATGCTTAAAGCGTCCAAAAGCGTCAGCCTGTCCTTGTCGATATTGAAACGCCCGGGGTTGGCAACCTCACCTAGCACAGAAACGGTCAGGTTCATGAATTCCACCGTTACCACCGGGTCTTTCACTAGATTCTTTGAGACGAGTTCCTTTTTTATGCACGAGGCAATCTCCTCGCGTGTCATTCCCGCTACATGGATATGCCCCAGCACGGGAAAATCAATATCCCCATCCTTGTTTATCGTATATCCCGATATCCCCTGGCTATTGGATGTTCCCGATTTCGCACCGATTTGCCGGGATATGATCGGAAGATTGAAAAGGTCCATCAACAAGGGGTCCTTGCTGTTGACCAGTATTGAGATCTTGTCTTCGGGACGCACCCGGATTTCCAGCGGGTTCAAGACTTGCTCTGCGGTACCCGGTTTCAGGTCCGTGAAATAAGCGACTTCCGGTGTGGCACATGATCCCAGCAGGAAAGCCACAGTCAATAAGAATAAAATGTATCTGATTTTCATATTTTATTGATTTTTATTTGTTGGTTTTCTGTTCCGATTGAAGTTGTCCGATAGATTTCGTCAGCCTGATGTTGGCAAGAGTCCATATCAGGATATCGCCCAGCACGATCCAGTTCACATTGAGATAAAGGGACAGAAGAATATTGAGCAGTATGAATATTGTTGACACGGAAACAATGATAATCATGGCATTGCGCTGCTTTATTCCGAGAGCAAGCAGCTTATGGTGGATATGATTCTTGTCCGGCAGGAACGGGTTCTTCCCGTTGCGTACCCGATGCAGGTAGACTCGGACCACGTCGCAGCAAGGAACCAGCAGGGGTGAGAAAGCCAGCACCATCGGATGTACATTTCCTGTATTATCGTCTAGACCGCACATGGTCAGTTTGAGACTGAGGAAACAGAGCATCATGCCGACGGTCAGGCTACCCGTGTCGCCCATGAAGATCTTCCGGCCATGTTCGGGATTTCCGAAAACATTGTAATAGAAGAACGGTACCAACACTCCCAATGTGGCGAACGCCAGTATGGCATAGACATACTGGTGGAGCATGAAAAAAGTCAGACCGTAAAACAGGCAGGCGACACCGCATAGCCCGGAAGCCAATCCGTCAATGCCGTCAATCAGATTGATGGCATTGATGATGAAGACCACGATTAAAATGGTCAAAGGATACCCTAACCATAACGGCACCACATGAATGCCTAGGATACCGTATAGGTTGTTGATATATATCCCACCGACGATAAGCATCACTCCGCACAGAATCTGGATGACAAACTTGGCTCGATAACGGATGCCGATCAGGTCATCGGCCATGCCAACCAGATATAGTACCATGATGGAGCAGAAAGCAAAAGCCAAAGGCCGTACATCGTTTCCGATTTCAGACAACATTTCCGAATGTCCCAGTACCATATTGATTCCCAGTAATAAGGCTATTGTGAAAAAGACTACCGGCTTGAACGCGATACCACCCAATCGGGGCACCGCACAATGATGTATCTTCCGTTCATCGGGAAGGTCGAACAGCTGTTTGCGAAAAGCGATTAGCAGAATCTGGGGAATGACGATACCCGCACAGAGAACACAAAGCAAAAATGCCAGTGAACAATTTACAATCCAAAAATACATATATTCAGATATTGTTTTTTATTTGCGTAAAACTGTGAATGAGGATTCCAGACTTTTCCATATCAGGAAATGACTTCAATCAAATCGGGATGAACCTCAGCCGATATCCCCATAATCCCCTCAAGCATCACGACCACCCGGCGGTTGCGTTTCCCTTTTACCCGCATAAACATACCCTTAACTCCATCAAGCTTGCCGCCGTGAATACATACACGGGTACCTTTCCGCACATCAATCTCTTCTGGTTTATAATAAACCGTAGTTTCTTCATATTGCGAGGCAATCTTGATAAAGCTGTCCATTTGCTCATCTGGCACCACGATATATTCCTGTCCCGTGCTTTTCTCCCACATTACGAATTGCAGGAAATTATGGTTTTTCTTGAAATCCGTGATCTGTTTCCGGGAAGCATGCACGAACACGAGATTCGGGATGACCGGTACAAGCCTTTTGGATTTCATACCGTGATAAACTCTTACGGCATAGTGTTTCGGTATGAAATATTCCAGGCCATCCTTGCCTTTGAGTGCTTCTTCTGCCTTTTTCTCATTTTTATAAGCACTCATGACAAACCAGCGGATTCGCGTAAGCTCCTCCCTGGTGGTTATGGGGGTACTCATTCGTCGTGTGTTTTTTAGTTGTTACAGCAGGTCAAGACATATCCATAGTTCATCCCAATTTGTGTATTGGTCTGTGTTATAATGATTTATGTCTATTCCGGCTGTAATATCAACCATTCGTGCCGTCTTTTATCTTACCGCATTGCTATATTTCTCTCTGTAAGAGAAATATAGGACATAAATATTTGACATATGTGATTGATTTACAGGGATTATACTCTGTGAATTCAATCAAATTTACTCAGCATTTGTTATGTAACCGCGACATTTAACGAGATGGCTATTAAGTTTTTTCTTTGTTTTAAGCTGTGATGTTCAATAATTTATGTATTTTTGCATATTCAAATATTTCTCTTACAGAGAAAACCGTCATTTATTCAACCCTTTTCAAGTAGGAATTTTGTACTTTCACGAGTTTACCCCTTTCCGAATCCATCTTATCATACAACTGAAAGTATAGGGTATATACTTGTTCATTATATTCTTGTGGCATTCGTATAGGTAATTTCTCCCGTTTCCGGTATTTCTCTTTCTGAGAGAAATGTAGTGATTGCTATTTTGTTGTATATTAGATATTTGCGATATTTTTGTGATTGATTCGCTCAACAAATGATCAGCTTTTTCTAATCATATCTCTTATTTTTTTAATGCCATGACCAATATTTTCTTCTGAATTTTAGTGTTTTTTGTGCTATCTTTTGTACTTTTGCATCTATAAATTTTTCTCTCAGAAAGAAAACCTTCAGTCAGTACAATATAATTCCAACTTGTTTCTTGTCAGATAAATAAAAACAATAATTGCCATAGAATTACAGCGATCCGGTTGAGCACGTATGCTGAAATCTATGGCGTAAACTGTTATAGAATTACAGTGTCTTCAAGATAATGCTGTTCGCTTTATCTACCACAGAGGTGTCTAACGATGCAAGATAAATCCGTGTAGTGTTTTCCGAATCATGTCCCATAGCCTCGCTGATGGTAGCCAGCGGAATGTTTTTACTTCTGGCGATAGAAGCCCAGGCGTGGCGCGCCACGTAACTCGTCAGCGGAATAGGAAGACCGATTTGTTCTCCCAATTTCTTTAGTTTTGAATTCACCAGCTGGGCTGCACTCTTGTATTGCTTCCGTTCGTCCGCTTCTGCGTCGAGAATGATCGGCAACAGATAGGAAGAACCCATGGTGTCGTATTTATCTATGATTTCTTGCATGGGCTTTTCCCATTTGATTAGTAGCTGTTGGTTGGTCTTTTTTCTGCGATATGATAAAAAACCGTTTTGCAAATTACTTTTCTTTAGATAAGCCATATCTATAAATGACATTCCCCGAGTATAAAAACTGAACATAAATAGGTCTCTTGCATATTCCAAAGAGGAATCGTGGCTTAAATCCATATCGCGTATCTGCCGGATAATTTTGGCCGGAACCGCCCGTTTTATAGTTTTATCTATGCCTGTATATACATGTTTAAACGGATATCGCTGTATGACCAATTCTTTCTCTACGGCACGGTTATACATGGCCCTGAGATTTCTCATGTAATAAGAAGTACTGTTCGGACAAATGTCCTGAAATTTTAGATATTGTTCATATTCTATCATCAGATTGGAGTCTACGTTGTCGAAAGGGATGTCCCTGTCTCTCTTTTGGGAGTGCATGAATCGCTTGAAGCTATTGAGTGTAGTGGTATAAGTTTCGGTGGTGCGCATTTTCCCTATTTGTCTCAGTTGTTCAATGAGATTCTCACAAAAAGACACAAAGTATTCGTTTACAGGAGGAGCGGAATAATATTCAATGATTTCGTCTGCCGTATATTTGTATCCAAGATTCTCAAATCTTATCATGATATCTTTTAGACGTGAGGTATCTTCTTTTATACATTTTTTTAAAGAAACCAAATACCGGTGTCGGTTTTCTCCGGTCTTTGCCGGTATGATTATTTGGGAGTTGAAAATATCCCACTCATCAGGATAAATCTTGTATCCTGAATTTATCTGTCTTGCTACACGATTATGAATTACTTGATAGAACAAGGTTCCCGCTTTTCCTTCTATAGAGGAATGTCGATACTTTATTTTCAATGATGCCATTTTTTGTTTAATTAATATTATATATTCTCCAAAATAAATATTTTGGTGTATTATATGGTTAATAACCAATAAATTAGACATCTGTTTAATTTTGATTATAGTTGGGCTTGTATCAATACGGCGAAATACTTAGCTATTATATATCAGTGTAAATAAGGTTGGATTTTACTCTTTTTTTATTTCCGTTCTTCCCTTTTCCTTGTTTTCTGCCTCCCCTTGTGTGCTTTTTCATAGCTCCATCTGAGACCCTTTGTTTTTGAACGGCAAATTTAT
>QWCY01001421.1_pt1 | contig 34876 bp, 33 predicted proteins | sample 1972631 | NCBI WGS metagenome assembly QWCY01 (sample SAMN09866696, study PRJNA288562) | Human gut metagenome isolate pre1_stool, whole genome shotgun sequencing... | isolation source: gut | host: Homo sapiens | place: USA: California
CCGCGGCCTTCCTGTGATCCGGCCGGGTACTGCGAGATTGCCACGGCCCCTTCGGGGCCTCGCAATGACAAACTCGGAAGTCTCATGCCAATGAATTTGTGCTGCATGATTTGTAAGTGCACAAGGCGCTCACTGAGCGCCGCTACAGACGCAATTGGTGTATACCATTTTAACGGCAGCCAGTACGAATCGGGAGTACACCGCCGGGAGCGGCATGCCGCTCCCCTACAAGGCGTGTGCGGTCGGCAGAGTGCCGCTGCATTCCCATCCGCGATCCGATACGACTACGCAAAAAGGACGGCCGACCGGCCGTCCTCAGCTTGTCAAAAAGTCCCTTCGGGCTTTTTCGCCAAGCTGCTTCCAGAATTGCAAAATCAATTTTTGTATCATGATTTTGCAATTCTGCCGCTGCGGCGGGTGATGGAACGCGAAAGGACGGCCGGGCGGCCGTCCTCTGCTTTGTTCACTGCCAGTATTCTGCCGGGTCCTCCGGCGTATTGCCGTTATAGAGAGCGAAATGCACATGCGGCGCGTCGCCTGTCTCCGTCAGGGCCGTCTGGCCGACCGTGCCGAGGCGCTGCCCGGCGCGGACCGTATCGCCCACGGCGACATCCGGCTCCTCGGAGAGGTTGGCATAGTGCGTCGTGAAGCCGCCGCTGTGGCGCAGCACGACGGTCGTGCCGTAGCGCTCGTCCTCATAGATCGTGTAGACAGTCCCGTCTGCCGCGGCGCAGACCGGATCGCCGAGTGCCGCGGCCAGATCGAGGCCCTCGTGCGTGCGCCAGTCGCGCGTCGTCGCATTGTAGGCCAGATGGTCCGCCGCAAAGCCTCCCGTCTGCTCGCCCGCCACCGGCGGCTGCAGGCGCAGCGTCGGCTCCGTAGCCTCCGTGCCCGGCTCCGGGCCGTCCGTCGCCACAACGTTTTCCGCGTGCTCCGTGGCCCGCACGCCCGGTGGGACCGTGGCGCGCTCCGTGCTCAGATGGACCTGCTGGTCGCTGTTTTTTCCGGAAAGAAGAAGATAGCCCGATACTCCGATCGCTACTGCGCAAAGGAGCAGGACTATGTAGTAGCCCTTCTCCTTCACAAAGCGGCCGAAGCCGTTTTCCTTGTTTTGCATATTAGCACCTCCGAGCATGAGTATCGCCCGGCGGGAAATTTTTTATACCTGTTTCCCTCGACGATTTTCGGACGGTCTCTCCGGACGGATGCGCTATACTGGCGGCATCTTATCGAAGGAGGCAAAAATCATGCAAAAGAAAGCAGCAAGGCTTTGCTGCGCCATTCTGCTCATGGCGGTCGCCATCGCCGCCTCCATGGGCCTGATGAGCGCCGTTTTCGCGGCGCAGAGCCTGCGCACACCGGACATACAGGCCGCAGAGGCTCCGACGGAAGCGCCGCTTATGCTCGTGCGCGTGCTGTTCTGCACGGACGGCGAGATCAGTGAGATCACCATTCAGGACGAGGCCGGGCAGGAGCTGCAGCGCCTCATCCCCGGCCGGGACGGCAGCGCCGTCAGCGCGCGGCTGGAGCCGGGCCGCTACCGCGCCGTGACGACGCTGGGCGAGGCCGTCTTTACCCTTCTGCCGAACGCATCCGTCCGCGCGGAATCCGGCCCGTGCTGGTCCGACGGCGAGCAGCTCCATCTGACGGCCGTTCCGGTCGGCTCCGTGCTCGTGCAGCGGTCGCTCGCCGCCGGGGAGCAGGGCTGTCTGGAATTCACGCTGACGGACAACGACGGCTTCGAGCGCCGCGCCGTCGTCTACCCCGACGGGGCAGGAAACGCCCGCTGCAGCCTGTTCGGCGTGCCGCTCGGCACAACATACGCCCTGCTGGAAAACGGCGTCCAGCGCGCCACCGTCACGCTGACGGCGGACGAGCCGGAGCAGCTCGTCCGGCTCGCGCCCTGAGAACCCTGTCGAATTGTCAGATTCTGTTGGCAGGCTCCGATTGACATTGCACGAACCTGCCTGCTATAATAAGGGCAACACCGCACAATTCAACAAGATCATTCGGCGAGAGATTTTTGGTCGGGACGAGGTTTGAAAAGTGCAGGAATACTTTGTGTATTTCAAACTTTTCGAACCGATGGACCGGCGAAAAATGTCCGGCGAAGGACGAAGGGGAATTATGCGGTGTTGCCCAAAGTCAACACCGCACAGGATATCACGCTCCGGAGCCGTGCGGTGCAGACCCGACGCACAACCCGATCCCGCGGCCATGCGGCCGCACAAAGGCTGGTGAAGCGCATGGAGGCCAATGCCTTTCTGGAAGCGCTGTACAATGCAAATTATGAACGGCTGTATATCTACGCCGAGAACCTCCTTTTCAATGCCGCCTACGCCGAAGAGGCCGTGCAGGAGACCTTCTTTGAGGCTGTCCGCAAGCAGGACGCGCTCATGCGCCATGCAAAGCCGGAGGCCTGGCTGATGGAGACGCTCAAGAACAAGATCCGCGTCGGCAGCCGCCGCCGGGCGCTGGAGGCCCTGTACTTCATCTCGCTCGAGCAGGATCTTGCGCAGGAGAGCAAAAAACTCGCCGTGGAGGACCGGCCGTTCGGCTCGATCAACGAACTGCTCGACGCCATCCGCGCCCTGCTGCCGCCGGAGGACTATCGTCTGCTCTGCCGCATCACGCTGGAAGGAGCAACGCATCTGGAGGTTGCCAAGGAGCTCGGCATCTCGGTCTGGAGCAGCCAGAAACGGCTGCAGCGCATCCGCAAAAAGCTCTGCAAGCAGCTTTTGCCAAATAAAAGTAAAAAAATTTCCGAAAACATGTCCGTTTTGCGTTTCTGAAGAAATATAGGGATGAAGGGAGGAATTTCATATGGCCGATCAACCAACCGAAGCCCAACTCGCACTGTACCGCAAATTATCAACCGAACATCTTCAGACGCTTCTGCGCAGCGATCTGGACGGCCCGCCGCTGGATGAGGCGACCGTTGACAGCATTCTGACCGTTCTGGCCGAGCGCCGCAGGACTCCGGCCGACACGTCCGCCGCATGGCAGGATTTCTCCGCCTATTATTCCACCCCGGACTCCCCCGGCGCCCCGGTCCGACGCACCCGCGCGCATCTCCAGAAGGCCTACACCCGCCTCCGCATCCCGATCCGCGTGGTGTCCGCCGCTGCGGCCATGTTTATCCTGATCTTCGCTCTGTTCCCCCGCGTCGAGACCGGCGCAAGCGACGCTCCGAACGCCTATATCACCTGGACGGACGAGTATCTCAAGATCGGCGCTCTGCCGCATGCAGGCTGGAGCCTGCCGCAGGGCGGCGAGTACCACACGGACAACGCGGGCCTGCAGCAGCTGCACGACGCGCTGGCAGCCTACGGCGTGACCGGCGTCGTCCCGTCCTGGGTCCCCGAGGGCGCCGTGCTGGCGGAGTATGACTTTGGAGACGAATTCGCCGGTACCACCTCGTTCTATGCCTTCTTCTCCCTGCCGGACGGCACCGGCTTCCGCATGGATTTCATGATCTTCGCGGAGCCTTCCGCAATGGAGGGGCACTGGATCGTAAAGGACGAGCGGCCCGTCAGTTACTTCACGCTGGGGGACGTCGGGTACTACCAATACACGAACAACGCTTCCACGGGCATCTGCTGGCTGAACGGCCGTGTTTCCGGTCTGGTCAGCGGCAAGGTCCCGGCAGAAGTGATCCGTTCCATTGTCTATTCCATACACTAAACGGAGGTATTTATGAGGCGCGTTCTTTCCCTTGTACTGATCCTGTCCCTGCTGGCAGCCGCGCTGTGCCTGCCGGCCGCCGCGCGCAGCAGTGATTACATCAACCGCTCGGATGTGAAGATTGCCAAGAGCGGCACGAACTCGATCGCGATCAAGACCACGACCGGTGCAGACAGCACCATGACCAGCATCGGTGTCACGACGATCGTCATCGAGCAGTCCGCAAACGGGACGAGCTGGACCCCGGTCCGCACCTATTCCTCGCGCTACACGGCCGCCATGCTGGGCCACAACGTGATGACCCATACCTATACGCAGACCTACACCGGCCCCGTGAACTATTCCTACCGCGCGCTCGTCACATTCTACGCCGCCGATAAAAACGGCAGCGACAGCTTCTCGCTGTATAGTGCAGTCGTCAGGCTGTAAACTATCATCGCCGCAAAGCAAAATAATCATGATCCCCCTGCAGCGGATTTCCGGAATATCCGCTGCAGGGGGATCGCGTTCTATTTACTTTGCTGAATTCTCCGCTTCGGCAGCGGCGTGACACGCAGGAGGATATCCATCACCTGCCGCACCAGCTCACGGTCCTCCAGATCGAGGACGGAGTGGACCCTGGCCCCTTCATAGGGCAGGCCGTCCGGCGCGCTGCGCATCAGCTCCGCCAGCTCGGGGAGCTTTTTGACCATTGCACAGTTGTCGCAGACGAGCAGGACGGGCCTTCCCTGCAGATAGACCATGTATTCGCCGAACATTTTGCGGTATGTCACGTCAGGGAACCCCTCCAGCTGGTCCAGAACGAACTGCATGTATTCCTTTGAGGTACTCATCGTAAAATCTCCATTTTGCAAAGAGCCGCCCCTTGCGAGGCGGCTCTGAATTTTCAATTTTTACACTTCTCCTCCGCCCTCGGGCTTCGGGCCGCCTGGCTTGCGGTGGCCGCGGGAGCGGCGGCGGGGTTTCGGCTTCTCGCCGCCATGCGGGACATCGACAGGCGCTGCCTCGGCGCGCGGGGGCTTCTCACCCTCGGGCTTCGGCGCTCTGGGCGGACGCTGGCGGCGCGGGCGCTGCTTCTTCGGCTCGCCCTCGGCCTGCTCCGGCCTTGCCTCGGCGAGCTTTCTCGCCTCAGCCGGCTTTTTGCTCTCAGCGGGCTTCTTCGGTTCGGCAGGCTTCTTCGCCTCGGCCGGGCGTCTGGCCTCCTGCTCCTGCGGGACCTCGCCCTCGCCCTCATGTCGGCGGCCGCGTCCGCCGCGGCGGCGGCGCTTGCCGCGCTGCTGCTCGTTCTGAATGTCGGCCTCGTTCGTGCGGGCCTCTTCCAGCACGGCGGCGTTCTGGCGCATGACGACCGGCTCGAGATAGGTCTTGAGCTCGGGAGCCTCCTTTTTGCGGCACTTCTGCGGATTGCCGGAGATCGGCGCGAGATCGTCCGGAATGGGTGGGTCGGTCTTGCGCGCCTTGCCGTTGCGCAGAACACAGATATCGCAGTTGTGGTGGCAGACGATGGTGTCGGGCTGCTGCTCCAGCCGGACGCGGACGCACTGCTTGAGCAGATTGACCTCCGTGACCGTGCCGCGGCCGTCCGGCGTGTCGACGAACGATTCGTTCTTCGGACTGGTCTTCAGCAGCTCCTCGTAGGTCTCCTGCTCGTAGTTCAGGCAGCACATCAGTCGGCCGCAGGTGCCGGAAATTTTCGTGGGATTCAGGCTGAGGTTCTGCGTCTTGGCCATCTTGATGGACACCGGCTGGAAATCGTCCAGGAACTGGCGGCAGCAGAACGGGCGGCCGCAGATGCCGAGGCCGCCGACCATCTTCGCCTTGTCGCGCACGCCGATCTGCCGCAGCTCGATGCGGGTGCGCAGCACGGAGGCGAGGCTCTTGACCAGCTCGCGGAAGTCGACACGGCCGTCAGCCGTGAAGAAGAACAGGACCTTGCTGCCGTCAAAGGCATATTCCGCCGAGACGAGCTGCATTTCCAGCCCGAGGTCGGCGATCTTTTGCTGGCAGACGTCCATGGCGCGCTTTTCGCGGCGGCAGTTCTCGGCGTGGACGCGCTTGTCCTGCTGCGTGGCCAGCCGCAGGATGGGGCGCAGCGGCGGAGTGACCTCGCGCGGGTGCACCATGTGGTTGCCGCGGACGCACTGGCCGAATTCGGGCCCGCGGGCAGTCTCCAGAATGACCTCGTCGCCCGTTGCGATCTTCAGCTCGCCGGGCGCGAAGAAATAGACCTTTGACCCGGAACGGAACTGCACGTCACAGACCTCGACCATGGGTTCTTCCGCCGGGGCGGCCGGCTCTTCGGGCATCTCGGGGATGAGGACTTCGTCGGCAGCAGGCGGCTCTGCGAGCTCTGCCGGGGTCTCCGCGGTCTCCTCGGGGACCGGCTCAAATTTGGGTTCTTCCATGAAAAGCTCCTTTCCGTATGAACGGGAAAACATCATAAAATCAAATCAGCTTGTCAAAAAAGTCCCTCCAAAGCTTTTGGCCCGGCAGGTTTTTGACAGTCTGCAAATACTGCGTTCACCGCAGCTTTACGGTCAGCGCGCCGCAGATCGCACCGGGGCTGACATTGCCCTCCAGATCGCGCAGCGCAAGCCGGATCGCCTCGATCGCCTGCGTGATATCCGAGACGGGGCGTGCTTCCGCGATCTGCGCGCACTCGGGCCGCAGGGGCGGCAGCCCGCTGCGCGAGGTCAGGGCAGAGACGAGAAGGGCCTGCCACTGCGTCAGGATGGGGCGGAGCTGCTCGCGCTTCAGCCGCTCCATCGGGGCGAGCACCTGCAGCAGCTCCTCCGGCCGCCGCGCGCAGTAGGCACGGACAAACGCGGCACTCTGCGGCAGCAGCCCGGCGTCGTCCCGCAGAATGGACTCCGCCCGGCCGAGATAGCCCCCGGCGCGCACGCCGGCGGCGCGGAGCGTGCCCTCCGGCACGTCCGGGAAACGCTCCCGCAGCGCGGGAAGCAGTACGGCCTCCGGCAGCGGCGACAGGCGCAGCTCCACGCAGCGGCTGCGGATGGTCGGCAGCAGCTGCTCGGCGTGCTCCGCCAGCAGCAGGAACGTGCCGTAGGGAGGCGGCTCCTCGATGCTCTTGAGCAGGACGTTCTGCCCCTGCTGGTTCAGGTCCTGCGCGCGCGGGAACAGATAGATCTTGCGCTGCCCTTCGTTCGGGCGGATATACAGATCGGTGCAGGCATCGCGGACGAGCTTGACGGGAATGGTCTTCTTCTCGGGGTCATCCACGATGCAGATGTCCGGGTGCGCGCCGTCAAGCACCTTGCGGCACTGCGGGCAGACGCCGCAGGGGCGTTCGCCGGGCGCGGTGCACTGCATGGCGGCGCAGAGGATGCGCGCAAGCGTGTGCCGCCCGGAGCCCTCCGGCCCGGTCAGCAGGAAGCTGTGCGTCAGCTTGCCCTTGGCCTGCAGCGCAGAAAGGCGCTGCTTCAGCGTGTCGTTTCCCAAAAGCGCCGCAAGCTTCACGCCGTTCCCTCCTGTTGCATACTGATCTACTATGTAATTATACCGTTGAACGCCTCTTTTTTCTACCTTTATTTTTGAAAATACGAAAAAATCGGGGCCTCCCGGCCCCGAATATCTTCCCTTTTCCCCTTCAGCTCTCCATCTGCTTTCCCAAAAATCCCGCGAACGTCTGCGCGAGCGTCTGCTCCGACTCGGTCGGCGCTGCGTCGTGCTCGCCCATGAGCAGCATGACGCAGCCCATCAGGTCGCCCTCGGCCACGATCGGCGCCGCCACGCCGAGGTGGTAGCGCTCCACGGACTCCGCCGCGCGCAGACGGCTCTCGCCGCCGTGGTAGCGGTAGCTGCGCCGCTGCTCCATCAGCTGCTCCAGCTCGGCGGAGTTGCGCTTTTCCAGAAGCTCGCGCTTCGGCGCGCCCGCCACCGCGATGATGGAGTCGCGGTCCGCCACGGCCGCGATGTGGCCGGTGTTCTTGCCGATGGACTCGCACAGCTGCGCCGCGACCGCCTGCAGGTCCCCCATCGGCGAATATTTTTTAAAAATCACCTCGCCGTCCTTCTCCGTGTAGATTTCCAGCGGGTCACCCTCGCGGATACGCAGGGTACGGCGGATCTCCTTTGGGATGACGATCCGCCCGAGGTCGTCAATGCGTCTGACGATGCCGGTTGCTTTCATATATTGCTCCTCCACTTTATGCGTTCGAAATCACATTGCTATTGTCTGCAAACAATGGGGAATTATGCGAATGGAAGACAAGGAAGGAAAAGGAAGGGCGCGTGTCGGAATTTGTCGGGCAGAATATGGTGCATTTTTCAGAAATTGAAATTATTTTATGTGTCGGGATATGGTATAATCGGGTATCGTGATCGATTCAAAAGCAGGAGGTATAAAATGGTGCCAGACGCAGTACTTATGGATACACAGGAAGAGCTAACAGACCTGCTTGACAGGAAAGCCTTTGTCGCCCGGCTGATCGATGTAGTTGAGATACTGTCCGAAAACAGGAAGAATGCCTCTTTTGCCGTAAATGGTGCTTGGGGCGTTGGAAAAACCTTTGTGTTAAACAGATTCGAAGAGGAAATTGCAAAATACCCGCTTGAGAAAGACGGCCCAAGAAAATATCTGGTTTTCCATTATGATTGCTGGAAATATGATTATTATGAGGAACCGTTGATTGCGCTTGTTGCGGCTTTAACTGACTCAATTGACAAGCAAACCAACTTCATCTCCGCGGATAAACGCACAACCTTCAAGGTGGTTTTGAAGGAAATCATTGCCGGTCTTGTTGAAGTTGGTTCTGTTAAAACTGGATTCGATATAAAGAAAATCTTTGAAACAATTAAGAGCGCAAGAAATAAGGCTACTCAGGAAATCGCAGATAGTCATGATTTCGATGTTTACTTCAGCTTTAATTGTATATTGGAAAAACTTCGGGCAGCAATCAAAGATTTGGCCGAAGAACAGACCATCCTTCTGGTTGTGGATGAACTCGATCGGTGCCTGCCGGAGTATACGATCACGGTTCTCGAGCGTTTGCATCATGTCCTGGAAGGGATTCCCAATGTGCAGACGATCATCTCTATCGACAAAGAGCAACTGGAGTGTACTGTCAGACAAATTTACGGCTGCAATACCAATGCGAAACGGTATTTGGAGAAATTCATCTCTTTCGAAATCACTTTGCGGGAAGGGTCATTAGAGGCTCGCGCCGATCCGCTTTTTGAGCGATATTATGGTAAGCTCCAGTGTAATACAAAACTTTGCACTCCAAAAGAAGTCTCCGAATTTAAGCGAATCATTCTGGAGGGGATCAATACAAGAAGCAGATTAGAGCTCATTGAAAAAAGCAGCTTGCTCTACAGGCTCGTCTCCCGAGAAGAGGACAAATCAGATGCCGTGTTTGCATGCATTGGCATGTTTTTGACTGTATTGAAGTTCTATGAGCTGGATGTTAAGAAGGCCAAGGAGGACTTTCAGATTCGTACATTATTCGAGCCTCTATCCACATATCATGACAAAAGGGGAGGCGCTATTCCGATGGGACTTGCACACTTGAGGGAAAAATATACGCCGGATACATCGGAGGAAGATTTATCCCCTACAGGAACAAAATATATGCACCATATGCGCCGAGCTGAAACACAAATGCGCGTGGACTGTTCCGATATTTGGGGAACATTACTTGCGTCCTATCGTGCAATACTTGGATTTGTAGAGGATCAATGGTACAATGGCTCCCGTGTTGATTCGCATATTAGGCTGTTTGTTCTTCGTTATTGGAAGCTTTTAGAAACAATAGCATAAAATTCAAAGGTCGAAGTAATTCAAGAGTTCTCCAATAGCCCGAAGCGTTCCTTCGAGCTTCATCCGCCACCCCACCGGGCCGCAGCTCCGCGCTGCGGCCTTTCACACATCTCCACACATATTTTCTGCTTTCCCCTTGCGCATTTCCGCCGTTTGCGTTATAATTAAATAGGAAAATAGTCATTTCTCATACCATTTTCTCCAGAGTATGACGAATTACAAAGATTTTTGAGGTTCCCTTGCCATCGGCGGGGTTGATAGGAACGGAATGCCGTGTATAAGAGATTTGGAAAACGATTGATTGATACAGTTCTCTCACTGATTGCTTTCATTATTCTTTCACCCCTGCTTCTGATAACCGCACTAGCAGTCAAGATTTCCTCTCCGGGGCCGGTGCTGTTCAAGCAGCAAAGACTGGGGCTGCACGGAAAGGTCTTTACGATTTATAAATTCCGCTCCATGTCGGACGGAGCAGAGCATACCGGCAGCGGAGTTTACAGCGGGAATGGCGACCCGCGCGTGACAAAGGTGGGAAAGTTGATTCGGGCAACCAGCATTGATGAGCTTCCGCAGTTCATCAATATTATTGTGGGCGATATGGCCATTGTCGGGCCGCGCCCGCCGCTGACCTATCACCCTTGGCCGGTGGAGCAGTACACGGAAGAACAGTTCCATATGTTTGACGTTCGCCCCGGCATCACCGGCTGGGCGCAGGTACATGGCCGCAAGGGCGTAGAGTGGCACGAGCGTATCAAGATGAACGTCTGGTATACGCAGCACGTCTCGCTTGCGCTGGATATTAAAATTCTTTTCATGACCGTGTTCAAGGTCCTGCGCAACGAGGATAATGTCAATACCGGCGCGACGGTTTGAGGAAAACATATGCTGAAACTTATGTACATCACCAACGACCCGACGGTCGCAAAGATCGCGGCGGACGCAGGCGTTGACCGCATTTTCATTGATATGGAAGTGCTGGGCAAGGCCGAGCGGCAGGGCGGCATGGATACTGTGCAGTCCTATCATGTGCCGGAGGATATCGCAAAAGTCCGTGCCGCCATCGGCGATCAGGCCGAGATCATGGCGCGCGTCAATCCACTGAATCCCAACTCGCAGACGGAGATCGACGACGCCATCGCAAACGGCGCGGACGTTATTATGCTCCCCATGTGGCGCACGGCGGATGATCTGCGGCAGCTTGTTAGCATGGTGGATGGCCGTGCAAAGGTCATGCCGCTGCTGGAAACCGACACGGCGGCAGACAATCTGCCGGAGGCGCTGGCCATACTGGGCATCGACCAGATGCACATCGGCCTCAATGACCTGCACCTGTGCTATCATCAGAGATTCATGTTCCAGCTCCTGACGGACGGCACGGTGGACAGGCTTTGCGCCGAGCTCCGCGAAGCAAGTATTCCCTATGGCTTTGGCGGCGTGGGCCGCCCCGGCTCGGGGACGCTTCCAGCAGAATATATTATCGGAGAGCACTATCGGCTGGGTTCACAGTATGTAATCCTGTCCCGCAGCTTCTGCAACACAGGCAAAATTACGGACTTGGATGAGATCCAGCGCATTTTCACCGAGGGTGTGGCGGATATCCGCCGCGTCGAGCGGAACTGCGCCGCTTGGACGCAGAAGCAATTTGAGGAGAATCACCGCAGGGTTTGCTCCTGCGTTGAGAACATTGTGAGAGGTATGAACGCATGAACGTTTTGGTGACCGGCGCGTTTCAACTCAATAGCGGCGAGCGCGAGCAGCTGGAAGCTGCCGGGCACAAGGTCTTCGCTCATGGTGACGAACGCGCCCCGGTAGACTATCCGGAGCGATACGAGGCGGTCGTGTGCAACGGCCTGTTCCTCTACAATTCCATCGAGCGCTTTACGAGCCTGCGGGTCATCCAGCTCACCAGCGCGGGGCTTGACCGTGTGCCGCTGGACGATATCCGGGCGCGCGGCATTGCGCTGCACAACGCCGCGGGCGTGTACAGCGTTCCGATGGCGGAGTTTGCCGTCTGCGGCATTTTGCAGCTATATAAGCAGAGCCGCTTTTTTACAACAAATCAGGCGCAGCACAAATGGGAGAAGCATCGCGGCCTGCTGGAGATTTCCGGCAAGCGCGTGTGCATCCTCGGCTGCGGAGATGTGGGGCGCGAGATCGCAAAGCGGCTGAAAGCCTTTGACTGCCATATCACCGGCGTGAACCGCACGGTGCGGGTACTGCCGGATTTTGATGAAGTCCTGCCGCTGGATAAGCTGGCGGAGACTGCGGCGGCCTGTGATATTCTGGTGTGCTGCATCGCCCTGACGCCGGAGACGCGCGGCATCGTGAGCAAGGAAATCTTTGGCCGCCTGCATGATGGCGCGATCTTCGTCAATGTCGCCCGCGGCGCGCTGACAGATGAAGCCGCCCTGACCGCATGGCTGCAAGGCGGCGGCTGCGCAGTGCTGGACGTGTTTGCGGAGGAGCCCCTGCCCGAAAGCAGCCCGCTGTGGGATATGGAAAATGTAGTCCTGACCCCGCATAACAGTTTTGTGGGAGAGGGAAATCAGGCACGGCTGTGGAGATGCATACAGGAAGCATTAGGTCTTCTGTGAAGAGGTGGAAAAATGGCATATATCGAAAGAAATGAGATTGTTGCGGCGCTTGAACATGCGCCGCAGCTAAAAGAATACCTTTATAGAAATGGTTTTATTATTACCAACGATAAACTGGCACTATCCGAAGGATACCCCTTTTATGCCAATTGGAGATTTATTGAAGTCGGGGGTTTTTCAATCTACTTGCACTGTACCGAAAACGCTTATGTATATGCAAATGCTGGTGTAATGCATTTTCTCATTGGTCATGCGTACAATCCGTTTTTAATGAAAACGGATGAAATGGATATTTTGCAGGATTTAGCTCACGCGCTGGATAATGGCGAAGAAACATATTGGGAATGCGAGAGCCAGCTTACCGGTGTTTTCTGCATTGGATATATAACAGCAAGCGCCATTACCTATACCACCGATTGCGCGGGTATGCAGCTTGTGTATCATGGCGTAATCAACAACAAAATCTATATTACCTCACATAGCAAGATAGTCGCAGACCTTTTGAACCTGCGGCAGCCGGAGTATATTCAGCGTTTGGTTTCCAACAAATATTGGCACTATTGGGGAACATGGCTTCCGGGAGATTTGTCGCCATTCGATGAACTAAAGCGCATGGTGCCAAACCATGCAGGAGTCTTTGAGCTGAGAACAGCAACAGAAACTGTGCATCGGTTTTATCCTACGGAAAAAGTAATTGAAAAGAATTCGGAAACTGACTACGTCAACACCATTCACGAACTTGGACGAATTATGTCCAATACAATGAAATGTATAGCAGAGAAATGGAATGGGGGAAAAGTATCTATTTCTGTTACAGGTGGTCGCGATAGCCTCACTGCATTGGCTTGTGCAAAAGAGGTGTATGACAAGCTGAATTACTTCAGTTACATTTCCAATGTGGATGAGTCGGTGGATGCCTATGCCGCCAGAGATATATTAGCTCATTTGAATCTAAAGCACGAGATTTTTGAGATTCCTGAGCAGTGGGATGGGTATCAATATTTGCCTGAGTTCAAGCTGGTAATGGAGTGTAATAATGGGTGCATTGGAGCAAACAATGCAAATGATCTGAAAAAGAGGTTATATTTCACGCAAAACCCGCCTTGCGATATGGAGGTCAAGTCTTGGGTAAACGAAATGGGACGCGGGTGGTACTACAACAAATATAACAAACGCCATTTCCCGAAATACCCATATGCAAGCTATTGGAGAGCAATGCATAAGGTCTACATTACAAAATACCTCATTAAAGAAACTGACAAAGTTTTTTCGGATTATCTTTCAACTTACTATGACAAGACTTGCTTTGATAGAATTTCTTGGCTGGAGCTATATTTTTGGGAATTTGCTTGGAGTGGTGGCGAAGGCGTATTCCTTACTTCTGAGCAAAGAGTACCTTATGACATTACCGTACCATTCAATAACAGAAAATATGTCGAACTGATGCTAACGGTTCCTGTTGAGAAGCGAATTGTAGACGACATTCCTATCGATTTGATTGAATTTATGAACCCGATGATTGCCGAAACAGGAATCACCGTACATGATATATCTCACACATCATTACGGGCAATCATGGTCAGAACATATCTGGAACTGTTTTCGCATGTTCGCTTCGGCAGAAAGAGAGAGCAATACAAATGAATTACGGCGCTTTGTCTATCGTTCCAGCGATTCTTGTTATTGCTATCGCAATAAGAAGCCGGAGAACAACAGAAGCCTTGTTGGGAGGGTGTCTCGCATCTTACCTGATCATTGCCATCGTTGAAAAGAAGAACCTTATAACATTGATGACAGATTCATTCTTTTCTGTGATCATGGACTACGATACGATTTGGTTGGTCATCGTCTGTGGATTGTTTGGTAGTTTGGTTGCAGTGATTAGTGCATCAAATGGAACACAGGCTATTGCACGAATGTTGGGGAGGATTTGTAAAACCGAGAAAAGTGTTTTGCTGGCTTCGTGGCTGCTTGGGATCATAATTTTCGTAGATGATTACATGAATATTATGACGATCAGCGTCTGCACCAAACAACTATCAGATAATCGCAAATGTCCAAGAGAGGCCTTAGCCTATGTGATTGACTCGACTGGTGCCCCAGTTTGCGTTTTGCTGCCTTTTTCGACTTGGGCAATTTTCTTCGCTGGGGTCTTTTATGAGCAGAGCGAAATTGTAGCTCTTGGCTATGGAGATGCAATGACAACCTATATTCACGCAATCCCGTATATGTTCTATGCGATTGTAACGGTAGTTATTGTTCCATTGTTCGCTATTGGAATTATCCCCAGATTAGGCGCAATGAAAGCCGCTTATAAAAGAACTGCTGAGACAGGACAGGTATATAGCAAGTCCAGTGAAGCGTTTAATAAGCCGGATGAAAACCATTCGGAAAAGGGAAACTCCTGCATCTGGGACTTTATCATCCCCATCGCGGTAATGATAATCATTCAACTGGTGTCGTCGGATATGCTGATTGCTGTGATAGCGGCAATCCTAACCGCAGCGGTGCTGTATATTCCACGAAAGAAAATTAGAGCAGGCGACTTTTGCAATTTATGGGTTAAAGGATTTGCAGATTCTGTACCAGCACTAATGATAATCGTTGCAGCATTATGGATGCGCCAGGCATCTGCAGACCTCAATCTCCCAGATTATGTTATCAGCATTGCAGAGCCATTTGTTTCGGCGCGCCTTTATCCCATGATTGCGTTTATTGTTGTCGCTGCACTGGGCTTTGTGACAGGAAGCAACTGGGGTATCCCTGCCGTCTGCGCGCCAATTATCATTCCGTTAGGAGTTACTTGTGGGGCAAATATGCTTGCAGTTCTGGCCGCTATTGTTTGCGGGGGAACTTTTTGCAGCCATGCATGCTTTTATTCTGATGCAACAGTAATTACATCAAATGCATGCAGAATCGACAATATGGATCACGTTTACTCACAGCTGCCCTACGCCGTAATGGCTTTTGCAATATCAAGCATACTGTTTTTGATTACAGGTTTTCTGACATGAACTATATGAAAGCTGAAAAAATGAAAGTTCTTTTAGTTGCCACCGTACAATCGCATATCTGTCAGTTTCACAGGCCGCTTGTTGCGATGCTGCACGAGCACGGCTGCGAAGTTCATGTGGCGGCGCGGAACAACCTTGCCGAAAAGAACGGCTTGAAGCTGGACTTTGTGGAGCAGGTCTTTGACGTGCCGTTCCAGCGGTCACCGTTTTCACCGAAAAATCTTGGAGCCTACAAACAGCTCAAAAAGATCATTGACGAGGGTGGTTACGATGTTGTCCACTGCAATACGCCAGTGGGCGGTGTTGTGGGGCGGCTGGCTGCACGAAAAGCCCGCAAGCGCGGCACCAAGGTATTCTATACCGCTCATGGCTTCCACTTTTATAAGGGTGCGCCGAAGAAAAACTGGCTCATCTGGTATCCGGTGGAAAAGTTCATGTGCCGCCATACGGACAAGCTCATCACCATCAATGAAGAGGACTATCAGCTTGCGCGGAGTAAATTCCCGGTCGAGACCTGCCATATTCACGGCGTGGGTGTATCGGTATCGCGCTACCATCCGCATTCTGCGGAAGAGGAAGAAGTGCTTCGGAAAGAAGAATCACTGTCAGCGCAGGATTTCGTCGTGCTTTGCACGGGCGAGCTGAACGCAAATAAAGATCAGCGGACACTGATCGACGCGGCAGTACTTTGCCGTGACAGGATTCCTGAGCTGAAGGTCCTGCTGGCCGGAAACGGGCCGCTGGAATCTACCCTGCGGGAGCAGATCTCAGGAAATCATGCAGAGGGCTATATTCGACTGCTGGGTTATCGAACGGATTTGGAACGAGTTGTCCCGGCGGCTGACGTGATTGTATCATGCAGCCATCGCGAGGGGCTTGGCCTAAACTTGATTGAGGGTATGCTGTGCGGAAAAACGGTCATTGCTGTGGAAAACCGGGGGCATCGGGAACTGGTCGAAGACGGCGTGACGGGATACCTGATCCCCGCCGGTGACAGCCGTGCGCTGGCAGAAGTGCTGGTCAAGCTTTATAAGAGCGGCGCTCGACAGAGGCTTGGACAGGCCGGATATGAAAAAGCGCGGCTGTATACAGATCAAAACGTCAAGCGTGAGCTGAAAGAATTATACGGTTACGAAGAAAACTGATCGGATAAAAAGGAAAACGCAGCGGTGATGAATGACATTTCTAAAAAGATTCAAGTGTTAGAAGTCTGCGCAAAGCTAAATGTTGGCGGCGCACAAGCAGTCGCAGCCAATATAGCGATATATGCTGATAAGAACTTTCACTTCGACTATGTTGTTTTTGGAAGCGAAGAAGGCGAATATGAGAAACGGATTATCGAAAAAGGTAATTCTGTTTTCCATATATACGCTCCCCAAGAGAACGTTTTTTTGCATATAAGAGATTTATATAGACTAATTCGAAGAAAAAAATATGATGCTGTGCATTGTCACACGATGTTTCATTGCGGGATAGTCATGTTCTTGGCTAAGCTGTTGCATGTACCATGCCGCATGTGCCATTCACATACTGTTGACGATGAGAGAGGTAAATCAAAAAGTCGGATAATTTACCGCGCTGTTATGCGTAAGTTAATTCAATCCTGCGGGAATGTTTTCTTTGCATGCGGAGTAGCAGCTGGGGAAGCATTATATGGTTCGAAATGGTTTGCCGAGCATGGACGTGTGGTAAAAAACGGAATAGACATATCGAAGTATAGTTTTTCCGAGCAGAACAGGGACTATCAGCGGAAGTTTCTGCAGATTACGGATTGCTTTGTTATCGGAAATGTAGGTCATTATGTATCGGTAAAGAATCAGAGTTTTTTGATCAATCTGATGCCAGAAATAAGAAAGAAAAGAGAAAACGCCATTCTGCTGCTTTTTGGAGAAGGAGAAGATCGAGAAAGACTCCAAAAGGCGATAGACGAACAAAAAGCAACTAATTATATTAAATTGATGGGAAATACAGACGAGGTGGCAGAAATCTTGTCTGCACTGGATGTTTTTGCGTTTCCGTCTCTCTTTGAGGGGACACCGCTTGCGTTGATCGAAGCGCAGGCAAATGGACTGCCTTGCATTGTATCCAATCTGATCCCGACAGATGGTTGTATTACAAAAAGCGTGCAAAGACTGCCGCTCGTCAATGAAGAATGGGTGACGGGAATACTAAATGCACAGAGGGAAATATCAGCCGAGTCGGTCAACGAGTTATATGACGTATACGAAGATGTGACTGATTCCATGAGCACAATATACAGAACGATTGTAAGTTATGTGCAGGAGGACATATGAATAACGTACTAGTTATCTTTTCCGCATTTGCGCCGCAGAATAACTGCGCATCGATTCCTAATACAAAATTGACGAAGTATTTGCTAAGGGGAAACTTGAAAGTTACGCTTGTGACAAGCGCAATAACTTCCGATATGGAAATAGACGAGAGCCTGTTGCCTAATGAAATGCAGAATGCGAGGTGCATTCGGGTAAATAGAAGCAAATGGTTTGAAAAAACAATTTTCTCTTTAAGAAATAGAATTACAAAAAGCGGAACAAAGCAGAAAATGAAAGCTGCAAAGAAACCGCTGCAAGCGTGGATCGTTTCATAAATAAAAGCAGTTTATTTCTGGATAGCAGATTATGATTGGTTTTATAATGCGACACGACAGATTAGAGAAGAACTGTCGGGAGAGCACTTTGACGTTGTGTACTCAAGTTATCCAGACGTTTGCACGCATAAATTGGGAGAGTATATACGTAAAAAGGGAATCGCGGATATATGGGTCGCGGATTTTCGCGATCCGATCTGTTATGAGCTATTTAATAAATATTCATACCGGAGGAACGACATTACACAGCACCGAATTGTGCGAAAAGCAGATATGGTGACTGTCGTATCTGAAGGGGCTATTGAGAAATTTTTCTACCCAGATGTTGACAGAGAAAAAATACACTACATTCCTAATGGGTTTGATCCGGAAGACTTTTCATATGAACGAGGGCAGATAAACAATGCTGAAAACAATGCGCTCCATTTTTTCTATGCAGGAACATTATATCAAGGAAGAAGAGATTTTTCTGTTTTGTTTCAGGCTCTACATGAGCTAATACAAGAAAATCAAATCTTACCTGATGATGTAGTTATAGAATATGCAGGAAGAGAAAGCGAAACTTTTCTTCAAATGGCTGATGATCACAACATGAAGGATAGATGTAGGGACTTTGGGTACATAACGCATCAAAGGGTCATAGAGCTGATGGGGAGTACTGACTGTACTTTGGTTTGTTCACATAATAGCGAAGTAGATCGTGGCGTAGTTACCGGAAAAGTTTTTGAATTACTTTCTGCTGAAAAAACAATTGTTGCAATTATAACCGGTTCCTTACCAAATAGTGAGTTGGGACAAATTATTAAGGAATGCAACGCGGGAATCGTATATGAACAAGCAAATGGAACAGAAGAATATACGCAGTTTAAGCTAAAACTTTTCTCGCTGGTAAAGCAAAAGAAAATGATGGGGCGGATTCGCAGCAATATTGATAGAGACATGAGAGATAAGTACGCATATCAGAATATAGCAAAGCAATTAGAGGAACTGTTTGAGACAACATGACCAACATTCTTTTCTTCATCGAATCCCTCTCTGGTGGCGGAGCGGAAAAGGTCCTGCGCAATCTGGTGAATGCGATGGATCAGACGAAGTTCTGCATCACTGTACAGACGCTGTATCCGGATGATGCGGGAAAATATCTCGCGCCGGGGATTCGTTACAGGTATTGCTATCCGGCGAAGAATCGCATCAACGAGCTTCGGATGCGTGCCGAAGCGGCGGCTGGACTGACCTATCCGCTGCGCATCAAGGGTGATTACGATATCGAGGTTGCCTATCTGGAATGCGGTTCTACTAAAATCATGGCGAGTTCTACCAACGCAAAGGCGCTGAAGTTGGCATGGGTGCATTCTGATCTGCAAAACTGGGCAAATCCGGATGACTTCGCAGCAGCGACAAAAAAGTATTACGCACGCTATGATCTTGCCGTATGTGTTTCTGAAAATGTCCGAAAAAGCTTTGAAAAGCTATATGGCGATACGGTTCCGGCAGTCACGGTGTACAACACGATAGATGACGGCGAGATACTGAGAAAATCTGCTGAGACGCTGTCGCCGGATGTATCCAAGCGAAAGTTGACCATTGCTGCCGTAGGCAGATTGTCTGCGCCGAAACATTTTATACGCGCGCTGACTGCACACAAGCGCATGCTGGAGGATGGCCTTGACCATGACCTTTGGATTGTCGGCGATGGCGAAGAACGTTCTCTACTGGAAGCGTATATTCATGAGAACCATTTAGAAGCGTCGGCAAAACTGCTGGGGTTCCGTGAGAATCCGTATAACCTGATGTATGCAGCCGACATTTTGGTATGCTCGTCTATATTTGAAGGCTTCAGCACCTTCGTTACGGAAGGTTTGATTTTAGGAAAGCCCATCGTTACCACTGACGTTTCTGGCATGCATGAACTGCTGGGTGACAGCGAATATGGGCTTATCACTGCGAATGATGATGAAGCATTCTATGAAGGTGTCAAGCGGATGCTTACCGAGCCGGGACTGCTGGAGCACTATGCGGAGCAAGCAAAGATTCGTGGCAGAGACTTCAAGCAAGAGAAACTGGCGAAGGATACGGAAGCGTTTTTTGAGAGAGAACTACGGAAGAAACGAGGAAAGTAAATGGGCGTAAGGGTCTATTACTATATGGTCGCAGCGGTGCTGGGCTTTGGCGTCTTGCTCCCGCAGCATGGCAGACAAAAGAAAGCATATATCGCGCTCATGGCTGTTCTGCACGCTTTTGTCTGCGGCTGGAGATATATGTACTTGACGGGTGATCTCTTGAAATATTCCGGGCAGTACACACGAATATATCCTGTCAATGGATGGTTCAGCGAGCAGGTGTTTAATGGCGGACGAAACTTTGGCTTTGCATGGCTGTCAAAGCTGCTATCCCTGATTTCAAATGGCAACTTTCAGATACTTTTAATCGTGATTGCGGTCGTCACAGAGATTGCCGTTGCGGTTATCATCTATCGTTACTCCCCAACACCGTGGTTAAGCTATTTGCTATGGGATTGTTTCGGCTTTTATATCTTTGGATTCAGTGCAATTAAGCAGGCATTAGCCATGGGTTTGTTGATGTTTGCGTTTACCGGCATCATGGAGGAACGTCCGAGAAAATTTTTCCTTTGGACGGTGCTGGCAGGGTGTATTCATACGCCTGCATTTGTTTTCCTGCCGGCTTACTGGTTTGCTAAAAGTAAGTTAAGTATGCACAAACTGCTGATCTATATTGCGAGCGCTGGACTTATTTTCTTGTTCCGCACACAAATCGTTACTTTTGTCAGCGAATTTTATTATGAAGAAGCCTCCTATATGGTCAACGACCGACTTGGTGGCCGATTTATAATGATCGTTGCTCTCCTAATTGCAGGAGTTGCGCTTCGGGGCTTCTCAGGTAAGAACTTCTCAAAGCTGTTTAACCTAATAGTTATTGCCGCAATATTGCAGATGTTCTCTGGATTCGACAATGTGTTCACGCGCCTGACAGACTACTACTTTCAGTTTCTGGTTCTTTACTTGCCTATGATGTTTTACCCAGAACGCGATGAAAGACTGAATAACGGCTATCAAATCCGACACTTAGCATTGACACATCAGCAGCGCAGCGCAGCAATACTCTGCGTAGTTCTGCTTGCTGGGGTGTACTACTATACGACAAACTTGAATATCACAATTACCAATGCGATTGACGATTACCTGAACTATCGTTTCAGTTGGGAGGTGCCAGTGAAATGATATTCAGTGTTGTTATTCCCTGCTATAACTGCGTGAAAACGCTGGAGGCCACGGTGAACAGCATTCGTGCCTGCGGACTGACGGACTACGAAATTCTGCTCGTCGATGACGGCTCTTCGGATGGCACAGCAAAACTATGCGACACGCTGTGTGTCCGATATCCGGAACTTCGGTGTGTCCATCAGAAAAATGCAGGTGTTTCCGCTGCACGCAATCGTGGCATCGACGAGGCGCAGGGAGAGTATCTCTGGTTTGTGGATGCAGATGACACGGTAGCACCGCTGAACATGGAGTTGATTTTGAAAGCAATCCGGGATGGCGTCGATTGCCTTATGTTCGGAATGAGGTTTCTGTATGTGCATCACGAAAAGATCGTCATGCAGGAGACCATGTCATGCAGCACCCCTATGGAAGTAACACAAAAAAATTTGGGACTCCATTTCCGTGCGCTGTTTGAGAAGAATTATTTTACAACAATGTGTAACAAACTCATCCGAAAAAGCATACTCACTGAGAATCAGATCTATTTTGACCCAACTTTAATCAATTATGAGGACCTGCATTTCTCGCTCGTATTGGTAGGTTGCTGCAATACTATCCTGGCCTTACCAGAAACCTATTACTGCTATGTCAACGAGTTTGGCCACGATCGCACAGTAGATAGGATTCAAAGAATTCAAGATGTTATTGCATATACAGATAAAGTTGTTGCTCCTTTTTACGCCCTGAATGAGCAGCTTTGCGGAGCAGACTGTTTTCCGATTGATGGCTTAAGTGAGATTATTCTTCGCCTTTATCTGGAAGCGGCGTATTTCAAATTGAAAACAGCGGACAATGACGATATGAAGTGTCTTTGTACGGCTGTGCAGCAGAGCAAAAACATTCATAGAGAAGTGCAAAGTATAGAGAAGCTATCTGTTGCCGACCAACGGTTATATGGCTGGATGATGAACAATTCTTATGGGGAAATTAGATTCTTCATGCGATATCGTGCGCTCCGCAGTGTCGGAAGCCGCATTTATCGCCTTGCCAAATGTTATCTGGGTGGACAAAGATGAAAAAAAGAACATTGTTTGAGCGCCTGTTCTGGACGCCAAACTGTTTTACAATTGCAATCCGAAAAAGAGATGCACAGGAAGCGCCGATATGGGAACGTAAGCACTTTCAGCCGGATTATGTGATGCCGGCGACCCGTAACTATTGGGTGGCAGACCCGATGCTGGCGGAGGATAACGGAAAGACGTATCTATTTTATGAGGCTGCGCACCATGACAAGGGGCGAATCGAGGTCGTAGAACTCTACGCCAACGGAACCACATCGCAGCCAGCAGTTGCATTAGAACGGGAATATCATCTGTCGTATCCCTTTGTATTCAAACACGATGGCGAGTGGTATATGATCCCGGAATCCTGTGCGATTCACGAGGTTCAGCTATTAAAGGCAACGCATTTTCCGACGGATTGGGAATATGTAACGACTCTGCTGAAGGAAAATGCAGTTGATACGACTGTGCAGAACGTGAATGGCAAACTCCTGCTGTTGACTTTTCTGCCGCAGGCAGGAAACGAGTGCGTGTTCCCCAAAGTATTTTGGCTGGATTGGAGCGACGATATCAAACTGGCAGAGATTCCATGGCCAAATTTTGACTCCCTTCAGGTTCGTGGAGCGGGAAGAATGCTTGCTGATGGGAGACGGTATGTTCGCCCGGCACAACTCAATCAGCCGATGAGTTATGGAGACGGCGTGCTGTTTGAAGAATGTCGCTGCTCGGATGCACCCTACGGGGAGAAAGAAATCGGTCGGCTGCTTGTGGAGAATCTGCACGTTCCGGGATGGAAGGTAGATGGGCTGCACACCTATGCTGCAACAACGCAATTCGAGGTGATTGATATTCGATGCCAATTGCCTGACCCGTGCAAAATTTTGCGAAAGGTATTATACAAATGACCCACCGTCTGACATACATTGATACTACACGTGCGATTTTAATCACGTTGGTGGTACTGGAGCATGTTTTGAACTACGCCAATCCGCAGTACAATATCATCCCGTACACGCTGGCGCAGGAGTGGATCGGCGCGTTTCACATGCCTGCGTTTTTCGTGTTGTCCGGCCTGCTGACCGACGGCGAAAAGTGGCGCGGGCGCTCCGCCGGGGCGTATTTTGTCCATAAGGCAAGAACACTTCTGATTCCGTACCTGTTTTTTGAGTGTCTTGCTCTCCTCTACAAGCATTTCGTACTGCATTCTGTTTCTTTTGCAGAGGGGCTCCGTCTGATGCTGACCATGCACTGCAATGTTAGTGCGGACTGGTTTTTGCCAGCGATGTTTCTGGCGTGTGTACTTTACTATCTGTACATTCGCTTCCCGCGCAAGATCGCGTGGGGCGTGGGAGGTACGGTGCTGCTACTGGGGCTTCGGTTTTTGATGTCCACAAGGGGGGGACATTTGCAAGCGCTATTGTTCCGCGGCATTTTGGGCTTTGTCTTCATGCTGGCCGGAAACCTGCTTAAAAAGCAGCTGATGGCGTTCAGCTGGCCGAAGATCGGCGGCGCGTTTTTCCTGACGGCAGCCGCCGCGGCGGTCTGCTTTAAGTTCTCTCTCGGCAACAGCTTTTATGACGGCGTTCTGCGCAGTCCGCTGCTGTATCTCGTCAGCGGCGTCTGCGGGACGTATTTCGTGCTGGGGCTTGCTGACCGTATCCCGTGGAAATGGCCCAGCCGGATCGGCGAAAACGCCCTGACCGTCATGGGTACGCACCAGCTCGTGCTGTACACCATCCCCGGAAACAGCAGCCCCCTCTGGGTAATTGGCGTTTTCCTCCTGATCGCCGCAGTGGAAGCGGCGCTGATCCTCATCATCAACCGCGTCTGCCCTGCGCTCGTGGGCAGACCGAGAAAAGAACGAACCCATGCCTGAACAGGCCAAACGGCAGACGGAGCTGGATATCCTGCGGCTGGCCGCAATGCTGGCCGTGATCGCCATGCACAGCGGGGGAGGCACGGGCGTGCAGATCTTCGGCCGTGCCATTTCGAACCATGCGTTTGTTGCATTGATCGTCTGGTGTGTTCCGGTGTTCTTCATGATCTCCGGCCGGTTCTTTCTGGATCCGCAGAGGGACGTGACGCTGCGGCGGGTGCTGACAAAGTATGTGCCGCACATCGTGACGGCGTTCTTGTCCTGGTCGGCGGTCTTTACGGTCTATTACATACGCTCCGGCGGGTATGCGGGGCTGAACGCTTTCGGCATTCTGGCGCAGTTCATCGAGGGACCGTATCATTTCTGGTATCTGTATACGCTTGTGGGGCTGTATCTGCTGACGCCGTTTCTGCGGAAGATCGCGGAGGACGACAGGCTCCTGCGCTATTTTCTGCTCCTGTTCGGCGTGATGAACCTTGTGACGCAGTATCTGGTCTATCTGCCGCATGTGGGGCCGGTCCTGCAGGACTTCTTTGACTGGCTGCATCTGGAGGCGGTCACGGGCTATGTCGGCTATTTCATGCTGGGCTACTTCCTGTGGCACAGCAAAGACCGCATCTCCGGGCGGCTGGAAGCGGCCGTTTACGCGCTGGGGATGGCGTCCCTGTTCGGAACGGCTGTCACGGAAGCGCTGATCGCACCGGCGCTGCAGGAAGCAGACTTTGTCAAGCAGTATATGAAGCCGAACGTCGTGCTTTTTTCTGCGGCAATTTTCCTGTTTTTCCTCAGGCGGGTCGCAAAAATCCGCTTTTCCGAACGGACAGCGCGCGTGTTCCGCACTCTGACGGAGCTGGGTTTCGGCGTGTACTGCATCCACGCGCTCGTCAACGAGCTGCTGCCGACGCCGGGCGCGCTGCGGCTTATCCGCGTGCCGTGCATTTATCTGGTCAGCCTGCTGGCGGCGTGGCTGCTGCGGAAGATCCCGTATATCGGGAAAAAGATCACATAAGGAGCAAGCTATGGATATCGATTTTGTTGTGCTCTGGGTGGACGGGAGCGATGCGGCGTGGCAGGCGGAGAAGGCCCGGTACCAGGGCCGGACGCTGGACGACAGCAACGCCCCCAACCGCTTCCGCGACTGGGGGCTGATGCCCTACTGGTTTCGCGCAGTGGAGAAATTTGCGCCGTGGGTGCGGAAAATCCACTTTGTCACCTGCGGGCATGTTCCGGCGTTTCTTAATCTGGCGCATCCGAAGTTGCACCATGTGAAGCATGAGGGTTTTCTCCCGCCGGAGGTACTGCCGACCTTCAGCTCTCATGCCATTGAGATGAACCTACACCGCATTCCGGGGCTGGCGGAGCATTTTGTATACTTCAACGACGATATGTTTTTGATTCGCTCGGTTCCGGAGACTGCGTTTTTCCGAGATGGACTGCCATGCACCTATGGCGGAGAATATCCCATTGAGTTGGTGGGCGAGATCGGTATCTGGCAGCACGCGGCGGTGAATGATCTCGGTGTGATCAACGCGCACTTCAACAAGCGCACGCAGGTAAAGAAATACGGCGGAAAATATGCCAATCGCGTCTATCGCTGGCAGGACAACCTCCGCACCAGGGCGGTGGAAAAGCTGTTTCCCAACTATTTCACCGGCTTTAAAAACCTGCATGCCCCAGCGGCGTATACAAAGAGCACCTTTGCCGCCGTCTGGGACGCGGAACCGGAACTGCTGGCGCGGACAACCTCGCACCGCTTCCGCAGTGCAGAGGATCTGAATCAGTGGGTGTGCCTGTGGTGGCAGGTAGCCAGCGGACAGTTTGCACCATTCAACACGGATAATGTTGTGTCCTGCGCTGACGGGGACACCGTGGACGAGCTGTGCCGGATCATTCGGGAGCAGTGCCACGACATGCTTTGCATCAACGACCCGGAGAAGCCAGTGGATTTTGAGGTACTGTCGGCGCAGCTGCGCGGCGCATTCGAGATGATCCTGCCGGAGAAGAGCGAGTTTGAGAGATGAAAAAGAAGCTCATTTTTATTACCGAAGCGCTGTGGATTGGCGGAATAGAGACAGCACTGGTGAATCTTCTGAACCGGCTCGATTACGACCGGTACAACGTGACTTGCCTGATCCTGCGGGATTGTCAGGAAATGGCGTACCGCATCACACCGCAAAGCCGCCTGATTGTCTCCGACCGACAGCATGCGGTGACATTTCGGGAAGGCTACCGTTATAAACGGATGTACAACCTCATGGAGGAGCCACTGTGCGCTTCAAAGCTCCGCCGCCTGATCTGGCGCATCCTGTGTCTTGTACTGCGTGCGCCGGAAGCAAGGCGGTATGCTGCCTATGTAAAGAAGCAGTTGGGCGGAGAGCATTTTGATACGGCGGTAATCTACAGCGATCGGTCAGCGGAGACTGCTGTCCGAGCAGTTTCCGCTGACCGCTTCCTGATGTTTTATCATCACGGCGCGATGCGGAAGGAATATCATGACGAGCTGGGGTACCGCCAGGCGGAAAAGGTAATTGCTGTCTCAGAAGCGTTGGCGGAGAAGCTAAAGGCGTATCGTCCGCGTTACGCCGGAAAAATCATTGCGGTAAACAATCTGATTGACGTGTCAGGTGTGCGGACAAAGAGCGTGGCAATGCCGGATATAGTTTTTCCAAAGGATTGCTTCAACATTGTTTCCTGCGGGCGGCTCGCGCCCGCCAAAGGCATGGATCTTGCCATTGCTGCCTGCGCAAAGCTGGTGCAGGATGGCCTGACCGATATCCACTGGTGGATTGTCGGCGGCGGGCCGGAGGAAGCTTCCTTGCGGGCGCAGCTCCGTGCGCTTAGAATGGATCGATATGTGACACTGCTGGGAATGCAGGACAATCCCTATCCCTATATTCGACAAGCAGATTTGTATGTGCAGCCCAGCCGGTTTGAAGGCCACTGCGTCACGGTGTTAGAAGCGCGGCTGCTGGCTGTGCCCATTCTGGCAACACAAAATGCTGCCAAAGAACAACTCGAAGATGGGAAAACGGGCCGACTCTGCAAGCTAGATGCGGCGTCGATTGCCGACGCCGCAGCCGAGCTTTATTGCACGCCTGATCTGCGTCAGGCTCTCCGCGAGGCGCTGCGCCGCCACGATTTTGAGCATGACAATGCCCTTATTCTGCAAAAACTGTATGCCCTGCTGTAGCAGAAGGAGACACTATGGAAAAGCAAACATTTACCACAGTCATCAAGCCCAAAAGCGGCTGGTTTGATCTGCACTTAAAAGAGGTCTTCGCTTACCGTGATTTGATTTTCCTCTTTGTTAAGCGCAACTTTGTGTCAAAATATAAGCAGACAATCCTAGGCCCGGCATGGGCAATCATTCAACCGCTGCTAACGACGGTGGTGTTTACGCTGGTGTTCGGCAATATCGCGGGGCTGTCACCGGACGGTGTGCCGCCGTTTATCTTCTACCTTGCCGGTACTGTGCTGTGGACCTATTTTTCCGGCTGCCTGACGCAAACAGCGAATACGTTTGTCGCCAACAGCGCGACGATGGGAAAGGTTTATTTCCCTCGTCTTGTTATGCCGATTTCCACGGTGTTTTCGGAACTCATCAGCTTTGCCATTCAATATGGCTTTCTGCTGATCTTTCTGGTTTATTACACCGTCACAAAGCAGGGTGTGCATCCGAATCTCTGGATGCTCATGACCCCGCTCATCATCTTGCAGTTGGCGATGCTGAGCCTTGGCTGTGGCATCATCATTTCCGCGCTGACTACGAAATACCGCGACCTTGCCATGCTGGTTGGCTTCGGCGTACAGCTATGGATGTATGGCTCACCAATTGCCTATGATATGTTCCGGTTTGGTGCCTTTGCACCTGGCGGAAAATGGCATGCGCTTTATATGTGCAACCCGATTTCCCCCATCGTTAACCTGTTCCGCTATGCCTATTTAGGTACAGGCGCGATGGAGTGGAGCTATTATCTCATCGGCTGGGGCACCACCATGGTATTCCTGTTTCTTGGTGTAGTGCTGTTCAGCCGCGTGGAAAAAACGTTTATGGATACAGTCTGAGGAAGTAAAATGGACGAAATTGCAATCAAAATCGAACATGTCTCCAAGGAATACCGCCTTGGTGCAATCGGCGGCGGTACGCTGCGCGGCGATCTTCAAAGCTGGATGGCCCGCCTGAAGGGCAAGGAAGACCCCAACAGCAAGATCGGCTCCGACGCAGCAACGCACATGGGTGAGAAATTTCTTGCACTGGACGATGTATCCTTCGAGGTAAAGAAGGGCGAAGCGCTTGGCATCATCGGCCATAACGGTGCCGGTAAGTCCACGCTTCTGAAGCTTCTATCCCGCGTCACTGCGCCGACCAAGGGGACGATTAACTATAACGGCCGCGTTGCCTCTATGCTGGAGGTTGGTACGGGCTTTCATCCGGAACTGACGGGTCGAGAGAATGTCTATATGAATGGCGCGATTCTCGGTATGACGAGGGCAGAGATCGACCGCAAATTCGACCAGATCGTTGAGTTTGCGGAGATGGAAAAGTTCATCGACACGCCGGTGAAGCGTTACTCCAGCGGCATGTATGTCAAACTGGCCTTCGCCGTTGCCGCACATCTCGATAGTGAGATCATGGTCATGGATGAGGTTCTCGCCGTGGGAGACATGAAGTTCCAGCAGAAGTGCCTCGGCAAAATGGGCGATGCCGCTAATTCTGAGGGCCGCACGGTCCTCTATGTCAGCCATAATATGAACACCATCCGCCAGCTTTGCACAAGGTGCATCGTGTTGGATCACGGAAAGCTGATTTTTGATGGGGATGTGGAAAAGGCGATTGACATATATATGGATGCCAATATGAATACAGCAATCAGCAGAGATTATGCTGATTATCGAAGAATGGCATATATTCAACGTGATGATGCAAGGATACTTTCGGCAAATTATGTTGATACAGACAGCAATACCTTTGTCGAGGCAAAGACAATCAAACTACACATAAAGTGGAAATACAACCACGATGTGAGGAACATGAGCTTTAGATGGGTTGTAGAGGGAATGGACAACACTAAGGTATGTGCTTCATTTGGTTATAATCTGTTTAATGGACAGCGAGATGAGGCTTCAGAAGCTAATTTCGCATTCAATGTTTCGACTCTGGCACCAGGGAATTATCAATCATTTTATGTTTTTTTCCTTTCAAATGAATTTGGTACATCTAAGGAAGTAGATTGGGTACCCGGATTGAATTTTACCATTGAGCGGCAGGATGCAGGAAGATTGCCATGGCGAACAACGGCGTGGGGGAACATTGAATTGCCGCCACCGATTGTTGAAATGAAAGGATAATAGTCCATGAAACTTGCCGTTATGACGTGGTATCATTATCGCAACTATGGAACAGCTTTACAGGCAGCCGCCATGCAAGCTGTGCTGAGGGATATGGGGCATGACCCGCAGCTTATACAGTACCGTCCATGCGGATATTTTAGGACGTTGCCGGATTACAGCATACCTGAGTTCAGGCGGAGAATCCACAATAAGCTGACTCGAACATCCGAACCGGAGCTGCGCAGATTCAAATCAGAGCTGCGGGATAGAGCATTCGATGCATTCCTCGAAAAAAATATCAAATTCACTGAACCGTGCCGTACACTCTCAGACCTCGAACTGCTGAACGATAAATTTGATGTCTTTATCAGCGGAAGCGATCAGGTATGGTCGCCGCTCGCATATGACCCGCATTATTATTTGAATTTTGTTCGCGATAATGCGAAAAAAATCGCATATGCATCAAGCATGGGTGCTAAAGAAATCAGGGACAGATATATCAAGGCGGATATATCTCGTCTGCTTGATGGATTTGGTGCGTTGTCGGCCCGTGAGGACTCCGGAGCCAAGCTCATAAGTGAGTTGACCGGACGTCAAGTAAAAGTAGTGGCTGACCCTACGCTGTTGCTTGACGCGGCAAGATGGGAAGAAATCTGCTGTATCGGCAAAGATAGAACAGAACGGTACCTACTGGTATATATGCTTGGCAGCAGCGACGAGCATTGGGCGGCAATAGAAAAAACGGCTTCAGATATGGGACTCGCGTTGCGCATTATACCGGTATTCGAGCAGGATACCAAACGCAGCGGATGCGTAACTGAGCCCGTAGGACCGGAGGAATTTGTAAAACTGTTTCGAAATGCGGAGTATGTCTGCACAGATTCGTTCCACGGAATGGCATTTTCGCTGATATTCCACCGAAATTTCACCGCATTTGCACGGTTCTGGAAAAACGATCCGAAAAGTCAAAACTCGCGTGTTGAGCATCTGCTTGGGCTGACGGGAATGTCTGATCGGCTTTTCTCCGGAAGTAACGCCGTAGAGATAGCGGAAACGACGGCAGATTTCGAGTATGCCGATACCGCACTGAGCCCACTGCGCGTGACATCTTTGGAATACCTTAGATATTCACTTTCGCACGTTAATCTACAGGAAAAACGGGTTGCAAATATTAAAGCACGAAGCAGCCTGTGCTGCGGATGCGGAGCGTGTGCCGCCGTGTGTCCGACCTCTGCAATAAAAATGGAGATGAGCGGCAACGGCTTTCTTACTGCAAAACTCGATGGCAAAATGTGCGTGGAGTGCAGCAAATGTACAAAAGTATGCCCGTTTGGAACAGAGGCCATGAACCGGGCGGCAAAGGATGCGCAGATGTATTCCTTCAAAAATCCGGACAGCAATGTACTGCTCAATTCCACAAGTGGCGGCGCGGCATACAGTATAGCAAGATTGCTGATTCGCAGGGGCTATAAGATTGCAGGATGTATGTTCAATGCGGAGAAACAGCGAGCTGAACATATACTGATATCTGACGAGAGCGAACTGTATAAGATTCAGGGCTCAAAGTACATCCAGAGCGATTTTTCGGATGTAATAAAAAAGCTTTGTGCCGAGGATAAGGGTACGGCACTCGCTGTATTCGGTACACCCTGTCAGATAGCGTCAGCGCGGCGTGCGCTGCAAGGCTGGGACAACGTCCTTTTTATTGATTTGGTTTGTCATGGCGTTCCGAGTTATCATCTCTATGAAAAGTATGGAGACTTCATACACCGTACCTCTGGAGTTGATAACAAACGGATGCAGATGGTTTTCAGATACAAGCCAAAGTCCTGGCGGGATATATATTTGTATGCTTCTGACGGAGAGAGAAGCTATTGCTGCTCAAAAAAGGACGATCCATTTTTCCGTATGTTTGAAGTAGGCAACTGCTATATGGAGAGCTGCTATGAGTGCAGATGGCGCTCGGATTCTGAAGCGGATATCCGCCTCGGCGACTACTGGGGACCAAGATTTGAGGAAGACAAAACCGGTGTGAGCATGATGGTATGCTTTACGGAAAACGGACGCAGGGCTGCTATGGATGCGGCTTTTGCCGGCGGCACTATAGCGGAAAATCAACCAATAGAGGACTATCTTAAATATCAGCAGAGCAATAACATTCCGAAGCCTGTTTTCTATGATACGCTGATGCTGGAATTGAAGAGCAAGGACAAGAAGCTCGAATCCTTTGTTGACAGATATACGGTGCCACTTGAAAACAGAAGCCTGTCATCCAGTGAGTATCTAAAATATGTGTTTAAGATGGTAACATACAAGGAGCCAAATAATGATACCTAAGATTATTCACTATTGTTGGTTCGGCGGAAACCCATTGCCGCCATTAGCGCAGAAATGCATTAAGAGCTGGAAAAAATACTGCCCGGATTATGAAATTGTGCGATGGGATGAGAGCAATTTTGATATTAACGGCAGCTTACTTTATGTTAAACAAGCGTATGACAAGAAGATGTGGGCTTTTGTTTCAGACTATGTTAGACTTTGGGCGCTTGTTAACTATGGCGGTATCTATATGGACACCGACGTTGAACTTGTACGGCCAATAGATTGTTTTTTGCAAGAAAGTGCATTTAGTGGGTTTGAAGCAGTGGATCGCATTCCTACAGGAATTATGGCTTGTGAAAAAGATCATTCGACATTTAAAGAATGGCTAAATGAGTACAGCAAAAAACGGTTTGTGTTAGACGACGGCTCAGTGAATTTGGAAACCAATGTTACAGCAATAACAAATTATATGGCACGGCATGGGTTTTCTTTTGATAACGCATTACAAACGGTAAAAGAGGTTACCTTTTATCCAAAAGATTTTTTCTGCCCCAAAGATACCCATACCGGAATCGTTGAGCTTACAGACAGTACATATTGCATTCATCATTTCAATGGTTCATGGGTTGCACCAACGGAAAAGAAGAAAACAAAAGCTCGTTGGCGAAAGTATCGCATAGAACGCATTAAGAATTCGCCGAAGATTCTATTGCGCAAATTAATTGGGGATGATCGAGTTGAATCGATCAAGCGCTTTTTACGCAGGAAATGATCAAACGTACAATACTGTTTATTCTTATTGTGCTAATTATTGTGTTCCTTATTGTCCTTACGAACATTCGAATTAGCACTGCATCCTATTCCGTCGCCCTGCAAAATCTCAGTAGCCCGCTTCGGTTGGTCCTCCTCTCCGACCTTCACGGGAAATCTTTTGGCAGGGAGAACTCCCGCCTGATTGCAAAGATACAAGAACAATCTCCGGACGCAATCTTCCTCGATGGCGACATGATCGACCGCAGCGCTGATTCGGCAGATGTACAGGAACTGCTGCGGCTGATAAAGAGACTGCATGAAATCGCACCGGTGTATTTTGCTCCTGGCAACCATGAACTGGAATATATGCAAACCGACGCCTCACTCCTCACGCAGGTAGCGGAAGCCGGTGCCGTAGTCGTCAATGACAGCTATGCGGACGTGACGCTAGCCGGTCAGCCGCTGCGCATTGGCGGCACCATGGGACACGCCTTTTATTTTGGCCGCAGCGAGGAGGAGTTTTCTTCCTCACCGGAGTATCAGTTCCTCAAGGCATTTGAGGACACCGATGTGCCGAAAATCTGCCTTGCTCATATGCCGGACACGTTTATTTTCAACGGCGCATACAACTTGTGGAATGTCGATCTCGTTCTCAGCGGGCATACCCACGGCGGGCTGATCAGGCTGCCCTTCATCGGCGGACTGTATGCGCCCATGCAGGGCTGGTTTCCGGAATACGACCAAGGATATTTCCGCCTTGGAGAACATATGCAGATGGTCATTACCTCCGGTCTCGCGGGCCACGGCATGATTCCGCGTATCAATAACCCGCCGGAGATCGTCGTGATCGACCTTGTGCCGGAAACCACCCAAGAAAGGTAACATTTATGTTAGATACTCAGTTCCCGCTCCTCCTACACAGCTTCGTACAGGATGCCCCGCCGGAACCGGACGGGCTTTGGAATATCCCGCATCTGTGGCGGACGGCGGTAGAGCAGAATCTCCTGCCGGTTCTGGCGTATGAAAACAAACGCTGGAAGCTCTTTGACGACCCAAATGTCTGCCGCCAGCTCGATGGGCTGCTGTACGGCACGGTTGCAACGAATCTCAACCGCTGCGTGGACTTCGAGACCTTGTCGGCAAGCTTTACGGAGCATGGCATCGCCCATATGCCGGTGAAGGGCTATTATCTCCGCAAGCTGTATCCTACGCCGGAGCTTCGCACCTTTGGCGATATCGACCTGCTCATTCATCCAGAGGATCGGCAGAAGGTGCATAACCTGATGCTGTCGCTGGGCTATACCGTGAAGCAGGACTGGGAGCCGACGTATTCCTACATAAAAGATGCGGAATATTACGAAATTCACACCAATCTCATGGACGGTAATCTGGACGGCAGAACCGATTTACAGGCATACTTTGATGCCGCGTGGGCGCATGCTGAACCGGATGACGGGCTTCGGTTCCGTCCGGAGGATGATTTTCACTTTATCTACACGGTCTGCCACCTGGCCAAGCACCTTTACGGCGGTGGTGCGGGACTGCGGATGTATCTGGATGTTGCGCTGTATGTAATGCATAAGGACGACAGTCTGCATTGGCAAGCCATTGCAGGAGAGTTTGTCGCGCTACATTTGGCGGAATTCTTCTATACGGTGATGAACGCCTGCCGTGTATGGTTCGGAACGAAGACAATTTGCCCCTTACCAGAACCAGACACAGAAGCGTTGGACAGGCTGCTGTCTTACACACTGGATTCCGATCTGTTCGGGCATTCCCGCGATCATGCCGTCATCGAACTGCGCAACGAAAAGGACGAAGCTCCGTCGAGGAGCCGTGTCCTACGGAAGATGCTGTTTCCTCCGGCAGCGGAGATCGAATCGCGTTATACATTTCTGCGGAACCGCCACTGGCTCCTGCCGCTGGCATGGCTCGTGCGGCTGTTTGCCAATCTGCGCCTGATTCCGAGCCGGATTTGCCAGATGAAGCAGGTCACGAAAACGGATAAAGCCAGTGTAGAAACCTATGACGGATTTATGCGCCGGATCGGACTGTGATATTATGGATTAAATTCAGGCAAAAAAGAAAACGGGCGGAAGGGATTGCTCCCTTCCGCCCGCGGCTTACCGCTCCATGCCCACGGCCCGCTGCTTTTTCGCCTGCTGCACGGCCTTTTCGGCGCTGCGGCGGCGGTTGAAGAGCAGCAGATCCCGCGTGTTCTCGTAAAGGTCGCCCTTGCCGGACTCGAACACGGCGACCATGTATTTCTTCGTCTTATACTTGGCGTAAATAAACCTTACGATTATGTTCTTAATTGTGTTTGGCGGCATCGGCTTTCTGACTTGGGATGATATTCGGACAAATCGATTGCATTTGCGCAAATACCGGATGCAGAGCAAGGTGATTCTTTGTACCACAGCGGTTTTATTGATCGTTCCGGCAATGTACTTTTATTTTTTTGAGTTTGCTGATCTTACCCGAAAGAAACGGATTTTATCTTCTCTTTTTCAAGCCGTGACGCCACGAACGGCGGGTTTTAATACGGTGGATAAAAAGATGGACGATGCATTGCGGGAGCAGACCTTTACCGATATTTATGACGATTCCATGTGGCTGATTAATCTCGTTGAAAA
>QWCY01001423.1_pt1 | contig 34840 bp, 44 predicted proteins | sample 1972631 | NCBI WGS metagenome assembly QWCY01 (sample SAMN09866696, study PRJNA288562) | Human gut metagenome isolate pre1_stool, whole genome shotgun sequencing... | isolation source: gut | host: Homo sapiens | place: USA: California
GCCCGCAGATTCTCCATGATGCGCTCTTTGTTCTTCGAGCCGGGAATGGGCACGACATTCGTATATTTACGGAGCATCCAAGCCAAAGAGACCTGCGCTGGAGTCGCCTGCTTTTCTGCGGCAAAACTCCTGAGCATTTCGACAATGGGCATATTGCCGGTTATGTTCTCCCGCTTCAGTTGTGGAACCCATACACGCACGTCATCGACCTGGCCGAACTCCGTATCCGGTGTAATTTTTCCGGATAAAAGTCCGCTGGCGACAGGTGAGAACGGCACAAAAGCAATCCCGTTTCCCACGCAAAAAGGAATGACATCTTTTTCAGAAGTGCGCTCCACCATAGAGTAGATATTCTGCACGGCACCTACGGGCGTTACGGCATGCGCCGCTTCAAGTTGAGCCTTGTCCACCGTCGAAATGCCCCATTCGCGGACAAGTCCCTCCTGAATGAGCCTGCCCATCGCATGGGCGACCTCCAGATTGTCCACCTCCATGTTGATGCGGTGCAGATAGTACAAGTCCACGTAATCGATCTGCAAATTCTTTAACGAGCGTTCAAGGTGGCGGCGGACGGCAGCATAAACGGAGCCGCAATCTTCAACCGCCTCAGGCCGGATATGCAGTTTTGTGGCAATCACAACCTCATTGCGAAAGCCTCTGACCGCACGCCCGACAATCTCCTCGTTATGTCCGGGATAATAAAGCTCCTTCCCGTATCCTTCTGCCGTATCGAAAAAATTGCATCCATAGCCGAACGCTTCCCGAATGGCTTCTTCGGCATATCCTGCGCCCGGTACTTGGCCGTATCCGTGGGAGAATCCCATACAGCCCATGCCTATTTCACTGACGCTTAAACTGCGAATCTTTCTTCTTTTCATAGCTTGCAGTTATCTACCCAGTTGCGAATGCTTTTCTCATCGGCACGATTAAGCAGGCGTCCCTCTCTCCAGTTCAGCGCGGGATAGGTTTTCTTCAACGCCGCCGCGCTGCCCGCGAGCGTGCTGCCTCCGGATGTGGCGAACGGGATGACTGTTTTGCCCTTCAGGTCGTGGCTTTCGATGAACGTATTGATAATGCGCGGCGCGAGGTCCCACCAGATGGGATAACCGATGAAGATGACATCGTAATCGGCGATGTTTTCCTTTCTGCCTTTGATTGCCGGACGCGATTTAGGGTCGTTCATCTCTACCGAACTGCGCGACCGCTTGTCATTCCAGTCGAGGTCGGCACTTGTATAGGGTTGTGCAGGCACAATCGCATAAAGCTCTCCGCCCGTAACATTCGCCAGTTTTTCGGCCGCTCGTGCCGTCGTTCCCGTCGCCGAGAAATAGGCTACCAATATTTTATGGTTTAATCCTCCTTTGTTCATATCCTGTCTTTGTTGTGCGCCGGTGTCGGTAGCCATGCCGACCACCGACAGCAATATCAATAAAAATCTATACATGCGGCTGATTATTTAAGTTTGTCATACTCTTCGTCGGTAACGGGTTCCAGCCATTCATTGGAAGCGTTTTCGCCTGCAATCTCGAACGCCAGATGCGCGAACCAGCTGTCGGCTGCCGCACCATGCCAGTGCTTTACATTGGCCGGAATGTGGATGACCGTTCCGGGCAAAATCTCTATCGCCGGTTTACCCTCTTCCTGATACCAGCCGTGCCCGGCCACACCGATAAGCATCTGTCCGCCGCCTTTCGTGGCTTTATGGATGTGCCAGTTGTTGCGGCAGCGAGGCTCGAAAGTCACGTTGGAAATATTCACCTGCTCACGCGAAACCGGTGCGAGGTAACTGTTGCCGGTGAAATATTGGGCATACGCCGTGTTGGGTTCGCCGATGGGGAAAATCATTTTGCGTTGGAATGCAGCTTTTGCATCCTCTCCGGTCGTCTCTTCCGCCCATACCTCTTTCGCCAGACGGAATGCCGCCCATGCCTTCGGCCAACCCGCGTAAAAACCGATATGCGTGATAATTTCGGCGATTTCGGTGCGGGTGATACCGTTGTTCTTCGCCGACTGCAAATGATATGTCAGCGAGTTGTCTGTGATACCTTGACTGATGAGCGAGGTAATCGTCACCAAGCTGCGGTCGCGAAGACCGAGTTTGTCGGTGCGGCTCCATACCTCGCCGAAAAGGACGTCGTCGTTGAGTTCTGCGAATTTCGGGGCGAACCCGCCTAACTGATCGCGCCCTGCTGTCTGTACTATCTTTTCCTGTGCCATAACATTAAATGTTAAAACGGTGAATACTGAAATTAAAATAATTCGGTTCATGATTCTTTATTGAATGAAGTTATTGATTCGGTTCGCGGGATTGAGCGGCGTCTGGTCAGACAACACCAGCGACTTGACCATGTGCAGCGTCCCCTGCTTGTATTTTTGGAAATGTTCGGAAGCGATATGCTTCTCGTAGGCTTCACGGCTCGCATAAGTTTCGAGGATGGTTACCTTGCAGGGATTCTCCTTTTCGCTGACTGCGTACATCGTCAATACGCCCGGTTCGGTACGCAGGGAGACTTCGCCCACCTCGGTCGCGTATTTCATGTACTCGTCGAGATGCTGCGGGTAAACCTCGATTTTCGACAGGCGCACGATACCGTCGGCGGTCATCGGCTCCTTGGCGCACATTCCCGGCTGCTTGTCCAAGTTCAGGCATTTGCCGATAATCTCTCCGGTGGCGATGTAGGAATAGGTCGGAAACTCGAACAGCACGGGTTTCAACCGTGTATAATCGAGTTTCCCGTTGCCGTCAAGCACTTCGGGTGCAGCGTAAGTGTTGGCAATCGAGCAGATAAAATTGTCGAAGCCGTCCGACTTGTATATATCCACCACGTTGCATTCCATCACAAGCGGCGATGCGTCGATTACAGGACTTCCGTTTTCGCCCCAGTGGAATAAGAACTCGTGTGACTTGTCCGTGTTAGCCCCACTCACGCTTCCCACATAGTCTGCCTTTGGAAGCATCTTCCTGTCAACGAGATTGACGGATAGTTTCTTGGACTCTATGATGCCCTGATTGGTATAATGCTTGTCGCTCATGCTGACGAGAATGCGGTCATGCCCGATAATACCGACATGCGCCACAAGGAGCCAATTCACCTTACCATTTACTTCAGCTCCCACCACAGTTACGGGCATAGGGTAAAGAGCCAGTTTGCTACCGATATTTTTCTTTTCCGTTATCATCATTTCTTTATCTTTTAGTTGTGAAGCATTATCGCTCTTACACGCAGAAGCGAGTATTAACGCGAGAATACAAACTGCATTTATAAAACGTATCTTCATTACTTGTTCATATTAAATAGTTTATAGGCATTGCTCCAAAGTATGCCATCAATATGCGGAGCCAGCATATCATCGGATTTCAGCGCCGAACGGAGTTTATTCAGGTTCTCGGTCAGCACGGCGGCCGGTTGATAGGGATAATCCGAACCATACATGAGATGATCCGGTGTGGTAATTGCCAACAGCATTTTAATGACTTCGGGAGTTACTCCTCCTGCAAGGTCGTAGTATAAGTTCTTCAGGTTGGCTTCCCAGTCTATGGAATTCATCAGCCCTTTGGCGAGCATAGCCGGATGCACCATTTTCATCCGAGGCAAGGCAAGCGGCAAGAATGAGCCGCAGTGAGGAATGACAAACCGTATGTTCGGATAGCGTGCCGGGACATTGTGGACAATCATATTGACAACCGTTCGCGTCGTCTCAGCGGGATATTCGTAAATAGCAAGCGGAGTTGCTGCTATCAGAGTATCATTGACCGGCACGGGTTTGTGTGGATGCAGGATTACGACGGCATGTCGTTCGTTCAATACGCTCATCAACGTGTCGAGAGCCGGGTCGCCCAAATATTGCCCGCGACTGTTGGTCGCCAATTTGATACCGTCTGCACCGAGAGTATCGAGAGCATATACGGCTTCTTTAATGGCAGCTTCGACATCGGGCAACGGTAATGAAGCGCAGAAAAGGAACTTGCCGGGATAGTCCGACTTCAATCGGGCACTTGCCTCGTTATAAAAGCGGACAATCCGGGTGCATTCGTCAGTGTTGCCGTAATACGGTTGCGGAGCCGACATCGAAAGTATAGCCTTTCCGATACCGGCATTTTCCATAAATTCCAGATGGGTGTCTATATCCCATTGCGGCAACGGGAATGTCTCTTTCATTGCGGCCCCGTGTCTTTCCAGAAATTCGGTGAACTCGGGAAAGATATTGTGGCAATGTACGTCTATGACTTGTTGCGCATTAGATGTGTATATTGATAACATGCCTACTATGCTGATTAACAAATGTTTCATAAATTATATTCATTTGATTTCACCAACTCTTTCCATTCGATATGATTTTTACCGTTTTTTGTTGTTACAGATAGATGAACGAGTTTACTGTCTTGTGTAGCTCCGTGCCAGTGCTTTACATTAGCCGGTGTATTTATCACATCACCACGCTTTATAAGGCGTTTCGGCTTGCCTTCCTCTTGGTAAAATCCTTCTCCATCCAATATCAACAATACCTGATCTGCATCAGGATGAATATGCCATGAATTGTAACTTCCTGGCTCGAATATGAGGTGATGAATGTCATATTCAGGTTTTATTACAACCGTGGAAATACAGATTTTTCCGGTATAATGTTCTGACCGTACTTCTTGCCCTCGATTGAAAATCAAACTGTCATACAGCATACAAGGATCTGATAATGACTGCTTGGGGAAATTTATATTTGTTTCATGGGATGAAGCATAAACTTCCATACCGAATATAATCGCCATGACAAAACTGACAACTATGCCTATATATGTTTTCTGTTTCATATAATTCCGCATTTTATAATTGGCAAAACGAAAAGTACAAATTTTCAAAACGAAAAGTATAAAAATAGCGTTTACACATTTTTCGAAAGAGGTGTAAACGCTATTCTATTTTTAACAATACCTTATATTTTCCGTAGGAATATTCTATTGACTTTTTATTTATTCTTCATTGCGCCAATATATTTTTTGATTTTACCTGCCGGGGCATCTTCATCCGCGAAATAAAAAGAATGGGCAGCTTTGAGGATAGCAGCTTCATCGAAAATTTTGTTCAAATCGGCATAGAAGGAATTGAATGCAACATACTTGTCCCACTTAGTTGTTCCTTCAGGAAACTTCATTGAGGTTGTCGCAATCTCAATCTGTTCCGGTGTCCAGTGAGCACCTACATGTTCCATTCCTGACCTGTCTGTATAACGAATACCGGATACCGCTTTCTTAGCTGATTCCTCGTTAAAATGGCAGGATTCGTCCTTTTCTTTGACTTTGACAAATGCACAATATATTTTCATGGCCTTACTTCTTAAATTCGTTGATAAAATCGGATAGCATTTTTCCGATACCTTCTACTTTTTCTTCCAGACCGGAAATACGCTTATCCTGTTCTTTTTTCTCTGCAAAAGCAGGATTCCATTCCTCCAATATCTTGTCGCAGCTATCAACAATCGCTTTATGCTTCTCAACGGAATTCACAATCTCCAAACTCTGGTTTTTCATTGACTCTACATCACGAAGCATACCGTCACGATCGGTGGAAAGAACCAGGTTGTTTGCGTATGTAACCGAAAGTGTTTCAGGAATTGAATAAGTATTGGTTACGCCATTTGCCTCCAACGTGACATCAACAACTCGCTGAGTTGTGCTCATAGACGGCATTTGACCGATAGGAGCAGGCGGAAAATAAGGTTCCGAAACTTTGATCGTTTTTCCTTGAAATGCTCTTGGTTCATTTTCTTTTTGAAGTATGTATACCGGATAGCCGGGTTTTAAATCTTTAAATAACATAACCTATCTTTTTAATGATTAAGCCGGAAGAAAATCCTCCGGCTTAATCGGTTAAACATTTTATTAGGCAGTCGTTGTGGTTTTGCCTAATGCGGCAATAAGTGTTGCGTTTTGACGAAGCTGACTGAGTTCAAGTCGGGCATCGTTATAACGCTGTTGCAAATCCTGGTTCCAATGGTTGTTCAGCGTGTCAATGATGCGCTGCGTATTGTCTTGACCGGATCGGATGATATCACACTTATCCTGCTGTGCTTGGAAAGCCGTAGCAGCGAATCCTTGCGAGATGGCAACGCCGATATCACGCTGGCCATTTCTCAATTCTCCTGTTTGCTGACACATTGCCAACTGGTTTTGGTAGCCCATTTCCAGTATTGCTTTCTGTGTAGTGCAGCAGCAATCTTTCAGAGCCTGGATAACGTTGCAGTTACCCATGTTCACAGCATTGATTACTCTTTCTGCCGAGAATCCAAGCTGCCCAGCCAGACGATCAATGCCTGCACGAACATCACAAATTGCAGAGTTCAATGTGTTGAAGTCACAATTAAGGTTAGCAGCAAGCTCGCGAACAGCACCGGTGTTATTTCCGATACCCTGTAAGATCAGGTCACTGTTGTGATTATCCTGCATTTGGTTCTGTAAGGCTGCAATTTGCGGATTATTACATCCTCCATTTTCCCCACAACCGTTACCCCACATACGTTGTGCAAACATCATCCATACAAGGTAGATGAAAGGGTTGTTCCACTGTCCGCCCATGCCGCCATTCATCATAGCAGCCATCGCCATCGGATCGTTGTTGTTGCGCTGATTAGCTAACAGAGCATACAGCCCGTCATTGTCCCGACGGTTGTTACCTGCTAAAATAGCAGCTGCAAGCGCATTGTCGTTGTCGCCTCTGTCGCAACAAATAATTTTTTCTGCTTCCATTTTATTTACATTGAATTACGGTCAACATTAACCGCATCACAAAACTATAATCATAAAAACAGGTAGGGAATCAGTTATTTCCTAAAGACTTCTTTATCTTTTCCATATATACTCTCATTATTTTTCCTTGTTTTAAACGGTTTTCGAAATTAGCCAAAATATAGTTTACCGATCGATTAGTTTTGTGTATATAGGAGGCGATAGAAGGTGGATATAATCCGCTCTGTGAGAGAAAATACACCAATAGATATCGAGCATCCACTGTGTCTGTTGATTTACAATCTGACAGTATCAGAGATTCTGATACTTCCGTCTCCATGGAGACGACTTTCATTATAGTGGCAAAGATTTCCGATTTGCACATATTGTTTTAATTTTTATGTTTATCTTTGTCGCACCCCAATAAATAGAATTTAAAACAAAAATAAACGTTCGCGTTGAAGATATCAAGCCTCCAACGTGCGGACGTTTATTTATGTCTTTTTTAATTTATTGGGGAATAACTTAGAAAACGTTGGGGGCTTTTCTTTTATCTCTAAAGCCCCAAAAAGAGCGACTATGAACAAAAAGCTATTTCTTTAGTTTGTAGACCATCCGACCAACGACGATCAGTATTGTAACAATGATAACAGCTATAGCCCAGCCCCCGACCTCAATTTTCGTTCGTTGCCAAACTGTCAATTTCTTTTCAATTTCGACCGGGTATGGCACTCGGATAGTATCTGTCCGGTTTATATATAGCGTGTCTACCCTGTCCTTGTACTTGTATATGTACCTGTACCGATATTCGGCAACGGTATCGCCTCTTTGGATTACAGAGACCGAATCATGTATAAGCACGCTATCGATCCGGGTCGAGTTAAAGAACACGCTATCAATTCTGACCGTTTCAACCGGGACATAACGGACTTGCGTACGGCAAGATGTAAGCAGGCAGAACAGGACTATTACCACTAACCCAATCAACCCGCCTATCAATTCGTTTTTTGATTCTTTATCCATAAATCACAGAGATTACGGTTTAACAATTATAGGTTTGAGAAAGGATTTGTACTCATCCCTGACATCGAAACAGGGACATGATTTGATAAACTCAAACGGCTCAACTACGCCATCATTATTTAGATCAGGTGACGTATCGCGATGTCCTAGCAGTTCGACGATGTCGTACACCTGACAAATATCGTTTATCAGATCATCCATTGCCGTTTTCTGTGCCGGGGTCCGGGTATCGGAGGGTTTACCGTTAGCATCAAGGCCACCGATATAGCAGATCCCGATGCTATGATCATTGTAACCGATACAATGTGCCCCTGCGATCGTGAGTGGCCGACCGGTTTCTACAGTTCCGTCCAAGTCGATTACATAGTTATAGCCAATCTGGCTGAAACCGCGTGCACGGTGCATACGATCAATATCCTTAGCTTTGATATCCTGTCCGGCATGCGTGGCCGAGCAATGGATGATAATTGTGTCAATCTTTTTCATTTTTTTTATTCTCTTCTATGATACTGTTTTCTATTACTTCCTGCAATTCTTTGCTTTTAATACCGACAAGTCCTTTTGCCAAACTCCATAAACTGATATGATAATGGATGCCTTTACATTCGCAATAATTGCTGATGACGCTTTCAAGCTCGCAGTAACAAGCAAGACACATGCAGCATACAGCCATTATGCTATAATCTATACCGAGTGGTTGCCCAATCGCTTTGCCCAAGACCGCAGCGAGTATTATCACACATATATAATCACCGATCTTGATCAGTGTTCGACGGATTGCCCGGCTAATACGGACTTCTTCTTTGCGTCTTCTTGCCTTGCTAATCCCGTACCACAGATCTGCTACGACCAACACAAGCGACAACAACATCAACCATCTCATATCCCACATCAAAGCATAAAATTCCATATAGAATGCCGATAACGTCACTACTTTAACAGATGTACCCATACATTTTTGATTTGAATTATTACCTTTGTACCATTAATGGTTGCCAAATAGGTAATCTGTTCGACACGCCGCCTCCTGTCTGTGATAGTCTGGAGGCGGATTTATTTTAAATTCTAAGCATGAGACATATTAGGTATATCACCCCAAATGAGAATATTTCAATCCAGAACATAGGCTTCGTTTCTATATATTTATCCTTGAATGTTCCTTCTTCTTGCTTAGCCATGTTTAGTGCGGTATAGCCAACATATGGAAGCCAAGCGAGCAGCATAGGCCAGAAGTTTAAAGCCGCCCAAGTCTGAGAGAATAATATTGCCATCATTGCACCGGCTATATGTCCCCGGTACTGGAACTTGTCTGCCTTGTAATCAGGGAAACACCCAACAACGATCATCCCGGCCAACGCCAGGTAAGCGAGAAACTCCGTCCCCGGCTTACTGACTTCCAAGATTGCTGGCATTAACACCATAGGACAAGCCCACATTGTGAAGCGGAACCATCCTTTATGTTCTATCGCATAGAACGTGGCGCTTATCGAATAAGGTACACCCTTCTGCTTAACGCATACTGCGGTCGTATAGGCCGCAATAATCAACATAGAAATAACTATTAACCAAATCATAATAACTTGTCATTAAAGTACGTGTCGAATTTAGATGCCGCCCGGCACAAAAGGCGGAATAAACTTATCTACAGGGCAACTTCTACGTAGTGGCCAACCAACGCGGATAAGTCCTGTACCAAGGCTATTCCGCTATCCCGTGTACACTTATAGGTTACATTATCCTGCTTGTAATATTTGCCGCTTTCGAGGATCATACCAGCAAATAAGGGATCGTGATTTTCGTTATAGGGTATCGGATCTTCAATAGTACCGGTATGTTCTTCCGTCACTTCGTGCCACAGCGAATGTGCCCCTTGTCCTGGACGCCAGTCTTCTTGTGTTCTGTGAGCCAGGTCGCATTCATATAGTTTGTCACCTTCCTGATATCGATCTCCCTTGTTAACATCAATTCCAACCTTCCATATCGGGTGCCGGTTCTTAACTCGTAATGCTTCGGATGCCGTTAAGCCGTATGTATTGATCTTTTCGGTAGCCTCCTTGTCCATTTGGTCAAGGGCCAGTAACCGGCTAAATTCCCTGTTAATCTCTACACCTTCCGGCAAAGCCCATTCTTCGCTTGCCAGCAGATCTATAAACTCCGGGTCCGTAGATTCATATTTCGGAAATTCCTCGTCACTAAAGGGAGATAGAAACTCTTCATGCAAGATTACCTTGCTCTGGTCTACACTTGTCCTCATTTCCGGTAGGACTTCTATTCCGTGGGACTTTGCCCATACAATGTTTACTATTGCGTATTTCATATTCAATTAATTTTTAATGTTACTTTGCTTTTAGGGTTTGGAGGTAGTTGTAGGCTTTGATACAGTCCTCTTTGGAGAGGATTCTTGGATAAATTGCAAGGTTCTTAAAAGCTATTCGATCAAACCTACCACCACTACTCGATACCTCCAATGTACCACCAGAACCAACTACATTACCTGTATTTGCCAGTATTTCATTCCAATTACGATCATAGGCCCTACCATCTGAACATGCAGCATTAATACTTTTAATTCCGTCAAGACTATTTTTTACTGATCCTGAATTAATATAAAGATCAAGTCCAATCATTGTGTTGTAGATATAAAAACTAGACCCTTTTACTAAACCAGTACCACTCTTTTTATTATCAATAAACTTCCAATCCCCAACAATCGTAAAATCCTTACCTATATTAAAAGCTGACGAAGTTATCATATCATCCACCCCATCAGTAACCAGATAGCCAGCATATTCACCTTCTTCATTGTAACCACTCCCTTCTGCAAACCCAAAATTAGACAGCACAAGATCATTACCATTGCCCGTAATGTTGGCAATAGTAGCACGATCTTCGTCCTCGTTGGTTTTGCCGGTGACTGTCCATGCTTGGTCGGGGAAGAGCCAGGGATAGGTTTTAACGAAGTAGTCTTTGATCTTGGTCAGTTCTTCTTCGGTGGCATCATGATCGAGAATGACTATTTCCCAAATGGCAGCATTGGCATAATTACTTAATTGGCCAAAATAAGTTTTACAAATACACAGCTTATTAGTAGATTTAGATGTTCCTTTTTTTATTATTTGACCATTGTAACTACTTGATGTTTGCCATGTAATAGGGTTATTATCGTCAATATATACATCTGTAAAACTATTATAAGATCCCGTAACGTCATTTACATTTTCATCCTTTCTATATTCAATTAAAAAAGCGCCTTCATCATTTGTGTCAAGATTTGATATTAAAGGTCTTTTATATTGAGTTGCATCATATCGTGTTATCCAATTCCTCAATGCAATAATACTATATCCTTTTTCTTTAGGCAATAATGGCAAGTTGTCACATCCCGCCCAATCGTCTACTCCGTCAAAGACGAGTGCACCGGGGTAAATATCACTAATACCCGATCCTTCCTTCCAAGCGAAATTCTTGAAGGATAAGAACCGACCTTTGCCATCCGCATCCTCAATCCTCGGATCGTCCATAGCCGCCATCATCTCGTTCGTCAGGCCGCCGAAATGCCAACGAGTAACATCACCCGGAAGTTGCGGGAAGCCGTCGCCGGAACCGCCACCACCGGCCATTTTCCCGTATGCAGGGAATGGAGCATTCAGGCGCAGCCTATTTAGCTGCACCTGGTTAAGCCCTATTTTGTTAAGTCCGATCATGACTGATATGCTATTTTAGCCAATGTCACTTCTGCCCCGCTCTCAATTCGGATGTGCATACCGGCAGGGACGTTCGGTATCTCAAAATCCAGATTGGCCATAAGAGGCCATGCCGGAGGCAGCGGAATGGAGACATAATCCTCTCCCGTCAACGACTGCTGAACGCTCAATGCTCCATAAGCTCCCGATACATTTGTACGGGTTATTTTGATATTAAACGGTCCTGTTGCCTCGAACTCGCAAACGTACAGGTCACCTTCTTTATTAAATGTCAAATCCTGTAATTCCATCACTTTACCATTTTATCGAACAATACTGCTAATGCGCCTGCCGGCACATCCTTATTGGCATCAACGAGCTTGTCAAATGCAAGCTCCGTGAGAGATTCGATTTTCACATCTACCGGTTCACTATTCATACCGCCTTCAAAGCATCCTTCATCCTTATTGTAGGTACCTGTTTGAACTGCTTTCAAATCCCGGTTAAACTGTTCATTTTGCTTGTTAAATGACGCAACCTCCAAATCCGATACTGTACGGCTACCACCGGCTGCAACGGCCTCATTGCTTTCAAGCATCTTCATTATGAGATTATCAAATCCGTCCGGTTTGAGACGTTCTTTTGCGAGATCCAAGTCCGCATTATACTTATCGGTCACTTCCCTAAGAGCACGAAGATTTCTGATCACTTTTAAGCGATCAGAAGAATCCACGCCCGAAAGCTTCAGGTCCTTCAGCACGGCAAATAGTTCTACAGCTTCAATAGCTTTCATAGTCAAGCCTCCTCAATTGTTTTATTGTTGATGGCCTGTACCATTTCGTCCACCAGTTCTGAGGTATCGGTCCGGTATTTGACATATGAGATGTCGTTGATGTTGATACCAAGCATCGAAAAATTACCGATGTACGTTACACCGTCTTTCAATCTGACATCGCCATTTACTGACTTAACCTGACCTGTGTTAGAGTCTATTTCTACTTGTCCTTTCAAAGTGATCTGTTCACCGTCATAGATCACGTCTGCAATTGTTCTTTTGTTGCTAATCTGTTTCATATCAATTATTTTTATGGTTGTGATTTCATTCTAATGAAAAAATGCAATGTTCCAGAATCTAATTTATTGCTTGCCCATTCCGTTGGAATCTGCAACTGAAAATTGTTATATTCTGAATTTGTATCCAGGTAAATTTGTCCAAGAGACTCATAGTCTACATTAACCTCTCCACCTGAGTTTTTGTATATAAAGCCCTTTGCAAGGACATCATAGTAACCATGTATATCAACGGTACCATATCCCGGTATATCCGTATAATAGTCACCAACTATCTTTGCACTGAATTTCAAAACATATCGACCATCATACGGAGTCCCTGAATTGGGCTGAAACTCTATTTCTTTGTTTGATACTGGAATTTTCGTTTCATAATCCGGTATCGCTACATTTTCATACCCCCCGGATGAAGAATTGGGATTGTATATGTAGAACCATAGGAAATTACCAGGACTAAGCCCTTCTTTTCGTTGATTCAACCTCACTGTCTGTGATTCTATATAGGGGACTTTAAAAAGCATTTTTTCTCCTCCGGTATCAGTATATCCGACATACATCTCAAAACGGAGATATTGATACGTGCTGCCGAGATTTTTTAATTCAAATTGCTGGTTATAGGACCTTGTTGTACCATCCGTAGTCACGTGTGACGGACTTTCAATCAATGCTATTTCATTTTCCGATCCGCCTAATGCGAATGTCCCAATTACCTTGATATAGAAATGATCAATATATCCCTGCACTGATTTCCAATTTATCCCCGAACAAGTAACAAGAAATACCAATCTCAGGGAAAAAGACGGATAATAGTCAATTACTCCATTGGCTGCATTTGTACAATTAACAAAAGGAGCTTCCGCATTGGTATCGTAACCGGCAAAATATCCGAGTGATGCACGATAATAAGGATTGGCCGAATTACCTGCATCAAATTTCATTCTAAGCTTGATGCGCTGATCAATATCAATGAAGAAGCGCCCAGGACTATCAGGACTCCAGATATTCCAATAAGGCAATGCCCCGTCAATCATAAAGCCGCGTGTACCATCTGTATAGCCGTTTTCTGCTACCCGAAAAGCATAACCTTTTTCCCCTCCGGATTTGGCCGCGGCCACAAGCCGGAAAAGATCACGGATAACGTACCCTTTCCCGCCGCTCGTATATACTGCTCCAACCTTCAGTGCAGTCTGAAAAAGTGTCAGATCTTTCTTTGGTAGTATCATGCCGCAGTTCCTCCTTTCAGTTCATCCATTTCATTTTGCAATCTAATAACCGTGTCCTGAAGATGTTTAATCTGCTGATCCTTCGTCAACTCCCACTCCTTACGGACTTTCACAAGATTTTCAATCATCATAGACCTTTTAGAGATCTCCTGTATGCCTTTTATTGCCAAAGCCGACATGCTCGCATAGTCCATCGAATAATATCCATCCGGCTCCGTAAATACAAATTCAGGGAAATATTGGATAACCTGTTGAGCAGATAGGCCAATCCGTACCGTGGCATCAGGATCATTTTTATAGGAGTACCTAAATACAGATAAAGCCATCATTTTAGACAGCACATCTTCGAGATCACCCATTAAATTTTTCCTCCTAATATCAGATCCTTGTACCAATGACCCTTTGACCCACATATTTCCGGAACTGCTATACGATAGATAAGCCCTTAAGTCATTATTGTAGTAAAAACAATAATCATTGGAAGGGACTGTAAGTTTCCAATATGAGCCAAACCACATATATGGGCCAGAACCCGATAAAGCTATACCCGGACTTGATTTGCTAATAGTTAGATTTCCTGTAATAGTTCCACCGTTCCAACTACCCCCCCCAGAAATACTACCCTTTGTTAAACTCAATGTCCCACCCGAAAAAGATGCGTTTGTTATTGCGTTCCCGCTTCCGGATATGCTAACAGATGTTACAAGTCCAGACGGCTTACTACTTATTTCGCTCCATGAGTAAGACGGCTTACTACTCCCAATCCACGACGGTTTACTGCTAATTTCGCTCCAACTATAAGATGGCTTGGACGATCCTATCCATGATGGCTTGCCGGTAATATCGTTCCAGGCGACAGAACCGCCGCCCCCACCTCCAGAAGCGACATACAACTGCCCAGATGAATTAACTCTTATTGTATTGCCATCATACTTTACCAGCCCATAAGTTGACGACGATGCAACGACGGCTAAATCTGTTATGCCGGAAGATGAATAGGCGACAACATCCCCGTGAGCTATGAGATCATTATATATCAATAATGTACCGTTATTACTTCCGGAAAAATATGCAGCCAAAGTATTGCCATTTCGGAACCCTAAATCTCCTGATGCCTCGTATATTGACCACTGTCGAGACCCTGATAAAATCAACGCAGGTTCCGTTTTCCGTATTGTCAGATCGCCGGACATCGTATCCCCGGCTTTTTTGACGTATACAGACAAGTTCGGCGTTCCGCTTATTTCGCTGTAAGAAATGGTATAAAACGTACCATCTCCGGCCAGATATTTATTATTACTACCTGCTCCGGAAAGGGCATTAAGTATCATATTCTTGTTGATACCCGTAATATACCCCACATCATTGGATAATTGCCCCAATCGGGTAGGTATCTCTGTGCGAAGCGCGAAAGTGCTTCCTTTTTTCCAGGTAAGAATCTTGGTTGCCTTATCATAGGACAACTCCGTTACGGCATTTCCGGTACCGGATGGTATGACGTTTGTCAATCCTCCGCCGGCTCCGTCTGCTAATGTAAGCTGCCCGATGGAATTGATTGAAAATACAGAACTGTCATATTTGACCAAACCGTACATATCAGGAGTTGCTATAGCTATAAGATCGCCAATATCGCTTACAGCGTATGCCACAACATCCGCTTTGGATAACACCGTCTTTTCAAATGTTTTTTGTCCTATTATCGTTTGATCCGTAGTCAGCGTAACGTAATCCTTATTCAAATTAATAATTTGCGTTTCGAGCTTTTTGAACGCCGAATTAACGCTATCTGATGCCGTGATAATAGGGCTTATGCTGTTTGATAGGTAGCCATACAACAGGCTGGATGGGGTCAGATAATGATACCTGTCCAGATATTCTTTGAGTTGCTTTTCGTCCAAGCCACCGCCGGCGAAATTAGGATCAACAGATATAATACCATCTTCTCCGATGATCAAGCCACCTCCCTGTTCGATCTGTACTGCTCCAGGAGTCGTATAAGTAGCAACGGGAAATGCCATATCGGGAAATTCATCCTGCGTGCCATAGGCTACAACATCCTTTTCGGAAACGGCCGAATACTTTGTTCGGATATATTCCTTGCCTTCTTCCAGAGCTTCTCCGGCCGCATTGGTAGTAATGAGGTCCCAATAACCGGAAAACGAAGATCCGCCGATATTCGAACCTCCCGAAGAACTTTCACTTCCGAAAAATCCTTGGCTCGCCAATCTTCTTTTGCTCCGAGGATTGGCCGGAAATTTGTTTAATATGACATTATATTGTTCCATCAAATTCTAACCCTTCATAATTGTCTGCATCAAACCTTGTCATTAAAATTTCGCTTTCGTCGTTGTACAGACGTTGCGTCTCACTTATGATAATATATTTGCCTGGCTCATTAACATCCGTATAGATGTTAAATTCAGGAAGCAGGATCACTGTCCCCGACAATGTATTGTGCCGGGATGCATAATTGCTATACACAGTACCGATCAACAACCTTTCAAGCAGATCCGTTACGCCGGCGCGGTAAAATTCCGATATGACGGAATAATCGGAAGTCTTATACAATTGCCCTTTTGCCACAGGAGACGGACTTTCCATCGTCCCCAGGATTGTATCGATCTTCAGATCTTCCTTTGCGTCACGGTTGATCCATGCTTTGTGTTCAAAGTCCTTTGCATTGATGTTTTTGTAATTTTTATCGACAAGGCTTATGGCCGGATTCTTGTATAAAATCCAACGACACTGTTCATACAACTGACCTTTTATTTCCTTTTCATAATCATAGGCCGGTACCCCATATCCTACTTGTAATTCCAGATATCCGGACTTATCAGGCAGATCGATAAATTCTCCTCGACCGGCCTTGTCAAACAAAATAGGTAATCCGCCCCGGTAATAGCCGATGATCTGTTTATTCGTTTGCCATCCGCCTAAACCGCTTTCATTCTTACGATTCCCTTCATACCAGCAAAACCAGGCATCACCCCAACTTCCTTCTCCTGTAACCCATCGGCAATTACTTGCGTTATGTTCATAACTGTTACCATCTTTTACCAACTTGTTTTCCCAGTGATATATGGCCTTTCCCGCCTTATCCCTAAGTGTCAGGATAAACGGAACGTAAGCAAAGTTTGCCCAATTCTGTTGCTCTTCCCAATTCCCTTCTTCATTTTCTTTGGAAGCTTCCTCGAATGGATTATATCGAGGGTCAAACAGCATATCAATGGTAAGTTTCAGCCTGAAATTGCGTCTGTCTAGGCCGATGTAACCAAGATAAGGACGTTCGGATACCTTTAGCACCATTCCCCCGATTGTAGAGGATGGCTTTTCCAAATGCCGGATATCACCACCATATGTATTCGTCACTGTTATGGTCCAGGCTACCCCGGCCGAGGCTTCCCCGGAATGGATCGGGTCTATGCGGTAATAAGCGGCCCTGTCCGATATTTCTACACCTTTCCCCTTATCGGAATAAGCTATTCGGAATCCCGGAGGAGATGTCATTAATCCTGAACTATTTTTAGTCCTGTCCACTTTGATCTCCATCCCGTCTCCGGGGACACTGTCGGGATCGACTTCCCCTTTCATCAAATCCATATTCTCATATGGAGAAAACGTGACGGTAACATTATTGTATACCTTATCAACCCCCACTACGGAATCGTCAGAATCCCAAACTATCGTTTCCGGATCGAAAGTCGTGTAAATATCATTTAAATCATATACGAAGATCTTTCCACCTTTATGAATCAATCGAAGTGCAAATGGACGTAATGTCTCATCCAATACTTCACGTACGGTCATAGGTTCCCCGTCTTCATCGTAGAAATTGTCCAAATTGACAGATACGACATCCAATATATTTCCCGTGTCGTATTGGGACACTTTAGTGCTGATATGGTCCTCTATTTCCTGAAACTTGATACCCGTTAGCCCCAACGCTTCACCAATGATTTCCCGGAGGGTCATAAACCCAGTCTTATTCCAGTTCAGCCTATCCAGGATGGCCATGTCCGCGAACGTTATTTCTACCCCATAGTCCGTTTTGTACGCAAATGGTTCCTCGTACAATTCCGGATCGAGTGTACCGGACCAATACAGCATACCGTCCCGGAGTACATCCATACGGATGCTGCCGGCTTTGATCGTATACAAGTCGATGAATTGACGGTCATTGTCCGAGTATAACTGGAGAGTGGCGTTGCTGGACTGGACCGGTTCTAGTTTATCCGTCTCCGGCCACTCGATTTCAAGGGGATCTTCACAAAAAGCAATGTCAGATACTTGACCGGAATATCCTTCCTGGTATATCTCAATTTCATACAGGACTTGGCTCAGGCTGTGAAATCCGCCTTTATATCTCAAACCCATACTCATCGTGTTCTCCTTTTTTCATGTTCAACTCCACGTAAGGCTATATATAGATCCTTTCCTTTGACCTTGGTTTCCAGGTACAGGCTTTTTGCAGATAAACCGGTTGGCTCCAACATGGAACGGAGTTTATTTAATGGCGCAATCACTTCCGGATTATTCGAAGCTCCGGAATATTCTCCAACCAAAGCCAGTGTAGGACCAGACACGATACCACCGGCAGCAAAAGCCGTTATGTTTTGTAATGCCGCTTTTGCAGCAGCAGTCGCTGCAATCAAGGCCGAACCGGCAATAATACCCCCTATACCACTCCAAGCAATCGCTTTGAGAGCTTCGGATGCCATACCTGCGGCGATCAAGGCCGAACCGAATTGCTGCAACATATCCATAAGGGAGAGAAGGAATGATCTAAGAATCTCTAATCCGTTTCCTGAAGCAACCGCTTCCCCAAATCCTTCCATAAAGCCCTGTATGCTGTTCGACAGTATGCCGGACATCTGTCTGGCTGTGATCTGGGCTTCTTTCACAAACACATATCCGCTTTCACGAATCTTTTGCTGTACTCTCTGATAAGACTTTTCGTCTATCTTAAGAGGAAATTCTATTGCAGGGACATCCATTGCCTGAATATTTGGCAACTTTAAAAGTTCTTTATCTCCCTTTGTCAGATTACCTTCTGCCGCAGCAAAAATCGTTTTTTTCATAAGTTCCAAGCGTGCTTCATAAAGGCGAATTTCTTTTTCTAAAGCAACCTGTTGTTCTTCTGATGCTTTCGATTGGATTTCTTTGAGGTTTTTGATTTTATTTTCAATGCCTCCAATAGTTTTTAGGTTAGTGTTTAAATCTTCATTGTTACCGTTTTTGTCAGGCGTAATGATAACTTCTCCTATTTCCGTAATTTGATTTGTTTTTCCCAAAAGAAGGTCCACGCGTTTATTTACTGCGTCAATTGCACTTTCCATTTGATAAAAACTTTTCAAGTAATCATAAATACCACTTCTGGTATCGCTATCAAATTTAACCTGTGGAAAAGTCGTTTGTATATTTTTCATTGCTTGCTGAAAAGCTTCTCCAAGAGTGTCTCCAGCTTCACGCCATTTAGGGGCATCTTGAACAAGTGAAGCGATGATCTGATCGGATATAGGTGTGGATAGTTTTTGGTTTGACAAAGCCTTTTGCATATTGTATACAGCTTCAGCTTGACTTTTTGAGGCTTCATTCAAAAGTTCGTCAATTTGAGAAGAACGTGCTTTAAGTGCAATCTGTGTTCTTAAATTAGAATTTATAGCTGTATATACAGTATTTAGTTCTCCCAATGAGGATTTTTCAGATAGCAAATACGGCATATACTTTTCATATGTATCATTGAGCCTGTCTATAGCATTTTTTCTGGCAGCAGTACCTTCAGTAGTAGCCATGATTTCGTTATAAATATAACGAAGATTGTTACTCTCTTTAAATAACTCTTCATTATAGCTTATAGCGGTATTTCGTAAAGCTTCGAATGCTTTTTTATTACTATCCGTTGCATCCGACAAAACAAACAAACTTTTGGTAAAATCAAAGATTTCCTCACCATACATTGATAAGATCGTCACTCCTGCAACTAATGCGGTTTGCCAAGAGAATATGGAACCAGCCACCTGTTTCCAAACTGGAACCGCCTTTTGTCCTGAAGCGATTAATTCCTGATTTTCTTTACGTACTGCCGATATCGAATCCGCCAAGATCGGCAAGTTGTTGGAGATAGCGAGAAAGAATGTATTTGCACTGATTGCCAGTGCCGGTAATTCTCTTGCCACCTGCTGAACGGACACATTCAGGGAATTGAATCTCGGAGTGACTCTTTTTGTGGAATTTTCCAATGCTTCAGAGGCCGTAGCCGCCTCTTTCCCCAAGCTTTGGTATTGTCTTTTCAAGTTATCGACAACATTGGAAATATTCTTCACGTTACCCACAGATGAATTGGAAACAGCAGACAGCCGACCGGAGATGCCATTCAGACTGCCGACTACCTGATCGGCAGATTGTTTGACAACCTTCAACTCCTTGTCAATCGTTTTGGAAACACCGGAAACCTGGTCCCGCATCCGAAGCAATATGTCATATGTAATACCTCTATCCGCCATATTCCTTTTTTACACGTTCGAAATCTTCTCTCGTTGCTATTTTTACCTGTTTATTTTCCTGTTTTTCCTTTTCCCAATCAAACCGGACAATATCTGTCGGATTCAGTTTCTTTTTTGAAAATGGAGTCAATATGCAATGTGCCATAAACCGGGTCTGTTCCCAACTACTGCGGAAAAAGACCGTTTCATTTTGGTTCCACTGCCCGGCTATCTCGCTGAATTCTTCGGGGGTCAGCTGTAGGAAATCCGTCCGGCTCATGCCTATACGGCCTACAGCCAGCCCAAGCAGTTCCAGGATGGTTATCCTTTTTTTTTAGATTGTGCCTTTTCCGTCTCACAAGAGGCCGCTTGCGCCTGAAAGTTTTCGCTTTGCCATCCTGAAAGATCTTCAGGTGACATGTGGTCGGCCATATCCATCTCGTCCTTGAACGGCAGTTCCACGCCGTCTGCCCTACAGGAAGAGACCAGGCAACAGAAGATCAACATAATGACCAGAGCGATATCCGTACCCTTCATCTCGGTAACCTCCTGCCCGGTTCTTCGTTTGAATTCCAGCATGGCCCCCATGGTCAGCCGGCAGGGATATTCCGTATTATTGATTGAAATTGAATGTTTTCCCATTGTCATGATACAATTTATTAGGATGCGACTTGTTTGGTCTGCACATCCCCGCTTGATGAAAATTGTGCACTGTACGTCACATCCTCACCGGCCTGTGATGTCTCTTCCAAAGAGTCTATAACGAACTCCCCTTCCTCGTAATCGTCCCCTTCTTGTTCGTCCGCTTCCGCGAAACCATATTTTAACAGGACATTCTTCTTCTCCTTCATGGTTTTCAGCAGCAACTTTTTATCCTTGTCGCCAAAAGCCCGGAGCGCATCGGCCTTGATCGTAACTGTGACTGAAGTGATCCTCTTCTCCGGGTTACCTCCGGGAGAGTCCTTTGTCAACCTTTCTTTTGTTTCCGTATTATACGTGATCGTATGACTGGTAGCCAATGCCTGCGCCTGCCATACCGGAGATTCGTTCGTCTCCGCAGTGTTGATATACAGCATCAGGTTCCTGCCATCCAACGGTTCTCCATTATCTCTTGCCATCGTCTTCTTTATTTAGTGATTAATAAAAGATACCGAAAGCCTCAAACACTTTCATGCCTGAAGCCTTCAGTGGACAATCATGCCTTGTCTTCCAACAATGCAATCACACCCTTCTGATCGTCACGAATGATGTCGGCTCCGTAACGGGTGAACGACTCGATGATCGTGCCGCCCAAATAACCGGGAGCTTCCGCATTAATGATCGTTCTGAGTCTTCCTTCTGCACGGCAGACCATCTTGTCGTTCCAGAACAAGGCCCCTGAAAGCAAGGAATCCTTCACATCCGCATCTCCCCTTAAAGGAGTTTTTCCGTTGTACAATAAGCCATTGTGCCCTTCTTCCGTTGAACGCTGGAAGATGTCGATGCCAAGGATGCGTCCGATAACCCCTTCCTTCAGCCGGGATTCATTCCCCGTCTTGTAATAATCGACAAATTCGGGTATGGCGAGCAAGTCGGTGTACATGTCAGCCGTCACCATGCCGTACCAATTGCCTCCCATTCCGGAAACGCCCATTCGCATCATCAGGTTAAGAACCTTCAGAAGGTCCTCTTTCGTCAGGGCCTTTCTTTGCGAAGTGAACCCCATCACGTTTGACGGACGTGCGCTTCCTGTCGTTTTCAGAATGTTCGCTTCCAATTTGGGACACCAGTGTTCCATCGTATAAGCGGCGACTTTCGTGTTGATCTCCGCAGCCTGTTGTTCCTGCTTGGTTTGACGTTTGTTGTAGTTGACAAGCAATTCGGACTGCGAGTCGATAAGCAGGGGAGCGCAATAGATTAATGTCGTATTGTACTTTTTCGTGCTGTCCGTTGACGTTTCAACAGACAAGGGCAAAGAACTGGGTTTACCCTCTTTCGCTTTGCTGATCTTTGTCTGTACAGGCTTTTCCACCTGTTCGGTTTTATCAGCCACCCCGGTCTCACCAATAGACTTCTTATAAAAACTATTGTCCGGGAAAATGAGCTTTTGTAGTTCGCTCGAATAAAGTGTCGTTCTTATTTCTGCCATATTCTAATCGATTTGTACGGCATCGGCCGTTTGGATAAATTTTTCACCATCATACACATATTCGGCAACTTTTGTTTTGCCGGCAACACCGGCAGTCGCTTTGCCTGCCATACCTTCTCCGGGAGTAAGGCTTTCCGTGGAGGTCGTCCTTGTTTTCACGACAAGGCGGGCACCCGGTTCCACGTCCTTGCTGATCGCAAGATTAAGGGTGCGTGCCCCGGTTGCGATGACGCTTGCACCATCTACGATTGTCAGGTTGTTATAAATATCGACAGCCTGATTTCCTGTGGCCGTCAAACTGACAACGTCTGCCTTACCGAAGGGCCACTTTACGATTGGATTCTGTAATTCCGTGTTCATAACTTTTATGCGATTGAAGATTCATATTCGTTGAGCAGGCGGTTGAAACGTTCCGGTTCTTCCCGTTCCATTTTAAGCAGGGCATCCGGATTGTGCTTTTGGTACCAATCCCAGTCATGGCTGTCGTTTCCGCCTTTTTTCTCCTTTTTACCCACACGATCGAGGACATCACTTAGCCGGCGGTTTTCCGTTTGTCCGGCAGATTTACGGGTAAGTTCCCCGTCCTCTTCTGTTTGTTTGTCTACCTCTTTGTCCTGAACATCGGATATCATTTCCGCGAATAACTCGAAATCGGCATTGGCCAGCCGCTTCATCCGGTCTTCATTCTTGTCCGTTACTGTCCCGTTCTTTTTACCCAAAGAGAGCAATTGTCCGATAAGGGCATCCCTCGTTTCGTTTGCCGTCTTCTTTTTTTCAGCAATGGCATCCAGTATCTGCTGCTGGCTTGCATCCTCCGGAAGGCCGAGAGCTTTTGCAATTTCTTTCATGTTTGTCTTTTTATTAGATGATTGATATTCGTTATTGATCCGGCTCAAAAGTTCCGGAACGGATAGATTGCTTAATTCCTCCTTGCGGGGAGTCGTGACCACATCATCGCACAGGCCCGCCGACTGTGCTTCCAATGCGGAAAACCAGGTTTCATCCTTCATCAGCGATGTTATCTTATCCTTGTCACAGCCCCTTCTCGAAAGGATGGTACGAAGGGTGTCGGCAATGGAGTTTAACGCCTTGCGGTCCTTTGCCGACAGTTTTTCACTTTCCATACCGGGGATATGGGGATCATGGATCATGAGCTTTGCATAATCCTGCATGCTCACCTTGTCGGACGATATCGCAATGACGGCAGCCATGCTTGCCGCAATGCCATTCACATGCGCATGGATATAGGCTTTTGCCGAGAGAATGGCCGATACGACCGACAACCCTTGCGAGACGCTTCCTCCGTCACTGTTTATAAGGATGTGGATGGTGTCAGCCTCCTTATCCAGATTCGCAATATCATAGGCCATCCGGTTTCCGTCCACGTCACGGCCTATCACACCATACATCCGTATGGTAGCTTCGCGCTTTTCCTTGTTTTCTATAAGTTCATAAGCCATTTTATTTTTCGCGTTAATGTGATTTGTTGATTGATTTCGACAGCGAAGTAAAGGCCGTAAAAGACCTGCCGCAAATAAAGTTCCAAGGGTTGTAATAAAGATTGCAAGGCTTGGAACTTTTCTTTTCCAAAAGGATTTATGCCGTCACCTTTGCATCATAAAAACACGTGACATGGACGACAAATACATTGCCTACATATTGTTCAAGGAAGGAATTTCCGGACAGGAGATCGCACGGATCATGAAAAGGTCCGAGCAGACGATATCCAGATGGAAAAAGAACGGGGCCTGGGAGCAGAAGGCGACAGAAGACCTTATGGCCATGCAGACAATACATGAAGACATCCGCGACCTGGTCCGTTACCAACTCCTCCAGCTGCGCAAGCTGAAGGACCAGTATATCAAATCGGAGGCGGATGGCGGGGAGCCCCGGTTGATCGGCAAAGGGGACATAGACGGGGTGCGGGACCTCTACAACATGATAAAGCCGAAGGAAACCGACTGGACGGCATTGGTCAGGACTGTACGGAAGATCAACAAGTTCCTTACGGACAACTACCCTGTTTTGGCACGTGACGTAGCACCAGCCTTGAATGATTTTTTAAATGAGGAAAGGGGAGGAAACAGATCATGAGCCTGGAGATGAATTTAAGCCGAAAGGAGCAGAAAGAATATGAACAGTGGCTCAGAGAAATGCAGGAGACGGTCCGTCTCGAACCGATCCGTGAGGAAACGGATGAGCAAAAAGGCAGGCGAAAAGCCTCCCTTCTGAAAAACTTCACGAAATTCTGCCGTTATTATTTCGAAGACTTCATGGATGCCGATTTTGCCTGGTTCCACAAAAAAGGAGTTGGCCTGATCGTCGAAAACGACAACATCATGTTCGTCGGAGAATGGCCGCGTGAACATGCCAAATCCGTTGTCATGGACATATTCCTGCCAATGTACCTTAAGGCTTTGGGAAAACTTACTGGCGTTGTCCTCTCCTCGGCCAATGAGGATAAGGCGGACGGATTGCTCGCAGATTTGCAGGAACAGCTGATGTTCAACCAGCGTTATATTGCCGACTACGGACCGCAGTACAAGTCGGGGAAATGGGACACCGGGCATTTCGTCACGAATGACGGGATCGGTTTTTGGGCATTCGGTCGCGGACAATCCCCGCGTGGCGTACGTGAAGCCGCGCTCCGTCCCAACCTGATTATTGTCGACGACATAGATGACGCTGAAATATGCAAGAATGAAAAACGCGTACAGGAAGCCACGGACTGGGTGTTGGGTGACCTGTACGGCTGTGCACCGACCAAAGGCAGCCGTTTTGTCGTGATCGGGAACCGTATCCATAAAGGCAGCATCCTCTCACATATCGTCGGAGATGTTGAAGAAGGCGATCCGGTGAAAGAAACGATAACCCATCTGAAAGTATATGCCCTTGAAAACCCGCGCACACACGAAATGGACCTTTCGGAAAAAGGCGTGCCGGCATGGAAAGAAAGATATACCAGGGAACAGATCCTGACGAAGATGAAGAACATGGGACAGCGTATTGCCCTTCGCGAGTTGTTCCACCAACATATCGTAATTGGCCGGGTGTTCCGCGAAGAACACCTTCCCTGGGCCGACCTGCCGCCAATCGACAACTGCGAGAAGCTGGTCACCTATTGCGATCCCTCTTACAAAGACTCGAAAAAGAACGATTTCAAGGCAATCGTCCTGATCGGCAAGAATGGTCCTTACTTTGACATTTACGATGCGTTTTGCCGCCAGTGCACCACCCCTGAAATGGTCCGCGGCCATTACGCTCTGGCGGAAGAAATACCCTCGCATAGAAATTGTCCGCACTGGATGGAAGCGAATTTCATCCAGGATATACATCTTGAAAAATACGATGAAGAAGCGGAAAAAAGAGGCTACAGCATTGCCATCAGGGGAGACAGGCGGGATAAGCCGGACAAAGTGGAGCGCATCGAAAACCTTTCCGCATATGCGGAGAGGGGGAGGATCCGCTTTAACAAGGCATTGAAGCACAGTCCGGACATGCAGGAGATCCGTCAGCAATTCCTTGGATTTCCGGATGCTCCGCACGATGACGGTCCCGATGCCGTGGAAGGTGGCATTTACAAACTTAACAAGCCCGGAATGAAACAAACCGGCGGGCTTAGATCCGCAAAATACAAACACAACAAATATAGACGACCATGGTAGTAGATTATTTGCAGACATGCGATTTCCTTGTTTTCATATCGGAAGCCTCGCTAAAAAAGCTCATCCGCGATGAAGACTGTAAGATACTCAACGCACAGACAATGGCTTACGGGTATATTTCCGAGAAACTGTCCGGACGTTATCAAATAATAAAGGAACTTTCGAAAGAAGGGGACAGCCGGAATGCTTCGATGGTCCGGTGGATGACCGTCCTCACGGTTTATTTTCTCTATCAGTCCGTCCCGGATGAAAGTATCCCGGAAAGGGTAAGGTTAAACTACGAAGACGTGCTGAAAGAGATCGACCGGGTCGCATCCGGCAAGGACAACAGCACGCTCATTCCGGTTTTGGATTCCTCCGGCAAACCCCGGACATCGTTCCGGTGGGTTTCCAGTCCGAGGCGAAGTCATAATCCTTTTGGCTGATCTGTGTCCTCTGTGTAAACATCATCTAAATACAATTCGAAATGGATATAAAAAGAATTACAAACAAAATAGCGTCCAAGTTCGGCATGAGCCGAAAACGTAAGTCTTCCCTTTTGAAACGCCAAGGTCCCACACGGGTCAACATGGAAATGAATAACCTCGTGAAGGCCGCTCTGGAAGCCCTTGATCCGGATAATTCCGACCGGACAGACCTGTTGGATATATATGAAAACACATGGAAAGACAGCCAGGTCATCAGCGAGCATGAAAAGGCGGAAGCCTTTCTGATCACGGAGCCTTTTGAGGTCTGCAAGAAAGGCAGTGACAGTAAGGATAAGAAACGGACCCTGCTTTTGGATCGTCCCTGGTTTACGCGTTTTCTGACCTTTGTGATGGACAGTGAGTTTTGGGGATATCAGCTTATCGAATTCGGTGAGCAGGATTCCAAAGGCGAATTCGTGGACGTGAAAGTCTTTCCACGCGAGCATGTCCGTCCTTTTGAGAAGATAATCACGATAAACCCTTGGGATCGTGACGGCATATCTTACGAAGGACATGAAACGGCGTTTTTCCTTTTGCCCGTCGGAGATCCGGAAGTGCTTGGAAAATTGGAATCCATCAGCCGGGAAATCATATGGAAAACTTATGCCCGTTCGGACTGGTCGGAGTATAACGAAAGGTTCGGGAAACCTTTTATCACCTATGAGACGGACACCGACAATGAAGAAGAACGGGAAAAAGCAATGGAGATGGCTGTCCGTTTTGGCAGTAACCTGGTTGGAGTCGTTGGCAGCAATGAAAAACTGACCGTTACAGCCGTAGCCAGCAAGGAAAGCAGCGATAATTACAAGAGCCTTGCCGATTTCTGCGACGACCAGATCGCCAAGATGATGAACGGGCAGACCGGAACCAGCAAGAACGGACAGTGGACCGGAACCGCGGAAGTGCACGAAAGGGTCCTTACGGAGTTCACCAAAGCGCGGATGAAACGCATCCAGGATATTGTCAATTACCGTCTCTTCCCCTTTCTTGTCGCACATGGCTACAAGCTGGACGGATACGAATTCCGCTTCTATGGCCTGAAGGATAAAAAGGAGAACACGGTGGACAACAAGAGCTATGACGAGCCGAACCCGGCCAAGCGGAATAAACCGGACGAAGATCGGACTATCGGTTTTTTCGGAAAGGCCCGGAAAGTGAGGGTTTAGGATTTTCCGGGCTTGTTTCCCACTTGTATGATTGCCACTGTCCGGCGTGTGCTTCCATGCGGGAACAGGTTTCAATGGATTTCAGCTTGGATGAGTCGATCAGGAATGCCATATTAAAGCGCATATACGAAAAATTCGATGTCCGGGATGACATCGATCCGGACCTGTTCGAACATACCCGCTCTTACCTTGACAAAGCGGTCGAGACAGGTTTTTATGCAGAAGTAAGATTCGGTGATCCGGATCCGGAATTCCTTCGTGAATTAAAGAGGAACAATGCCGTATTTGCAGCATTCAAGGCACACCGTGAACAGAATGACCTGGCAGCCCTTCTGATCGATGAGAAAGGGGATCTGAGAAGCTATGACGGTTTTAGAAAAGCATCCGAAGCCATAATCGGACAATATAATGTGGACTGGCTCAAGACGGAATATGTTACGGCTGTTTCCGCCGCACGGACAGCCGCCCGTTTCCGGCAATATATGCGTGATGCCGATCTGTTTCCGAATCTTCGTTGGCTGCCCAGTTCTGCCGCAGAGCCCAGAATTTCGCACCGGATGTATTATGGCAATGTCCGCTCCCTCGCTGATCCTTGGTGGGAAACTCATTATCCGGGATGTGTATGGAATTGCCAGTGCGACATGGAAAACACGGCTGATCCGATTACCCACATCGGAGATCGTCCCGTGATTCCGGGAGAAAAAGCGACATGGGACGGGGTGGCACCGGCTTCTCCTGGTCTGGACCGCAACCCTGCCTATACGGGCAGTATTTTCACGGATAACCATCCTTATGTGACGGAAGCTTACAAGGGAGCGGAAAAAGCGGTGGAGCGGTTGCTGGAGGAAGAAGAGTATGAAACAGTTCCTACCGACAAAGGCCGGCTTCGTATCCATAGTGGACACGGCAAAGGTGAACGGGAGGAGAATATACGGGTGGCTTCATATTTTGCCAACAAATACGGATATGACATTGATCTGTTGAATAATCCGGATAACGTGAAATCGGCAGACAGTCTCAACAGGACACTGGGATATGAGGAAGAATACAAGGTCAGCCGGACCCCTTCGAAAAATTCGATTGACCGGTTGCTCCGGGACGCAAGGAAGCAAGCTGACCATGTCGTGATTTGGGTAGATTCGGACATATCTGTTGAAGAGTTGAGCGCAGCTTTACGTTCAAGGGTGCGACGGTCGGAAAACATAAAAACCGTTACGATTGTGATCAATGGGAAAGATATCAGGCTGGACCGCGCCAATATCCTTTCGGAAAGCTTTAAAATACGACTGGCAGATTTGAAATAATCAAACCTGCCAGAAGGGGGCTCACGGCCTTTCGGCTTAGAACCGTTACAAAAATACTAATATTAGACGACATGCAAAATACTGACATACAAAAATATTTTGACAATCTTTTAAAAGAGAGCCAGGACTGGGCGAAAAACTCATTGCCTAAAATTGTAGGGCGTGAAGCCGTGGCTCATTTTAAAGAGAATTTCGATCAGGAAGGGTTTGTCGATAACGGTTTAAAAAAGTGGAAGGATGTAAAACGACGTGATCCTTCCAGCAAATGGTACGGCTTTGACTACAAAGGGGAAAAACGCGTTTCCTACCGTTTTAAACGTGACAGGAAAACCGGTAAGACATATAAGGTAAAACAGCAGAAAAAACTTAATTTCAGCAAAGCTGCGACAATCCGTAAAATATTGTCCGGAAGTTCCGGTGATTTAAGGAAGAGTATAAGGTATATCCCCAAGTCCGGGAAGGTCTCGATAACGTCCGACAAGCCATATGCATATGTACAAAACTACGGGGGACCGATAAAAATATTCGGAAAAAAAACAGTGATGCTCCCGGCCCGGCAATTCATCGGGGAGAGCAAGGAACTGAATGATAAAGTGGAAAATATCATAATCAAAGGTTTGGATAAAATTTTAAACAAATAAAAATATGTATTACAGCTTATATAAGGATATCAAAGGGTTGATTGCCGAAAAGTTCGGTATCCTGCTTGATCCGGAAACAGGTATCGTTTCCGATGCTTCGAACAGCCGGTTAAAAGACATCCAATGGTTCAACAACCAATATGAAGGAGTGATCCATACAAGTCCTGTCGTCCTGGTGGAATTTGCCGCCTTGGATATCACTGCCGAGACAAAACAGACAAATTCATGCCAGATAAACATCCGCCTTCATGTCGTTTCCGAGACAAGGGACGAATCGGACGGGGATATGCGGGATGGGGATGTCCTGTGGCATGAGAAGTTGGCCCGTGATGTGCTGGATGCCGTAAATGGATACAGGCTGGATTTTGAAGAAGGAAAGACACGGCCCCTGAAACCGGTATCCTGGGAACACTATCATAAATATAACGGCTGGATGGTTACACTTGTCGGATTAAAAACCAAAGGTTAGCTGAAGCTTGTCCTCGTGTCCCTTTTTCCCGTGTTTCAGTTCCTGCTTGGCCGGATACGAAATCCAACGGTTGAAAGTGCTGTAGGAGATCAGGAACGTATCGCGGATGATATGCTCATACACATATAATTGCGAGACACCCTTCTTCTTTTCGGCGAGGACAATGTCTTGTACGCGTATCATCTTCAATAATGTATTTCTATTATTGTAGGCCATGGACAAACAGTAAAATCAATCAATCTATTTACAAAGTTAGGTTCATAACCAATACCTTACAAAGAAAGAGGCACTAAACTTCAATTTAGGCCTCTTTCTCATTAGTCATCATGCCAGGAAACCGTTTCCGGACAAAGATTTTGCATTTTCTTCAAGGGTCATTCTGTCATATCTGTCGAAGCAGGCGGTTGATTTGTGCCCTGTGCATTTACGGGTTTTCGCGCTTGGTACATTGTTCTTGTTCATATTGGTGATGAAGGTCCTGCGGGCCGTATGGGAGGATATCATTTCGTATTTGGGCCTTTTAACCACTACGATTTCCCCGGCACGTTCTTCCTCGTAAACAATAATCTCATCGATGCCTATTTTCTTACAGACACCTTTAATGGCTTTGTCAAAATATTGGATGCAACGGGCTCTGGGCATCTTCCCGCCGTATTTCGCGAATATCTCCTTCACATACTCCGTCAAAGGGACAACCGCTTTGTTTTTCGTCTTCTTTTGGATGATGTGGATATGATCCCCCTTGATGTTGTCCGAAGACAAACGGGAATAGTCGGAATATCTTTGGCCGGTCATGCATCCTACGATGAAGATATCCCGAATCTCTTCTTCCCAGGGCAATAGTTCTGTATAGTAATAGATGCGGGCAATTTCCTTTTCAGTAAGGTATACGAATGTGGATTCGTTTTCCCGGACTTTTACCTCGGAGTAAGAGTCATCAACGGCCCAGCCTTTTAAATATGCCTTTTTTAAAAGATATTTAAATCTGGTTATCATGCTTTTGATTGTGGAAAGTTTCAGCCCTTTGTCGATGTGCAAATATTGGATGAAATCATCCAGTTCTTCACGGCCAATCTGACTTGTTGTAAAAGTGCGGCCAATGACGTGTTGATAATTTTGAAAATGCGTGAGAAGGTTCCTGTAAAGATGGAACATGCTGCCTCGCTTGTGTATTTGGGCGAAAAGAGTCGCGAATTCCAAAAAATCACATGATGGCAGGTTCCTGAAATACTCGCTTTGCAAACGTGCAGCGTTACAACTTGAAAGGCTAATTTGAAGTGCTTCCATAATGGTAATTTTGTTTCTTTCATAGAATAGCACTACTTTTGTAGTGTTTTTATCAGAGATAGCGATAACTCGCTGTCGAGAGTTTACAGACTCCGCTCGGCCGACACCGAGCGGAGTTGCCGTTCTATTCAACTAATGTTTTTCGTGATTTGAGCCTAATCGGGTTCTATTTCGTGCCGGCTCCGAACTGTTTTTTTACCAATATAGTAATTACTGTTTGCACATGTTCGTAATATTTTATTTTATGTGACCAAATCTGAGACAGATTAATAAATTCTTAATTCTAATTTGAAAATATCAAATAATATTTGAGGAGATTTAATCTTAATAGTCCGATTACTAATATATTAAACATTTTTACTCTGATTGTTGTCATATAAAAATCACTTTCTATATTTACGCTGTCCTACTAAACAATAGGACATTAAATAGCATGATAAAAATTGTAATCTGCCGAAAAATCGGCAAAAACGGCAAAGGCCAATTTTCAAGTTTGGCTTATGCTAAAAGGTACCCACATTTAGTACAGAAGGAAATATATCGTTTCCTAAAGTGCAAATGTCGTTGATTCGTAGGACTATCCTAAGATTGTCTTAGGGTAGTCCTATTTAAGTCATTCATCATTGAAATCCTCCTGATGCAAGTTGTATCCTGCTAATATAGCCTTCTTCAATTCCTCTCGGATATCATAATTATCTGATCCTGAAGAAATCATTCGGTCTGCTATCTCATATGCCCGTTCTTCCAAAGTCTTCTCGCCAACTTTTGAGTACTGAATAACCATACGGGTACTGTATTGTTCTCCTTCATGGTTGATCACCTGGGCTAAAGCAATTTCGCCAGCATTTATCCGAATGCCTTCTTCTGACCATCGGAGTAACATGAACTGAGTCAGCTTTAATAACTGTTCTCCACCTTCGTCTGCAATATTCTTCAAGAACTTGCAAACAACTTTGTCTTCTTCTTTTGTTAGTTTCATGACTCTTTAAAATTTCATCTTTTCCAATGCTTCTATCTGTTTTTTCAAAGAAGCGATCTTTTTTAATCTCATCTTCTCGGCTCTTTCCATAGCTTGTTCTCTTGTCCTAAAAGCTTCTTTACCTAAAGAATAACTTGAAAATTCCCCTATAACGTATGCTATTTCATATTCATATCCATAATCGCATATTTCCGCTTCTTTTTCCAATATGCCTTTTGTTAAGGCATATTTAGTTATAAAAACTTTTTCCATACTTTTTATTGTTAATCAATACTTCTTTCCGTGCATTACAGGTCTGAGTGTGTTGTATTTTATCTTCTGGTCAATATGCCAAAGAAGATCAATACCCAATATATCAGCATGTAAGAATATTGTCACTATATTGGTGATTACCTGTTTAATGTTGATACTCCCCCATTCCTTCTGATTCTGTTTTTTATCTACCGACCGAACACCTCTTTGAATTTGTTGTCTAAAGCATTAAGTATTCTAATTCTTATTGCCGGATCACAACTTATATTATCAATCGAATAGATTCTAGCGAGAAGTTGTTCTCTTGAACCGCAGAAACATCCACAAGTATAAAAAGGGGCGATTTGGGGGTAATTGTGTTTATACCACATATGATTAGTTCCTTTTACCGCCACATAGTTTTTAGTGACTACGAAATCGTAGGTTGTTTCTTTATAACCCGGCGTGTTAGGGTTCTCGGCAGTGCTACAGCAGACACCCCAGTTACTATCCTTAGCCAGTTCAGTTAACACCTCTACCGGTGTGTTAGGGTTCCCGGCAGCGCTACGGCAGACACCCCAGTTACTATCCTTAGCCAGTTCAGTTAACACCTCTACCGGTGTGTTAGGGTTCCCGGCAGCGCTACGGCGGACATCACAGTTACTATCCTTAGCCAGTTCAGTTAACACCTCTACCGGTGTGTTAAGGTTCCCGGCAGCGCTACGGCGGACACTCCAGTCGCTATCCTTAGCCAGTTCAGTTAACACCTCTACCGGTGTGTTAGGGTTCTCGGCAGCGTTAAGGCGGACACTCCGGTTACTATCCTTAGCCAGTTCAGTTAACACTTCTACCGGTGTGTTAGGGTTCCAGGCAGCGTTAAGGCGGACACTCCGGTTACTATCCTTAGCCAGTTCAGTTAACACCTCTACCGGTGTGTTAGGGTTCCCGGCTGCGCTACAGCGGACACCCCAGTCACTGTTTAAAATTTCATTCTTAGTCATTTTCTATATAATTTATGTTTTAATATCAATTCGAATAAATATAATGCATTCCTGCTTCATATACCTTATGTACATCAGGGTCATTCTTGTCTTCCGGTTCCAATTCACTCTCTTCACAAGCATAATCCCATTCAGAGTTGTAGTACATATCCTCATTTGTTTTCTCCAAGGAGCAATCTTTCATCAAATTCATATCTTCTCCCCAAACTGCAACTTCCTGCTGTTGCTCTTCTTCTGTCATAAGGGATATTTTGTCTTTTAATTCTTTCCAGGTCATAGCTTAATTCTTTTTAATTGTTAATTATCAAATCATTGTGGTTATTGCATTACTTGCAACAACCACTGCTGTTCCTTCATGTCTTGTTAGTTTGTTTTTTGGCACTCCAAACATTATAATCAGATTCAGGCAATTCAATAATATTCAAAATTACAATCTCAGCATTTTCACATTCAAGTGTAGATGCTATCTGCTCTATTGCTATCTGTCTGTTCAGATAGCATCCATCCGTCACAAAAGTGGTTTGCCCAGAACCATGTACTTTGCCATTGCCAAAATTGTATGACACTATGAAATATCTTTTTCCGCTCATATTTTTTTTAGTTATGATTCAGATAAATATTTTATCAAACTCTCCTTATCTTTAAAAAGTCTTTTATCCCATTGGGGATAATTGTTTCTGGGCACACTAAGTCCATCTGACAACTTATAAACCATAAGAAAACTATCATCAGTATAGGATATTTCGATAATTATTTTGCTTATAGTTGTATGGATAATGTTATCCCCGCTCAGATAGCATACGCTATCTCCTACGTTAAATTCAGTATCTATATTCATACCTTTTTAAGTTGTTAGCTTAATCGGATTACGCTTTGTTCCAGTGCCGAACTGATCTGGTAGAAAACCGTTTATCCTTAGCCAATATTTGAATTGTTTTAGGTTCATTATATTATTCTTTTTTACAGTTTCCTTTGCCATAGCTCATTATTTTTTAATTATTCTCTTCTTTCTTATCATTCCGTATCCAAACTATCTGAATATTCCTTTTAGGCCTCCATTAACAGCGCATATTTTGGCTTCATTTGATGGGTGTACGTATACATTGAGGGTTGTACTTATATCCGAATGTCCTAGAATTGTGGATACAGTTTTAACATCGACTTTATTTTCAATCAAGGTACTTGCAAAAGTATGTCGTAATCCATGGAATAAGATAGGCAAACAGAGCACCGGAAACGAGAAGAAAGGATAACGTAATCCATTGGAAACTAATCATTTTTCTATATTCTTCCACTTGTGGA
>QWCY01001426.1_pt1 | contig 34805 bp, 41 predicted proteins | sample 1972631 | NCBI WGS metagenome assembly QWCY01 (sample SAMN09866696, study PRJNA288562) | Human gut metagenome isolate pre1_stool, whole genome shotgun sequencing... | isolation source: gut | host: Homo sapiens | place: USA: California
CTGGAGGGCTTGCCAGTCCCACTCACCCATAGAGCTGTTGTCGAGGATCGTGTAGGCTCGGAGCTTGTCGGCTGTGACGTGGCTCGGGATAACGACGCAGGGGGCGGAAGTCATACCCAGCTCGACCATGGCACGGAGGCGCATATTACCCCCGATGACGATGTACTTGTCCCCGTGCGGATAGACGAGGATGCCACGGAGCTGGAGCATCTCGGGGTTGTCCAGTATGCTCCGCTTGAGCTTGGCTAACTTGTCAGGCTGTATGTTTCGGGGGTTGGCTGGTAGCCCGTCAATCTGCCCTTTGTTCTCCTCGAGCTGTGCGAGGTTGATGTCCTTGTATTGTGGTTGTTGTGTCATCGTACGTTGCGCTTGACTTGGTTGTAGTAATCTCTGTAGAATTGTGCTAGCTCTCGGTCTATTGTGATGACCGTGTTCTCTAGCCGTGGGTTGGTGTTGACGTTGGCGGAGGAGGTGACGACAAATGGGAACTTGTCACCCTCACCGACAAAGACCTTGGAGTGGTTCTTGAAGGCGACCAGCCTGCCGATGTGCTGGTGGTCGCTGTATAGATTGTTTAGTTGCATCCACTGCACTCGGTCTGCGTTGGCTACTTTCTCGCCTACGTAGGTGTCTAACTTCTTGATTTTTCCTTGCTCGACCCACTGCCGTATCTGCAGTATGTCTTGCGTGGCTAGGCACCACGTGGACATGATGCACCACTCTAGCGACTGATGCTTGAGTATGTACTGGAGGAATGAGAGCGCATCGATGTCTCCTCCCGTCAGTACGTGCGTGGCGGTGCCGTACTGCAGTGGCTCAGTGCCTAAGATGTCGAAGAGCTTGCTCTCTCCGTACGCTCGCCTGTAGAGGTAGCGGGTTGTGATGGCTAGTCCTTTCGGCTCCGACTTGATTTCGTCTTCGTCCTCGTCTTTGCCTCGCTTGCTAGGCTTTTCCGTGATGTCGTCCCCGTCTGCACACTCGGAGAAGGACTTGTAAAGACTGCCCCACTGTGCGCCATCGGCAAATGAAGTCTCGTCTATCGGTGCGTTGTTGTCGTTCATAGTGTTGTATTATTGGTTGTTAGTTTGTATCTTTGTTGTGTCTGAAAACGAATACATTATGAATAAGATAGATCCCTCCGTATTAGAGAGACTAAAGCCTATTGCAATACCAAACGAATGGGACATAGTAGCACGAGTTGGTGTCTTGATGGACAAGACTGTTTATCAGCTCAGCAGTAGTGCTATATCTGATGGCGCAAAAGTCGGGTACCCTCACCTTTACTTTGCCGATGGAGTCCAGTTGTCTCATGAGCAGGTTCTATTGGTAATAAAACAAGATTTATTTCAAAGTGGAGGAGATTGCTCCCAAAAAATCACTTCTTAGGAGTAGTCTATCTACACGTAGTAGCTGAATCTTTGAACCGCTCATCATCTCTTTTACGACTCCTTCTAAAGATAGAAACGTGTTCCTCTGCGGGTCGTAAATAACTAATCCGTCGGCAGTCCTCTCAGCTGTCACGATATGTCCTAACTTCTTCGATATATCCCAGCCTATATGGTAGCGACTACCGATTGGCTGGGTTTGCTTTTCTATCGCTTTCACAATCTCGTCTGGCTCTCCGCCTATCAAAGCTGAGAATTCGGGCGTTTTCCCCTTGGCTGTCATCCAAATGCTACGAGTGTCCTCTGATAGTAGCTTTGATATACTGCCATCACGTTTGTCAAACTTCAAGGCTGTAATGTCATACCCTCTGAGTCTCATTTCGTGTACTACTACGCAGGAGGCGCAGTTCTCAATGTCTTGTGAGATGTTAGATTGTCCGTTGTCTGCTTCTTCAAAAGACATTACCTTTCCACGCTTATACCCCGTAGCCTTATTTATCTCTTCAAAGTTCTTCACTTGAGCCTCAGAGAAGTTGTCGAGCGTCTTGTGATCGGCAAGAGCTGTCTGCGCCTCTTTTGTTGCTTTGCGTCCGAGCTTGTTGCCGTATGTGCCGAGCTTTTGAGCTTCTATAGGCTGGTTCTTGAATGTCGGTGTGAGTGCGCCGTCCTTGCCTACCTTGTAGTTGTCACGGACGAAGTAGGGGAGCGTGCCTGCTTTGCTGGCTCGCTGGATGCGGTCGCTGTTGTTTGCGAGGTGGTCGGTGAAGCTCTTGGGAGGTGCGGTCACTTGTCCCGTGGGGGCTGGGGGCTGTTTGCCGTTGGCTATTAGCTCTTGGCGGGCTTGGAAGCTGTCGATGTCCTCCATAATCGGCACTGCGTGGCACCTGCAGTGGGGGTGCCAGCCTACGAACTCGAACTCCTTGGGGTACTTGCCCGCTAGCTCCTCGCAAAGGGGGCAGACGTTGGGGTTCGTCCCCGATACCTGCACCTCGTAGCCGAGTACGAAGTCTAGCTGTCGCCACCGCTCGTTGTCCGCCTTGTGGTACGCCATATTCGTTTCGGTCACGGCTAGCCTGCGGGCGTTCTTGTAGCTGGAGCGATAGACTCCCTGCCCTGGGTGGAACTCTTTGGCACGCTTGGATAGCTGGAGCTGTCCGTGTTCGTCCCGTACTCGTCTGAATAGCTTGTCGGGGTGCTTGAGGTATTGCTTGAGGTCGGTCGCTAGGCGGTTGGCAGGTGTGCCGTCACGGAGGGCGATGTCCATAGCGGTCTCGACCTCTTTCTCGAACGTGTCGGTGATATTCCAAACTCGCTGGGATAGGTCTAGCCCTCCGACCTTGCGCTGTGCGAAGCCTGCGACCGCTTGGCTCCTCTGCTGTGCGACTGCTACTCCATAGCGTGAGGCGATGTCGGTCGCCTTGCTGGCTGAGAGGTTGTCCTCCCACTCTAGCCCCTTGGTGATGACGACCTCGACCGACTTGCGGAACTCCTCAAAGATGCCGTCGATGATGCGCTGCACCTCGGGATAGTCGGAGAAGCTGAAGGGCTGGTCTCCGAGTGGCTTGTCAAGGAAGATGCCGTAACTCGCCAGCCTCTTGAGTGCCTTGTCAAAGAGCTGGTCGATGCGCCTATCCATTGCGGAGAGGTGCTTGAGGTGCTGGCGGTCGTACTGCTTGGGGGTCATTGCGGTGGCTATTGGCTATTAGCGGTTGGCTGTTAGCTGGAGTCGGCTCTCTTGGTTGCTCATTTGGACTTGAAGGCTAGGTACATTACACCCAGTGTCGATAACATAGCGGCAGCTAGTGCCACGTAGTTTAGCCACGGCTTGCGTTTCCGCTCGGGCTGTGCGATGAGCTGGGGCGGTAGTTTGATCGTGTCTACCTTGACGAGCGTGTCCGTGGCGGTCTTGTAGCGTGTGCGCCACTTGACGACCTCCACAAGAACCGTGTCGCCTCTCTCTGCAATGCGGACAGTGTCGGTGTAGTGTACGCTGTCCCGCTCGACTTTGATACGCTCCGTCTCGATGTAGTGGTTGACAGGTATGTATCGTGGGGCGCAACCCGTAACTGTTGCAAATAGCGCAACGGTTGCGAGTAGAGTTGTTGCGTATTTTGCAATTACTGCGCAGTAGCTCATAGCATCGATAGTCCTTTGTCTAGTGCCTCCAGCTGGCTGGCTGTGGGGCGCAGTCCGTTCTCCACGATGTGCATTGCGATGATGGTCTTGCGGAGTAGCTCCTTGTCGTGGATGAGGTCTAGGTACGTCTCTCCGTCTATCATCTTGCCTGCGTACGTGGATAGCTCACGGGCTACTCGTGCCACGTACGCTTTGGTGTTGTTCTCCTTGGCGGGTGCCCAGCGGGCTATTAGTCCGTTAAGGTTGTAGAGCTTGTGGAGCCGTTGGTAGTTTTGGAGGAGCTTGCCTGCGGCTCGATAGCCGTAGACAAGGTCGACGAATTGGAAAAAGGCAGGGTCTCGCTGTGTGGGGCTAAGTCCGAGCCACTTGTCGGTACTCCTCCGAATGTTGAGTGGGTTATTATTGCGTATTCCTCTAGGCATAGTTCTATCTTCTAAAATCTAACTTCTAATCTCTAGCTTGTTACTCCGCTATCTCGTAAGCGTTGAGCGTACTCTCCTGCTGGATCTCGCTGAGTGTGTCGCTGGCGTTGGGACTCCAGCCGAGTTGCTCGATGCTCTCACGGTGCGAGATGAGGGGCTTGTTGCCGTTGGCGGCTAGTAGCTCCGTGATCGTGTCTCGTTGCTCGGTGATTTGGTAGGGGGTGATGACGACCTCCACGGGGAGTGCCTCGATAGCGTCCGCAAGGTCGGGGCGGAGCCAGGCGAGGAATGCCTTGACGACGCTTATCTCACGGTCGTAGAACTCCAATAGTCGCCCGCTCTCCTCCGTGACCTTGAGCTGTGCGTCGATGAATAGTTGCTTGCGACTCTCGCCACTCATCGGTGTGGACTTCATACTCTCGTACGACCAGTCGGGGAGCTGGAGCTGAGTGAAAAATGATTGGCGAAGCTCTGCGATGTAGAATTTGAGTGAGTCGATTGCTTGGCTCCACGTGAGGTAGCCTGCGGTGCTACCCTTGGGGTACTGCACGACCGCTCTGTACTCCTTGTTTTCGCTCTGCTCGTCTCCGAAGTAGACCTCTTCGTCCGCAAAGACTGCGAAGATTGGCTTGGAATTTTTCCGTAGGTAGTTGCCGTTGCGACTGAGTGCCCACTCCATCTCATAGACTCCTCGGCTCGTGTGCTCCCATATAGGTGTGGGGCGCATACAGTAGGCAGACGGTATCTTGCCGATCCTAATCTCCTCCTCCTTGTCTACCTGCCATCCCCCCTTGCCCTCACGGTAGGCGATGTGGCGGTCTCGTGTGTAGGTGTCTAGATAACGGACGTCCTCCCCGCTCTCTGTGCGTGTCGTCTCGATGCTGAGGGATATGAGGTCGCCCTCGTGGAATAGCGGGTAGAGTTGTGCGCCATCTCGGGGGCTGTAGGTCTGGCATCGGATCTTGTAGTCGCTGGCGAAGCCGTAGAGGTTGTTTTTCTCCGCTGTAGGGTACCATAGCGTCAAAATCTCGCAACTGCTGAAGAGGGCGTTGCACCGCTCAATGTTGACCGAGTCGATGCGGTTGCGCTGGAAGATAGCCTCTAGGCACTCGCTCGCCTCCCGCTGGCGGTCGTCCTCGGGGCTGTAGATGCGCTTGACGGGGATACCGCATACCAGCTCGGTCATGCGCTTGGTCGCTAGTTGCTGGTAGTTGAACGTGATGCGTGTGACCTCCTCGATGTGTCCGTCGGGGGTGACCGTGTCGGGGTACTTGCCCTTGTTCATCACGGGATGCTGTGCGGGGTCGTACTCCTTGACGAGGTCGCTCCACGCTGGCGGGGTGAAAGCTTTGCTCTTGAGTCTCCGCACCGCCTCAGCGGGTGCGAGACTTAGTATTTCGTCGATGGTTGGCATTGGTATTGGATAGGTTGATGACTTTTTCTCGGAGGGTGGCTAGTGGCTCCCACGTGGTGGCGTAGATGGTGTAGGTGTCGTAAGCGTGTATGGCTGTGGCGTGCGACCTGCCGAGGGCTTTGCCGACATCTGTGTAGCTAGCTCCCAGCTCGACAGCTAGGTAAGCGAAGAGCGCACGATAGGCGACGAACTCGACCTTGCGGGAGCGTGTCGTGTAGTAGCTCCGTGGCTTGCCCGTGGCACGCTGGATGATGTCCGTGGCACGCTCGATAGCCTGCTGACTGGTGGTTTGCTGTCGCTCGCTATACTTGACGAGCCATTGTGGCTGACTCATACGATTTGCGCTAGCTTCTTGAGGTTAATCGGCTTCTTATCGCCCCCCATCCACTCCGTCATGCAGACGTAGCGGGTGGCATCGATGGCGTGGTTGTAAGCATCTATCGGGGTGTTGAGGAGCTTGCCCTCTTTGTCCTGCGAGTAGACGTAGTTGTGTAGCTCCTTGAGGACGTTGGTGCTGTGGGCTGTGACTCGTAGGGGGTGCTGGAGCATCCACGCTATGCCCGCCTCGATACTGCCTGCGTACTTGCGGACGGGGTGGATGTTGATGCCCGCCCGATAGATCTCCTCAATTAGTCGTGGGTCGGCGCTCTCGCTGACAACCTTGGTGCGGGGATGCTCCTTGAGTACCTTGATGATGTCCTGCTGGAGCATCTGCGTACGATAGCAGACCTCGCTGATGTAGAGTGCCTCCTTGTCGTAGGCGACCTCCACGATGGCGGTCGGGTCGTGTGTGAAGCCGAAGTCAATGCCGAGGACTGTGCGCTTGATGTGTGGCGGGAAGCTCTCGATCGTGGTCACGTTGGTAAAGACTAAGCCCTCAATCTGCGCCATCTTACCCTCGCCGAAGATCTGCCAAAGGCTGAAATTCTTGGTCTGCAGGCTCTCGATCTCGTCAATGACGGTCTGCTCCAGGAAGGGATTGTCCTTGTAGGTGCTGATGAAGTGGTAGGTGCGTGGGTCTCTGTTGAGGTCGCTGGCGATCCAGTGATCCTCGCTGAAGGAGGGGTTGTAGTCCACGATGGTTAGCCTCGTGGTACGCATCTTGAGTTGCTGGAATTGGATAGCGGTTAGCTCGTTCGCCTCGTTGACAAAGAGGATGTCACGCTTACGACCACGGAGCCGTTGCTCGTCCGATGCGGAGAAGAACTCGATCGTGCTACGGGTCTTGAACCAATAGACGAGGTCGGTCTTGTTGAAGTGTCGCTCGTTGTACACTCCCAGCTGTCGCATAATCGTCTCGAAGTCCTCCAGCACCGACCCCTTGAGAGCTGGGAGGGTGGCTCGTACCACGCTGATCTTGATACTTGGCACTCGTAGTGCGTAGAGGATGAGCCATATCATCACGTTGTAGGTCTTGCCCGATCGTGCCGACCCTTGGAGGGAGATAGCTGTGTACCCCTCTCGTACCGCTGTGTCTAGGCGGGTGTATATCTCAGTGGTCTGTATGGTCTGCACGGTGGTGTGTGGTCTTACTTGTCGCTCTGGGCTGGTTGCTCCTGCTCCTTGTCCTGCTCCTTGCTCTGCGCTGGCTGTGCTGTGACAACCTCCACTCTAACGCCTGCGAAGTTGTCGTCCATCGGGCTGTTGCCCCACTTCTCGGGGGCGAGATTGAGAAGCTCCATCTTAGCTGCCTGCACGTTGGGAGGGAAGTGCTTGACGGTCTTGACTTGCTTGGTAATGATCGGTTGCCCGTTAGCTCCGACTCCATACTCAGTCCTCACCTCGGTGAACTCGTACCCGCAGGCTGCCTTGTGGACGCTCACCTCCGTCTCGGACTGCTTGGAGAGTCGGTGCGTCTCCTCCGCCTCCTTGATCATCTCCGCAAACTCGGGGTGCTTGTTTTTCCACTCGTGGAAGGTACTCTCAGTGATCCCCGCCCGTGTGTATGCCTGCTTGTACGTCTCGCCTGCCGTGATGCTCGCCCTTATTATCTCGATGATCTCCTTTTTGTACTTCATTTGCTCCTCCCATTTATCTACAGTAGTCGTTTCGCTATCTATGTTTGCTATAACTATCTGTACACCACAAAGATACGCAATTAAAGTGAAGTAACAAAGCGCAAAAAAAAGAGGGGTGCCGTGTGTGGCACTCCTCTCTCGTGTGTTGTCGTGTCGGTCGTCTACTTGGGGACTATCTCCAGCTTGTAGCCGAGGTAGTCGAGGTAACGCTCGATAGTCGTTAGGTGGGCTGTCTGCTCGCCCGTCTCGAATCGTGTTACGGCATTGCAGGAGCTGAAGATGCCGTCCTGCGCTACTCGGTATTTAGTTAGTCCCTGCTCCTCACGGAGCCGTCCTGCTTGTCGTTGTATCTCCTCTGCTTTCATCTCTTTGTCGTTTAGATGGCAGTGGCGGGGCTAGTTGCCCCGCCCGTCTGCTCGCTGTTAGTTGATGTAGTACCAGATCGTGTCCTCCTCACGCCCCGTGTGACCGCCATCGATCTGCACGCAGGTTAGGCTCCCGAAGATGTCCTCTAGTGCCTGCTCTAGTCCCTTGCTCTCGATAGCCTCTCGGAGCTCCTCCTGCTCGTCTGCTGGCATCGCCTCGTTGATGCCCTCTGCATCGTGTGATGCGTTTGGCTTGGTAAAGTAGAGATAACTCTCTAGCCAGTCCTCGTTGTTAGCCTCTGCGAAATCGTTGTAGTTGTTGTAGTGCTTGTAGGTAATCATAGTAGTATTTGTTTGGTTATTAGTCTTGTTCGTTGCTTCGGGGGGGGGTATCTCTCCCCCTTTGCTATCACAAAGGTACGAAAACTTTTTGATACTACCAAATTATTTGCCTGTTTATTTGAGATTATTTTTGCGGAATCAAAAGGGCGGTGGGGTGCGGGTGCTGGTGGTGGCTCGAGCTAGCGGGCGGGAGCTGACGGGCTGGTGCTTGCTCTTGCTCGGGTTGTCTGCCTTAAGCTCGTCCATAAGGGCGTCTTGTATCGTGGACTTGCGGGCAAGGACGCTCAGCACTCGCTGGTCGATCGTGCCGTCCGCTATGAGGTGGTAGATGGTCACTCGCTCCGTCTGCCCTTGACGGGCGAGGCGTGCGTTGAACTGCTCGTATAGCTCGAGACTCCACGTGGGGGTGTACCAAATGATCGTGTGACCGCCTCGCTGGAGGTTGAGTCCGTGACCGATGCTGGCGGGGGGACCGAGGAGGATAGGCACCTCGCCACGATTCCAAGCATCGAAGACTCCCGCCTCGTCTATCGTCTTAGCTTGCGGGAATTCCGCTCTCAGTCGTGCCAGCTCGTGCTTGTAGTGGTAGGCGATGATGACGGGCGTGTGTATCTCCTCGAGCATCTCCTTGAGTCGCTCCAGCTTGGCAGGCGTGGTTGGGGCTACTGCCCCCTCCTCAGTGTATATGGATCCCCCCGTCCACTGCTGGAGCTTACCACAGAGTACGCCTGCGTTGCTGGCGGTGATGATCCCGTCAGCTGTCGGGAGGACGTTGTCCCGCTTGAAGTCTCTGTACTCCTTGCGCTCCTTGTCCGTCAATCCGACCGACACGTTGACATAGTTGACGGGCGGTAGTGAGAGATAGTCATCAGCTCTCATACTCATACAGATGTCTCCGATGCGCTCGTAGATAGCGTCCGATGCCCACGGCTTTATAATCCACTCGTAGACGATATGCCCACGACCTCGCCCTGGGGTGAAGTACGTCTGTCGGTACTTGGTTATGTACTCCCCGAGACGCTTGCCCCCGTCAAGGATGTATAGCTGGCTCCAGATGTCCATTAGCGAGTTAGGCGAGGGGGTACCCGTTAGTCCGATGATGCGGTCAAAGCGTGTGCGGAGGTGCTTCATCGCCTTAAAGCGTTGGGTGCCGTATGCCTTGAAGCTACTAAGCTCGTCGATCACTAAGGTGTCAAAGGGGAAGGGCTTGAGCGGTACGGACAGCACCTTGTTCAGCCACGCCACGTTGTCTCGGTTGATGATGTGTATGTCGGCTGGCGTGCTGAGTGCCTTGAGGCGTTGTGCTGGGGTGCCGAGGATTTTGACGGCTGTCAGTCCTTGGAGGTGCTGCCACCTATCTATCTCGTCCGTCCACGTCCGCTCGGCTACTCGCTTGGGGGCTATCACCAGCACGGAGGAGACGGCTCCCGCCTCCTTGAGCTCTGCGATAGCTGTTAGTGTGCTGACGGTCTTGCCTAGTCCCATCTCCAGAAATAGCGCACAACTCTTGTGGCTCTTAATCCACTCGACCGCCCGCTCTTGGTACTCGTGTAATTGGTTACGCTGTAGCATCTCTCACTGCCTGCTCTAAGGTTATCATATCGTCCACGACGTAGACTGCAAAGCCACGCTCTCGTAGCTCTTGGTGTCGTATCTCTTGTAGCTTGGTCGGCTTGCGACCCGTTGTCTTCAGCTCGACCCACAGCGTCCTGCCGTGGGGCATCAGACAAAGGCGGTCGGGGTAGCCTGCCTCGGTGACCGATGCGAACTTAAGGCAAAGCCCCCCGTGTGCTTTGATCCGCTCGACCAGCTTTCGCTCTAGGTACTTCTCGCTGTACTCTCTCGTTTTGCTCATCTCGTTGTTGTTTTGTCGTTGTTGTCTCGTGCGTGTATTGTCTCCTCTCCGATTCCTCCGTTCCTCCGATTTTCTTGGGGGTGTTTTTGTCTTGGTGGCTTATTACCCTCGCACGCGCACGTATTGAGCGCCTACCGTCTGTACATACCCCAATATTCAATTATTCAGATGTAAACCCCTCTTTTCCTCAAACATTCAGAATTAGTAATCCAATAAGCCATTAGAGTTGTAAGTGTTTGTTTTTGTTGCGTTTGGCTATGGCTTATTATGGTGGCTTATTCGAAAAAGTGAGTAAGCCAGTAAGCCGTTTTTGCTGGCTTATTAAATCTATACGCCACTAATAAGCCACCTAATAAGCCAGCTAATAAGCCACTACCTTCCTCCAGCTCCATTTGTCAGATCCTTTGAGAATACTTTCTGTCGTCCGTACCCTCCCGTAAGGGTTATTCGCTCTCCCGACTCTCGCCAGCCATCTAGCTTGCGGAGTAGGTTGTTCGCCTTTCGTGTTTGGATATTCGCCCGTCCGTTGTCCTCTGCGAAGAACTCGTTGAGTACCTCGACGGCTGAGATCTCGATGCGGGGGCATACGCCGTCGACCTTGACGGTGATGAGGTTACCGCCTGCCATCTCCGTACGGGTGTAGGCTGCACCGCTCTTGCGTGCTTGTATGTAGGCTCGTCGCTCCAGCTTGCTGTACTCCTCCCAATCTGCTGGGAGTCGGATCTCGAGGAATGCTTGTAACTCTCCGAGGAGGTCGTTGTCCATATCGTAGTCTCGCTGTCTCTTGGCTAGCTCCTTGCCCTCCTCCTTGTTAAGGTATAGTCGCTCCTTGCCCGAGTCCCAGATGACCTTAGCCTCTGCCCATACTTGCGCCACCTCGCTGGGGGTCAGCTCGCTGAGCTGCGCTTGTGGCTCCCCGCATTGGAGTATCCAAAATCTTCTGTTGCCACTGCTGTCTCGGAGGAAGTCTCCCTCGTTGGTCGTAGCGAAGAAGACGCAGGTGCGGGGTACCTTGATTTGCTCCCGCCCGTAGGCTGGTCGGTAGGTGTCGCTCTGCTTGGAGACGAAGCTTTTGATCACGTTCATATCCTGCTTGTAGAAGCCCTCGAGCTCGGGTATCTCAATTATCCACGCTCCTCGGACGCTCTCCTGCATCTTATTGGAGCGTGCGTCCATTGTGAAGCTGTCCATAAAGAGGTCGCCCCCGCCTGCTAGCTTGCGCAGGATTGACGACTTGCCGATGCCTTGCGCCCCCACGAGTACGGTTATTTGGTCGTACTTGATGCCCGGCTTGTAAGCTCGTGCCACGCAGGCGACAAGGCTCTTGCGGGTTATCATACGGCTGTAGTCGTTGTCCTCGGTACCGAGGTACTTGATGAAGAGGTCGTCCACTCGTGGTATACCGTCCCACTGCTCCTGCTCGATAAACTCCTGCACCACGTTGCGACGGAAGTCGTTGCCCTGCGTGACGGCATCGAGCATCATTGTGAGATAGTCCTTGCTCCGTAGCTTGTAGGTGCGGTCTATGTAGAGGGCTAGGCAGGCTGTGTCAGCGTCTGTCCACGAGGTGCCGTCTGTGCGCTCCCACGGGAGGTCTCCGATGACCCGCTTCTCGCCTCGAAACTCGTCGTAAACGACCCGCCCTTTGATAGCGTTTGGGTCGTGCTTGAGGATTAGAGCGTAGTTGGTCAGCGTGTTGGCGATGTTGCCCTTGGCGTCTGTCGCTAGCTCGCTGAGCCAGCTATCGGGGTCGTCCTCTGCGCTGTCCTCGGTCGGAGTGGTTGTTTCCAAAAAGGAAAAACCCACTTCTGCGAGCTCTGCTGTGTTGCGTGCCTTGGTGTGTGCGAGGTAGTCCCGCTTGACCTCGGGTATCGTTAGTGCGTACTCTGCCATAGCTGTATAACTTGGTAGTCTGTCGGCTCGTGTGGTGGCTCCTGCTCGTGCATCTAAGTGTGCGTAGTGCGTCAGTCTGTACAGATCCCATGCGTTGAGCAATTGCCCGCCTATGGGGTCGGTGTTGTGGAATGAGTAGCAGAATGTGCCGTTGTCGTAGATGCAAAGCCCGCCCCACGAGGACGACCCTATGTGGGTGTATCTGTTAATGCCCGCTGGCTTGTAGAGGTTGGGGATCATCTGCTCGAGTACGTCGATGCAGTCGTAGGTACGGCACCACGAGCCGACGATGTTGTCCTTGATGCGTGGATCCTCCATACGTGCCGAGGCACCTCGTGGTGTGGTGCGTGGTCTGCCCACTCGTGGAGCTCCTGCCCACTCGGCTGTGTTGGTGTAGTCCTTGTAGGTGGCGAGCATAGCGTCTACGTCTACTGGCTCCCCGTCCTGCTGGTAGTAGAAGGTGTCTGCGTCCTTGGGTGCAGCTGCCCAGTACATCAGTCGTGACGGCTCGCAGGAGGTCATATCGACTATGTCCACGCCCAGCCCCTCTGCCATACGATGCGCCACTGCTTGGTACTCGATGTCGTTGCACGGACGGGATAGGGGAGCCACCACCCGATAGCGAGGTGCCTCGGGTGTGTGGCTGTGTGTGGAGTAGACGATGAGGGCGTAGTGCGGTGCTATCTTGGTCGGGAGTGCTGTGGCGTGGTCTACGTCTAGCGTCAGGAGCGTGCGCTGCTTGATATTGTCAGCTGTGCGCCTGCCGTCCGCCTTGAGTTCTCCGCCCACGAAGCCCCCCACGTCCTTGATGCGCCCCTGCTCCTCCTTAGAGAGTTGTTGGTACTCTCTAAGGGTGCAGGCTGTGCGTCTGTGTCGGAGCATCTCCTTAAGCTCTCCCCACGTGACCTTGGCATTGAGCCATTTGGTGTCCCGCCTAGACCGCCCTACTGCGATAGTATATGTAGAGTCGGGTGTGACCATGGCTAGAAGGGGAGGTCGTCGTTACTACTTGCTTGTGCGGGGTCGAAGCCCGTCTGCAGTGGCTGTTGGCTGTTAGCCGTTGGCTGTTGGCTATTGGTTGGAGCTGGAGCTGTGGCACCGAGATGTCCGAACATTGCATCGACTGGCATCGTCTCCCGTGGCTCACGGACTGATCCCGTTTTGCAAAATCCGAGGAGCCGTGCCGAGATACCCTTGTGATCCATATAGTCGTAAGCGTTAAGGTATACGACCACCTGCCCCTTGTCCCAATTGGTCACCTCGCCCGTCTCTGCAGGCTCGGCTCCCGTGTCGGTAAGCTTGTAGACGTTGGGCTTCTCGGTGTTCTTTGCGGTGAAGTACCACTTGCCTTGGAAGGACTCCACGGGGTCACCATTTTTGTCCGTGCGCTCGTCTCCGTCCTTGAGGAGCGGGGCGAAAGGCTCTTCGGGGTCGGTGTCCGTGAGCTTATCCTTGGCTACTTGGATAGCGTCACCGATAGCCTTGAGTGTCGCCTTGTCCCCTTTGTCGATGAGGACGATGCACTGGTATTGGGGCTTTTGTCCCTCGAATCGTGGCTCTCGTGGTGTGTCAAAGTCTACGTAAGTGATCGGACACTCGCCCGTCCACGCTACTGCTTCCTTGCTCTTTGGTTGGATAGTCATAATTGTATTGCTTGAAAATTAGATTAGTGTTGTCTTGATGTAGCCCGCCCGTGTCGTGGTCGTGCTGTACTGGCTAAAGAGGTCGCTGTGGTCAGCCTTGAACCGCTTGCTGTCGAAGCGTGTGGAGGTGCTGTCCGAGACGATGGTTATCTTGATGCGGGGGTTGTCCACGCTCTTGACTCCGTCCTCGACCATCTTAGCTTGTATCGGCTCGAGTGCTTGGAGTCGCTTGGTCTCTAGCTCGCTGAGTGCATCCTTGAGCTGTGCTATCTGCTCCTCGATAGCTACGAGGCGGTCTATGTCGTCCCCGTCAGCTGATGTGAGCGTCTCGCCCGCCTGCCATGCCTTGATGACCTGCTCGATTTGCTCGGGTGTCTTGCGTGGCACCTCTACGAGCTTGCTCTCGGCACCTCGTAGCCAGATGGCGTAGAGCTTGCCAGCCTTGAGATCGGGATTTTGTCGCTCGAACATTTCAGCGTAGAAGGACAACTGCCACGATACGTACTCCGTGTCTAGTCGGTACGTGGTCTTGATGTCGTAGAGGTTGCCCTCGCTGTCCACGCAGTCTATCTGGCTCGCTATGCCCCAGTCGTCACGGCTCACGAGGTACTCGTTGGTGATCATTGTGATGTCGTTGCTCACCTTGATTAGCTCGTAGTTGGCGACCTCGGGAGCGTATTGCTCGTCGCCTTCTCGTCTGTCCGTGGGTATCGTGTCGGTCGCTTGGCAGAGCTCGTGAATGCGAGTGCCTCGTGCGGCTGCTCTTGCCAGCACTTCCTCGTCTACGTCTATGTATTTGTTGGGGAATAGTACTTGGCTGAGTATGGATGTGACCCCGCTGTATGCCGTGTAGGTGAAGTCCTCCCCGACGAGTAGGTACTCGTGTGCCTCGGGATCAAAAATGATTGGCGAGGTGGTTAAGTCGGTTGCTTTCATTTTCTTTTGCTTGCTTGATAGGTGTCTATTTTTGTGTCGCTGGCTGTGCGGTCTCTAGTTTGCCCTTGAGGTGAGCGCAATAGCTCTTGACCTCTGCGCTGTTTCGTAGTGCCTGCGGGAGCCTGCCGAAGGTCTCGACCAGCTCCTGCACCGTCTGCGCCTTGGCTAGTGCCGTGCGTATCTCGTCCGTAAAGGTTGGCTGTGCTGTTGCTTTGGTGGGCTTTGGCTCGTCCTGCCCCTTGTTGGTAGCGTCAGCGTCCTTGGTGTCGTCGATAGCGAAGAGTCCGTTGAGGGCGTACTTGCGAGCGTATGAGCTGGTCGCTCCCGTTATCTGCGAAGCGTCCATACCTTTCTTCACGTCCTCCTCACGGGCTAGTGCTGAGTTGCTAATGTAGCTCCCCTCGCTGTCGTAGATGGTGGCGGTGGCACGGACGTAGTACCGCTCGCCGATCTGAACGATGTCGTCCGTGATGAGGAGAACCAGTCCCCGCTCCGTGAGCAAGGGCTTGACAGCCTCTAGTATGTCTTCGCAACTGCGGTAGTTGTACTTGCCGAAGGTGTTGCGCTGTCCCTTGGGGGCTTTGAGTTCACTCTGAATCTGCGCGAGCTGTAGTAGTAGTCCGCTGTGCGCTCCTTGCTTGATGTTGATTGCTTCCATTGTCTTTATTGTGTTATTGGTTGATATTGTCTAGTGATGTGGGTACGAATTGGCGGTATTGGGTACACGTCTGTGGTGACGTGGGTACGATTGAGCCGTATCGGGTACATATGCCTTGCGCTCGGGAGACCTATGTGTCCCGCTCGGGAGACCTATGTGTCCCGCTCGGGAGGCTTAGGCTTGCCGACCGTTAGCTTTAGGGTTGCGGGGCGGGAGCCTTAGGGTTGCCAATCACTGCTCCTTCATCTTGTGCATCTCTATCTCGATTATCCTGCCCATCTCTTCTAGCGATTCGATAGACACCGTCCGAGCGATGCTGTAATAGTCCTCTAATGCTTCGGCGAGGTCTAAGAGCTGACCATTCAACTCTGTATTGCGGTATAGCTCTCTCAGGGCTTGTAGTCCCTTAGTAGCCGCCTGTAGTCCGTAGCGTATGTCACTAAGTGCATAGTACTGCCTACGTATGCTTGGAGACCCTGCCGTCGGCATCTTCTTTGCCAGCTCTAGCACCCGCTGTATGTAGCTCTCTTGGCTACGCTTTATCTCCTCGGTAATCATAGCTCCTCATCGGTTATATCTTCATCTAGTGCATCTCTCAGCCACTCAGCGTAGATGTGCAGACGCAAGTCCACTGCATCTATCATCTTGCATATAAGCTTGAGCATCTTCATATCCTCACTGCTCCAATTATCCGCCATCATTATCTCCTTGGTTAGATCGGATATTGTAATCAATGCGCCAGCTCGCAAATCTGCCACGAGCCCCTCCATCTCGGAGAGTAATTCTATTGTATCTTCTGTCTCCATAGCTCTAGTCATCTAGCTCGTCCTCTGTTAGTATTGTGGGGAGTAGTCCCCACTCATGGAGTGCCTTGCCGACCTTGTAGGTGATGTAGAGTAGCCCTGCGCCTGCGATGCGGGCGAGTAAGCTCCAGCCCCACGACATTGTCGGGGTGTCTGCGTCTAAGTCGTGCAGGAGGAGGACGAACCCAGCCCCTGCGAGTAGCGCCAGCCCCAGCCCTCGGAGCCACGCTTCAACCATCTTCAGTCTATTCTTCGTCATGGTCTCTGTCGTTAAATATGTCCATCTCCTTGAGCGCCATCGCCCACTGCACGATGCTCTTTGTTGACGGCTTTGTCCTCATCGCTGATGCTAGTGCGTACCCGAGGAAAAAGTCGCTACCCAGCACCGCCACTGTGATTTCTTCATCGTCATCTACTGCGATGAGCGTGTAGTGTCTTGCATTGTCGTCACCTCTCCACTCTTGGAGAGCTGTTGTTATCTCATCTATCGTCATTGTGTAGCCTGCTTGATAGTTCTTCGTAGTAGTCCATTAGTGCCTTTTCGAACTTGTGTCCTTCCCGTATCTCTGTCACAGCATGCCCTAGTCGCCATGCCGCCTTTTGCAGAGATACGGTCGCTTTGGTTAGGCTGTCGTGCGCTCCTAGATCTTCTACATCCTCCTCGACTTGGTAGAGGTCTATGAGGCGCACCATCAGCCCACTAGCTTTCTCTCGGAGCTCGTCTACTTCAGTCGCTAGCTCCATCAGTTCGCTTAGTCCTTGCGGTGCCATAGTCTTGTCTCTGTCTTATTGCTGATTATCCTCTTCCTCGCTCCACGGCAGGTCTCGGATTTGTCCGTGTATATCCTCTGTCTCGTTTCGGAGCTTGCGCATCTCACGCTCCAGCTTCTTGATCTCTGCTCTGATCTCTCTTATTGTCATTGTTTTGTCCTACTTGCGTGTATATCCCTTGTCCTTGAGCGTCATGTATGTGACGGCTTTGCTCTCGATCTCCTTGTTGGTTGCTACTCTCGTGCGGGTGAGCCACTCGTCCAGCTCGGACTTTTTAAATCTCAGCGCCTGCCCCAGCTTGTAGTGTGGGATCTCCTTGGCGCTGGTGAGGCGGTAGAGGGTGGATCGTGCGCACCCCGTGTATGTGATTGCCTCTTCTAGGTCTAGCACCTCCTTGCTGGCTATTCCTGCGTACTGCTCGATGCGATCGAGCTGACGCTTGATGTCGTCAAAACTTGTCGTTGCCATAGTCTTACTCTCTAGTTAGTGTTACTGCTGTGGTCTCCTCGCATCGACTGATCGCATTAATCACCGATGCGATCGATACGCCAAACTGCGCCCCGATGTAGGTATGTAGGGCGTTTTTGCTTTTGTCGGGATGCTCCCGACGCATCTCCTCGTACATCTGACAGATGTCTGCCCATCTCTTGTACTTCTCGTAGTCCCGCTTTGGGATGATGATTTGCTCTTTTGTCTTGCTCATTGGTCTATTGTGTTATTTGGTTTGGTCGTGCTTGGTGATCCGCTTGTACTCGCACTTGAGTTGCCAGCGGTATATCTTTGCCTTGATGGCTCTGCGCCAATTGCGCCACTTGATTATCGTCTGCCTCCTGCGCTCCTTGCGTATAGCTCTCAGCTGTCTGTGTGCTGAGAATATGTTGTTGCGCTCTGCTTGGCTCTCCTCTGGCAAGCTGAAGTAGAAGTAGAGGACAGCTCCTCGTGTCGTGGCTCGAGTGATGTTGAGGCTGTTATTCAGCTCTTTCAATGGCTCGGGGACGTGCTTCTCCCTATCGAGGTACTCGACCTCGTCTCTCCACTCGCTCTCCTTGAAGTATTTCATAGTTGTTATTTGGTTTGGTCGTTGTATACCCACGGGTAGGCGTATGCTGGTCGTGTGTCTAGGGGGAAGCTCTCGTGGAATATCTGCATCGCTCTCAGTCTGAGCTGGCTCTGCACCTCGTAGCTGTATTGTAGCTCCTTGGGTAGGCTCCTGCGGTACTCGTTGACATCAGCCTCTGTCCTCAGCTTGCTTATCTCTGCTATCGCCTCTGTGGGTGTCATCGTGTCTGTGTCGTTGGTGAGGATAGCTCCCGCCCCGTCTTGCGCTCTCATCTGTCACAATAATCACTCATCACTAGAGCGGGGCTATCCGTATATCTCGTTATCTTTGTGCTGTCACAATTTCACTCATATCTCTATGGCTTACGAAATGGATCAAAGGGTCGTTCTCCTCAGTGGGGAGACTAGTACGGACTTCAATGAGGTTGCCGAAAGGAGGTTGTCGCTGTACTTCCGAAATGGCTGGCATATAGCTCAGATAAATGGTATCAACTACCTCAGCAAGGACTATCCCGTGATGTTCTACTCGACCCCGATGTTTGCTCTCTTCGTTCTCTTGGAGCGTCCGAAGGACTACCTTAAGAACCATCGCTGGTAGAACCTCACCCATCGTATCTCCTTTCGCTTCCTGCGAACCTCCATAAGCACCAGCGGGCTGTCTTGTAGCTCCCTTGGCAAGCTCTTGTAGTAGGCTCGCACCGCTCTGCACGTCTTAAGCTTGCGTATCTCCTCTATCGTGTTGTATGTGTCCATAGTCTTGTTGGTCGTTGTTGTGTGTTAGTAGCGACGCACGGGGTGGACGCTTGCATCGCTCCTAGTCCTCACGGACGCCCCCGTGGCGTCTCTCGTGCGTAGTGTCAGAGGCAAAGGTTGTACATAGCTACTGTTGGATGGTGTCTCTGCTCTACGCTGACTACTATCATTTGTCGGTTGTTTCTAGTCGCTTGTCAATCTCTTTCTCTATGCGCTTGACGAAGTCTCTGTAGACCTGCGCCTGCTCTCTGAGCTTGATACATAGCTCTCTGCGTGCTTGCTCTGCCTCTGAGCTGATACCACAACTAGCTGGTCGCCCTGCTAGTCTGTATGTGCCTATCGTCTCTGCTGTGCTGATTAGGGTTGCGCAGGCGACTATCGCCTGCTCCTTGAACTCCGTCAACCATCCCGTCTTGCGCCAGCTTAGGTCGAAGCTCTCCATCTCCTCTCTGATCTCGTCTAGTTTCATCGTCTTGTCCGTTAGTTGTTATCCTAGGTATCCTAGGATCCGCCTGCGTAGCTCCTCGCAGATGCTCGCCATCTGCTGGTAGGTCTCGATATGCTCTGTCAGTTCGTCCGCCAGCTCTCGTGTCGGCTCGGTGGTTAGGTCGTCCACCTCTTGTAGCTCGTTAGCTAGTCCGTCCGTGTCTAGCTCCCACATCAGCTTGTGCTTTAGGTCGTTCAGCTCGCTCAGCATCGTGGGAAGTTCGATCCCAGTGTAATCCCATTTCTGTGTCATAGCTCTTGTTTTTCTCTTGTTGTTTGCGTTACTTTGTAGTGTTACTTAGGTAATGGAGGTTCTACTCCCTTACTTTGTTACTGCAAAGGTAGTAATAAAATTCCTACCGTGCAAGCTTTTTGGTAACTAAATTCCTAGAAAGATGAATTCAACTAGAGTAGAAAGACTGAATGAAGCTTTTAACTACCTACGTTTCAAAGGTTTAGTTAAGACGCAAAAGGATCTAGCAGAAGCTATTGGAGCTACTGCTCCCAACGTATCTAGCGCATTAAAGGGCGATGATAAGTTCCTAACGGATAGTTTTATCTCCCGTTTTTCCGATGCTTTTGAAGAAGTTTCTTCTCATTGGCTCCTCACGGGTGAGGGTGATATGCTGGCTAGCGACCAGCCCCGTGAGTACGATGTGGAGACCGCTCAGAAGCTAATGGAGGATGGTGTAGAGCTGATACCGATGTACTCGGAGCCATTCCGAGCTGGTAATCGTGGTAACGATGTCGGGACGGAGCAGGGGTATATATCGAGCTATTGGGCTATCCCTAACCTACGTGCGACTGAGGTGATACAAGTGACGGGCGACTCAATGGAGCCGACCATACCTCGTGGCACGCCCGTGGCGGTTGCTCCAGTCTACTTCCGTGCCGATGAACCGTTGCAACTGAGCTTTGGTGACATATTTGCCATATCTACTCGTGACCCCGACGACCCCTCTGAGTACGTCACTATCCGTGTCAAGCGTCTATACAAGCACGATGATAAGGACAAGCGTCTGACAACGTGGATTGCTCGCTCGGACAATGACAAGTACGAGGATTTTGAAATCCCAATCTCGCACATTGTGGGGCTATGGCGTGTCCTCGCTGGCGTCAACTACTACGCATAATCACTCAATACACTATACTATGGACTTAAAAGATATGATCCTCCAAATCGGACAGAAGATTGACAAGCTAAAGGACAATCTGCAGACCGAGGAGGCAACAAAGAATGCACTGATTATGCCGATGCTTACGGCTCTAGGGTACAACGTCTTCGACCCGACTGAAGTCTTGCCCGAGTACACTTGCGACATCGGCACGAAGAAAGGCGAGAAGATCGACTATGCAATCCTCAAAGAGGGCGAACCAGTGATACTGATTGAGTGCAAGCATTGGGCGCAGGATTTGTCGCTATACGACAATCAACTCATAAGATACTTCGGGGTATCGACTGCTAAGTTTGGCGTACTGACCAATGGCATCATATGGCGGTTTTACACCGACCTCGAGAAGCCCAACCAAATGGACACCGTCCCATTTCTTGAGGTGAATCTGCAGGCACTCAAGGACGCTCAGATTGAAGAGCTGAAGAAATTTCATAAGTCGTACTTCAACGTCGAGACCGTCCTCTCGACCGCTAATGAGCTGAAGTATCTCGGAGAGCTTCGGGCTGTGATCCAATCTGAATTAACCGATCCGAGTCCCGACTTCACTCGCTACATCGTCAAGCAATTGTATACGGGCATCGTGACTCAGCGTGTTGTTGAGGAGTTTCAACCGCTCCTCAAGCGGTCTATATCCCTCTACATTAACGACATCATCGCTGATCGGCTGAAGGTCGCAATGAAGGAGAGTGAGCCTGCGGACAAAGCGACTGAGGAGCCTACAGATGAGCAGGAGGAGACTGTGGCTGACAATGGTATTGAGACCACCGATGAGGAGCTGGATGCGTACCATATCTGTCGGGCTATCCTAAGCGAGTACATTAGCCCCGACCGCATCTCCTATAAGGATACGAAGAATTACTTTGCGGTTATCCTCGACGGCAAGGTCACTCAGACGGTCTGCCGACTCAGATTTAATTATCGTGATATACGACGTGTCTCATTTATCACGGAGGACAAGCTGGAGGAGAATGTGGACTTGGTCGATGGCGATTTGAGCGACATCTACAACTATAAGGACAAGCTGATCGATATAGCCAAACGGTACGACAAGTAACAGCTCCCGCCTTTTTCGTGACCCTACAAAAATGGTACAACAAAGGGGCGCACCTCACGATGCGCCCCTCTTTCTTGCGTCTTGAAACTTACCAAATGATGGTAAGTTTTTTGAACTATCCGATATTGCTGGATAGTTGCTCCCGCTGAACTCTTCGGAATTTCCGAATAGTTACTCCTCTTTGCTCAGTATGGACGGGATGCGGGCGACCGCCTCCTGCTTGCCCTTGTCGACGATCTTAGCGTATATCTCGGTCGTCTTGATGTCCTTATGCCCGAGGAGCTTGGAGACCGTGTAGAGGTCGGTGCCTAGCGTTAGCATCATCGTCGCAAAGGTATGTCGGGCTGAGTGGAATGTGATGTGCTTGCGTATGCCTGCCCGTGCCGTCCATACCTTGATATATATGTTGGCGTTAGATGAGCGTGGGAGCCCGTCAAATACAATGTCGCCCGCTCCCTGCTCCTCTCCCATAAGCTCCCGAGCCTCGTGTGTGATGTCTAGGTACTCCTGCCCGCCCGTCTTGCGCTGCCGAAAGGCGAGGCGTGTATAGTCGCCCTCCTTGTGTACATCTCCCCACTGTAGTTGCGTGATGTCGCTCCATCGTAGTCCAGTGAGGCAGGAGAAGAGGAAAGCCCGCTTGAGCGTCTCGTTGTCGCAGTCGGTCTCTACTAGCCTCTGCACCTCCTCTATAGTAAGGTACTCTCGCTTGCTCTCCTCGAGCTTTATGCTCCCGACACGCTTGAGCGGGTTGTCTGCTATGATCCCATCTCTGTAGGCTTGATTGACGCAGGCACGGAGCTTGGCGAAGTATAGCGACTTGGTATTCTGCGCCAGCTTCTGCACATCGAGAAACTCCTTGAAGCCCTTGATCCACTCGGACGTCACCTCGGCAAATGTGATGTCCCTACGCCTTTCGTACCTCTTAATGTACTGGAGACAACTGCCCCAGCTGTCCGCAGTCTTACTCTTGTGGTCTTTAGCCTGCGCCTCGAAGTAGTCAAATAGTAGCACCTTGTCCTGCTCCCGCTTGTCAAATCCGTATCGTCCCTCGTGGTACTCGACCACTCGCTTAGCTCGTATCGCCTCCGCTAGCTGGAGCGTCTCCTTGTTCTTCCGCTTGTCTTCCCTCGTCTTCTCGGGGACGAGGTAGAGGCGCAGGTACTCGTACGTGCGTTTGCCTTTGGCGTAGGTGTCCAGATAGAGGCTATACAGCCCCGTGCGTGTCTTGCGCTTGCGGAGCTTGACGGGTTCGTTTGCGTTCATTTTCTGTTGCTCGGATTGATTGAGCAACAAAGTAACAACAAAGAAATAACAAAAGCAAGGCAAAGGGAGATAAAACTCGCCTGCCTTGCTCTTGTATCAATCCTGCTCTATAACGAACTTTCTCCTATCTGCTTTTGTCGTTCGCTTGTCTTCCGCTTGTATTGCCTTTTTGGGGCTATGCCTTTCAGAAACAAAGATAACGCTATTTCTGCACATACGCCACACCCCTTACATCGTAGATCCCGCAAATCTCACGAGTAGCTGGTGTAGGGACGCACGGTGAGTGTTTAGCGGGAGGGTGTCCGTTGTGTCAAAGGTTACAGCGTCCGTTGTGTCAAAGCGAGACGTGTAACGGTTGTAGGGACGCACGATCTGTGCGTCCGTTGTGTCAAAGCGATTACGCAGTAACCCTTAACGGGGACGGACGCCATCTCGCTAGATACTAGTCGAGCGTCTCTACAAAGGGTTACTCGTATCGTGCTGACTCTGTAGTATATACGAGTTCCACAAATAGTTCCCCTCTTGGCCCTTATTGTTCCAAGGGGGGCTTTTCGATCCCTACGTAGGAACTCTGCGACTCCTACCTGGAAATTTCGAATTCTCCACGTGGGCATACAACATTCTCCACGTGGGGGCGAAATGAAACTTCGGAGGAATCGAATGAAACTTCGGAGGAAATGATTCGCGTCCACGTGGAAAATAAAAAATAGCCACGTGGAGATTTCCAATTCTCCACGTGGCTATTGCTTTTCGGGGCGTATATCGCCTTTTGTACCCGCACGCTATTGGCGGGAGGAGCGGAGCGGGGAACTAGTAGTTTAGCTTTTTGGTTGTGTGGGTGTCGCGCTCTGCGTAGGTATTGCGCTGGGTGAAGATGGCGCGAAGCAGCCGTCCGACGAGGCGCGACTGGCGAGCATAGCTCCTGAGCGAGACCGCGCGAAAGTCCACCCCCTGAGGTCCGAAGCTTTGCGGGGAGATGTAGTAATAGGTCGCCTCCTCAAAGAGCTTTGCCAAGCGTCGAGGCGGCTTGGCTGTCTGGCTCATCTTCTTACTGCTGGGGCAAATGACCTCTATCCCCTCAGCACGAAGCCGCTCTACGGTAGTCGCTATGACCCGGTCGTAGGTCGCTACGAGGGGAGCCATGTCGAACTCCTTGTAGGCACTCTCGCCGATCTTCTGCACGGGGCGTATCTGTACCGTGCGGACGGGATAGTCACGGATTAAGTCGGGTAGACGGCTTAGCTCCTCCAGATTGTCGCGATTGACCGTGTAGTTGAGCCGTACGGCGGGTGGGTTGTCTAGCACCTTCAGCCACTCTAGTAGCGTGACAAATCGTTGCCACTCGGCACCTACCATCAGCCGCTCATAAGTCGCTTGCGTGGTGCCATGCAGCGAGAGCGTCAGCTCACTCAGTCCCGCTGCCACGAGTGCCTGCAGGGTCTCCTCGGTCAGGGCGTTGCCATTCGTTATGACGGAGATCCAAGGGACGTGGTACTTCTGGCCCAGCTGTACGAGACGAAGCATCGTCTCCGGGGTGAGCGTTGGCTCGGCACCGCAGCCGATCTGTAGCCTGAGTGCATAGGGAAAGAGGTGAGGCGCTATCGCCTCGCAGTCGTCCGTGGTCATCTTGCCACGCAGCGTAGCTCTATACTCTGGATCGCTAAAGTAGCACATCTGACAGCGGAGGTTGCAGGCTAAGATAGGGTCGATGAAAACGCCTATGTAGCGTCTTCTCAAGAGGTGCATACCGAGGACGGAGAGGAGCTTAAGGCGATCTCCTCCCTTACGGCTCAGGGTGCGAGCTAGCCGCTGTGTGGCGTGGGTGAGCGGGTTCATCATCCTCTGCGTCTCAGGCGGATTAGTGCGCTGCGAGCCAATCTTTGCCGGTGCCGATCTCGACGACGAGCGGTACGGAGCACTCGGGCCAGGCACCCTCCATCGCCTCACGAACGAGGGCGGTGACACGCTCCAGTTCGTCGAGATAGACGTTGAGGATCAGTTCGTCGTGCACCTGCAGGACGAGGTAGCTGCGTAGCTGTTGCCTCTTTAGCTCCTCCTCGACACGTATCATAGCGATCTTGATGATGTCAGCGGCGGTGCCTTGGATCGGTGCGTTGATCGCATTGCGCTCGGCATTGCCACGCTGGGCTCCACGCGCCGTGCGGAGGTTGCGCAGCTGCCGGCGACGACCGAAGGCGGTCTCCGTATAGCCTCGCTCGGTGGCAAGCGCTATAGCCTCATTCATAAAGGCCTGTATATGAGTAAAAGTGGCGAAGTACTCCTTGATCAGCTCGGCAGCCTCGCCAACGGGGATGTTGAGACGCTGGCTCAGACCATAGGGCGTGATGCCGTAGTTGATGCCAAAGTTGGCCGTCTTCGCCTTGCTGCGCATCAGTGGGGTCACCTCCTCGGGGGCCACCTTAAAGACTTTAGCGGCTGTCGCCGTGTGGATATCATCGCCCGAGAGGAAGGAGTGTATCATCGCTGGATCTTGGCTCAGATGCGCCATGACGCGCAACTCCACCTGCGAGTAGTCCGCACTGAGCAGGACAGCGCCGATCGGCTCCTCATGGGTGTGATCCACAGGAGTGCAAGCGGATAGGCGCGGGGTGTAGTACGGGTCTGCGACAAAGGCACGACGCAGGGGACGGCCGAGGTCGCTACGGATCGGTATGTTTTGCAGATTCGGATTGCTCGAGGAGAGCCTGCCCGTGGCGGTGACCGCCTGATTGTACGAAGTGTGCAGCTTGCCATCGGGGTAGCACATCTTGGGCAGCGGATCTATATAGGTGTTGAGCAGTTTGCGCGCCTCACGGTAGTCTAGGATGAGTGCGACGACGGGGTGGAGCGAGCGCAGCGGGAGGAGCGTCTCCTCGTTGGTCACGTAGTTGCCTGTCTTGGTCTTGCGCGGCTTCTCCATAATCTTAAGCTCATCAAAGAGCAGTTCGCCGATCTGCTTCGGGCTATTGACCTTGAGGTTAAGCCCTCGTGAGGAGTAGCTCTGTATCTCCTTCTCTAGGCGGAGGACGCTCTCGAGTAGCTCCTGACGGGAGCGCTGCAGTGCCTCGATGTCGAGGACGATGCCACGTTGCTCCATGTGCATCAGCACGTAGAGGAGCGGTATCTCCACCTCGGTAAGGAGTCGCTGCTCGGTAGGGGAGAGCTGCTTGTGCAGGGCGTGGTAGAGGCGTAGCGTCACGTAGGCATCCTCGCTGGCGTAGTCGCAGAGGAGCTTGGGGTCAACGTCGGTGCGTAGTGCAAAGGTTTCCTTAGGCGAGAGCTCTTTGTAGCGTATCGTGTCGTAGTGGAGCAAGCCACCCGCCAATTCGTCGAGGCTGTGCCCCTGGTCGGCATCGATCAGGTAGTGCGCCAGCATGGTGTCGTAGAGCGGACGCGCCTCGGGCAGTCCGTAGCGTGTCAGCACCTCTAGGTCAAACTTCGCATTGTGCGCCACCTTGAGCACACGCTCGTCCTGCATCAGATCGGTCAGCGGAGAAAGTATATGCGTAGCCTCCTCAGCGGAATCAGGTAGCGGGATAAAGTAAGCCTGCTGCTCATCGGCACAGAGCGACATGCCGACGATGCCCGCACAGAGCGCATCGAGGCCATCGGTCTCAGTGTCAAAGGCAACAACGGAGCTGCCCGCCAACTGCTTAGCGAGCTGGCTCACTGCTTCGTAACCTTTGACTTCGGTAAAGGTCACGCCAACCGTCTTATAGTTTTCTAGAGGAGCTGCGGCACTCACGGGACCCGACACCTCAATCGTGGCTGGCGAACTTGCTGGCGTCGAACTACCGCCAAGGTCAAAGAGACCCACCTGTGGCGTACTTTCTGCGGGCTTGCCGATGCGCTTGAGCAGTGAGGTGAAGGCAAACTCCTTGAAGATGCGCTCCACAGCGGCATAGTCGGGGCCCCGCCACTTCATCTGATCGGGATCAAAGGTGACTCCTGGCACGTCGGTCACGATGGTGACGAGATGCCGCGAGAGCATCGTCTGCTCCTTGGCTGCGAGGAGCTTTTTCGCATAGGTCGGCTTCACCTGGTCAATGCGTGCGTAGATATCTTCGATCGAGTCAAACTCCTCGAGAAGTCGCTGCGCTGCTACCTTGCCAATGCCTGGACAGCCGGGCACATTGTCCGAGCTATCGCCCACCAGTCCCAAGTAGTCAATCATTTGTAGCGGATAGCGGATGCCGTACTTAGCGGTTATCTCCTCGGCACCGAGTAGCTCGAAGCCTGACCCCGTGCGCTGTGGTGCAAACATCTGCGCATGCGGTCCGACGAGTTGCCCGTAATCTTTGTCTGGCGTGACCATGCGTACCTCGTAGCCCGCCTCGACAGCTTGGCGGCTCAGCGTGCCGATCAAGTCGTCCGCTTCGTACCCTTCGACCCCTAGCAGAGGTATCTGGTAAGCCTGCACCAACTCTTTGATATAAGGCATCGAGAAGCGTATCGTCTCGGGCGTCTCGGGGCGATTGGCCTTGTACTCTGGGTACTCCTTGTGGCGAAAGGTGCCCCCCGGCATATCCATCGCCACGGCAATGTAGTCGGGTCGCTCCTTGTCAATAATGTCTTGTAGCGTGGAGGCGAAGCCGTAGAGCGCACTCGTGTCGCGTCCCTGCGCATCGACGAGGGGACGATTGATGAATGCGTAGTAAGCTCGGTAAATCAGGGCATAAGCGTCAAGCAGATAGAGCGTAGGCATAGTTCAGATAGGGTAAAAGTAACGGGTTAATCTTGAGGGTCGGTGGGCTTGCTGAGCGAACGAATGACACGGCAGGGATTGCCCACGGCCAGGCTCATCGGGGGGATGCTCTTGGTGACGACACTCCCCGCACCAATCACGGAGCCTCGTCCGATGGTTACACCGGGAAGGATCGTACAGCCACCACCGATCCAGACATGGTCCTCGATGATGATCGGGATGCCAAACTCCCAGCCGGCAGCACGCTCCTCGAGATCCAGCGGATGCCCCACACTGTAGAGCGAGACGGAGGGACCGATGAGTACATAGTCACCGATGGTCACATGACCACCATCGAGCATGGTGCAGCCACTATTGATGAAGGTATGACTCCCCACCTCAATCTCGCTCCCGTAGTCGCAGAAGAATGGGGTCACCAGCCAACTCTCCTCGCCAAGCCCGCCAAGTAGCTCCTGCAGCGCACAGTGATACTGCGCCCGCTCCTCGACGGGTATGCGGTGCAGCGCTTGCAGTCGCTCTTTGCACCGACTGGCCAAGAGTTGACGGTCGGTGTCGCTCTGTATATTATAGTAGCGATAACCCTCGGGCTGCGGAGAGGGTACAAACGATAATGGGGGAGTCGTGTGAGACATACGGTAAATCGATAAAAGCAGAGAGGAGCTAGTCATCTCCGCTACGGAGCTAGCAGTGCGATCCTCTACGGAGACTATAGCAACAATCTCCTACCACAAAGGTAACAATAAATCCCCTCTCCTTTCTGTTTCCTTCCGCTGGCACTGGAGTTTCACCTATATGAAACTCTAGTTTCTCCCATATGGCACTGTAGTTTCCTCCGTATGAAACTGTAGTTTCACCCGTATGGAGCTAGCTGAAGTGGGGGAGCGGCAAAAGAAAAGTGGCGACCGCTCCTCTGTGAGAAGCAGTCGCCACTTAGGCAAATGTGTTGGGGTAGGGGACTAGAGCTTGCGCCGAACCTCGATCTCCTCAAAGGACTCGATGATGTCGCCCACCTCTACGTTGTTGTAGTTCTTGATATTGATACCGCACTCGAGACCTGAGACCACCTCCTTGGCTTCGTCCTTGAAGCGCTTGAGTGACTCTAGCTCGCCTGTATGGATGACCACACCGTCGCGGATGACACGCACCTTGTCGGTACGCTTGATCTTGCCATCGGTGACCATACAGCCAGCGATGGTGCCGATCTTGCTCACCTTGAAGGTCTGTAGCACCTCTAGGTTTCCAGTGACCTGCTCGCGAATGTCTGGCGAGAGCATACCCTCGAGCGCATCGTGTACGTCCTCGATAGCATCGTAGATGACCGAGTAGGTGCGGATCTCGACACCCTCCTGCTCGGCTAGCCTACGAGCCTGAGCACTGGGACGAACCTGGAAGCCAATGATCACAGCGTCTGATGCCGTCGCTAGCTGGATGTCTGACTCGGTGATCTGACCGACACCCTGATGGATGACGCTCACCTGGATCTCCTTCGTAGAGAGCTCGATGAGTGAGTTGGCTAGTGCCTGTACGGAGCCGTCCACGTCACCCTTGATGATAAGGTTAAACTGCTGGAAGTTGCCCACAGCGATGCGACGACCGATATCGTCGAGGGTAAGCATCTTCTGCGTACGCAAGCCCTGCTCACGCTGTAGCTGCTCACGCTTGACCGCTAGCTCACGGGCGTCCTGCTCGCTCTCCATAACGTTGAAGTCATCACCAGCGGTCGGTGCGCCATTGAAGCCGAGGATAGAGACGGCCGTAGATAGTCCAGCGGTGTCGACACGCTTGTTGTACTCATTGTACATAGCCTTGACACGTCCGTAGTAGCTACCAGCTAAGATGAAGTCTCCAATGTGGAGGGTGCCTCGCTGGATCAAGACAGAGGCGAGGTAACCCTTGCCCTTGTCTAGTGAAGACTCGATGACCGAGCCAGAGGCACGACGATGAGGATTGGACTTAAGCTCGAGGAGCTCAGCCTCGAGGAAGACCTTCTCTAGTAGATCGGGGATGCCGATATTCTTCTTGGCAGAGATCTCCTGTACCTGATACTTACCACCCCAATCCTCGACGAGGTAGTTCATACCAGCGAGCTGCTCACGGATCTTGTCGGGGTTGGCGCCGTTGACATCGATCTTATTGATCGCAAAGATGATCGGCACGCCAGCGGCACTCGCATGGTTGAGCGCCTCGATGGTCTGAGGCATCACAGCATCATTTGCCGCAATGACGATGACCACAATATCTGTAATCTGCGCACCACGAGCACGCATAGCGGTAAAGGCCTCGTGACCAGGTGTGTCTAGGACGGTGAGGCGACGGCCATCGGAGAGAGTCACATTGTACGCACCAATGTGCTGCGTGATACCGCCCGCCTCGCCTGCGGTAACGTCCGAACGACGGATGCAGTCGAGCAGCGAAGTCTTACCGTGGTCTACGTGACCCATAATGGTGATGACCGGTGGACGAGGCTCTAGATCCTCAGGCTTGTCAGGCTCCTCGTCGGCCGAAATAGCCTCGACGACGTTGGCCGATACGAACTCGGTCTCGTAGCCAAACTCCTCAGCAACGATATTGATCGTCTCAGCATCGAGTCGCTGATTGATCGACACCATCATATCGATACTCATACAGGTGGAGATAACGTCGGTGACGGAGACGTCCATCATATTGGCCAGGTCGCTCACGGTGACAAACTCGGTCAGCTTAAGTACCTTATCCTCCTGCGTGGAGAGCTCCTGCTCACGCTCAAACTCGGCACGGCGTGCCTCGCGCTTCTCACGTCTAGACTTAGCAGCACGTCCGAAGACGGTCTGCTTGTTGTTGAGCCGTGCTAGGGTCTCCTTGACCTGCTTAGCTCTTAGCTCGTCCTGCTCTTCGGGAGTCAAGACTGGCTCCTGACGCTTGCTCTTACGTCCAGTGCGACGCTCGTTGCGTCCTCCGCGCTCATTACGCTGTGTAGCTGCTGTGCGACCGCCCTTCTTGCCAGAGCGATCGTCCTGTATTTTGGCGCCTTCGCTCTTGACATCGACTGCTCCTGAGGAGATGCGCTTACGCTTGCGGCGGTTGCTCTCTTTGTCCTTGCTAGATTTGCGAGAGCGTGAGGTGCTGAAGCTACTGAGGTCGATCTTGCCGACCACCTTGAGCTGTGGCTCGTCCTCCTTCTTAGCAATGCGAAAGATCTCTGTCTCACCCTCGTCCTTGGTCTCTGTAGTAGTCTCTGCCTGGGGCTTAGCTGTCGGAGCCTCCTTAGCTGCTGGTTCTGATGCGGTAGCGGTCGGTTGCTCGGTAGCTTTCTGCTTCGGCTCTTCCTTTGCCTTTGCAGGCTCAGCCTTAGTGGCTACTGGCTTGACCTCGCTCTGTGCAGGCTCCTTAGAAGCGACAGGTGCTGCGGGTGCTGACTCCTTAGAAGTGTCGCTCTTCTGCTCCTTAGACGGCGCCTCAGCAGAGGCCTTGGCGCTCTCTACGGGCTTAGCCTCGCTCTTGGTCTCTTTAGTCTCGGGAGCCTTCTTGGTCTCCTTAGGTTCCTTAGTCTCCTTGGATTCCTTAGCAGGCGTAGTGGCTTTCGGCTGCTCAGTTGTCGTGCTTGCCTTCGTTTTGGTGGGTTCCTCTGGAGTAGCTTCCTTTTGCTTAGACGTGGTCGTGCTTGTGCTAGCGCTTTTGGGCTTGCTAGGCTTAGTTGCAGCCTTCGTCTTGGTTGGCTCCTCCTGAGTAGCCGCAGAGGCTTTGGTCGTAGAGGCGAAGATTGGATTGTTGTGCTTGTCGAGCTCTATACGCCCCACGACGTTGACTTGCGAGGTACTCGCCTTGGTGGGGATGTCTGGGTCTGCCTGCTCCTTTTTAGCTGCTGGAGCAGACGTCTTCGAGGGTTGCTCCTCGGTGCTATTTGCTTCAGGCTTGGCAGGCTCCTCTGGTTTAGCCTTGGAAGTACTCTTACTGCGGAGAAACTTCTTTTTGACTCTTCCTAGAGTCTCCTCATCAAAGGTCGGCGTGAAGTCACGCAGGACGAGGTTAAACTCCTCCTCCGTGATGCGTGTGTTGGGGTTGTTGTCTACCTCCTTACCCTTGTCGTTAAGGAAGGAGACAAGCGTATTGACTCCGATGTTGAGTTCTTTGGCTAGGCTAAACAGTTTTATGGACATATATTTCTCTTGATTGCTCGTCTACGGGTGGGGGCTGGTATTTCTTGTCGTTATGATATAGTCCCAGTCACGGTCACCCCCTATACTGTGACTAGCTAGTAGTGTGCTCTGCTTACTCCTCGGTAGCTTCGTCTGCTGGCTGAGGCTCTGCGAGCGTCTCTCCTTCCTCTTCCTTGAGGTCTTCGATGATTGCCTGGGCAATCTCCTTTTGCGTAGGTACGGGACTCTTGAGCAGGTCTATGTTTTCCTGTGGTAGTCCCATCTCCTCTAGCTCCTCAAGGTCAAACTCGGACGAGAGGATACGCAGGACACGATCGATGGTCTCTATCTCGAGATCGGTCTTCTTAAGAAGCTCTGTGCGTGAAGTGGTCAGGACGGCACGTGCCGTGTTGAGACCAATGTCTAGAAGCATCTTGATGACCCAATCCTCGATCTCATCGCTAAACTCGGAGAGGTAGATATCCTCCTCGGTCGCATCAGCTGCATCACGGAACACTTCAATCTCAAAGCCTGTCAGGACGGACGCGAGCTTGATGTTGCTGGCGTTCTTACCGATAGCTAGAGGTACATCCTCTGGACGTAGATAAACCTCTGCCTTGGCGGTCTCTGGATAGAGCTCGATCGAAGAGATCTTAGCAGGACTCAGCGCACGCTGTATGAATAGACTATCGTTTGCCGTGTAGGTGAGGACATCAATGTTCTCCCCATGTAGCTCCCGTACGATGCCACGTATACGGCTACCATTCATACCGACACAAGAGCCGACAGGATCGATGCGATCATCGTACGACTCGACGGCAATCTTGGCGCGGACACCTGGGATGCGTGCTACACGCTTGATCGTGATCAAACCATCTGCTATCTCGGGGACGTTGATCTCGAAGAGACGCTTGAGAAACTCTGGGCTAGTGCGTGAGAGCGTGACGCGAGGGTTGTTGTTCTCATTATCTACACGAGCTATGACAGCGTGGACGCTATCACCCTTGCGGAAGTACTCGTCAGGGATCTGCTCACTCTTTGGCATAATGAGCTCGTTGCCATCCTCGTCTACGAGTAGGGTCTCACGCTTCCATACCTGATAGACTTCGGCCGTGATCAGCTCTCCTACACGCTCTATGAAGGTCTGGTAGAAGTGTTCCTTCTGCAGATCCAAGATCTTGCTCGAGAGGGTCTGGCGTAGATTGACTATGGCACGCCGACCGAAGGAGAGGAAGTCTACCGAGTCGGTCACATCATCTCCGATCTCAGCCTCGGGATCTATCTCAAGAGCCTCTGTGTAGGCTACCTGCTCGTTCTCCCGCTCGACAGCATCGTCAGCAACCACCTCGCGGGTGCGCCAGATCTCAAAGTCTCCGCTATCCGCATTGATGATCACGTCAAAGTTGTCGTCTGAACCAAACATCTTAGCAAGGATGCTCCGGAAGGAGTCCTCTAATACGTGGAGCATCGTCTCCTCGTCTATGTTCTTCAGCTCTTTGAATTCGGTGAGTAGAACCTTTAAGCTCGTTGATTCTTTCTTTCTAGCCATATATGTATGTTGGGTCTCTTCTGTGGGACTAGTGTCTTATCTAAGTAATGATGGGGGAGGGGATCGCTATCAGAGTGCCTTGTCGAGATCGTACGAGATGCGCTTGAGCTGATCACGCTCGATGCGGTGTGGCTCGATGATCTGCTGCTTTTTCTTCTTCTTATTCTTACCATCCTGTATGGTCTCTGTGCGCTCTATCTCTAGGACGACATACTCAGGGATCTGATCAGCCCCCTTGGCTCCTACCTCGATGAGCTTGCCGTGCCACTTCATACCAGATGCGTCGACCGCCTGCACGGGCGCCTCTAGATGACGTGTGTACTGCTCGTAGACCTGCCACGGATCGGAGAGACTGGGTGACGACACCTCTAGGGCATAGTCCTCCTCCTCGTCACGATCGTGTAGCTGCGTGATGGCTCTAGAGATCTCGACACAGCGAGAGATGGGCAAGCCGCCCATAGCATCGACCACTACTCGGATCTGATCCCCTGGACTACTAGTTATCTCCACGACAAACTCGTCCTCGTGGAGCATCTGCTCTATTTCTGTGCGGAGTACTGCTAGATCTATCATGATACTCGATGGTTATATACAAAAAGGAGGGAACCGCTGTCGCATGGCTTCCTCCTCCATACCTAAGCTGAGTCAACTGCTTGTGAGCCGTATGACCTCAACCGGTTCATTACGATGCAAAGATAGTAATATTTCTTCAGATAGCACATGGTCTACCCGATGCAAGGTAAATAATCCTGTGTGCCTCTAAGGCAATGTCGGAAGAATGAAAAAATGCCAAGCCCCTCTACCTCATAACCCTTATCATACGAAGGGATAGGAGGCGGAGGGGCTGCTGTGTTGTGTAGCGTAGAGCTTAGCGATGTGTCACTAAGTGATGACTACTCGTGTGCCGCTACAGAGACGAAGCTACGATCTCCTCTCGTCTGAGTGAAGACGACCGTACCGTCTGTCAGTGCATAGAGAGTATGATCCTTGCCCATACCCACGTTCTCACCTGGGTGGTGCTGCGTACCTCTCTGACGTACGATGATGTTACCAGCCTTACAGACTTCGCCTCCAAAGATCTTAACGCCTAGGCGTTTGCTTTCGGATTCGCGTCCGTTCTTGGAGCTTCCTACACCTTTCTTATGTGCCATGATTCCTTAGAGTCTTTTAATTATCCTACGATTTGCTTTACTAGTATCTCGGAGAACTGCTGGCGATGCCCTCTGAGCTTGCGATAGCCCTTCCTCCGATTCTTATGAAAGATCTGCACCTTCTCACCCTTCACGATGGGAGATACAATCTCGCATACTACCTGTGCGCCCTCGATCGTCGGGGCACCTACTGCGACTGCTCCGTCCTTGTCGAGGAGCATAACCCGGTCAAAGGTAATCTCTGCACCCTGCTCCGCCTCGCGGATATGATGCACGAAGAGCTTGCGACCCTCCTCTACCTTAAACTGCTGACCTTGGATTTCAACAATTGCGTACATTACGTTTGTCTATTACTATTATTATATAGTCCCGTAAGGTGACCGTCTACTATCGACTAGCGCTTGACAAACCTTACTTAGGAAGTAAACCGACTGCAAAGGTACAAAAAACTTGACAACCCGCAAGCGTACCCCCGCTGAGAATCGAACTCAGATCTAAAGTTTAGGAAACTTCTATTCTATCCGTTGAACTACAGGGGCCTCTGCATACCTGCACGCTGGCATATGCCACAGCTCTCTGCAAACTGCCTTGTACAATCGCTTCTGCAAAGGTACGCAATAAAATCGTACCGCCGCATACGTCACCTGCTATGGCACACTCCCTAGGTTTACTAGCCTAGGTCAATTCTTATTGTGAGCTCCTAGAGAAAGAAAACCAAGGCAGGCTATTTTAGTCAAGCGACATAAAACACAATCTGTCCTCTCCTGAAATAGTACACAGTTGGGAAGCCAACCCCAACAACTATGAAAGAAGAAAAAAGTAACCGAGGACGAAAGGGATATCCCCTAGATTTC
>QWCY01001477.1_pt1 | contig 34570 bp, 27 predicted proteins | sample 1972631 | NCBI WGS metagenome assembly QWCY01 (sample SAMN09866696, study PRJNA288562) | Human gut metagenome isolate pre1_stool, whole genome shotgun sequencing... | isolation source: gut | host: Homo sapiens | place: USA: California
CTGCGCCAATCTGTGGGGGACCAACGTAAAAACTGACGGGAGAACAGGCAAGGACGCGAAACACCGTACTTCCCCGTGAGGGAAACACAAGGAACCAATAGTTTTAATATGCATTAATCTGTGTTTATCTACATTTATTCGGGTCTCTTCGGTAGATGCACTGAGGAATAAATAATGAATTTGGGAGCTGGATGATGTACACAAATATAAATTGGGTTGTGGAATTACCCTCCCGAAAAACAGATAATCTGTCTTGCTTGCATTTAAAAGTATTCATTACTGATTTGTGCGATTTACGTTATATTTTTGAATCTATTGTTATATATTTGTTATTAAAACTGCCTGTTTCTTATAGAATGATGTTTCTTTGAATAAAAAAGTAACGTTTTATTTGGTGGGAAAGAAATAATCTCTACCTTTGCACCGTTAAATAACAAAAGAGATAATTAAGATGAATCAATCATTTATACATATTCTACTGTGTGGTATTATTATTCTGCTGGCAAAGGTCGGGGGAAGTGAGTGTCGCGCGTAAATGTGTATAATGAAATGGTATTATTATTCTGCTGGCAAAGGTCGGGGGAAGTGAGTGTCGCGCGTAAATGTGTATAATGAAAATATACGAAAGCCTTTCTCACTTCTTGGTGCGAAAGGCTTTTTTAATAGTGGATAATCAGATTAAAAACAATAAAAGATGAGTGACAGATTATTTATTTTCGACACCACCCTCCGTGATGGTGAACAGGTTCCGGGATGCCAATTGAATACAGTGGAAAAGATTCAGGTAGCGAAAGCATTGGAGACACTGGGATTAGATGTAATTGAAGCTGGATTTCCTATTTCCAGTCCGGGGGATTTTAATTCGGTAATTGAAATTTCTAAAGCCGTGACATGGCCTACGATTTGTGCGTTGACACGTGCGGTTCAGAAAGATATTGATGTAGCAGTAGACGCATTGAAATTTGCTAAGCGTAAACGTATTCATACGGGAATTGGTACATCTGATTCACATATTAAATATAAATTCAATTCTAACCGTGAAGAAATAATCGAACGTGCAGTAGCTGCTGTTAAATATGCGCGGCGTTTTGTAGACGATGTAGAGTTCTATGCAGAAGATGCAGGACGCACGGATAATGAATATCTGGCACGGGTGGTAGAAGCGGTTATTAAAGCTGGTGCTACTGTAGTGAATATTCCTGATACAACAGGATATTGTCTTCCTTCGGAATATGGAGCGAAAATTAAATATCTGGTAGATCATGTTTCTGGTATTGAAAATGCAATAATCTCTACACACTGTCATAACGACTTAGGTATGGCTACTGCTAATACAATGGCTGGGGTACTGAATGGTGCGCGTCAGGTAGAGGTGACCATTAATGGTATTGGCGAACGTGCAGGTAATACGGCGCTTGAAGAAATAGCAATGATTATCAAGAGCCATCATGAAATCGAGATAGAAACCAACATTAGTACACAGAAAATATATCCCACCAGTCGCATGGTATCGAGTTTAATGAATATGCCGGTACAACCTAATAAGGCTATCGTGGGACGTAATGCTTTTGCCCATTCGTCGGGAATACATCAGGATGGCGTACTGAAGAATGTACAAACCTATGAAATTATTGATCCTAAGGATGTGGGTATTGATGATAACTCCATCGTATTGACTGCACGCAGTGGCCGTGCTGCTCTGAAAAATCGTCTTTCTATGTTGGGGGTAACGCTTGACCAGGAAAAATTGGACAAGGTATATGAGGAATTCCTGAAGCTTGCAGACCGGAAAAAAGATATTCATGATGATGATATTCTTGTATTGGCAGGAGCTGATCGTAGTGGGAATCATCGTATTAAACTGGAATATCTTCAGGTGACAAGTGGGGTAGGCGTACGGTCAGTTGCCAGTCTGGGACTGAACATCTCCGGAGAGAAGTTTGAAGCAGCTGCCAGTGGTAATGGTCCTGTTGATGCAGCTATCAAAGCATTGAAACGAATAATAGATCGTCATATGACACTGAAAGAATTTACTATACAAGCCATTAGTAAAGGAAGTGATGATGTAGGTAAAGTGCATATGCAGGTAGAATATGACAACCAGATGTATTACGGATTTGGCGCAAATACGGATATTATTGCCGCTTCCGTAGAAGCTTATATCGACTGTATTAACAAATTCACCAAGTAATTTCAATCGTAAATTGTAAATCGCTAAATAGTAAATAAACAGATGAATACATTATTTGATAAAATTTGGGATGCACATGTGGTTACCACAGTAGAAGATGGTCCCACTCAGCTCTATATCGACAGGTTGTACTGTCATGAAGTAACGAGTCCGCAGGCTTTTGCCGGACTGCGTGAACGTGGAATAAAATGTTTCCGTCCGGAAAAGATATATTGTATGCCCGATCATAATACGCCGACACATGATCAGGATAAACCTATTGAAGATCCGATATCAAAAACACAGGTAGATACCTTGACGAAGAATGCGAAAGACTTTGGGTTGACTCACTTCGGCATGATGGACAAAAGAAACGGTATTATCCACGTAGTAGGTCCCGAACGTGGATTGACTTTGCCTGGAATGACTATTGTTTGCGGTGATTCACACACTTCTACCCATGGTGCGATGGGAGCGATTGCTTTTGGTATCGGAACAAGTGAGGTAGAGATGGTACTTGCTTCGCAATGTGTATTGCAGTCTCGTCCCAAGACAATGCGCATTACCGTGGATGGAAAATTGGGCAAGGGAGTGACAGCGAAAGATGTTGCACTCTATATGATGTCTAAAATGACAACCAGTGGTGCTACCGGATATTTTGTGGAATATGCAGGTGAAGCCGTTCGCAGTTTGAGTATGGAAGGTCGTCTGACATTGTGTAATCTTTCTATAGAGATGGGAGCACGTGGTGGTATGGTGGCTCCGGATGAGGTGACTTTTGAATATATCAAAGGACGTGAAAACGCTCCGAAAGGAGAAGAATGGGACAAAGCGATGGAGTATTGGAAAACACTGAGAAGTGATGCTGACGCTGTTTTTGATAAAGAGGTGCGTTTTGAGGCAGCCGATATAGAGCCAATGATTACTTATGGGACGAACCCGGGTATGGGTATGGGCATTACGCAATCCATTCCGACTACGGAAGGAATGAATGAAACAACCAAAACTTCTTTTGTAAAGTCTTTGGATTATATGGGATTTAAACCGGGCGAACCGTTACTGGGTAAGAAGATTGATTATGTATTCTTAGGTGCATGTACCAATGGACGTATTGAGGACTTCCGTGCATTTGCTTCTTTGGTAAAGGGCAGGAAAAAGGCGGAACATGTGATAGCATGGCTGGTACCAGGGTCTTGGATGGTAGATGCACAAATTCGGGAAGAAGGATTGGATAAAATACTGGAAGAAGCTGGATTTGCAATCCGTCAGCCCGGATGCTCAGCTTGTCTGGCAATGAATGATGATAAGGTTCCTGCAGGTAAGTATTCAGTTTCTACGAGTAACCGAAATTTTGAAGGACGTCAGGGACCGGGAGCACGTACGTTGTTGGCAAGTCCTCTTGTAGCCGCTGCGGCAGCTGTGACAGGGGTGATAACAGATCCCAGAGAACTTTAATCGTAAATCGTAAACGTACCTATGTGATAAAGATTAAATAATATTTATGACCGTAGGGAATAAATTGTAAATAAACAGATGAAAGCAAAATTCAATATCATAACAAGTACATGTGTACCTCTTCCTTTGGAAAATGTGGATACAGACCAGATTATTCCGGCACGTTTTCTGAAAGCTACTACCCGTGAGGAAAAGTTCTTTGGCGATAACCTCTTCCGTGATTGGCGTTATCATCCGGATGGTTCATTAAATAAAGACTTTGTGTTGAACAATCCCACCTATGGAGGACAGATATTGGTGGCAGGAAAGAACTTTGGTTCGGGTTCCAGCCGTGAACATGCTGCATGGGCAATAGCCGGATATGGTTTTCGTGTAGTAGTGAGTAGCTTCTTTGCCGATATTCATAAGAATAATGAGTTGAATAATTTTGTATTGCCTGTAGTGGTGACAGAGGAGTTTCTGGCGGAATTGTTTGATTCTATCTTTAAAAATCCTAAAACAGAGGTGGAAGTAAATCTGCCGGAACAGACTATTACTAATAAAGCTACCGGAAAGAGTGAACACTTCGAGATTAATACATATAAAAAACATTGTCTGATGAATGGATTGGACGATATCGATTTTTTGTTGACGAATAAGGATAAGATAGAGGCGTGGGAAAGAAAATGAATTAGTTCCGTTGTCCGCGTGCCATAAAAATGATAACAACAATATTAAATAACGATGAAAAATAATCATCCCAAAATAGAAATCATGGACACTACTCTCCGCGATGGTGAACAAACCAGTGGAGTATCTTTTGTGCCTCATGAGAAACTAATGATTGCCCGACTGCTGTTGGAAGAGCTGAAGGTAGACCGTGTGGAAATAGCTTCGGCGCGTGTGTCTGAAGGAGAATTCGATGCGGTAAAGATGATTTGCGACTGGGCAGCGCGGAGAAATCTGTTACAGAAAGTGGAAGTGCTGGGTTTCGTTGACGGTCGTACTTCACTGGATTGGATACATGCTACCGGATGCCGCGTTATCAATTTGTTGTGTAAGGGATCTTTAAAACACTGTATGTATCAGTTGAAAAAGACACCGGAGGAACATATCGAAGACATACTTGCCGTAGTGAATTATGCCAATGAACTGGATATTGAAGTCAATGTATATCTGGAAGATTGGAGCAATGGTATGAAGGATTCACCCGAATATGTATTTCAGATTGTCGATGCTTTGAAAGAGACAAGTATCAAGCGTTTTATGCTGCCTGATACATTGGGGGTATTGAATCCGTTGCAAGTCATTGAGTTCATGCGGAAGATGAAGAAGCGCTACCCTGATACACACTTTGATTTTCATGCGCATAATGACTATGATTTGGCAGTGAGCAATGTACTTGCAGCTGTATTAAGTGGAGTTAAAGGACTTCATACAACAATTAATGGATTGGGTGAACGTGCAGGTAATGCGCCTTTAGCAAGTGTGCAGGCTATCTTGAAAGATCATTTTAATGCTATTACCAATATCGATGAAAGTCGTTTAAATGATGTAAGTCGTGTGGTAGAATCTTATTCTGGTATTGTGATACCTGCCAATAAGCCGATTGTAGGTGAAAATGTATTTACGCAGGTGGCCGGGGTACATGCTGATGGAGACAATAAGAGTAATCTTTATTGTAATGGTCTACTGCCTGAACGATTTGGTCGGATCCGTGAGTATGCTCTCGGAAAGACTTCGGGTAAGGCGAATATCCGTAAAAATCTTGAAAGTCTTGGCTTAGAGCTTGACGAAGAGTCTATGCGGAAAGTGACTGAGCGCATCATCGAATTAGGAGACAAGAAAGAGCTTGTCACACAGGAAGATCTTCCATATATCATCTCTGATGTACTGAAACACGACGGTATGAATAATAAAGTAAAACTGAAAAGCTATTTTGTAACGCTGGCGCATGGGTTAAAGCCGATGGCTACGTTGAGTGTTGAGATAGACGGGCAGATTCATGAGGAAAGTTCGTCGGGGGATGGTCAGTATGATGCCTTTGTACGTGCTCTACGCAAAATCTATAAGGTGACGCTGGGACGGAAATTCCCAATGCTGATCAATTATGCAGTAAGTATTCCTCCCGGTGGGCGTACTGATGCTTTTGTACAGACTGTTATCACTTGGAGTTTTGGTGAGAAAGTGTTTCGTACCCGTGGTTTGGATGCCGACCAGACAGAAGCGGCTATCAAGGCGACTATTAAGATGTTGAATATAATAGAAGAATATTAATAATAGTGATTAGTGAGGAGTGATTAATTTTAGTGATTAGTTAGAAGTGATAAGTGGGCTGCGCTATCATACCGAATGGTATTAATCACTTATCACTAATCATCAATCACTAAATTTAATCACTAATCACTAATCGCTAATCACTAATCATTAATTAACATGGATTTTAAAATTGCAGTATTAGCAGGCGACGGTATCGGACCCGAAATTTCCGTACAGGGGGTAGAGGTAATGAGTGCCGTTTGCGAGAAGTTTGGACATAAAGTAAATTATGAATACGCCATTTGTGGTGCAGATGCGATCGATAAAGTGGGGGATCCCTTTCCGGAAGAAACTTACCGTGTATGTAAGGAAGCAGACGCTGTACTTTTTTCTGCCGTAGGTGATCCGAAGTTTGATAATGATCCTACGGCAAAAGTTCGTCCGGAGCAGGGACTGTTGGCTATGCGTAAGAAGCTGGGACTTTTTGCCAATATCCGTCCGGTGCAGACTTTTAAATGCCTGGTTCATAAATCTCCTCTTCGTGCGGAACTGGTAGAAGGAGCTGATTTCCTTTGCATTCGTGAACTGACAGGAGGTATGTATTTTGGTGAGAAATACCAGGATAATGACAAAGCTTATGATACGAATATGTATACTCGTCCGGAAATAGAGCGTATACTGAAGGTTGCTTTTGAGTATGCAATGAAACGCCGCAAGCATCTTACGGTTGTAGATAAGGCAAATGTGCTTGCATCCAGTCGTTTATGGCGTCAGATAGCACAAGAAATGGCACCTGCTTATCCTGAGGTAACCACAGACTATATGTTTGTGGATAATGCAGCAATGAAAATGATTCAGGAACCGAAGTTCTTTGATGTGATGGTGACTGAAAATACTTTTGGCGATATCCTCACGGATGAAGGTTCGGTTATAAGTGGTTCTATGGGATTGCTCCCTTCTGCTTCAACCGGTGAAAGTACTCCGGTATTTGAGCCTATTCATGGTTCGTGGCCGCAGGCAAAGGGATTGAATATTGCTAATCCGTTGGCGCAAATTCTGTCGGTAGCTATGTTGTTTGAGTATTTTGACTGTAAAGAAGAAGGAGCGTTGATTCGCAAAGCTGTAGATGCATCACTGGACGAAAAGGTACGTACTCCGGAGATTCAGGTAGAAGGTGGTGAAAAGTATGGAACCAAAGAAGTTGGTAAATGGGTGGTTGATTATATTAAGAAGAGCCGATGATCAGTAAAAGAACTTCAATGCAAAAATAAAAAGGGCCTAAAGCTTGACTTTAGCCTTTGAAAATCGTATCTTTGCCATTGTAATCATAGAATATATTCAGTTAGATTACACTTGAAGGAGAAAGTTTATCGCTTTCTCCTTTTTTGTGTCTATATCCTATATAAAGCTTCTGAATAGGGTATTTAGTACCGGTCAGAAGGTATGTTAGCTCAAATAAGAAGGTATGTTACGGTGAATCACATGCCGTGTTACGCTAGATTACATACTATGTTGCGATGCAAATGCCATTGTGTTGCGATGCAACATGCGGCAAGACGAAAAACTGAGCTTGTTTCGTTAAGAATCAATAAATCTGCTCTTGACAGAAACTCTGTCTACCTCTTTTTTCTGTCTTTTATTATATCACTTGTATAGTCGAGTAGACCAGTATACCTATCACCGTTAGTAATCCTGTATAGATGATAACTTGTGTTTGACGTGCTTTTCTGAAGTCTTCTTTGGTAACTCTTGTGAGCAGATAGTACATCAACATAGCTCCACCTAATCCTACTAACATTCCTACCACTAAATCTCCCGGATAATGCAATCCCAGATAGATGCGCGTGTAGCAATTAACGGCTGCCCATGTACAAATGAAAATACTGAGCCAGCGTTTGCGGAACAGGAACACCAGAAAGAACGCTAAACCAAAAGAGTTGGAAGCATGGCAAGAAGGAAAGCCGAAGCCACCTCCACGTCTTCCGTTGACGATGTGTACGAGGTCTGCAATGGGACTGGCAGGGTTGGAAGGGCGGGGGCGTTCTACGATGGGACGAATGACGGTTGCACAAACCTGATCGGCGAAAGTGATAGTCAGCGCGATACCTATGAGGCAGAATAGAACGACTTTCCAGTTGAAATTTTTAAGTAATACATATAGTATACTTGCATACATGGGTACCCATATCCACTTTCCAGTGAAAATGGGCATGAAATAGTCTCCGAATGTATTGTGAAATCCATTCAGGTGAAGTAATAAATTCTGGTCTGCTTCAACAAGTGATTGTAATAGTCCGTATGTCATATTGTTTAATATTAATTCAAATTTAGAGTCGGTAGGGGAGAATAGAACAACTTATCTTTTTGCAATGTCATCATATAGCTTTTGCAAGTATGTTTTTCCCTTATCCAGATTTTCACCTTTGTGGGTACCTTCATCCAGTACAACAGAGTTTGATTCGCAATCAAATACAACTGCGTTATCGGGTGTTACCATTCCGAATGCATTTGGGAATGTAAAGAATGCAAAGTGAGGAGAATTCGGGTTTAGCATGTTCTTACTAAAAGTAAATTCGTCATGTGGCAATCCTAACTGTGCCAATAAAGTAGCAGCGATATCTATCTGAGAACCGTAAGTCGTTATTTGTCTGGGCTCCTTAACTGCGCCTCCGGTGAGGATCAACGGAATAGTGTAGCGGGCAGGTGAGAGGTTGTTAATATCCTCCGGATAGACTCCCAAATGATCCGGTACAAGAATTACTACGGTGTTCTTCCAAAGCGGAGTTTCTTTGAGCTGACGCACGAAATCTCCGGCACAACTATCAGTATAGGCAAATGCGTTTAGTCTGGCGTTGGATAGTTTGCTGTAAGGCACTTCAAATGGTTCGTGGCTACTGGATGTTTGCAATATTTTGAAGAACGGCTCTTTTTGTGGTTTGGTTTTCAGATCGGTTATCATCCGATTGAATACGATGTGGTCATGGGCGCCCCATTTACTGAGACGTTCGGATACAGGAAAATCATCCTCGGAAATGATGTCTTCAATACCGGTAGAAACAAGGAATGAACGCATATTGGTGAAGTCTGCATCTCCCCCGTAATAATATTGCAGGTCGTATCCTGCTTTTTTCAGACTGGCAGGAATAGAGGGCAGACTTTGTGTTTTGCGTGTATACTTCATGATACTGGTGGTAGGCTGCGCCGGATAGCCACTGATGATGGATACCAGTCCCCGGTCCGTACGGAAGCTATTGGCATAGAAATGGGTGAACAAAATTCCTTCATTAGCAAATTTGTCCATGTTGACTGCTATGCCTGGTTCTCCACCGAGCGTTTCCATTAAGTGAGAAGAGAAGCTCTCGAGCACTATCATGATAATATTGGGATGCTCGGTATTAAATAATTGCGGGATAGAATCTGTAACAGGTTTATCTGTCAGTGCTGCGAACAGGTGGTCTGCCTCTTCGGCTGGCAGAAAACGATATTGTTTATCGAAAGCAACTTGCCGGGAGAAAGAGTCCATCAAGCTAAAACAAGGATTGATGGCTGCGTGATTCAGTTTTTGATTGGCGCTGAAAAAAACTTTTCCGAGGTTCATGGTTGCAACACTGAATCCTCCGCGTATGGGTATAAACAATAGGGCGGTGGCCAATAACAGAACGCCGGATACACTTACCCGGCGAAAAGGTATTTTCAAGGGGCGTTTGGCGTTGTTCAATATGAAAGATAGCAAGAAATAGAGAAGCGCCGCGTAAACTACCATGCCCAATATACCTCCCAATACTATCCAGATACTGACACTGGCCAGTGCGTCTTTGGGCGAAGAGAAGAAATAAAATAACGGTGTAGTGTCAAGTCGGAATCCCCAATAACCATATAATCCAAGATCGCTTATAAATATGCAGGAGAGTAATATGGATACTATTATGATATAGATGCGGCGTATCTGTTGTAGTTTTTTAGAATCAGTCCAGGCAGATGCTATCAGCAGCAATCCCGGGATTACAGTCAAATATCCTGCTATCGAAAAGTCGAGCGGAAGCCCATGCCACATCACACTGAACCATTCTGTCCATGGTACCTTATTATATAAGGTGTGATAGTAGGCCATAAACGCAGGCTTTTGCAGGATAAATATAAATATAAAAAGGAAATAGGTAGTAACGAATTGTATAAGTCTTCTTTTCATACTATATACTTAAAAAGATTGAACGTAGGCAAAGGTACTATACTTTTCTTTATCTTTGTGCATTAACTGACGTAAAACAGTGGTAATTATGAAAAAAATAGCAAAGAATCTGATCGGTTTGATAGGGCATACCCCTTTGATGGAGTTGTCTGGCTATAGTGCAAAACATGGTTTGACTGACAATATTGTAGCAAAACTGGAAGCATTCAATCCGGCTGGAAGCGTGAAAGACCGTGTAGCGCTTTCGATGATTGAAGATGCCGAAGAGCGTGGAATTCTTAAACCGGGAGCAACGATAATAGAACCTACAAGTGGAAATACCGGCGTAGGCCTGGCGATGGTGGCTACAATTAAAGGATATCATTTAATATTGACCATGCCCGAAACAATGAGTCTGGAACGTAGAAACTTGCTAAAAGCTCTGGGAGCACAAATTGTACTGACAGATGGGCTGAAAGGAATGGCGGGTTCTATTGCAAAAGCGCAGGAACTGAGAACAACTATTCCCGGTTCGGTGATACTTCAACAGTTCGAGAATCAGTCTAATGCGGCAGTGCATCAGCATACTACAGGTGAGGAAATCTGGGAAGATACAGATGGTCAGATAGCTGTTTTTGTGGCCGGCGTAGGTACAGGTGGGACTGTATGTGGAGTGGCCCGCGCTTTGAAGAAACATAATCCGGATGTTTATGTAGTGGCCGTTGAGCCTGCTGCCTCTCCGGTGCTGGCAGGTGGAGAAGCAGCTCCTCATCGGATACAAGGTATTGGTGCTAATTTTATTCCGAAGATCTATGATGCTTCCGTTGTGGATGAGGTAATGGGAGTACCTGATGATGAAGCAATACGTGGTGGGCGTGAATTGGCGGCTACGGAAGGATTGCTGGCAGGAATATCGTCTGGAGCGGCTGTTTATGCGGCACGAAAGTTGGCAGAGCGTCCTGAATTTGCCGGAAAGATGATTGTGGCACTGTTGCCCGATACCGGTGAACGCTATTTGTCGACAGAACTGTTTGCGTTCGATGCTTATCCGCTTGAATAAATAGTGATGAGTGAGTAGTGATTAGTGATAAGTGCCATGCGGGTCTCACCGTTCACTATCCCATCGCTACTCACTACTCACTTATCACTACTCACTAACCACTATTTAAGATGAAATCTATATTTATCCTTTTTCTTCTCTTTTTCTCTTTATCGCTTTCGGCACAAACGTATAGTGAGTTGTCGGAACAGGCAATTGATTGTATAGAGAAAGATAGCCTTGTTCGGGCGGAAGAGTTGCTTGTTCAGGCCATGAAACTTGAACCTTCTAATCCTCATAATGCTTTGCTCTTTTCCAATTTAGGATTAGTACAGAAACGTTTAGGACGTTATGATGATGCACTTCAGTCGTATACTTATGCACTAAACATTGCTCCTACTGCTGTGCCTATTTTGTTGGATCGTGCCGCTCTTTATATGGAAAAAGGAATGACGGATCGTGCTTATCTGGATTATTGTGAGGCTCTTGATGCCGACAAAGTGAATAAGGAAGCTTTGTTGATGCGTGCCTATATTTATACGATCAGACGTGATTATAAAGCTGCTCGTGCGGATTATGACCGCTTGCTGGAAATTGACCCGAAGAGCTATAGTGGACGCCTTGGGTTGGCTACTCTTGAACAGAAAGAGGGAAAATTTCGCGAGGCGCTTGAGGTAATCAATAAATTGCTGGTTGAGAATCCGGATGATGCGACTCTTTATGTGGCGCGTGCCGATGTAGAACGTGAAATGGAACATGTAGAATTGGCTCTTGTTGATCTTGAACAAGCTATTCGCTTATCGCCATCGTTGATTGATGCTTATTTACTTCGGGGCGATATCTATCTGCTTCAAAAGAAAAAAGGGCTTGCCAAAATAGATTTTGAAAAGGCTATTTCACTTGGAGTACCGCAATCCGATCTCTATGAGAGATTGAAACAATGTAAATAGTATGAGGCTTTCTACTCGAACTGGCGTATTACTTCTACAAATTCTTTGCCGTATTTCTTCTTTTTAAACTCACCGATACCGCTGATGTTTCCGAATGCTTCAATTGTCATGGGTCGGGAAATACTGAGCAGGTGCAATACTTTGTCTGATAATACAATGTAGGCGGGTATTGCTTCCTGGTCTGCCAGTTGTTTACGAACTCTTCGCAGGGCTTCAAACAAATCTTTATTTTTCGTAGGAGATACTTCTAAAGGTAGTTCCTGATTGGTAATAATTTTCTTTTTTCTTCCTTTCCGATTTTCGTTTTCGGCTCGTTTTACAATCACTAATTTCGCCTTTTGACGTCCAAATAGTACGTCATTTCCGATTTCCGTAACTTTTAAGTGGTTATTTTCATTGTATGCAATTTCAAAGTACCCAATTTGCAACATTTGTAACAAATAATCCTGCCAGTCTCGTGCCGGAATATCTCTTCCGGCTCCAAAAGTTTTTAGTTTATCATATCCTTTTTCTGTTAATTCAGCGGAGAAAGATCCGCGTAAAATGTCAATTAACATGCTTGTACCTATCTGCTGCCCGGTACGCGTAATTGCACTTAATGCTTTTTGTACGATAATGGTTCCGTCAAAACGTTCCGGAGGGTTTCTGCAAACGTCACAATTTCCACAATCTTCCTCTGATTTTTCTCCGAAATAACTTAGTAAGATGCGTCTGCGGCAAATGTCTGCTTCGGCGTATTGCTGCATGCGTTGCAGCTTCTCAAGATTGATGGTTTGCTGCTTACTTTCGGTGGCAAACTTTGTCAGCAGAATTAAGTCTCCTAACGAATAAAACAAGACTGTATCGCTTGGCATTCCGTCTCTTCCTGCTCGACCTATTTCCTGGTAAAAACTCTCGATGCTTTTGGGAAGATTATAATGAATCACCCAGCGGACATTTGACTTGTCAATGCCCATGCCAAAAGCGATTGTGGCACATACTACCTGGATGCGGTCGTTGATAAAATCGTCTTGTGTATTGTCTCGCTGGTATGCTGAAAGCCCGGCGTGATAGACTCCACAGCGTATTCCGTGTTTTTGTAACATCTGTGCTACAGTCTCCGTTTTACTGCGACTCATACAATAGATAATGCCGCTTTCGCCGGCGTGGCGGTCAATAAATTCCAGTATTGTTTTACTCTTTTCTTTCTGTTGATAACCGCGCTTTACAGTGAGGCTGAGATTAGGGCGATCGAAAGAAGAAATGAATATTTTCGGGTCGGTCAGATGCAGTTGACGAATGATGTCTTCACGGGTAATTTTATCCGCTGTTGCTGTCAGTGCAATGATGGGTACTTGCGGAAACATTTGATGTAATATTCCCATTTGAGCATACTCTGGGCGGAAATCATGTCCCCATTGCGAAATGCAGTGTGCTTCGTCAATAGCAAATAGAGAAAGGTTCATATCACGTAACAGGTAGTCTACTTCCGTAATCAGTTTTTCGGGGGATATATAGAGCAGTTTTATTTTTCCTTCTATACAGGCGCGACGCAGATTGGCATTCTCTGTTTCATCATTACTGCTATTCAAGGCTCCGGCGGCTATTCCGTTGGCACGGAGTGCTTCTACCTGATCTTTCATTAGTGAAATGAGTGGAGACACTACTACAGCAGTTCCTTCGCAAAGCAGAGCCGGGAGTTGGTAACAAATGGATTTTCCACCTCCGGTGGGCATTAGTACCAGACTGTCTTTCCGGTTCAGCAGATTCCGGATAATTTCTTCTTGTAAGGGGCGAAAACTTTCATAACCAAAGTAGGTCTTCAGCGTTTGGATCATGGTTTGTATATTGAGACTTTTTGCAAAGGTACTATTTTCTTTTATCTATCATATATGTATGTACAAGATGGACGGAAATAAAGTCTTTCCGTGGACGAAAACGATATGCTCAAAAGTTAAAGTTTCTTATTATATCGCTTCTTCTCCCCTATTTTGACGTTTTTAACTACTTTCCTATAAAAAATATATACGCAAAATTTGTGTATGTGAAAATAATGTATGAAATTTGTAACATAATAATGTTGTTACATTGTAGCGATAATTAAAAACAAACCCTAACCAGTTAATTCAATGAGTGATTTAGAAAACAAAAAACAGGAAGAGACTCCAAAAAAGCGCCCTTACAATCTGAGGGAGAAGAAGGAGAAAAAAGCTGCTTACCGTTCTTTAATAAGACCGGAATTGGCAGATGAGTTGTATGACAAGATATTGAATATCGTTGTCGTTCAAAAGAAGTATAGAGACCCGGATTATTCTGCAAAAGATCTGGCCAAAGAGTTGAAAACGAATACGCGTTATTTATCCGCAGTCGTTAATTCTCGTTTTGGACAGAATTATTCTTGTCTTTTGAATGAATATAGAGTGAAGGATGCTCTTCATCTTTTGACTGATAAGAGATATGCCGATAAGAATGTAGAAGAAATCAGTGCAATGGTTGGTTTTGCCAATCGTCAATCTTTCTATGCTGCTTTCTACAAGAATGTAGGCAAGACTCCTAATGGTTACCGTAAAGAACACGTTGAGAATAGCAAAAAGTAATCACGTATTTCTTTAGTTGAATAAAAAAGGAAATATCCCGGACGAAAAGTTTCGGGATACTTCCTTTTCATGTTTTTAGAAGATGGGATGAGGGGGATGAATTATAATTTATGAATTGATAGTTCATATAACTCATACATAACCCTATAACTTTATAACTCTTATATACTACTTATGAAAAATTATCTTATTATTTCAGTTGCTACTGCTGCTGTTTTGTTGACAGGGTGTAGCGAGACTAAAAAAACAACTGCCCAGGCAGATAAATTTGATTATACAGTGGAACAATTTGCCGATTTACAGATATTGCGTTACCGGGTTCCAGGATTTGAGGACCTGTCGCTTAAACAAAAAGAGTTAGTTTATTATCTTACTGAGGCTGCTCTTGAAGGACGAGACATCCTTTTTGATCAGAATGGGAAATATAATCTTCGTATCCGCCGGATGCTTGAAGCGATATATACTAATTATAAAGGTGATAAAAACAGTGCCGATTTTAAGAATATGGAGACTTACCTTAAACGAGTGTGGTTCTCTAACGGTATTCATCATCATTACGGGTCTGAGAAGTTCGTACCCGGATTCTCTCAGGATTTTCTCAAACAGGCTGTGTTGGGTGTAGATCCTGCGCTACTTCCGTTAGCCGAAGGACAAACCGCAGAGCAGCTGTGCGAAGAGATCTTTCCGGTGATTTTTGATCCCACTATTATGCCCAAACGGGTCAATCAGGCTGATGGGGAAGATCTTGTGTTGACTTCTGCCTGCAACTATTATGATGGAGTGACCCAAGCTGAAGCTGAAGCGTTCTATGCTAAGATGAAAGATCCGAAAGATGAGACTCCGGTTTCTTATGGTTTGAATAGTCGTTTAGTAAAGGAGAATGGTAAGATTCAGGAGAAAGTGTGGAAAGTAGGCGGACTTTATACGCAGGCACTTGAAAAGATTGTCTACTGGTTGAAGAAAGCTGAAGGTGTAGCCGAAGATGATGCTCAGAAAGCTGCTATCAGCAAGCTGATTGAGTTTTATGAAACCGGTGATTTAAAGACCTTTGATGAATATGCCATTTTGTGGGTGAAGGATTTGAATTCCCGTATCGATGTGGTAAACGGGTTCACGGAAAGTTATGGTGATCCGCTTGGAATGAAGGCGAGCTGGGAGTCTTTGGTCAATTTTAAAGATCTGGTGGCTACACAGCGTACTGAAATTATCAGTAGTAATGCGCAATGGTTTGAAGATCACTCTCCGGTGGAGGCACAGTTTAAAAAGAGTGAAGTGAAGGGGGTATCAGCAAAGGTTATTACTGCTGCTATTTTGGCAGGGGATCTTTATCCTGCAACAGCTATTGGTATCAACCTGCCAAATGCTAATTGGATTCGTGCTCATCATGGTTCAAAGTCTGTGACTATTGGCAATATTACCGATGCTTATAATAAGGCTGCCCATGGCAATGGTTTTAATGAAGAGTTTGTGTATAGTGACGTCGAACGAGAACTGATTGATCAGTATTCTGACCTGACGGACGAATTACATACCGACCTGCATGAATGCTTGGGACATGGTTCGGGTAAGTTGCTTCCGGGAGTGGATCCTGATGCATTAAAAGCTTATGGTTCCACTATTGAAGAAGCGCGTGCCGATTTGTTCGGTTTATATTATGTAGCTGATCCGAAGTTGGTTGAGCTTGGTTTACTTTCCAGTGACGAGGCTTACAAAGCACAATACTATACGTATCTGATGAATGGTTTGATGACCCAACTTGTACGTATTCAGCCGGGTAATACGGTGGAAGAGGCACATATGCGTAACAGACAGCTCATTGCTCGATGGGTGTTTGAGAAAGGGGCTGCCGATAAGGTAGTAGAACTGGTGAAGAAGGACGGCAAAACATATGTTGTTGTGAACGACTACGAGAAGGTGCGTCAGCTTTTCGGTGAATTGCTTGCTGAGATACAGCGTATTAAATCAACAGGTGACTTTGCTGCTGCCCGTGCTTTGGTTGAAGATTATGCAGTGAAGGTAGATCCTGTGCTTCATGCCGAAGTCCTTGAGCGCTATAAGAAACTGAATCTGGCTCCATATAAAGGGTTTGTTAATCCTAAATATGAGGCAGTTACTGATGTAAACGGAACGATTACTGATGTGAAGGTATCATACGATGAAGGTTATGCAGAGCAAATGTTACGCTATAGTAAAGATTACTCTCCGCTTCCTTCAGTAAATAACTGATCTGAATGGATATAAAAGAACAATTAAAAGATATAAAGACACAGCTCCGGCTCTCTATGAACGGGGTTGTGTCTCAAAGTATGCGTGAAAAGGGGCTGAATTATAAGCTCAACTTCGGAGTGGAGTTGCCCCGTATTAAAAGTATTGCTGCTGCCTATGAAAAGAACCATGATCTGGCGCAGGCATTGTGGAAAGAGGACATTCGTGAATGCAAAATTCTGGCAGGTATCTTACAGCCGGTAGATACTTTCTTTCCGGAGATAGCCGATATCTGGGTAGAGAATATGCCGAATATCGAAGTGGCAGAACTTACTTGTATGAATCTTTTTCAGAATCTGCCTTATGCTCCTGCCAAGTCTTTCCATTGGATAGCTTCGGAAGAGGAGTATGCACAGGTTTGTGGCTTCCTTACTATTGCCCGTTTATTGGTGAAGAAGGGAGATATGGCCGAACGTCCGGCAGGAGAGTTTCTTGACCAGGCAATTTGTGCAGTGTTATCCGGTACTTACCATGTGCGTAATGCTGCTTTGCTTGCTATCCGTAAATATATGCAACACAGCGAAGAACATGCTTTCCAGGTATGTCGCCTGGTAGAAAGTATGAAAGACTCTACTGTAGAGGCTGAGCAGATATTATATAATATGGTGGCGGAAGAGGCGGAATAATTTAATAATGTGCCAATGTGCCAATATGCCAATTACTATGCAGCATGATAGCGTAGTATATTGTCATATTGGTACATTATTTAATGGCACATTGACACATTATTAATTGGTACATTATTTCTCATATTATTTTTGCTTTCCGCAAAAAAGGCTTAACTTTGTTGGCGCTAATTTCGTGCCGATATGGAAACTCAGAACGTAAAAGATACGGTAAGACAGATATTTACAGAATATCTTAATGCGAACGGGCATCGTAAGACCCCCGAACGTTATGCCATACTTGACACTATATATTCCATAGATGGACATTTTGACATAGATATGCTCTATTCGCAGATGATGAACCAGGAGAATTTTCGTGTAAGTCGTGCGACACTCTATAATACCATCATTCTGCTTATTAACGCCCGGCTGATTATTAAGCATCAGTTCGGAACTTCTTCCCAATACGAGAAATCATACAATCGCGAGACGCATCATCACCAGATTTGCACGCAGTGTGGCAAAGTGACAGAGTTTCAGAATGAAGCGCTGCAAAACGCTATTGAGAATACCAGGTTAAGTCGGTTTCAGCTTTCACATTACTCCTTATATATTTATGGGGTGTGCAGCAAGTGTGACCGTGCCAATAAACGGAAAAAAGTAAGTAACAACAATAAAAAAGAAAGATGAAAGTAGATGTACTATTAGGATTACAATGGGGCGATGAAGGTAAAGGTAAAGTAGTCGACGTATTAACTCCGAGATACGACGTGGTAGCACGTTTCCAGGGTGGCCCGAATGCCGGTCATACACTTGAGTTCGAAGGACAGAAATATGTGCTCCGTTCCATTCCTTCCGGTATTTTTCAGGGAGATAAGGTAAATATCATCGGCAATGGTGTTGTGTTGGATCCGGCTTTGTTTAAAGCAGAGGCTGAATCACTTGAAGCATCGGGACACAACCTAAAAGACAGACTGCACATTTCAAAGAAAGCGCATCTCATTTTGCCTACACACCGTATTCTCGATGCTGCTTATGAAGCCGCTAAGGGGGATGCTAAAGTAGGTACTACCGGAAAAGGTATTGGCCCGACTTATACTGATAAGGTGAGTCGTAACGGTGTTCGCGTAGGTGATATCCTCGATAACTTCGATCAGAAATATGCTGCTGCCAAAGCTCGCCACGAACAAATCCTGAAAGGACTGAATTATACATATGATCTGACAGAGATTGAAAAAGCATGGATGGAAGGTATTGAATACCTGAAACAGTTCCATCTGGTGGACAGTGAACATGAAGTGAACAACTTGTTGAGATCGGGTAAGAGCGTTCTTTGTGAAGGTGCACAGGGAACAATGCTTGACATCGACTTTGGCTCTTATCCGTTTGTTACTTCTTCAAATACCGTTTGTGCCGGTGCTTGTACCGGTTTGGGAGTAGCTCCTAACCGTATTGGTGAAGTATATGGTATCTTCAAGGCTTATTGTACACGTGTTGGTGCAGGTCCGTTCCCTACCGAGTTGTTTGATGAAACGGGCGATAAGATTTGTACGTTGGGACATGAGTTTGGTTCGGTGACCGGTCGTAAACGCCGTTGCGGATGGATTGACCTGGTAGCGTTGAAATATTCTGTGATGATCAACGGAGTTACTAAGCTCATTATGATGAAGAGTGATGTACTTGATACATTCGAGACGATTAAAGCTTGCGTTGCTTATAAAGTGAATGGTGAGGAGATAGATTATTTCCCTTATGACATCAATGAAAATGTAGAGCCTGTATATGCCGAACTTCCGGGATGGCAGGTTGACATGACGAAGATGCAGAGTGAAGATGAATTCCCCGAAGAATTTAATGCTTATCTCTCTTTCCTTGAAGAACAGCTGGATGTAGAGATTAAGATTGTTTCAGTAGGTCCGGACAGAGAACAGACTATTGAAAGATATACGGAAGAATAAACGCATTTTTAGATAATTCTTCATAAAACAGGAGGGAAACTATTGTGATATACAAAGTTTCCCTTTATTTTTGGCAAGCTATTTGTACAGATGTTTGTAGTATTCATTTTAATTAAAGAAAGTATATGATATCGTATTGGGTATTATTTATCGGAATTGCCGTAGTAAGCTGGTTGGTACAGATGAACTTGCAGAACAAGTTCAAGAAATATTCTAAGATACCTACCGGAAATGGAATGACAGGACGCGACGTGGCTATTAAGATGTTGAATGATAATGGAATCTATGACGTCAAGGTGACTCATACTCCCGGACAATTGACTGACCACTATAATCCTGCCAATAAGACAGTGAACCTGAGTGAAGGTGTATATGAAAGTAACAGTATTATGGCTGCTGCCGTAGCTGCTCATGAGTGCGGACATGCTCTTCAGCATGCGCAGGCTTATGCTCCGCTGACGATGCGTAGCAAACTGGTTCCTGTAGTGAGTTTTGCTTCTCAATGGATGACCTGGTTGTTGCTGGCAGGTATCTTGTTGTTGAATTCGTTCCCTCAGTTGTTGCTGGCAGGTATTATCCTGTTTGCCCTGACAACTTTGTTCAGCTTTGTCACTCTTCCGGTGGAGATCAATGCAAGTAAGCGTGCATTGGTATGGTTGAGCGCTTCGGGCATCACGAATTCACGTAATCATGCACAGGCAGAGGATGCGCTTCGTTCGGCTGCTTATACGTATGTGGTAGCTGCACTCAGTTCTTTGGCTACGTTGATTTATTATATAATGATATTCCTCGGCAGAAGAGATTAAGCTGCTTCTGTTGTTCACCATAGAGGACACAGAGAGCACAGAGTTTTATTTTATTGAAACGCAGATTAACACAGGTTATCGCAGATTAAGATATTGTTATTCCTTGTCTTATATTTGTTTTCCTTTGCGTTAATCTGCGTTTTATATGGATAATAAACTCTGTGCCCTCTGTGTCCTCCGTGGTGAAATATAGATACGAGCGAGATTAACCCCAGATTCCCATGAATAATCAATAATTTCCTATAACTTTGCAGTTCGATAAATAAAACAGTTAGATTTATGGCAGCAAAACCAAGTATACCGAAAGGAACACGTGATTTTTCGCCCGTTGAGATGGCGAAGCGTAACTACATATTCAATACCATCCGCGATGTTTATCATCTTTATGGATTCCAGCAGATAGAAACTCCGTCTATGGAAATGCTTTCTACCCTGATGGGAAAGTATGGCGATGAAGGCGATAAACTTTTGTTTAAGATACAGAATTCGGGAGATTACTTTTCCGGTATCACTGATGAAGAATTACTGAGCCGCAATGCAGCAAAGTTAGCAAGCAAGTTTTGTGAAAAAGGGTTGCGTTATGACCTCACAGTTCCATTTGCCCGTTATGTGGTGATGCACCGTGATGAAATCACTTTTCCTTTCAAGCGTTATCAGATTCAACCTGTGTGGCGTGCAGACCGTCCTCAGAAAGGGCGTTACCGCGAGTTTTACCAGTGCGATGCCGATGTGGTAGGTAGTGATTCATTACTGAACGAAGTAGAGCTGATGCAGATTGTAGATACGGTGTTCACCCGTTTTGGTATCCGTGTTTGTATTAAGATCAACAACCGTAAGATCCTGACCGGTATTGCCGAGATTATCGGTGAAGCAGACAAGATTGTAGATATTACGGTGGCTATTGATAAGCTTGATAAGATCGGGTTGGAAAATGTGAACAAAGAGCTGGCTGATAAAGGAATCAGTGAAGAGGCGATTGCCAAATTGCAGCCTATTATCTTGTTGAGCGGAACGAATGCAGAGAAGTTGGCTACTTTGAAAACCGTACTTGCCGACAGCGAAATCGGAATCAAGGGAGTAGAAGAGAGCGAGTTTATCTTGAATACGCTTACAGCTATGGGGCTGAAGAATGAGATTGAATTAGACCTTACGCTGGCACGCGGCTTGAATTATTATACAGGAGCTATTTTTGAAGTGAAAGCACTGGATGTACAGATTGGTAGCATCACCGGTGGTGGGCGCTACGATAATCTGACAGGTGTATTCGGTATGGCAGGTGTATCGGGGGTAGGTATCTCTTTCGGTGCCGACCGTATCTTTGATGTGCTCAATCAGCTGGAACTTTATCCGAAAGAAGCTGTGAATGGCACGCAACTGCTCTTTATTAATTTCGGAGAGAAAGAAGCTGCTTTCTCAATCGGTATTTTAGCAAAGGTTCGTGCGGCCGGTATCCGTGCAGAGATTTTTCCGGATGCTGCAAAGATGAAGAAACAGATGAGCTATGCTAATGCGAAGAACATCCCGTTTGTAGCTATTGTAGGCGAGAATGAGATGAATGAAGGCAAAGTAATGTTGAAAAATATGGAAACAGGGGAACAGAACCTTGTTTCGGCAGAAGAGCTGATTGAAACCCTTCTGAAATAGGCTTTTCGCTCCCCGGAGCCGAGGGCCTTGCTCCCCGGAGCCGAACCATCTCCTCCCCGGAGCCGAGGGACATCCTCCCCGGAGCCGCGCAAATGGCGCAGCACCGGGGAGGATTTTTTATACTTTTCAGAACTCTATTTTGTCAAGTATTCCGCTTAGCCAGGCGATGGCTATTCCATAGTTTGTCATAGGTACTTTCTGTTCTTTAGCCTGTGCGATCCGGCTGAGCACATATTTCCGGTTGAACATACAAGCACCACACTGGATGATAAGGTCGTACTTCTCCAGATTGGCTGGGAAATCATTGCCCGATACGATGTCTATCTGCAATTCTTCGCCTATTTTCTGGCGGAGCATACGAGGGAGTTTCACCCGGCCGATATCTTCCGACAGGGGAGCGTGCGTACAGGCTTCGGCTATCAGTACACGGGAGGTTTCTTTCAGTGTGCCTATAGTGGCTGCGCTGGCGGTATAGTAGCCGATGTCTCCTTTATAAGCCGCAAAGAGCACAGAGAAGGAAGTCAGTTTGCTTTCTGCCGGTTTCCGTTCATATACGGTTTTGAAGACTTGCGAGTCGGTAATTATCAACTTTGGAGGGCGGGAGAGGGCCTGAAGAGTAACCTCCATCTGGTCGGTAGTACAACTCACGGCAATGCATTTCTTATCCAGCAGTTCCCGCAGGGTCTGTGCCTGTGGGAGAATGAGCCGCCCTTTCGGTGCCTGTATATCCTGCGGTATGACAAGTAAAACGAGGTCGCCTGCCGAAACAAGCTTTCCTGTAATGCTTTGTGCATCGAAGTCTTCGGGTAGACGCCGGATGATAGCCCGGCGAATGTCTTCCATACCCTGCCGGGTGTTTGCACTGATGATGAGGGGAGATTCTCCGGTCTTATTCTCTATGGCTGAGGCTATGGACGCTGCATCTTCCAGAATATCTGCTTTATTGAGCAGCAAGATTACCGGGATATTCTTCTCTTTCAACCGTTGTATCCATTGAAGCTCTTTGTCCATATCCGGATGGCAGAGCAGGATGGCAATGTCTGTTTTTTCGGCTGCTTTCAGGGTACGGGTCATCCGCATTTCGCCCAACTCACCTTCATCGTCATATCCGGGAGTGTCGATAAAAAGACAAGGGCCCACGCCCTGAATTTCCATTGCTTTGAGCACAGGATCGGTCGTTGTTCCCGGAGTATCGGAAACCAGTGCTGCATCTTGTCCCGTCAAAGCATTGATAAGGGAAGATTTACCACTGTTTCGCCTTCCGAAGAGGGCGATATGGAGGCGGTTGGAATTGGGAGTCATCATAATTAATTTAGTTGACAATTGTCCATTAAAAACGGAAGTCCCTTTTCCCTCCAGCTATTTCTTTCAGGTTTCTCAGGGCTATTTCTTTTATCTTCGGGTTGGGGATTTTTCCGGCTTCCCGTATGATCAGTTCTTCTCCTTTGGCACGTGTGGCGGGTGAGGCATAGTCTTCCAGATATTCTTTCAGGGTAACCAGTGCATTCGGAGCGCAGCAATTAGCTATCTGCCCGGATTTGACGAGTGACATGAACCGGTCGCCCGTTCTTCCTGCCCGGTAGCAGGCGGTACAGAAGCTGGGGATATACCCTATATCGAGTAGCCAGCCCACAATTTCGTCCAGCGTACGTGTATCGCTCAGGTCAAACTGAGCAGAGTTTTCCGATAATGGCTCCGGTTCGGCATAACCGCCTACGCTGGTTCGCGAACCTCCGCTGATCTGTGATATACCGATATCAAGCACTTGCCGGCGCGATTCCTGCGATTCGCGGGTGGAAATGATCATCCCTGTATAGGGCACGGCAATGCGGATCACTGCCACGATGCGGCGGAAAATCTCATCCGATATGGAGTTGGGAAAGTCTGCCGTATCAATGTCGTCTGCCGGACAGATACGTGGCACGCTAATCGTGTGCGGCCCTACTCCGAAAGTGGCTTCAAGGTGCTCTGCATGCATCAGCAGGGCCACAAAGTCATATCGGAATGTATTCAGACCGAAGAGTACTCCGATACCGACATCATCAATACCTCCCTGCATGGCGCGGTCCATGGCTTCGGTGTGCCAGGCATAGTTACTTTTGGGGCCGGTGGGGTGGAGGAGCTCGTAGTTTTCCTTGTGATAGGTCTCTTGAAAGAGGATATAAGTGCCGATTCCTGCATCCCTCAGTCGGGTATAGTTCTTTACTGTTGTAGCTGCAATATTCACGTTTACCCGGCGGATTGCCCCGTTCCTGTGTTTGATGCTATAGATGGTGTCGATGGATTCAAGAATGTACTCAATCGGGTTGAGAAGCGGATGTTCTCCGGCTTCCAGTGCAAGGCGTTTGTGCCCCATGTCCTGTAAGGCGATTACTTCCCGGCGGATCTCTTCCTGTGTGAGCTTCTTGCGGGCAATGGTTTTATTCTTCAGGTGATAGGGGCAGTAGGTACAACCGTTGACGCAATAGTTGGAGAGATAAAGCGGTGCAAACATTACAATGCGGTTGCCGTAGAACTTCTGTTTGATTTCTTTAGCGAGGTGGAAGATGCGGTCTGTCAGTTCCGGCTGGTCGCACTCTAACAGCAAGGCTGCCTCGCGGTGAGTGAGTCCTTTACATAATGCGGCTTTGGTTATTAATTGCTCAATGAGCGCATGATTGTCTTTATTGGCACGGGCATATTCCAGTGTGTCCAAAACCTCCTGATGATTGATAAACTCTTCCGCTTTCTCCGAATCGACTCTATACATGGTTCAATAATTTATAGTTTATATTTCCCGAAGTCCCCTCTGTCGGTAACAATTCTGTAGCTGATGGCAGACAACTGTTGGTCCAATGCCGCAAGCCCTTCGGCAGCTTCGGCACCCAGAGAAGCTTTATTGCTATATAAGGTGTACTTTCCTCTTACTTCCTGTGGAGAGAGGTTGGGCATCACTACATTGGCTCCTGCCAATATTCCCCGTTCGCGTCCGTCGGCGGCGAGGGTGGCGAGCGCTGTTGTCGCGGGGATAAGTGCTTGCGGATGCATTAGCCGGAAGATAGACAGCAGTCGTAACGTTTGTTCTACACTTCCCGAAGGTGACCCGGCAAAAGGGGTATTGGGATGAGGGATAAAGGGACCGATACCGATCATCTGCGGACTGAAACGCTCTATGAACCGAATATCTTCAATGAGATGTTCCGTTGTCTGTCCGGGGCTTCCCACCATGATGCCCGTTCCCGTCTGATAGCCTATCTCCTTTAGCCATTGCAGGCATTGCAGGCGGGTATCCTGCCGCATTTCTGCCGGATGCAGTTGGCGATAATGTTCTTTATTGCAGGTTTCGTGACGTAACAAATAACGATTGGCCCCGGCATGGAAGAAGCGTTCATACTCCTCGCGTGATTTCTCCCCCAAAGACAGTGTGATGGCACAATCCGGAAACTCTCCTCTGATGGCCGCCACAGTCCCCTCGATCCAGTCGGAAGATTGTGCCGTATCTTCACCTCCTTGCAGCACAAAGGTACGGAATCCGAGTTTATATCCCTGTCGGCAACAGTCGAGAATCGTTTCCCGGCTAAGCCGGTAGCGTTCCACCCGTATGTTTCCTTTTCGTATGCCACAGTAGTAGCAGTTGTTCCGGCAGCAGTTGCTTATTTCAATCAGCCCCCGGATGTAGATGTTGTTTCCAAAGTTTGCTAACGTCACTTCACGGGCCTGGGCATGCAGATACGAAAGGACGTCCGCATCCCGGCACGTCAGAAGCGCTTTGTAGCCTTCCGGTGAGAGGCTATGTTCTTGTCTGAGTCTGTCAACTCCTATTTTCATAGGTCTCTTTTCGTTTGAGCAAATCCTGTACTAACTGTCGGCGGCCGGAAACAATATCGTTGTGCGTGCTTGGTCCGGTGATACATCCTCCTTCGCAGGCCATAACTTCGATGAACTGTCCTGCTGCCTTGCCTGTTTTGGCGCAAGCACGCAGCAGTGCTATGTTTTTCTTATTGATGTCCGATACCTGAAGTGCACTTATTTTATCAGCTTCTTCTTTCAGATAGGATTTGACAGCTCCCATCACACCGCCTGCCTGGGCAAAACCGTGTGCTTCGCGGACAGAGGTATATACCAAAGAGAACGGTTGTGTCTGTTCCAGCTGAATGTCCATTCCGTCGAGAATGGAACCTATCTCCTCAAATGTAAGGATAAAGTCCACAGCTTCGTCCCGGCGTATCTCTTTGCGCTTGGCTACACAAGGACCGACGAATACGATCCGGGCGTCCGGATGCTTTGTTTTGGCAATACGTGCAGCGTAGTACATGGGCGATCCGGTTGTAGATACATACGGTTTCAATTCCGGGATGTGCTTTTCTACCAGTTCGATGTAAGACGGGCAGCAAGAAGTGGTCATAAAAGCCTGGCCTTCTTCCAGTTTTTCCAGTAATTCGTGGGCTTCGTTGCTGGTGGTATCCATGGCACCCTGTGCCACCTCTATTACATCTGCGAAACCAATTTCGCGGAAGGCACCATATACATGTTCTATACTTGTCTTAAACTGTCCGAGGATGGAAGGTGCTACGATGGCTACCATTTTCTCTCCTTTACGGATACGTTGCAGGATATCAAAAGCCTGTGATACTTCGAAAATTGCACCGAACGGACATGCGTTCATACATTTTCCGCAATAGATACATTTGTCTTCGTTTATATGCTCAATACCGTTCTCGTCTTTACTGATGGCTTTCACCGGACAGGCTTCTTCACAGGGGACAGGGATGTAAACGATGGCGTGATACGGGCAGCTTCTATGGCATATACCGCAACTGACGCAAGTGTCGTGGTCAATCATTGCCTGCCCGTTTTTCTTGAAGCGGATCGCATCTTTGGGGCAGTTCATGTAGCAACTGCGTGCCACGCATCCACGGCACAGATTGGTTATCTCATAGTTGATTTGTACGCAAGACGAACAGGCTTCGTCTATCACGCAGAAGATGTTTTCTTTGGTATATTCTTCTCTTTCCAGTGCTTGCCGGGCATATTCCGAAAGGTTAGTCAGTTCGTCATGCTCGTCTGTCATGTCGAGTCCCATCAAGGGGAGACATTTGTATTTCCATACAGCGCGTTCCTTATGGACGCAGCAACGGCCTAGAGGTTTCGATTTTTTGGGACTAAGCTCAATGGGAAGCCGGTCAATTTTGTCAATTAATTCATCTTTCTTCCAGAGTCTTACGAGGTCCGCCAGCAGTTTGTGGCGAACGATCATAACGTTGTTAGTAAATGCCATAATGTTTTTTTAGGGTTGTTAGGGGCTGCAAAGATAGTGAACTGTTTGCTGAAAAACTAATATTCGTTAAAGATGATTGTAATATGTACTGCGGGTTATTGAAAATAGAAACGTTACCGGTTTGTAAGCGTATTGTAAAGTCCGGACTTTACTTTTGTAGCATGAATGTTTTACCGGATTAATTCATAATGAGGAGGTAACTAATATGAATAAGAATGAATGGATACAAAGAAGCCGCTTTGCCATGATTGGTACATTGATGACGATTGCAAGCCTGATGTTTTTGTTTTACATAGGTAGTTCGCTTATGGGTACTACAAAGAAGTACCATGCACAGGAGATAACACAGAGCCTGTTCTGATAATATGTTTCACCACAGAGGACACGGAAACACAGAGTTTTAAATCTCTGATGAAACGCGGATGGACACAGATTATCGCAGATAAAAATTCGGTTATTCTTTCTCTTATTTTTGTTTTCCTTTGCGACAATCTGTGTTCAGCGTTTCAATGAACCATCGCCTACCGAACCTCTCCGTGCGGGATGCACCGTACTTTTAATGTTTCCTTTTGTCCTGCTTTCAGCCCCGCATCAAAGAAAATACGAACCGAACCGGGGTTGGGTGAATCATAACTCTGTACCGGTGTATTATCGGCTACGGAGAAGGAAGCGGAGGCCGGATTATCGATAATCAGATGTAACTTCTTACCTTCTTTGGTCAACTCTATCGTATGCGGATCCAAAATTTTCGGAGTGGCGGAAGTAACCAGTGTCCAACGGACAGAGGCAGGGTTTGCAGCCGCCTGTACCCGGTCTGTTATTTGTAGATAACTCTCTTTGATAAGAACCACCTCTCTCGTAGCCTTTTTCAAATCGCCTTCAAACAGCGAAGTTAAGTCTACCGTAGCTCCCAACTTGTCGTCTTTCGTATAGGTTTTCGTGATAGGGGCAAAACCTTTCACATTGTGTTTCTTACCGTTTACGGTTAGTGTATTGTGCACAAAATTGTTATAGCGGAAGATATCCCAGCGCTGTCCGTCCTGGTTGCTATCCCACAAACGTACATTCTCTTTCTCCAGCGAATAATATTCCTGCATACCCAAATCCTGAGCCCAGCGTACTCCCAACGCTTCGAATACAAAAGAGCCTGCATCCATATGTGCATGGCTGGTAGAGGCAGTTCCGCCTTTGATACCCACATAGCATCCTTCACCTTCTTTCCAGGAAGTGTGTACCAGTGCTACCGGAGTTTTACCATGTCCTACCCATATTTTGGCAGTCGGGGGAGTGACTTCTTTCATATCAATAAGAGAACCGTAAATGAGTATGATAGGTAGAAAACGGGTCTCTTCGGCTGTGAAATGAGTATCTGCACGTGATAAGAATATCTTCTCATTCCATAGCAAAGAAGGATCTTTCTGGCGGGCGGCGAACCAGAAGGTAGCCGGTAAAGCCTGGATGGTTTCGCGTGCATCGCTGAAGTTAAAGGCAAGTCCGGTAGTTCCTGCCATGTATTCCATATAGCGGGCGGATTCCATAAAGCCTTCTACCTTGCACAATCCGCCGTCGGAACCTAAGGCAGATTCCAGTGCAGCAATCAGGAAAACATTAAAGGTGGTTCCGTATCCCCAGTAGTTGTATCCTTCCGGATAGTTGCCGTCCGGCGCATATCCTTTCACCGAAATGCCGATGGTAGACATAGCCCGTTCGACGATTTCTATTGCTTCTTCCCGATGATCCTCCATAATAGCGAGTGCTCCGTATGCCATACCGGCGTTACAAACCTGGTTCCAGTTATTCTCTGTCCGCAGGAAAGAATTGTACTGGCGGTCTTTGGACGGGGCAAAACCTTTATTCAGAATCGATTCTTTAATCAGTTTCTTTGTTTCGGGCTGCAATTTATCATAAAGCCAGTCATAACCTAAAGAGACAGCCAGCGTCATCTCTCCCGTATCCAGAAAGTGAGAGGGATTCCAGTCCTGGAAAGAGCAAACGGCAATCATCTCCTGCTCGGCACGCAACCGGTATTTTTCATCATTCGTCATTCGGTAGACGAACGAAAGGTAGAAAATACGTCTTAGCGCTTCGCGGGATACAGCTAAAAGGCGGCGTCCCTCTTTTTTGTAGACTAATGTGGGCCGGGTGAGTAATTTGTCGGATTCATCCAGCAGGTAATTATACACCCGTTGTAGTTCGACGCTTTCGCTGAGGCTTTTGTGAATACGTTGTTCTTCGCCTTGTTTCAGCAATAAGCGGGGATGCTCTTGCAGCTGGCTGTAATTGAACGTTTGCGCTTTAAGGTGTGTTGCACTTCCTATGCACAGGCACAGACAAGTGTAAATAAGAACAAGTACTCTGTTATTCATGGCCGGGATAAATTAGTATTAAAACATAAACATGGCAACTCCTACAATACGGTTGTTGCAGACGGAATGGGTATCTTTTATTTTTCCGTTAGAGGCATCCATTGAGCCGTACCAGGCAGAACTTAATGTATATTCGAGTCCGAATTTCCAGTGGGCTACATTGTAAGTAAGTTCGGCTCCTGCCATTACTACCTGGTCAACATCGGTTCCTGTACCATAAAGTTTGGTGACGGCATCACCTGTTCCTAAATTTTTGGTATATCCTAAGAAGATACCCGGTTTCCACTTCTGACCGTACACTACGTTAAGCCATGAACTGGAATTCAGAATAGAAGCATACTCCTGTTCACCTGTCCATTGATTGGTGGACTTAACACCGTAACCACCTAACATCGAAGTTTGTGTCAGGTTACTGCCAAGTACACTTTTGGCTGCAATGAACCAGTCTTTATTGGTGTATCTCACATGTGCTTCGTAGGAGAGGGTAGTGAGGCGTTCGTCCACTTTATAAGTATGGGATATCACCTCTTGAGAATCGTTATCAGAACCAACGGGTACTGTCACTTCCGTTCTTGGCTTAATAGATAACAGTTCAATGCCCACGCCTGCCAGCCAGTTATTGGCTTTATAGTCTATACCGGCATAAATCTCCGGTACACAACTGTTTTTAATATAATTCTGGCTCTTTACATTATTTGGTCCTACCGACAGATATTGTGACTGCCAGATAGCTGCTGCCGTCAGTTGCATGTTCTTGTTCTTGAATTGATAGCGTATCTGCGGAGCACGGCTGAAGGGCTGAAAAGGTGCTCCTACCGATAAATTCAATATTTGCGGAGAGACATCACCAAACAGGGGATGCCAGGCCTGTCCCAATAATAGAGCAGATTTCCCCCAGTCCAGATTCAGATAGGCGTGTCTCAGGCGAACAGTGGAATAGCTTGTCCCTGAACCTCTGAAGTCTACTTCTACTTTGGCCGATGTTTTGGCTTTTCCGAGTTTCGGACCGGTCACATCCACTCCAAGCCGGGTGTATAAGGTATAAAAACTTCCATTAGCAGTCGCATTCAAGTCTTTACCATTTGCATCCAGTCTTTCGTCCAGCGGATACATGTAGAACAGCCCGTCTACTGTTTCCTGATTGGCACGGCTATTATAATAAAGGTCTGTGCGGATCTGACCATAAAATTTATAACTGAAATCTTTCTTCTGGGCCGATCCGTTTATTGCTGCCAGAAGGCATACTGTAAGTAGTAGATTCTTTTTCATAAGTAAAATGTTTGCGTAAAATGACGTGCAAAGGTACATAATTTATTCTGTAATTTGATTTGATTCAAATGGGAATAATGATGAGTAATATACTAATAGGCCATACTTGTACCGATGTACTTTCTCTGCTGAAAGGGGATACTCTCCAGGGCGGGGGAGGTGTATTACGGGAATGATTGAGGTACAAAAGAGAGAGAAAAGTAGTGACGGAAGCTTTCCTTTTGCGATATTTATAGAGGAAAGTCTTTTTAACGGATAGTGACCAAAAATATACGGGTATTGATTGGTATATCCGAGCTTTTTACCGGAAATTTGTAACCGGATAAAATGCATTTGTTTATGAAACAGTATATCATCATATAAAACAATAGAGAAACAATGAAGTATTTGAATAAAGAAATCAATGGCATTGCCCTTTCCCGCATCGGTTTGGGTGCTATGAGAATGGCTGACGTTCAGCAAGGCGTCGATACGATACATGCCGCTTTGGATAGTGGAATAACTTATCTCAATACAGGTGACTTCTACGGGCATGGAGAGAGCGAACTGGTGATTCGTGAAGCGTTGAAAACCCGCAAGCGTGAAGAACTGTTTATCTCGGTCAAGTTTGGCGGAATGCTTACTCCCGATGACCGTTTTTATGGCATCGACGTGCGTCCGCAAAGCGTACAAAACTATCTGGCCTACACCCTTAAACGCTTAGGAACGGATTATGTAGACCTGTACCAACCCGCCCGTATCAATCCGCATATTCCGGTGGAAGAGACCATCGGAGCCGTTGCCGATCTGGTCAAGGCAGGTTACGTTCGTCATATTGGAATTACTGAAATAGATGCCGAAACCTTGCGCCGGGCACATGCTGTCCATCCTATTAGCTTAGTCGAAGTACGGTATTCATTGCTGGACCGTGGTATTGAACAAAGTCTGCTCCCCGCCGCCCGCGAATTGGGTATTGGAATAGTCACTTTCGCCAATCTCTTTCACGGAGTAATCGGAGGCAGCAATCCTGCTGAGAAGGTAGCAACATTGAGCCGAAGAATGTCACCACAAGCGGCAGCGAAACTCAAAGAAGCTGTCACCCGGCTTGATATACTGAAAGAGATTGCCAATGAAAAGAATATTTCTGTGTCGCAACTCGCCATTGCCTGGGTGTTAGCGCAGGGTGACGATATACTGGCACTGGTAGGTTCACGCACAGTAGGTCAGCTTCACGATACCGTGAAAGCAATTGACGTTCACCTCAGTGAAGAAGATTTACAACGCATCGGGCAGGCCATTCCTGAAGAATATGCTTCCAATTCCGCCATGTTGCCGATCGATCTGGATGAAAACGGGCTGTTTAAGTTTTGATATTACTATAATCAAAGAGAGGCCGTCTCAAAATCTTTTTGGGAACGGTCTCTTACTATTCCTGACTTCCTAAAAATCCGTTATCATAATCCTTTTGGATATTCTTGTACGGTTCTGATTGATGTACGATAGAAATATGCAGTACATGCCTACTTACAATTTGACAAAGTGACATTCCTGATCCTCTGGAATCTTCTAATCAAAGGGAGGTTTCTCACAAGTGATAAAAATCCTTGGCATTTCCGGTTTTGATTATTCCTATTGTACGGTTTGTGGAGAATTACATGATAAAAACATCTTGTTCTTTTGATATTCGTTGCACGATTCAACTTTGTGGATTTCTTTGATTATACTTTTGATAGTTAAGATTGGGGCGAATTTAATCGTCAATTAGCGTCCGAAAACGTCTTTTAAGGCGGTTTTATTTTTTCTCGTAGAGTCTCGAGTCGTTTCTCTACGAGGTTCGGGTTGTTCCTCGTAGAGGAACCGAACTTATCATACCGGGAAAATTAGAATAACATACCGGCTAAATGTGCATAACTATCCAAACAAAGAAAGTTTATACAATGGAATGTGCATAATAATTTATATTGTTATGCAGTTTATTCTCCAGTTATAGCAATAATTAGAATAAGTGTGTTCTGAAAAACGGTCATATAAGAACAAAAAGACAGGATAACTGCACTTTTTGAAACCTTTATTAATTCCTGTATGGTATTTCACCACAGAGTAACACGGAGTTCCACAGAGTTTAAATCTTTCTTGAAACGCAGATGAACGCAGATTTTCGCAAAGGGAAACAAATCTAAGATAAAGAACTACAGTCTTTTAATCTGTGTTTATCTGTGTTAATCCGCGTTTCATCAGATAAATACTACTCTGTGGAACTCTGTGTTACTCTGTGGTGAGTTTTGTTCATGTCTTTTCGGTTTTGAATCCAACTGCGTTCTATTTTTATGGTACACGGATAAGACGGATCAGGCAGATGATGACGGATCTTTTTATTTTATTCATTGATAATCAAGGAAAAATAAAATCTGATCCGTTGTCATCGTTTTATTCGTCTCATCCGTGTGCCAATAGTAGTCAGAATCCGATATTATATATTTAAGGCAGCCGAATTATATTATATTCAGGTTTATATCAGTAATTTGTTCCTTTTTTATTCAAAATTGGATTACTTTTGGAGCTCAATTTTAATACATTTGTTATATGCTGATATTCATCATTGTTCTCATTGCCACATATCTTGGTGGAAATACTTATATATTTTACAGAGGCATGCAAGCCTTATCCGGTTTTCCCGTCGGAATTAAAATCTCATTGGCTGTTTTATTCTGGATCGCCGCCTTATCTTTCTTTGGGACAATGCTAAGCCGTAACATGAAAATGCCGCTTTATATATCCCATACCATGTATGAGATTGGTACGGGCTGGTTGATATTCACTTTATATATGGTTTTATTCTTGCTTGTTTTTGATCTGTTAAAGTTGTGTCACGTCTCCTTCAATTATGGCTTCTCCCTTTCTTTACTTTTTACATTGATTCTGTTAGGATATGGATACTATAATTATCGTCATCCTAAAACGAATATAGTCAATATCACTCTTGACAAACCTCTAACCGATTCACAACAGCCCCTTAGAATCGTTGCCGTAAGTGATCTGCATTTGGGTAACGGAACCGGGAAGACGGCCTTGAAACGATATGTGAAAATGATTAATGAGCAAAATCCGGATTTGATATTAATCGGAGGTGATCTGATTGATAACAGCGTAGTACCTCTTTATGCTGAAAATATGAAGGACGAATTATCAGAATTAAAGGCTTCGTCAGGAATTTATATGGTTCCCGGAAACCATGAATATATCAGCGGCATTGACGAAAGTGTCCGGTTTATAAAAGATACACCCATACAGCTGTTGCGCGATTCTGTGATTACTCTTACTAATGGGATACAACTGATAGGGCGAGACGACCGGGCCAATCCCGCTCGCAGTTCTTTGCAAGAGTTGATGGTAAATATAGATAAAAGTAAACCTATCATCTTGTTGGATCATCAGCCTTATAAACTGATGGAAAGTGAGATTGTCGGCATTGACCTGCAATTCAGCGGGCATACGCATCGTGGACAAGTATGGCCTATGAGTCTGGTAACTGACTATCTCTTCGAACAAAGTCATGGTTATCGCCAGTGGGGAAATAGTCATATATATGTTTCCAGTGGACTGTCTCTTTGGGGACCTCCTTTCAGGATAGGAACAGAGAGTGAAATGGTTGTATTCCAATTGTCGATGAAAAAATAAAAAGTATAAGAGCCTGTTACTTCAAATTTAATTCATACTCGTATGGTATTTCACCACAGAGGTCGCAGAGGGCACAGAGTTTAAATCTTTATTGAAACGCAGATGAACGCAAATTCTCGCAAAGGGAAATAACGATAAAATAAA
>QWCY01001446.1_pt1 | contig 34448 bp, 34 predicted proteins | sample 1972631 | NCBI WGS metagenome assembly QWCY01 (sample SAMN09866696, study PRJNA288562) | Human gut metagenome isolate pre1_stool, whole genome shotgun sequencing... | isolation source: gut | host: Homo sapiens | place: USA: California
GTTCTGGTTGACGTTGATATCCGTAAGGGAACATTAAGTGGTATTTTCTCTAACTCTTCCAACCGTATGGGACTGACACATTATCTTTCGGGAAGTACGTATAAATTGGATGATATCATTGGTAGGAGTGAGGAGTATGAAAAATTGGATGTCATTTTCTCCGGTCCCGTACCTCCCAATCCTGCCGAATTGTTGTTGAGTGAACGTTTCGACCGTCTGATAACGGAACTTCGTAAACGTTATGATTATATCATTGTGGATAATGTTCCTGCGGGTATGGTTGCCGATGCTTCCATTGTCAATAGGGTGGCTGATCTTACTATTTTCGTAGTCCGTTCGGGTGTGATGGATCGTCGTCAGTTACCGGAATTGGAGAACATGTACCGTCAGGAACAACTTCGTAATATGTCGGTGATATTGAATGGAGTTCCTTCAGATCATAAGGGCTACGGTTACGGTTATGGCTACGGCTATGGCTATGGCTACGGTTATGGCTACGGCTATGGGAATGAAAGCCACAGGCATAGTCATAAACACGGAAAGTATGAAAACTTGAATAAGTTATTCTCCCGTCTTTTGAAACGTTTGTAAGAACTGAAGTTTACAATACACTTTTTATATTTGTGTCGAGGAATTTGTGTACAATGAATCAAGGGTACTCCAACTGAAGGTTTCCAAATACAAATTTTCTCATTCCTAAAAGGCTGAACTTAGCAAAAGTTAAATCACAGATGAAAACAGGGGAGTCCCAATAAGATTGGATTTTGTTGACACATGGATCAACCATATGTTTCCCAGTACCACCCCAGATGGGTAATTATAATCTTTATTGACCTATTTTTGAAGTTCGCAACCGATGTGCTCCCTCTATCTCTGCTCGTAAGATGATTCTGGTCTCTATCGTCACTATTATGATAACAACTTCTGGCTAAAAAGATAGAACACATCGACAGCGAGATGACAATCTGTTTCCTCGAACAGTATTTTGTTATGATTCCTATGGAACTACGCAAAACCGGATGTTCAGTGGTCGAAAGTAAAGACATCATCCCCGAGAAGGTAGCCCCCCTTGCAAATGCAGCCAACGATTGTTGGAATGCTATTTCCATCACGATCTTTAGCCTTTTGTTGCTGTTTATCGTGCCAGTTTTGAAGCCTGGATTTCCAAGTTTCCTGAAAGGTACGTCCTACTTACATAGGCAATTCCGAGCTCGATAACAGTTATGTCCAGCAGCAATAAATCAGTATAGCGTTTTACTCGATGTCTTTGTATGAAATATGTCTGAAACAGGTGGCGTTATTATTTAGCACTTGTCTTAAAAGTAGTAAAGCAGTTCGTTTCAGCACATAAGGAAGCATTAGAACTTCATATCAGAAGAGACTAATTTTTTATTGAAATTTTCAAAAAGCAAAAAACGATACATTATGTCAGAAGAAAGAAAAAACATATATCTCTGCCTGGCCCACATGTCAGAGGAAGGTCTTGAACAGAAATATGTAAAGGAAGCGTTTGATACCAATTGGGTAGTACCAATGGGACCTAATGTGAATGCCTTTGAACAGAACCTCGCCGACTTTGCCAATACTAATAGCGATGGCAGTAAGCTCAACTGTAAGGTTGTATGTCTCTCCGCAGGAACAGCAGCTGTACACCTTGCCCTGATAGCCTGTGGAGTTCAGTCTGGTGATGAAGTATGCGTACAGTCATTCACTTTCTGCGCTTCTTCACATCCAATCACCTATCTTGGTGCTAAGCCTGTCTTCATAGATTCAGAGCGTGAGACATGGAACATGGATCCCGAACTCCTTGAAAAGGCTATCCTCGACCGCAAGGAGAAGACAGGAAAATATCCTAAGGCAATCATTCCTGTAGCACTCTATGGTATGCCCTACAACTGCGAGAAGATCATGGCTATTGCCGACAAGTACGGCATTCCCGTCATCGAAGATGCAGCCGAAGGTATGGGCTCACGCTTCAACGGACAGGTACTTGGTACCTTCGGCCGTTTCGGTGTACTATCTTTCAATGGTAACAAGATGATAACCACCTCTGGCGGTGGAGCCCTCATCTGCCGCAATGACGAGGATGCCAACAACGTCATGTGGCACGCAACCCAGGCCCGTGATGCTTATCCTTACTATCAGCATACAGAGATTGGTTACAACTATCGCATGTCAAACGTATGTGCAGGTATCGGCCGTGGTCAGATGACCGTTCTCGATGATCATATTGCCCACCACAAGCATGTCCAGTCGCTTTATGAGGAACTCTTGAAAGATGTTCCTGGCGTACATATCCACAAACAGCCTGCTGATCCTCGCTACGATGCTAACTTCTGGCTCTGTGCTGCTACTATCGATGCCGATGTTGAGGTCAAGGGACAGGAGAATGCTTATAAGGAAGTCATAAAGACTGCGGTGGGAGGAGCTGCCGGAGTCATCAAGGCCGTAGATTCTGCCGTAACCGAATGCCAGCCTAACGAGAACGTTGAAGCTCTCCGTATTTTCATGCTTGAGAAGAAAGTAGAATGCCGTCCTGTATGGAAGCCAATGCATAAACAACCTGTCTATGCCGATTCCGTGGTCTATGCCAATGGTGTATCGGAGGAAATCTTTAAGGTTGGTTTCTGCTTGCCTTCAGGTCCATATGTTACCGATGACGATGTGAGATACATTGTTGAGTGCATCAAAGAAGCAATTGAAAAATAAACCTTAGAGAACTAATTAAAATATGAGAAATTTCAAAAATTTACAGATTGCCGTAGCAGGTACCGGCTATGTGGGTTTGAGTATGGCCACTCTTCTGGCTCAACATCATAAAGTAACAGCTGTAGACGTGATTCCCGAGAAGGTCGAGAAGATTAACAATCGCATCTCGCCTATTCAGGATGAGTATATCGAGAAGTATTTTGAAGAGAAGGAATTGAACCTTTCTGCCACCCTCGATGGAGTATCTGCTTACAAGGATGCAGATTATGTAGTCATCGCAGCTCCTACCAACTACGATCCTGTCAAGAACTTCTTCGACACTCATCACATCGAGGATGTCATTGATCTCGTTCTTTCTGTTAATCCCGAGGCAACGATGGTTATCAAGTCAACGATACCAGTTGGCTATTGCCGTTCACTCTATGTGAAGTATGCACAGAAGTTCACTAAGATGGAACCTTTGCCAAATGGTCGTCGTCGTGAGTTCCGTTTGCTCTTCTCTCCCGAGTTCCTTCGCGAAAGCAGGGCTCTCTATGATAACTTATACCCCTCACGTATTATCGTAGGTTATCCCAAGATGATGGGGGCAGAGTGGGAAGAGGAGAATGAAGCCATCCGTCAGATTCAAGGTAATCACATGAAGGAAGCTGCCGAGACTTTCGCAAAGCTCCTCATAGAGGGTGCAGAGGGTCTCTCAGCCGACAATCCCATAATGGAGCAATACAAGGAAACTAAATACATTCCCACACTCTTCATGGGTCTGAAGGAAGCCGAGGCCGTCAAGCTCTTCGCCAACACCTATCTCGCCCTTCGTGTCAGCTATTTCAATGAGCTCGATACCTATGCTGAGATCAAGGGGCTCGATCCTCAGGCAATCATCTCTGGTGTAGGTCTCGACCCACGTATAGGTACCCACTACAACAACCCCAGTTTCGGTTACGGAGGTTACTGTCTGCCCAAGGACACCAAGCAGCTTCTGGCCAATTATCAGGATGTGCCCCAGAATATGATGACTGCTATCGTTGAGTCTAACCGCACCCGTAAGGACTATATTGCCGATGCCGTTCTCCGTAAAGCAGGATGGTATGACTATAATACTCAGAACCAATATGATGGTCAGAAAGAATCCGTTACTATCGGTGTGTATCGACTGACGATGAAGAGTAACTCAGATAACTTCCGCCAGTCAGCTATTCAAGGTATCATGAAGCGAATCAAGGCAAAGGGTGCCAATGTCATCATCTACGAACCCACTTTCAACGATGGCGACTCATTCTTTGGTTCTCGTGTCATCAAAAACCTTGATGAGTTCAAAGCCCTTTCGAATGCGATCATTGCCAATCGCTTTGACGATTGTTTGAGTGATGTGGAAGACAAGGTATATACGCGTGATATCTTTCGTCGCGATTGATAATAAGTGAAAGCAATAAAATATGGAACTCCGTACAGACTATTCAAATGTCAGTTTCCAGAATAATGGTAAGCTGAAGTTACTCATCATTGTGGGTACTCGCCCTGAAATTATCCGTCTTGCAGCAGTGATTAACAAAACACGCCAGTATTTTGACGTTATCCTTGCCCATACCGGACAGAACTATGATTACAATCTTAATGGCGTGTTCTTCAAAGATCTTAAGTTGAAGGATCCTGAGGTTTACATGGATGCTGTGGGTGATGATCTGGGTGCTACCTGCGGTAACATCATCAATGCTTCATACAAGCTCATGGTTGCCAGCAAGCCCGATGCTGTCCTCGTATTGGGCGATACCAACAGTTGCCTCTCTGTCATTGGTGCAAAGCGTCTACATATTCCCATCTTCCACATGGAGGCAGGAAACCGTTGTAAGGACGAATGTTTGCCCGAGGAGACCAACCGCCGCATCGTCGATATCATCTCTGATATCAACCTCGCATATAGTGAGCACGCACGTCGCTACCTTGCTGAGTGTGGTCTCCCTCGTGAGCGCACCTACGTCACAGGTTCGCCCATGGCAGAGGTACTTCATCAGAACCTTGCTGAGATTGAGGCGAGTGACGTTCACCAGCGGCTTGGTCTTGAGAAGGGTCGTTACATTCTCCTCTCTGCTCACCGTGAAGAGAATATCGATACCGAGAAGAACTTCCTCTCTCTCTTCAACGCCATCAACGCCATGGCAGAGAAATATGATATGCCAATCCTCTATAGTTGTCACCCTCGTTCACGCAATCGTCTTGTAGCCTCAGACTTTCAGCTTGATCCCCGCGTTCAGGTTCAGCAGCCCCTTGGCTTCCATGACTACAACAGCCTCCAGATGAATGCCTTCGCCGTAGTTTCTGACTCAGGCACTCTCCCTGAGGAGTCAAGCTTCTTCACCAGCGTAGGCCATCCTTTCCCTGCTGTTTGCATCCGCACCTCAACCGAGCGTCCAGAATCTCTTGACAAGGCTGGCTTCATTCTCTCTGGTATTGATACCAATGGTTTGCTACAGAGTGTTGATACTGCAGTAGAACTCGTTAAGAATGGCGATTACGGTACACCAGTACCTAACTACACTGACGAGAATGTCTCAACTAAGGTTGTGAAGATTATTCAGTCGTACGTTGGAGTAGTCAACAAGATGGTTTGGCGTAAATTCTAAAAATTAAATTATGAAAGTATTAGTAACAGGTGCAAAGGGTTTTGTGGGTAAGAACCTTTGCGCCCAACTCTGTAATATAAAAACAGGCAAAGCCAAGTGCTATGGCGACCTTGTCATCGATGAGATTTTCGAGTATGACATCGACTCCACTCCTGAGCAGCTTGACCAGTGGTGCAAAGACTGCGACTTTGTCTTTAACCTTGCCGGTGTCAACCGTCCGCAGGATCTAAAGGAGTTCATGGAAGGTAACTTTGGCTTTGCCACTGTCCTCTTGAATACCCTCAAGAAGTACAAGAACAACTGTCCGGTGATGATCTCTAGCTCTATTCAAGCCACCCTCGCTGGCCGCTTCGGCACCAGCGAATATGGTAAGAGCAAGAGGGCAGGTGAGGAGTTGATGTTCCAGTACGGCAAAGAGACAGGCGCCAAAGTCCTCGTCTATCGCTTCCCGAATCTTTACGGCAAGTGGTGTCGTCCCAACTACAACTCAGCTGTCGCTACCTTTTGTAACAACATCGCCAATGACCTCCCCATCACCGTCAACGATCCCACCGTCGATATGGAGCTCCTCTACATTGACGACCTCGTGGAGGAGATGATCTGCGCCCTCAAAGGTGAGGAACATCATTGCGAATTCGATGGCGTTGAAACTGTTCTTACACAAGAAGGACGCTATTGTGCAGCTCCAATAACCCATCATGTCAAACTCGGAGAGATTGTAGACCTCCTCTGTCAGTTCCGCGACATGCCGAAGACACTCATGATTCCTGAGATTCCTTCCGACAGTTTCGCAAAGCGTCTCTACAGCACCTACCTTAGCTATCTCCCTAAGGACAAGGCCATCTTCGACCTCAAGATGAATGTCGATAATAGAGGTAGCTTCACCGAACTTGTCCACACCCTCAACTGTGGTCAAGTCAGTATTAATATCTCCAAACCTGGAATTACTAAGGGTGAGCACTGGCACCACACCAAATGGGAGCAGTTCATCGTAGTCTGCGGTCATGGACTCATCCAACTTCGCAATGAAGCTGACCCTAATGCTGAGATTCTCGAATATGAAGTGTCGGGTGAGAAGATTCAGAGTGTAATCATGCTCCCCGGTTACACCCACAATATCATCAACCTCTCCGATACCGAAGATCTCGTAACAGTAATGTACTGCAATGAGAACTTCAATCCAGAGAGACCAGATACCTTTTGTGATAAGGTTGCGGTTAAGCGAGAGCAATGATAAAAAAAATTGCATAGCGGAGTGCTAACAAGCTTGGTATAGTCAAAGTGGTAAAAGAATAAAGATAAAAACTATATAATAAACAGATAATAATTATGAGCATTTTTGCAGGTAAAACCCTTATGATTACCGGTGGTACAGGATCATTCGGTAATGCAGTTCTCAATCGATTCCTTAAGACCGATATCGCTGAGATTCGTATCTTCTCTCGCGATGAAAAGAAGCAGGATGATATGCGTCATGAGTATCAGGCAAAATGCCCTGAGTACGCAAGCAAGATTAAGTTCTTTATTGGTGACGTTCGCAATCTTCAGTCGTGCAAGAACGCAATGCCAGGTGTTGACTACATCTTCCATGCAGCTGCATTGAAACAGGTTCCTTCTTGCGAGTTCTTCCCTATGGAGGCAGTTAAAACTAACGTCATTGGTACTGATAATGTACTTACTGCTGCTATCGAGGCTGGTGTTGGTGCAGTAATCTGCCTCTCTACCGACAAGGCTGCTTATCCCATCAACGCCATGGGTATCACCAAGGCCGTCGAGGAGAAGATTGCAGTTGCTAAGTCACGCTATTCAGGCGGCACTAAGATTTGCTGTACACGTTACGGTAATGTAATGTGCTCACGTGGTTCGGTTATTCCTTTGTGGATTGACCAGATCCGTAACGGCAACCCTATTACCCTCACCGAGCCTAAAATGACTCGCTTTATCATGTCTCTCGAAGAGGCAGTTGACCTCGTTCTCTTCGCATTTGAACATGGCCAGAACGGTGACATCCTCGTCCAGAAAGCACCAGCCTGCACCATCAAGACTCAGGCTGAGGCTGTTCGCGACCTCTTCAAGCATCAGGCTCCCAACGATGTCGAGCCTGAGATCAAGATCATTGGCATCCGCCATGGCGAGAAGCTTTACGAGACCCTCCTCACCAACGAGGAGTGCGCCAAGGCAGAAGACATGGGCAACTTCTATTGCGTTCCTGCCGACAACCGCACACTCAACTACGATCAGTACTTTACCGAGGGCGATGTAAAGCGTTGCGAGCTATCTGAGTTCAATTCAGATAACACCACCCGTCTCAACCTTGAAGAAACGAAAGCAAAAATCGCATCATTGGAGTATATACAGAACGAGTTGAATGGTGTCGCTAACTTGGCGAAGTAAATAAGGTTAAGCGTGCGCATAGGTGAACACAATCGTGTTGATGTTCGATATATTCGCACGTTACAAATACAAGTATATTAACAGTTTACAATATACCGCACATGCTTTATCTATCATCCGATAAGTTAGAATACATAGGCTGCGGAGCCAATGGAAAGGTCTATCGCGTTCTCAAGGAGGAATCGGGATATACTCTTTCTGCTGTAGTAAAATCTGGAATCTGCAATCCTGAGAAGGTACGTGAAAACTATAATGCATTAAAGCATTGTGCTGTATTGTGTTTAGCTTTTATGGAGGAGTGCAGACTCGACGATAAACCTGCAATCCTTATGGAAGACCTATCTACTGACGATGTAGTGTACGTATCACCCAATAGCGTAAGGAATGGATATAGAGATAATGCGCCGGAGAGTTACTTGCTGAATCATAAAATCTCGGATATCGCAAACTTCGACAACATAATTGAACAACTCCAAGATTTAGTTTACTGTACCGGTTGCAAAGGCGTTGAGCTCAGTATGGATACGATTTTCTTTGGTGTAAACCGAGGAGAATTAGCCCCACGACTCAGTTACAAGATCGTTGATATCGACGGAATGATTGTCGACCCTACATGCGATAAGTCACATCTAAAAGATTATAATGCCAAAGAGATAAAGTTTGCACTTCAACTGTTCATCGAATACTTTGTTGAGACTGGAGAGCGGAAAACAGCAATGTTGAACAAACTAAAGGACATCGAATTGTAAAAATTGATAGACAGATGCGAAACCTACAAACTATGTTTCTCTTGCAGGAGTCTGAAGACCCTCATTATGACTTGGATATTGCAATGGAGTCCATAATGGATGGCAATGCATATGACACACATTTTCACATGCTTCGTCTTATTTACGACGAATTATCACAGATTCCTGATGAGAAAACTCCATGTTCGTTTCTTCGCTTTTCCGGCATAGCCAACAAGAAAGGCTATAAAGAACTAAAGAAAGACATCCAGTTGGGACGTTTGACACTATCCAATCCCTTCAAGTTCAATGATCCGATGGATCCAATCATTAAGGTGTGGATAGACTTGCAAAAGAAAGACTCATGGGACAAGCAAGATAAGAAACTATTCAAGGCTGCACGTAATGCACTCAAGAATCTTCGCATCTGCTGTTTGGCTGATCCAAACAAATTGAAGGATAAGTTCCCTCTCATGTGGTCGCATTATGCAGATAGTCACAGAGGTATTGCGATAATGTACAAGATAACAGATTTGACACTTCGGCAACATAACTATGATAACCATCTCCTTCGCTTGTGCAAAGTAGCATACCGAGACCGTAAGACAATGAGTGATTACATAACAATCGACAATGCCCTTTTAGCAAAAGGAGATTGCTGGAGTTACGAAGCCGAACATCGTCTGCTTTATTTCTCGACCGAAGATAATGAGTTTAAGCAACTCAATGAAAAAACTCAGAAGGAGGAACGCAAGGATTTTATATCACTCGATGGTTTTAAAATCGAAGCTGTGTATCTTGGTACTCAGATAAACCCATACCAAGAATCAGAGATTCGTGCGATAGCGACTCAAAGAGGCATTCAAGTCAGGAAAATGAAATACTCTCCCTCAGACATCACACATCTGGTGTTTGATGAAAACTAATACTCTTGACCACTACTGTTCACTTTAACGGGACAGTAGTGTATCAAAAAGCAAAACAGGATTCGTTTTTCTCCTGCGTTTTTCCCTCTTTGGCTGCACCACACCAGATGTGGAGTCAATAGAACCAAGAGAGAAACAAGACTCCGTATTGAGCACAGGCGGTTTCCTCTTCGATACGGAGGACGATCCCCGATTATGAGATTCCGCTATAATCCGTGGAATTCGAAAAATTACTATTCAAATTTACAAAATAGGGCGTGTGGATTCAAAGGTCTAAATTCCGCATAATAATACAATCGATTATGAAACGCGCTTTATTCAATAGACAATTACAATAAATGTCGGACGATTCTGCAAATAAACGTATAGCAATAAATGCAGCGGTATTATATATTAAACTGATAATTACCATTGTAGTAAATTTTACGGTAGCTAGACTGGTTCTTGATGCTATTGGTGCAAGCGATTATGGACTTTATAATGTGGTCGGAGGCATTGTTGCAATGCTGAACATATTAGGATCTTCAATGGTTGCAACCTCGTACCGTTATATGGCAGTAGAAATTGGTAAGGGATCAGAAGGTAATCCTAACAAGGTGTACAACACTATCTTTATGATTCATGCTGCCATTGCAATCTTGCTACTGCTGATTGGAGAAACTCTTGGTATATTTTATGTTGAGAACTATTTGAATGTAGATTCAGAAAAAATACCAGATGCTCTATTTGTATTACATCTTAGTTTATTGACTACAGCGTTTGCAGTAATTGCCGTACCTATGCACGGATTGATTATTGCCAGAGAGAAATTCCTGTTCACTTCAGTTGTCGAAATACTTGGTGTTCTTATGAAATTGGGATTCATAACAGCACTTATGTTTATGACAGGAAATCGGTTACGAATATATGCGGTGATGTTAGCAATTATTCAGTTAGCCAGCCCTGTCGCATATCAGATATATTGTACAATAAAAGATCGTGAAGTTGTTACATGGAACTTTAACCACAATAAAGAAGACTACAAAGGCGTAATCGGGTTTGCATGGTGGATGTTTATCGGAACTACTGCTGTCATGGGGCGAACACAAGGTGCAGCCATGATTATCAATTTATTCTTTGGTACCATTTTAAATGCGGCATTTGGACTTGCCAATCAAGTTAATAGCGCAGTAGTCCAGTTTACATCTACCCTGAGGCAGGCAGCTATCCCACAAATTATGAAGAATCAGAACGGAACCGAAAAACGTTCCTTGTCTCTGGTTTATGCAATGTCTCGTTATTCTTACCTTGCTATGAATATCATGGCTATTCCTTTGCTGTTTTGTATGGAAGATGTGTTGGACCTTTGGTTGGGAAAGAATATTCCGGAATACACGATCATATTTGTCATCTTTATGCTTATCAACGGTATGGTTAGTAACCTTGGTGCAGGATTTGATGCAAGCATTCAAGCAACAGGAAAGGTAAAAAAGAATCAAATGGGATATAGTCTGATAGGACTTTCATTGCTACCGATTATATTCATCTTATATAAGTTGGGCTGTCCTCCTTACATTAATGTGATAGTGATGGTATTGCTGACAATAGCTACTCTTGTCTTCCAGATTTACATTATGAAGGAATTGACCAGTTTCAGTATTTCGGAGTATATCAAACAGACGCTCATTCCATCTTTGTCTTCAACGGCGGCAGTAGTATTGATGCTACTTCCTATTAGGTATTTCTTCCCTCATACAATAGTCGCAACATTCCTGTTTTTGGGCGTGAGCGTTGTTTTCACAGTCCTGACAATATTCTACTTCGGCATGAATAAGAATGAGCAGACAATAATCAAAAATCTCATACGAACAAAAGTGTTCAAAAAAGTACCTATTCAAAACAAAGTCAATAATTAAAGCGTATCAATATGAAAGTAGTTCTTCTTGCCGGTGGCTTCGGCTCCCGCATCTCTGAGGAATCTCAGTTCAAACCAAAGCCAATGATTGAGATAGGTGGCATGCCTATCCTTTGGCACATCATGAAAGAGTATGCTTACTACGGTCATACTGAGTTTATCATCTGCGCTGGTTACAAGCAGGAGTATATCAAGGAGTGGTTCGCTAACTACTTCCTTCATAACTCTGATGTCACTTTCGATTACCGTAATGGTAAGAACGAGATGATCGTTCACCAGACCAATATGGAGCCTTGGAAGGTGACTGTAGTCGATACCGGCTACAACACGATGACTGGAGGCCGTATCAAGCGCATCCAGAAATATGTGGGTAATGAGCCTTTCTTCATGACCTACGGCGATGGCGTGTGTGATGTAGAGATAGATAAGCTCATTGAGTTCCATAAGAGCCATGGCAAGCTCGCTACTCTTACAGCAGTAAAGATGGCTCAGGATAAGGGAGTGTTGGAGATCGAGGAAGGTACAGTTAAGTCTTTCCGCGAGAAGAATGCAGCCGATGGGGCTCCTATAAATGCAGGTTATATGGTGCTTGAACCTCAGGTATTCGACTTTCTAAAAGGTGATGATGCTTGTATCTTTGAGAAAACAGCCCTCGTGAAACTTGCAGAACAAGGCGAGTTGATGTCATACGTACACACTGGTTTCTGGCAGTGTATGGACAATATCCGAGAAAAGAACATGCTTGAGAAACTGCTTGCAGAAGATAAGGCTCCTTGGAAGCGTTGGGACAGAAGTGTTCCTAATCTTGAGTATCGTAACCGTATGACAAAGGGGGAATAATATGGCTCAGATCGAAAAAGTACATGTCATCCAGCGCAGATTGATTACTGATGATAGAGGTTGGTTCCTAAAGGTTATCACAGGAACTGAGGAGGGCATTCCTTCTCATACAGGTGAAGTCTATCTCACCATGGGTGAACCTGGGCAGGCTAAGGGTGGCCATTATCATCCTGAGGCTGTTGAGTGGTTCACCATCATCGATGGTAGTGCTGTTCTCAAATTGGAGGACATGGAGACCCACGAGCGCAAAGATATTGAGATGTCGCTCGAAAAGGCAATTACTGTCTTCATCCCCAACAATGTGGCTCATGTGGTGGTAAACAATAGTGATAAGGACTTTATCCTCTTGGCTTATACCGATAAGCTCTATGATCCAAAGGATACCATCGCTTACGAGATAAAATTTTAATGGTTTGATAGATAAAATGTTAAAGAAATGAACATCGATATATTTAAAGGTTTCTTCAAAGGCAAGAGGGTGCTTGTAACGGGTCACACCGGTTTCAAAGGCTCTTGGCTTTGCATTTGGCTTCATGAACTCGGAGCAGAAATAGTAGGTATAGGTCTCGACCCATTCTCGGAGCGTGACAACTTTGTACTCTCTGGTATCGGCAGCAAGATTAAGGCAGATATTCGTGCCGACATTCGCGATGGCGAGAAGATGAAGCAGATTTTTGCTGAGTATCAGCCTGAGATTGTCTTCCACCTTGCAGCTCAACCTCTCGTTCGTCTCTCTTATGAGATTCCTGTGGATACCTATGAAGTGAACGTGATGGGTACCATTCACATTATGGAGGCAATTCGTGCCACCAAGAGCGTGAAGGTGAGTGTGATGATTACTACCGACAAATGTTACGACAACTGCGAGCAGTTGGAGGGTTATGTTGAGACCGATCCTTTCGGAGGTTACGATCCATATTCTTCTTCTAAGGGAGCTTGTGAGGTGGCTATCCAAAGCTGGCGTCGTTCGTTCTTCAATCCTGAGGACTATGGCAAGAAGCATACCGTATCGCTTGCATCGGTTCGTGCAGGTAACGTGATTGGTGGTGGCGATTGGGCAAAGGATCGCATCATTCCTGACTGTATTCGTGCCCTCGAAACGACCCAGGTTATCGACATCCGTTCGCCTAAGGCTGTTCGCCCTTGGGAACACGTTCTCGAGCCTCTCTTTGGCTACATGCTACTGGCTCAGAATATGTGGGACAATCCAACAGAGTATTGTGAAGGATGGAACTTCGGTCCTGAGCAGGAGAGTGTTCTAACCGTATGGGAGGTAGCAACTGCCATCATTGAGAACTTTGGTTTTGGTGAGTTGAAGGACGTATCTGCTCCTAATGCACTTCATGAAGCAAATCTCCTGATGCTCAACATCAATAAAGCAAAGACCCGCCTCGGTTGGTATCCTCGCTTGAACGCAAAACAGACTGCTGTATTGACCTCCGATTGGTACAAACGCTATAAGACAGAAAATGTATATGACCTCTGTGTAGAGGAGATTAGCAAGTTTATTGGATAATGGCGGACTCCAGACTATCCTACGTAGATACTGCAAAGTTCTTGGCAATATGGTTTGTGATTATCTCCCATAGTTGTATGAAATCAAGCATCTGCTACTTTTTGTTTGCATTCCATGTTCAACTATTCTTTATGTTGTATGGCTTTGTGCATAAAACGAAAAGTAATCAGAGTTTGATGGAATATCTAATTATTGGTGGTAAGTTATTGATATATAGAGTGTTGTTGCCATTTTTTTCTGCTTGCATTCATACTAGGAATTCGAATATCTCCAGGTTCCGTAATGCATATTGCGTATGGAAGCATTCAATCATTGAGTTTTATTACTTCTACACACCTATGGTTTCTTCCTTGCTATTTTGTGGCAGTATTGCTGTACAATTCTCTATCTATAGTTAATGAAAAGCGTAAGTGGTTAATGCCTGTAGGAGTTGTCCTGTTAACCATTTTCTCTGCTTATTTCAGTAATGAAAGAACTCCAAAGATGGGAATGCCTTTCAGTTTCAATGTAGCTTGTTCAGGTGTTACCTTTATGTATATTGGACATCTAATTCGAGTACTATTAGATAAAGCCCCCAAAGTCATTGATAACAAAATCAAAATTTCAGGAGCTATTATCATACTCATGTTAATGGGTACACTCTTCTTTGAACTCAATGGAGGATGTAACCATCTAACCGCCATGTCTTATGGAAGTTATGGTAACTATATCTATTTCATATTGTCGTCAGTCTTGCTCGGAAGTGCTACATTGCTGATTGCATTATTGATAGATAATCCACTGTTTGCTAAGTACGGTAAGTTGACATTACCGATATATGCTTTCCATCTTCTTGTAGTGGGTGCAGTCAATATGGTATATACTCATAGCATCGCGCTTTATTTAGGATCATATAACCTTAAAGCTATTGTCGTAGGATCCGTATCTTTAATAGCTACTTGTTCTATTATTCCAATTATTAGAGCAATTGATTCAAATCTAATTGGTGAACATAAATGAAAATTTCAATCATTGGTGCTAACGGAATGCTGTCCGTTGCACTCACAAAATATTACAATGCCAAAAAGGGAGTGACTGTAGATGTCTATGGTCTTGACGTACCTAAAGGCTACGAGTGCGATAACTTCTATCAGGTGAACCTTCTGAAGGATAAGCTTGATTACGATAAGCTTGTAGCTTCTGATGTTATCGTATATGCTTCAGGTGCCGGTGTTCAGGCTGCATTGCAGACAGATTCCTCTCTGATGTATGCGCTCAACGTGAATGCGCCTATCGAAATGACGCTCCAGTTGAAGAAGCACAATTACAAAGGCATCTATGTGTCTTTCGGTTCGTACATGGAGATTGGTCTGAATATGGAAGATGGCAAGGCATTTACCGAAGATGAGGTAATCTGCTCCACTCTTCCTGTTACCAATGACTATGGATTGAGCAAGCGCCTCTATGGTCGTTACATGATGGATTTTTCGGCAGACTTTACTTTCTATCATTTCATCCTTCCTAACATGTTCTCGGAGGATGATCTGAAGCCTGGAACCCGTCTTGTACCTTACACTCTCCAGTATTTGCAGGACTACAATGTAGGCAAGAATACTCAGAATCCAAGTTTTAGCGCTGGTCTCCAGACTCGTCAGTTTATTACTCTTGAGGAAATGATCCAGACTGTTGATAAGGCTGTCTGCAAGCATATCGTTTCAGGCATATATAATATGGGCGGTGGCGAGTTCCTGAGCATCCGCAACCTCATTGAGCGCCTCTTTGCCATCTACAACGTTCCTTGTAAAGATGAGTTCTTTGGTCAGGAGGTTCGTCGCGATGGTGATATCAAGAGCCTGCGCATTGATGGTAGTAAGTTAATGAACGAGTTAGGTGTTTTGCCTAATTCAAAAATAGAAGATATCTTCAAAATCTAGCTAACATGGTAGAAACTCCCGTACTCTTTATAACTTTCGTCCGACCTGATTATGCTCGTCAGACCTGGGAGGGCATTAAGGTAGTCAAGCCCAAGACACTCTATTTCTACTCAAACAAAGGAAGAGTAGAGAAGGAAGGTGAGGTTGAGCGTAACGATGAGATTCGCTCTTATATCAATGAGATTGATTGGGATTGCGATTTGCATACTTTCTTCCGTGAAGAGTGTGTCAATGTGTATGATTCCCTTCGTGGTGCCATTGACTGGCTTTTTGATAATGAAGAGAGAGGAATAATCTTAGAAGAGGATTGTGTCCCTACCAAGACTTTTTTCAGCTTCGTTGATCAGATGATAGAGAAGTTTAAGGAGGACAAAAGAGTATGGTGTATCAGTGGAGATAATATTATTAAGCAGAACCCTTCGGGGTATGACTATATCTTCTCTCATCTACATGCTATGTATGGGTGGGCTTCTTGGCGAGATAGATGGAGAATGGTAGATTGGGAGCATCTATATATCAAAGAGACCATAGACGAACATATTTATTACCGACTCTTTAAGAGTAAGGAGCAAGCAAAGGCAAAAGAAAAAGCTCTCTCTAATATGGAGGATATGCTTTATCGTACAAAGTGTTGGGATTACATTTTCGGCCTTTGTATGGATCAACATCATGCGTTAACTATACAACCTAAGGAACATCTTGTGAAGAACATAGGTGTGACTGGTCAGCATCATACAAAAGCAAAAGTGAGTCAGTATAATTGTGAACCAAACCCCAGTGCTGAGGAATACGTTATAGCCAAAGAACCACCTTTCGTATTTGCCGATTTTGAACACGATTATCTTACATACTGCCAACTTTTGAGGAAACCATCATTTTTCAAAAGAGTGAAGAACAGATTGAGCTCATTGTTTGAAAGATAAATTATTCAATATGAAATTATCGTCGATATACAAAAAAATTGAAGACTTATTTCGTCCCAAGAAGATAGTGAACGTTACAGTCTCGTCTTTGGCTTCCAACGAGATGCTTAAAGACCGATGCGCTTTGATTACTGGTGGCACAAGTGGAATAGGTTTCTCTATTGCAGAGGCTTTTGTCAACTCTGGTGCGTCTGTTATTATTACAGGTCGCACACAGGATAGAATAGATGCTGCTGTTGCAAAACTTTCTAAGGGAAAAACTTTTGGTATTGTATTAGATAATACTCAGGTTGGTACTTTTGAAAGCAAGCATACAGAAATGCTTGAAATGGTTAAGAAAGCAGGAATCTCACAAATTGATATTTTGGTGAATAATGCAGGAGTAAACGGAAAGGGGATGCCAAATGCTACTGTAGAAGAATATGATAAGATACTTGATACAAATCTCAAAGGTGTTTTCTTCCTCTCTCAAATGTTTGGTAAATATTTTGTGAAGAATGGAATTAAAGGTAATATTCTGAATATTGCATCTGCATCTTCATTTCGTCCGGCTGATTCTGCTTATTCTGTTACCAAGTGGGGAGTAAGGGGGGTGACACTTGGTCTTGCTAAGGCTCTTGGAAAGGAAGGTATTACGGTGAACGGTATTGCACCTGGTCCAACCGCAACTCCTATGATGCTGAAGAGTGATGATGCAAACATGTATCTTAACCGCATACCATTGGGAAGATACATCACTCCAGAAGAAATTGCAAATATGGCTGTAATCTTAGTAAGCGACATGAGCCGTTCTATTATGGGAGAGTTGATCTTCATGACAGGAGGAGCTGCAAACTTAACATACGATGATGTAAAATACGGATTTTAATAATGAATGGAGGTAATTGGTTGATAATTAGTAAAATAGGGGGGTAAAATCCTTGAGTTGGATATAGTAAGAGTATTGGGAGTCTTTTTGGTAGTGTTAGGACATTTGGTAAATACTCATCCTGTACGCATGTATATATACGCTTTCCATATGCCTATGTTCTTCATAGTTAGTGGATTGTTATTCAAGTCTAAAAACTCAATCAAGGAACTGAAAATGTTTCGCAAATATATAATTCCTGCGGTGTTTTTTACCTTACTCTTTCAGATATGTTGTTAGGTTGTTATTCTCTTTATCAAAACTGTCATTGTCTGCTGTTATCGATGTCACAATTGAAACCTTTAAGAGAATAGCTGTAGATTTGGTGGGTATCGTCCAATTCAATCCTTTTGTGGAGAATATCCCCGTGTGGTTCCTCTTCGCATTGGCTTGGTGTTACATCTTTCATTTCTTCAGCAACAAAAACAGATTGTATGCCTTGATTCCTTTGGTTATCATCGTGATGTCTCAATGGGAGAAACTGCCATTGTTCTGTAGCCAGGGAGCTTTTGCTTATCCATTCTTTGCGTTTGGTTACCTTGCCAAGGAAAGAGTACTTGATGGCTTCAAGCAAAAGAATTGGAAGACAACTGTCGTAAGTACTATACTACTGATTGCAGTAGTTTTGATAATTCCCATAAATGGATATGTCTCTATGTACCAGTGTTCCTTTGGGGAACTGCCAATGCTATTTAGTGTTTTTTCATACTATGCAGTAAGCATCACAATGTCAATTTGCTTAATATATCTCTTTGGCTCGCTTCCAAGGTTCAACATTGACAGACCTGTAAACTATGTTGCTCAATCGTTCATTACAATATTAGGAATCCAGTATTTCTTTACAACGCTATATGGTAGAACAATAGGTTTTGATATATATTTAATAATTGAAATCTTTACTGCAGCCTTAATTGTTCTTGCATGCTGTATCATACATAGAATAATTTTTAAGATAAGCCCAAAGTTAGTTGGAAAACAAAAATGAATAATATATATGTACACAATTCAAGAAAACGTTCGTATCGTTATTTCTCTGCTTAAGCAGTATAACGTTCGTCATATCGTAATAAATCCAGGAGGAACTAATATTCCTGTTACGCAAGCCATTCAGGAAGATCCTTTCTTCAAATGCTATTCTGTAGCAGATGAGAGAAGTGCAATGTATTTTGCCATCGGTCTTCATTTGCAGACCGGTGAGGTTATTGCTACCTCATGTACTAGTGCGCAAGCGACTCGTAACTATGTTCCAGGTCTTACAGAAGCATTCTACAAGCATACTCCAATTATTGCCCTTACGACAGCAAAGCTTGAACGATTCCAGTATCAGGACTATATGCAGGCACCTGATCAGTGCTCATTGCCAAAGGATTGTGTGAAGAAATCTTTTGACCTTCCACCTATTACAGATGAGAATACTCGTCTGCAAGTATATCATAATGCAAAGGAAGCTATTCTTGAAGCTACTCATTGTAATCCAGGCCCAATTCAGTTGAACCTTAGAATCGTTGATAGCCTTCAGGGAAAATTTGAGGATGTTCAGTTGCCTTCAGTTCGCCCGCTTAATCGTTATATGTCTTGGGATGAGTGGCCTTCTTCAAATTTTGGAGACCAGAAGATACTTGTAGTAGTGGGTGAGCATCGTCCGTTTACAGACCGACAGCAAGCAGCACTTGACAGTTTCTGTGAGAATCACAATACAGTAGTCTATGTAAACCATCTCTCCAATTATTCGGGTAAGTATAGTCTGCAGGCTAATATGCTTGTTTCCTGTGGTGGATTTGCCAAAGTTAAGCCTGATGTACTTATTACAATAGGAGGTCAGACCGGCGATTATCCAATCTATGGAGCTTTGTGCAATATGGGAGCAGGGGAGCATTGGCGAGTTGCTGAGGATGGTGCAATTGTTGATACATACGGTCATTTAACCAAGATATTTGAATGCCCAGATTATTTTTTCTTCGAGAAAATGGCCCAGAACTCAACTTGTAGTCATTCGTACTATGAGGAGTGGAAGGCGCTTAATGATACTATGAATTTTGATGTAGAACTGCCTATGTCAAATCTGTATGTAGCACAACAGATGTATAAGAGAGTTCCACACAATAGTATCATGAATTTTGCCATTCTCAATAGCCTTCGTTGCTGGAGTTATTTCCCATTAGATCCTTCTATTCAAGGCTATAGCAATGTGGCAGCTTTTGGCATAGATGGATGCAACTCAATGCTCATTGGCGAGAGTATGAATACCGATGAGCTTTGCTTCATTGTCACAGGCGATCTTGCTTTCTTTTATGACATGAACGCTCTTGGCATTCGACACATCAAGAATAATGTTCGCGTGCTGCTCATTAACAACGGAGGTGGTGCAGAGTTCAAGATTATGACACGTAACTGGCCTGTGGAAGTCAGCGTGGATAACTTCATTTCCGCTAACGGTCATAATGGGTCTGCAAAAGGTTGGGCAGAGAACTGCGGTTTCACTTATATAGGAGTAACCACTAAGGAAGAAGTAAACAATGCAATTGAAGGGTTTATTTCTGCTTCTGACAAACCTATCTTAATGGAGGTGTTTACCAAGGAGGAAGATGAAGTGCTTGCAATGGTCACATTCGTACGTGCAAACACCATAACAACTGCAGAAGGCAAACTTCGCCAGATAGTAGGCAATGTGGTAGGTGATAAAGGAATTGAAATACTCAAAAAAGTAATCAAACGATAAACGATAATGGATATAAAGAGATTATATAACGGCTTTAAGAACAGAATCAACTATCGCCGTGTCATCCGAACTGAGATGGCATTGATAAATAGTGTTCAGCCATCGGATAAATGCCGAGTCTTTTACTTGGGTATCACACCTCACTCAAATTTAGGTGATATGGCTCAACACTACTGTATTTGCAAGTGGATTGAAGAGAATTATTTCGAGTACGAACTGCTGAAGTTTGAAGCCAAAACTGTAGTTGATTCACAAGCAGGATTCATCAAGTGTCTGAAGGCTGTCTATACAGGCAAAGACATCATTGTGTTTCAGAGTGGCTACACTACTCAGGATTTGGGAGGTCAGCATGAGTTAATGCACAGATTGGTGATTGATGCTATACCTGATGCTCATATCCTGATGATGCCTCAGACCATCTATTTCCAGCATGAAGAGAACAGAAAGCGATGTGCAGAGAATCACAGCAAAGCAAAGAGGATGCTCTTCCTTGCTCGTGACTTCGTTTCGTTCGAGCAGGCAAAGGTAATGTTTAAAGGTATTAAGTTAGCCGCTTTCCCTGATATTGTCACCACTTTGATAGGTACTTTGTCGTTCAACAATGCGAGAAATGGAGTGTGCTTATGCCGTCGAAATGACACGGAGAAGTATTATTCCGACGAGGAACTGAATAAACTCGTTTCTAAGATTGAAGAAACTGACAAGGTAACAGTAACAGATACCTCAATCAAGGAAAACTACATCAAGGTTCGTAACAACAAGCAGTTCTATATAGAGCGCGAAATCGAGAAATTTTCACACTATAAGGTTACAATCACTGATCGTTACCATGGCACCATCTTCTCTTTGGTTGCAGGTACACCAGTCATCATCATCAAAACCACTGACCATAAAGTTACCACAGGAGCAGATTGGTTTAAGGGAGTATATGATGATTATGTATATGTGGCGAATAATCTTGATGAAGCATTCAAACTGTACAAAGAGGTTGTTGCAAAATCGCTTGATCATAAGTTGTCTCCATATATGAAAGAGCATTACTACGATAAACTCAAGGAGATGTTTGAGACTTTATAATACACACGACATAATACTAAGGTATGTACGTATTACTATTTTTTAGTTTATTCACAATTCTATTGACACATTTGGAGTCAAAAGGCCAACTAAAAAACGGTATGGCTATTGGTTTTGTGATAATGACAATACTTGCTGTAATTAGATATGATTATGGCAATGACTATATGAATTACTATCGTTCATATTTGTTTATCATTAGTCATGATTTCAGTTTTAGTATTGAGAAATTAACGGATATATTTCGCGAACCTGGATGGACTTTTATAAATTTTCTCTTTAAGCCATTCGGAGAATCTGGTTTCTTTATAATGGTGGCAACCTTAGCCATTTTTCAGAATTGGGTTTATTACAGGTTCATTAAGGGCTATGTGCCAATAGAATATAGGTGGTTTGCGGTTTTTGTTTATCTATTTAATACATCTCTTTATGTATTGAATATGTCTATGTTAAGACAAGGATTAACCATTACTATGCTTGTCTTTTGCATACCATATATTCTAGAAAAGAAATGGCTTAAGACAGTACTAATTTTCATATTATTCTCAACGGTACACTCTTCTACAAAGTTCTTGATTCCATTCGCCTTCTTTGGTTATTTAAAATTCTCTGAACGTAGGCCATGGATTATTCCTGTAGTCTATGCTGTGTGTTTTGGAGTCTTTGTTATGAGTAGGGACTTAATAGATCAAACTTTGATGTTAGTTTCAAATGTGGAGGAGATGCAAGAATACGCTGATACATACATTAAGGACGATGTTGAAAATTCTTTTAAGTTAGGACTTGGTTTCATAATAAACTCTATTCCTTTCGTTACAGCAATCTTGTTTATGCTTAGGTCAGATGTATCACAAGAAGTTAAAATTCTTGTGTCACTTGCGTGTGTGGGTTCTGTAATTTCCCCTTTTGGTCAGGTAACTCAGATTATAACGCGAATTGCTTATTATTTCCAGGCGGTAGGCGTGGCTACTATACCAATTGTCTATTATTGGTTTAAACCAATGACCCGTCATTTGCTTATAGGTATATACATTATGATTATGATGTATAGTTATTGGGTATTCTTCCATAGTCCTACATGGTTTGATCATTACTATAATTATACTACTCTGTTTTCAATGTAACCGATGAATATTCTTTGGATTACTAATATCTTATTGCCTGAAGCCACAGCTCTTTTGACTGGTAATCCTGTTCATAAGGGATCTGGCGGATGGTTGGTGTCTTCATCACAAGCCTTGATAGATAGTGGTGAGGTAAAGCTTTCGCTCGTATCCGTATCGCCTAAAGTGAAGGAACTAACTGAATTGAAGGGTAAGGAAATGACGTACTATGTGTTGCCTCCATGCAGCAAGGTGGAGGACTATGAGTCTCTGATGAAGGAGGTGAGCAGACGTGTGCAGCCGGATCTCGTACATATTCACGGAACAGAATGGCCTTACGGACTGGCATATATGAATGCATGCACTACGGAGAATGTGCTGATCTCTATTCAGGGTGTACTCGGAGTGATTGCAGATTGCTACATTGATGGTTTGTCGAAGTGGCAGATTGTACGCAATATCACCATCCGAGACCTTAGGTTGAAAACCATACTCGGAGAGAAACAAGATTATGAGAAGCGAGCCGGATATGAGACATTGGCACTCAAGAAAGCTAAGCATGTGATTGGCAGAACTTCGTTTGACAAGCAGTATGTAATGTCCGTCAACCCAGAGTTGAACTATCATTTCTGCAATGAGTCTCTTCGCGAAGAGTTTTATCAGAGCCAATGGAAATATGCGAAATGTACACCACATACCATCTTCCTAAGTCAGGCAAACTATCCTATCAAGGGCCTGCATCAGATATTGCGTGCACTCCCGGTGGTGATAGTAAAGTATCCTAACGTAAAGGTAAGGATAGCAGGAACAGACATCACTCTTCATAAGACGATGGCAGAAAAGATGAAATATAGCGGCTATGGTAAGATTATCTACAAGCTTATCCGCAAGTATCACCTGGAGAGCGTAGTAAGTTTTACTGGACTATTGTCTGCACAGGAGATGGTGGATGAACTCTTGAAGAGTAACCTTTATGTTTGTCCTTCATCTTGCGAAAACAGTTCTAACTCTATTGCAGAGGCTCAGATATTGGGTGTGCCTTGTCTGGCTTCTCGTAGGGGTGGTAATCCAGATATGATTCCCGATGGTGAGTGCGGTAAGTTCTTCGAGTTTGATGACATCGAAGGTCTCGCTGAGAGCATTTGCAATATGTTCGAGGCATCAAAGAGCTTCGATAATACGCACGTTCGTGAAATGGCAATAGCTCGTCATGATCAAACAACAAACCTCAAAGCTACATTAAGCATCTACAAATCCATAATAAACGGATAACTATGGCAAGCAAAATCTGTATAATAGGTACATCAAACATAAAGCATATCTCGCTGATTTCGCTCTACACCAAATACTTTGACCAGCATGGAATGGCATACGATATCATTTATCTGGACCGATATGGCATAGAAGAGAAGACAACGGCAGCCAATGTGTATCGTTACACAGAGTCAAACGCCCAGGGTAAGATTGGTAAGTTGAAGATGTTCATGCATTTCCGCCGATATACCAAGAAGATCCTACGCGAGAACAAGTATGAATACGTCATCACTTGGCAGACCACAGGAGCTTACCTTTTTGCCGATATGCTGCTCCGTTGGTTCAAGAACCGTTATGTAGTGAACGTGCGCGACTATGTGGTGGAGAATAACCGTTTTTTTCACAGTCTGCTAAAGAGGCTGGTGAAGAACGTACTCTTCGTGACTATCTCATCTGATGGTTTTCGTTCGTTCCTGCCCAAGGGGGAATACATCAAGGTGAATAGTGTGAACGAAGATCTGCTGGAGAACCTGAAAGGAAGACCACAGAACAGCGGTAAGCCCATCAAGATAGGTTTTGCGGGTAACTGTCGTTATTTTCGCGAGAGCTATAAGTTGATAGATGCCTTGGCCAACGATGAGCGCTTTGAGCTCTGGTATTGCGGTACCAATTCGGATGTACTGAAGGAGTATGCCGACAGCAAGGGAATCTGGAACGTGAAGACAATGCCGACATTCGATCCGAAGGCAACTGTGGATATAATGGCGGGGTTCGACTTTGTGAATAGCGCCTTTGGCAATGATGCTATGGACAACAGTACCCTGATGCCTATCCGACTCTATACGGCTCTGGCTATCCACCGTCCGATGTTGGTGAGCAGCAACACGCAACTGGCCAAGGAAGTGACGAAAGGCAAGATCGGCTATGTGATAGAGGACTTTGCAACCTTGGCTGAAAGCCTCTATACCTACCACCAGAGTCTGGACTTTGAGATGCTATCGGAGACTTGTGATGCTTACCTCCAGACCGCCCGAAAGGAGAATGAAGTATTCTATGCAGCAGTAAACAGGATGAAATGAGCAAGAAGAAACTGCACATATACTATTTCTCGACAGCATTGTCTGACGAGATCTACGATGGGATAGTCCGCGAGAGCAAACGCTTCAAGCCTACCTTCTCGGGTGTGGGCTTTGACCGCAATGTGGCTTTGGGGCTGTCGGAACAGGTGGAGATAACCGGTGTGTCGCTTTATCCGATACCAAGTTATCCGAAATTCAGCAAACTGAGGAAGGAATCTCACTCATACAAGATTGGTAACTTCGAGTGCAAGGTGCCTTCGATGGTGAGTTTGCCTATCGTGAAAGAGTATGAATATGGCTGGTCAGCCTATTGTGCGGTAAAGAAGATGATGCGCAAGGATGAGGAGAATGTCATCCTGATCAGCGGTTTGTATCGTAGTCTGATTCGTCCTGCCAAATGGTTGAAGTGGAGCTATGGTGTACCTGTGTTTGCAATTGTGCCTGATTTGCCCGAGCTGATGATCACCTACCGCAAGGACTACTCGAAGATGCGTCAGATGTTGAACGATATGGACATGAAGCGTGCGATGAAGTACCGCGATGCTGTAGATGGTTTTGTGGTACTGAGTGCCTTCATGATTCCGGTGGTAAACCGGCATAACCGCCCATGGACGATACTTGACGGCCTCTGTAACCTGACTGCCATTGACCAAATCAAGGCAGAGAAGTCGGTAGAACGCTTCATCCTGTATGCAGGTAAGATAAGCAGCACTTTCGGAGTGGATAAGCTGGTGGAGGGATTCCTGGATGCAGGACTGAAAGATGTGAAATTGGTGCTTTGTGGTGATGGTGATTATGCGTTTGCCCTCAGAGAGAAGGCTGCCAATTGCCCTCAGATAGACTTCAAGGGTACGGTTTCGCACGATACGGTATTAGCTCTTGAGAAATCTGCCACTCTGTTGGTTGACCCTCGTCCGATAGACAGCGAGATAGCCAAGATGTCGTTCCCATCGAAGATTATAGAGTATATGGCAAGTGCTACCCCCGTATTGGTGTCGAACATTCCAAGCTTTGCGCCTGAATACCGTCAGTATCAGTATCGCATAGAGGAGGTGAGTGCCAAGGGAATTGAGAATGCCCTCCGAGAGGTGTTCAGTCATACGGATGAGGAGTTGACTGCTTTGGGCGCATCGGCACGTCAGTTTATATTGGAGAACAAAACTATTCAGAAACAATGTGAGAAGGTGATAGACCTGATCCGTTCAGTAGTGAAAGAATGAAAATAGGAAGAAATCAATATCTGATTGTCCCATGGGATATGGAAAATAAGTTCGAGTATGACCAGATGCTGGAACTTGGACATTATCATGTGCTCCTAGGCGAGAGGACTCAATGCAAATACATTCGGTCGGCAGAACGCGAATGGCTGCTGATAGGCTATGCCATAGATGCACAACATCCGCAGGACGATGAGGGGAAGATGCTCACTCGTTTGGATGAAGGTTGCGATAAGAACCTTTGTAACCTTGCCGATCAGACACTCTATTGGGGGGGACGATGGGTGCTATTCTCGCTTCGTGGTAGCAGCCTCTCGGCAATAACCGACTGTTGCGGTTTGAAGCAACTGTTTCACGGATGCAATGTGTTTGGTTCGCAAAGCCGATATGTGGCCATGGCTATTAATGCCGAGGCTGATGTAGAGGCCGAAAGCTACATCAAGCAGACGATGGCGCATGACAAGGAATACGCTTGGCCACTGGATGTTACACCATATAATAACATAAAGCGTCTGCTGCCCAATCATATTTACGACAAGGGGGAGATACAAAGAATCCAACCTCGGGAGCATTTCTCGGGTATGAGACAGGAGAAGCGAGTATGTGCTGTTGCAGACCTCTTGAAGAAGATGATGCAGGCGGCTTCCTTCCGCACGAATCTGGCAGTAACGCTAACGGCCGGATGGGATTCGCGACTGGTGCTGGCGGCATGTGATGAGGTGAAGGAGAAAATTGATGTGGTAACGTTGAAGTACCACCACATTGCTGATAGCCATATCGACATACAGATCCCGAAGCATCTTTGCGAGAAATATGGCTATATGCACAAGACTCTGCCATGCAAGTCGCTGGAGACGGATTTTGTAGAGGCATATAAGGTACATTCGGAGAATGCACACGAGTACTGGATGCAGATGACTCAGAGTGTGCGCGACTATGGTTATGAGGATTGGTTCTGGACGAAGGGCTCGTGCAATGAGGTGAGTCGTAACAGCTCTGGCATTCTCTATGATTGGCAGGTGAATACTCGCGTGTTGAGTAAGTTGTATGGGGTGTTATCTTGTGATTACTCAAAGGTGATTATTGGCAAATGGCTTGAAAGCGCCAAGGTGTATGCAGCTGAAACCGGTTATTCGGTTTTGGATTTGTTCTACTGGGAGCATCGTTTGGGTAGTTGGTTGGCAGAATGCCTGAATGAAGCGGATGTGGTTGGCGAGACGTTTACGCCTTTTTCAGTAAGAGCCTACTTCGAGTTGATCAAGGATGTACCGGTTTCGGAACGTATCTCGCCCGATTACCGTTTCTTTGGTGAAGTGCTGAAGGCAAGTGGCATGTCGCTCGACATGCCTGTGAACCCACACAGATACGATTCTCTTTCGGCAAAAATGAAATGCCTGCTGAAGAACAAATGGCATTTGCTTTATGGAATGATATTAAGTAGATAAACAAAAAAATGAGAAACAGATATTTTGACGTACTGAAAGCGATAGCCATCATTGCGGTTGTGCTATACCATCTGGGTACATGTGAGTATGGCTATCTGGGTGTGAATATATTTCTCGTTATAGCAGGTTTTTTACGTCTCAAAGTGTTGAAAAACAAGCGGTTAGTAAGGGTTGGTATTTGTGGTTCGTTGAAAACCGAGTATTCCGCCTTTGGCCGCTTCTGCTACTGGCTGGTGTAATGTGCTTGGGTTGGGGCTGGCTGATGATGCTGCCCGATGACTTTGAGAATACAGTTCAGTCTATCGTTGCCACCAACTTCTTTGGCAACAACGTTCTGCAAGCCATCACCACCAAGAACTATTGGGATGTGGTGAATGAGTACAAACCACTGATGCACACTTGGTATGTAGGTCTGATCATGCAGTTCTACATCATCGTGCCTATGCTGCTTTTTGTTGTGGGTAGATGGGTGAAGGATGCAGACAAGAGGAAGAAGGTCAACATCACCTTAATGGTATTGATGGGTGTGGCTTCATTGGCCGAAATGGTATGTGATAGGTAACAGTTTTGGGCGCGACCTTGTAAATATTATCCTTGAGAGTCCTATAGCCGATAAGGTAGAGATTGGGTACTCTGAGAGTCTGGATAATAGAGAACACAGATTGAGAGAGGCCGATGTGGTCTTTATTTCTACCAAGGGTGTAACAGAGGAACTGATAGAAAAGGTGAAGTCGATGCTGGAAGATCATACCAAACTCTATGTGGTAGGCGAAAAGAACTTTGGCGAGAACAACGGACAGGTGTATCGCCACAGGTTTGAGGACGACTACCTATAGCTGACGGTAGAGATGGAAGACGGATATGACGAAATGAATGAAAGGCTAAGAAAGAAATATTCAGATATCTATATTGATATGATTACTATGGTGCAGAAGCAAGATGGCAGAATGCCGGTGTTCTCTGACGATGGACGATTCATTAGTCAGGATTGCCGACACTTGACTAAGGCTGGTGCGCAATATTATGCAAAACTGATGGATTGGAACAGGTTCTTGGAAAGAAGATAGGTCTCAATCCAAGAGAAAACAAATATTCCCCAAAAAATGAATGTACTTTTTTTGACAATGCTCGACAATATGGACATCAATCGCAGAGGCATCTATAATGATGTGATGCGAAGATTCCGTAACGATGGGCATAAGGTTTACATAGTCTGTACGGTGGAGCGAAGGATGGGGCAGAAGACCTATGTGAGCAAAGATGAGGATGTAAAGATCCTGCATGTACGCACGTTGAACCTCCAGAAGACCAACATTGTGGAAAAGGGTCTGGGGCAGCTGTCCATTGAAATGCTATTCAAGCGTGCTATAAAGAAGCACTTTGTCGGAATGGATTTCGACCTGATACTCTACAGTACACCTCCGATTACTTTCCCGAAGGTGATAGAGTATGCAAAGAAAGTAAATCCAAAGGCAATGTCGTATCTGCTGTTGAAGGATATCTTCCCACAGAATGCAGTAGATATGGGTATGCTGAAAACAACGGGTGTGAAGGGATTACTCTATAAACTGTTCCGCAAGAAGGAGGAGAAACTGTATGAGTTGTCGGACTACATCGGCTGCATGAGTCCTGCCAATGTGCGATACGTGATAGAGCATAATCCGCAGGTGGATCCGAAGAAGGTGGAGATAGCGCCTAATTCGCTGGAACTGGTTGAGGGGGCTGAAGACCGATTTCGAGTTGAGAGTTTAGGGTTTAGGGAGGAAATTCTCACGAAGTACGGTCTGCCGACAGACAAGCCGATACTGATCTATGGCGGTAACTTGGGTATTCCTCAGGGTATTCCGTTCCTGATAGAGTGTTTGGATGCGAATGCGGATAGAGAGGACTGCCACATACTGGTGGTGGGTGATGGCACATACTATCAGAAACTGGAGGATTGGTATAAGGCTCGCAAGCCGAAGGGGGTAACTGTTATGAAGGGTTTGCCTAAGGTGGATTACGACAAAATAGTGCAGGCGTGTCAGGTGGGATTGATATTCCTCGATTACCGATTCACCATCCCGAACTTCCCAAGCCGTCTGCTTTCGTATCTGGAATATAAGATGCCTGTGATTTGTGCTACCGATCCGAATTGCGATATGGGTGCTATGGCCGAGGAGAATGGTTTTGGCTACTATGCTCCAAGTAATGATGTGAAGGCGGTAACGGAAACTATCGGCCGTATACTGGCATCGGATATGAAGGAGATGGGCGAGAAGGGATATGAGTTCCTGAAAAAGAATTTCTTGGTAGAAAATACTTATAACGCGATAATTAAGCATCTATGAATAAAGAATGTGATGTGATCTTGACCTACTGCTGGAATCGTGTGGGCTATACAATTTTGAAGTCGCTCCACCAGAAAGGACTGAAGGTGTGGGCTGTTGACACGAGCAAGAAGAATATCTGCTCGATGTCGAAGTTTTGCACGGGTAGTTTCACTTGTCCCGATCCGTTCATCGAGGAGGAGGCATTCATCCGCGTGCTGAAGGAGAAGATATCGGAGCTGAAACCAAAGGTACTGATGCCTACTCACGATGAGAGTGTGGTAATCATGCGCCATCGTACGGAGTTTCCTGCCGACTTGATTATTCCGTATGAGAGCGATGAGAAGTTGCTGCTATTGGCTAACAAGGCTGCAAGTACGGAGGTAGCTCGTAAAGCAGGTGTGTCGGTTCCGGAGGTCTATCATTCGGTTGACGAGGTGAAGCGTTATCCTGTGGTGTTCAAGACCGTCATCGGCAATTCTGCCAAGGGGGTGTTTTTCCCTAAGAGCAAGGAGGAGTTACTGAAACTGATGGAGGAGTACAAGGATGAGGAGACGCTCCTGCAGGAATGGATTGGCGGCACGGACTATAGTGTGGATTGCGTGCGCTGGGATGGATTCTGCAAGACTTCGGTCTATCATGCCCTCGTGACCAAAACCGATGGTGGCGGCACTACGACCCAACGCGAGATAGTGGATATGCCGCAACTGGAGGCAGAGGCGATGAAACTGATGGAGGCGGTGGATTTCCATGGTGTGTGCGGTCTGGATTTCCGCTATGATCCGGAGAAGAACAAGATTGCTTACATTGAGACGAATGTCCGTTTTACGGGTGGTTTGGCTACTCCTGTGGCAGCAGGCTTTGACATCCCTTGGGTGATGTATAAGCTGGCTACGGAGGGCAAGTACGAGGAGCCTATCAATGTGCGTATCGGTACTCGCACGAAGTGGATATTGGGCGATGTGATTACGCTGGTAGGTCGCATTGTGAAACTGAAATGGAATCCTGCGGAGTTGTCGCGTGTATTTACGTTCCGTGGTTTTGATGCTTTCGATGACTTCTGCAAGGACGACAAGAAGGCCATCCTCGGAGAGTTCAGTTACTACTTCGAAAAGTTGGTGAAGAATGGAAAGTTGAATCCGTAAGAGAACAGAAAATGATACTAAAATGGTTATTTGACCGAATCATTGCTTTTTTCGGTCTGTTGTTTCTTTGGCCTGTGTTGCTCGTAGTGGCAATAATGGTGAAGGTGAAGATGTCTGGGGGACCGGCATTCTTTGTGCAGAAGCGTGTGGGCAAGGGTGGAAAGCTGTTTAACTGCCATAAGTTCCGCACGATGACGGTAAATCACAATGGTTCGACGGTGTCGGTGGCGGGTGACTCGCGCATTACTCCGTTTGGTGCGACTCTTCGACATTATAAGCTGGATGAGCTGCCTGGGCTGTGGGATGTGTTGATCGGCAACATGAGTTTCGTGGGCCCGCGTCCTGATGTTCCCGGGTATGCGGATAAGCTCGTTGGGGATGATCGGGATGTGCTGAAGCTTCGCCCTGGTATTACTGGTCCTGCAACTCTCAAGTATCGTTTAGAAGATGAAATGATATCTGATTATGTTGCTAAAAAACAGGTAGAAGGTGATACTCGCCCCATGCAAGAGATTGCCACGGAGTACAATGACAATGTAATATACCCTGATAAGGTACGGCTCAACTGTTATTATTACCGTCAGTACTCTTTCATCAAAGACATCGAAATGATTTTTGCAACTGTACTTGGATTTAAAGTTAAGTTTGCTGGAGAAGAAGTGTAATGTAAGGCTGCGGCAATTTGGTAAGCACTCATTGTATGGCTCTTGTTCTGTTTCCATTTAGGCTTTACCTTTGCTTCGAACTTAAAAATCGAGAAAGAATGAACATGAGTGAATTTTACAGTGAGTTTCTCTTCCGTTATCAAACGGATGCTGTTCCCCGGCAGATTTCGATCAATGCCTATTGTATTTCTGAAGGTGTTGAATACCGTAATTTCATCAGATACTTTTGAAATAAAGGTTAATCAAAAAGATCTCTGGTCTAATAACGTGAAGAAAATGATTCGACGTTTAGGGCTTGAATAATATGGTCAATGAAAGTAGCCAGAGTTCTCATACAGAAGTTAACACGAGACCAATGGAGGCTTGATGTAAACACTTTAGTTGCTGCAACTGTTATGTGTGTACCTGTTTACCATTGACATTACTTTTATACTATATGGATTATCCTATACTATCTTATCATTCTCATTGTTTTCTTGAGCAACTTAGACGTCATTTTCAGAATTTGGATACATTCCTAAATGAAATTTTGCCTATTGATGAGGAGAAATTCTATTCTCTTGATGAACATGATAATAGATTTATTCATGATAGTGTTGAGAATTTGCTAGAAGGACTTCGACAGGGGCTTGATCATCAAGCGAAGGAGCGATATATTGATGAGGTATCTGAGATTCTTTATGTTTTAGATAAGTGTTTCTTTCTAGAAGGAAACTATGGCCCTTATGATTCACTGTCCGATTATGACAGAAAAAATCTTCAAAACTTGTTGATCAATCGTATTGTTAAATTTTTAGGAAGACTGTGTAACGTCACGGTCTTAGAATTTTTGAGCTTTCACAACTCCATGATGCACATGTGGCAATCGATTGAAATGACAACCTACGGAGACTGGAGGTATTCTAATACCGCAGTTAGTTTGTTCTCAAAAGGAAAGACCCTAATAAATGATGGTATAGATTACGGATTATTTGGAACTTTGCGTTTGTTGGACATCACAGATTCACTTGCGACTAAAATCCATTTTGTAGATTATATATCTGTTTTGAGTGGTGGTCAGAGTTATCACATACCTCGTATTTTTTGGGAAACAAATCGGAAAAAGGCAACACAAGCAATGGATACACTCCTTGATGGTATAAAATATGCAGATTTGGCTTATACGATTCCTGCTAAATCTGCAGATATTGCAAATCGAATATTTGCTAACGTTTATTTGGAACGTTATAATTTGGACTTTAAGAGCAAAGGCGGTATAGATATTTGTGGGAAGCAACATTTGCCAGGGAATTTGAATACCTATGTGGCATACAGGGATGAAGATGACAATAAGGCTCTATATGTTGGATTTGCAGGTACGGAAGATATTCATAACTTGATTACGGATCTAAGACAGTTCTTCTTTGGACCTGATAAAATTTACACACTGGCTCTTGGTATAGTCCAATCGGTATCAGATAGTCGTGTTAGAAGACATAAATTTAAAGATTTTCCAATTAATGTGTATGGTCATTCGTTGGGTGGTGGGTTGATGCAATATTCAATTGCAAATAGCACTGCGAAAAACATCTTTGGTTATGGATATAACTCAGCAGGATTGGGAATAAAGACAATGAATAATTGCAGGTTTAACCATATTGATGACATTTCTCATCTATATCAACCAAATGATGTGGTTTTCAAGATACCACTAACTTATCAGTTGGGAAGGGCCGTTAAGCTTCCTAATACATATCATGGTATTAAAAAGACGCATGGTCTTGATATTATACGTAAAAGTGCAGGAAAATTTGGTGATGAAATTGCGGATTTTAGATAATAAAACAATCCAATGTCCGTAAGCGCTCATTGTATGGCTCTTGATATGGCTCCGTTTGGGTTTTACTTAAAAATTGAGAAAGAATGAATATGAGTGAATTTTACAGTGAGTTTTTACTCCGTTATCAAACAGATACTGCTCCTTGGAAGATTTCGATCAATGCCTATTGTATACGAAGGTGTTGAGTATTGCAACTTCATTAAATGGTATCGTGACAACAAGAAACGTCTTCGTGAATTCGAAATGGAAGAAATCCGTTTAAGCCCGCTAACGGTTACCGGTATTCCCAAGAGTGATCTTCTCTCTCCTGAAGTTGCTACTTATATGCGTAAAGGCATTGTCAGCCTTTCAGAGTTAGTCTGTCGTAAAATGAATACTTCTGTTAGCGTCCAAAAATGACGTATTGCTTACCCGCTGCAAATCTTCGAACTTTGCTTTCGTTAAATCAAAAAGAAAAGTTTATTTATAGTTACAATGAATTTGAACGTCTGTTTTTGCGCTATAAATTAGAAGGTGGTCCGAATGGAATCTCCATAGAGCAATTTTGTTTGTCCAACAAAGTACCTTATAACCTGTTTGAAAAATGTTACAATGATACCCGAAAAAAGATAATGCCTGTCCAAGTCCTAGGTACCCCTCCCCGCGGAGGTGGATTCGGTGAAAACATCTGCACCGGTTTTGAATCAGAATCCGACAGGAGATTCTTCGGTTCTTCCGCATACCGAACTTCGTATATTGATGGATATCCGTATGAGCAACGGTGTGCATGTCAGTCAGAAAAAATGTGAACCGGTGGGTGGTGATGTCTAAAGATTTACGTCTGGTGCGTTTGTTCAGCTATGACCAACGGTCTTACAGCATGTTTGAGAAACGTTTTAGGTCAAGATACAGGGGCTTTCCTTGGACTACACGTCAAAATTGGACGCTAACTAACATAAAAAAAATATTGTGAAAAGTATTATTTCTAAGATTTTTGACAATCTGTCTGTAAAGAAGAGATTTGTAAATTATCGGGCTGTTTTGTTTACCGATACCGTGTTATCTGTTGCAGGTACATGTATCACTCTGCTTTTTGTTAATAGTTTTATCACTAATATTGAAAAAGACGTTATCATAACCATCTCGGTTTGTTCGGGTATCATCAGTTTTCTTATTTTTCATTTTCTGAGAGTCAGCAGAAACATTATACGTCATGCATCGATAAAGAGTGTTGGTAAAATTGAGACAGCCATCCTGCTGAAAGAATTA
>QWCY01002211.1_pt1 | contig 34273 bp, 28 predicted proteins | sample 1972631 | NCBI WGS metagenome assembly QWCY01 (sample SAMN09866696, study PRJNA288562) | Human gut metagenome isolate pre1_stool, whole genome shotgun sequencing... | isolation source: gut | host: Homo sapiens | place: USA: California
CAACCCGACATTATCGAGCATTTTGGCAACGCAGATGCCGTGCCGCAGCTGCCGGAGCGGTGCTTAAGCCGCAAGGCGGGAATTGTGCGGTGTTGCCTACACTTTGAGCGGGGGTGTACCCCTGCATGTTAAACCGTGTGAAACGGGGAAAGAGGAGAATACCGTGGAATTTAGTCATATCCCCGTTTTGCTCAGCCAATGCCTTGATGGGCTGGCCATTGACCCTGCCGGGATTTATCTGGACGGAACGGCCGGCGGGGCAGGCCACTCAAAGGAAATAGCAAAACGCCTGACCACCGGGCGGCTGATCTCGCTGGATCAGGACCCGGATGCGGTGGCAACCGCTGCCGCAAGGCTAAAGGGCTTACCCGCCCAGGTGGTTCAGGCCAACTTCCGCGAAACCGCCCGCGTGCTGGATGAACTGGAAATCACCTTCATTAACGGCGCGCTGCTGGACCTTGGCGTTTCCAGCCACCAGCTGGACGATGCCGAGCGTGGCTTCTCCTATCACGCGGATGCCCCGCTGGATATGCGCATGAGCCAGCAGGGGCCCACCGCGGCAGACTTGGTGAACACCCTGGACCGTGAGGAACTGACCCGCATCCTGCGCGATTATGGTGAGGAACCGTATGCCTGGCAGATTGCGGGTAAAATCGTGAAAGCACGGGAGGAAGCCCCGATTTTGACGACCCTGCAGTTTGCGGACCTGATTGCATCCGCTATGCCGCCTGCCGAGCGCCGCAAGAACAAGAACCCCGCCCGCCGCAGCTTCCAGGCAGTGCGGATTGCCGTCAATGGGGAACTGGATGCCCTGAACGAGGGGATGGAGGCGATTTTCAGCCGCCTGGCCCCCGGCGGGAGGTTCTGCATCATCACGTTCCACAGCCTGGAGGACCGGCTGGTAAAACAGAAGTTCCGCCGCTGGGCCCAGCGCTGCACCTGCCCGCCGGAGCAGCCTATTTGCACCTGCGGCGGGATGCCCAAAGCTAAACTGATTACCCGCAAGCCGATTGAAGCGGACGCTGGTGAGTTGGAAGAAAACCGCCGCAGCCGTTCCGCCAAGCTGCGCGTACTGGAAAAATTATAAGCGTGCCAGGAGGGAACATTGGCAGCGCGGCATGGCGCTTGTGACCATGCCGCACAGCTTAAGGAAAGCCGAAATTTTACGATACGAGAAAGGGGGCGGCGCCCATGGCTTCCACAGCAGCAGAAATTTCAACCAACAATCATTCCGGTTCCTCCCGCACACCGCGGGTGCGCGTTGTCAAGGGCGGACGCTACGGCCTGAGCAAGGCACGCCAGTTTGCCCGCACGGCGGGCACGGTGCTGGTCATTGCCATCTTTTTTGGTTTGTTTGCCAGCATTGTCGCCAGCCAGGCACGCATCACACAACTTTCCGGCGAAATTGATGACGCCAAGTCGGAACTGACCAATGCCCAGAGCTATAACGACTATCTGTCCACCACCATGGATCAGATCACCAACAGCACCAGCGTCCAGCAGGAAGCGGAGGATCGGCTGGGGCTGGTTAAAATGGACCCCAGCCAGGTGACGTATGTCCGGCTGGAGAATGAAAGCGTGATCGAACGCGCAGCCGGCACAGCAGACAAGTTTTTTGCCGGTATCAAAACCGCAGCGCTCAGTCTGCTTGGCAGTTTTGACCCGTAACCGATCCGGTCAAGGCAATACCGCATAACTTTGGGTGCCCAAGCCGTCAGGTGGGAATCATGCGGTGCTGCCCTTACATTGCGCCAAAGCGTGCATCCCAACAGGAGCACGCTTTTTTTGCCATCATGGGCGGGCGCGTATTCGTGCAAACAGCCTTTTCTGTAAAGGAATGAACCTATGCCAAAGCAACCCGACAACAAGAATCAATCCACGCGTCATCACAACCGCCGCAGCCCGGAGCCGGGGCAGAATCATGCGCTTACGCTGAACGGACGCATCATGGTTTTGCTGCTGGTGATCGGCTTTATCGCTGCGGGGTGCGGCGTTCTGATTTATAAGCTGTATACCCTGCAGATCCGGGATGCTGAGCAGTACCGTGTTCAGGCGGCGGAACAGCAGCTTTCCGATACCCAGATCCCCGCCACGCGCGGCTCTATTTATTCCGCTAACGGCAAACTGCTGGCCAAAAGCAGTGTGGTGTGGAACATTATTGCCAACCCGTCCAAGTGCAACCAGGATTATGTGGCGGAAGCCAGCCAGAAAATCAGCGAATTGCTGAACGGGAGCGTCAGCGCGGAAAAAATTCAGGAGCAGCTGAGCAAAACGAACAGCCAGTACCGCGTGATTGCCAAGGGCATTGATATGGTAACGGCGCAATCCATTATTGACTATGCCAACACCAAACGCATTACCAACGGCAAGGCGGAGGGGGATCCGGATGCCAAGTACGAAACGGTGCTTTCCATGTACAAGGAATCCTCCTCCACGCGGGAATACCCTAACGGAATGTACCTTTCCTCGGTCTTGGGCTTTTGTGATGACAGCGGCAACGGCATGTACGGCCTGGAAAAATCGTATGATGAGAAACTGGTCGGTACACCGGGGCGCAGCATCAGCAGCGAGAACGCATGGGGCTATGAACTGGCTAACGAGGAAAGCGATACCCATGCGGCTATCAACGGCTATAACCTGAACCTGACCATTGACGATACCATCCAGACCGTGCTGGAAACCGAGCTTTCCAACGCGATTGATGACTATGATGTGCAGAACCGTGCCAGCGCCATTGTGATGAATGTGAACACCGGCGCGGTGCTGGGTATGGCAACGGTGCCGCAGTTTGACCCCAACGATCCGTATAATATCACCGAACCCAAATTGCAGGCTATCCTGGATAATGCCGGAACGGCGCTGACGGAGGACGATATTTCCGTCCTGCAAAGCCGTTTGGGGCAGGACGCCGTAGCTGATATCATTGCGGACGGCGTTGTGAACCCCAACGGAACAAAAAGCATCGACGAAGAAGGCAACGAAATCGACGTTCCCAGCGAAAAAAGCCAGCTGCAGGGCATGATCCGTGAGGCCGAGTGGAAGAACAAAGCCGTGACGGAATTGTATTACCCCGGCTCAGTCTTTAAGCTCATGACGGCCGCTGCGGCGCTGGATTCCGGCCTGATGGGGGCGGACCAGCAGTTTTACTGCGGCGGCAACCTGACAGTATTCCCCAATACCGAGTGGGAACACAGCTACCGCTGCGCCGAGGGCAACGTTCACGGCTGGCTGGATATGGCCGGGGCGCTGAACCACAGCTGCAACCTGTACTTTATCCAGGTGGCGGAAAAAATGAGCGCCGAGTTCTTTTATAACTACTTCCAGGCCTTTGGCCTGACCCAGACCACTGGCATTGACCTGCCGTATGAAGCAAAGGGCATCTCCAAAACCCAGCAGGAGATGGAGCAGGTGGAAACGGACCTGTACTCCACCGCGTTCGGCCAGTCCCAAAAGCTGACCCTGATCCAGATGGCAACCGCCGTGGCTTCCACCGTGAACGGCGGCTACCTGATGACCCCCTATGTGGTGGATAATATGACGGACGACACCGGCAACGTGGTATGGCAGGCTGAAACCGACATTAAGCGCCAGGTCGTCAGCGAGGAAGTCAGTGAGCAGATCCGCGCCATGATGGAAAACAACGTGGGTCACACCGGTACCAGCAATGACCTGGACTATCACGGTTGTGCCAGCGCTTATGTGGCGGGCTACCGCATCGGCGGCAAATCCGGTACGGGAGAACAGCTGGACTGGAAAGGCGCTTACAAGTACCGCCCGGACGGCGACTACCGCAAGGCCATCAGCTTTGCCGCCATCTTTCCGGCGGACGACCCGGAAATTCTGGTGCTGGTCATGATGGATGACCCGCGCTGGATCATTGACTCCGCTTCCCAGATTGTGGCCCCTGTTACCGGCAACATCATCAGCCAGATTGCGCCGTATCTTGGCATTGAACGGGATTCTTCTTATGATAGCAACGGCAGTGTGGAAGTGCCAAATGCCATTGGCACCCGCTGGACTTCCGCCCAGGTCAAGATGAACGCCGCCGGGCTTTCCCACCGGTTTGTGGATACCAGCGACGGCGATGTTGTGTATCAGTACCCCGCAGGCGGCACCGTGGTGCCCGCAGGCTCCACGGTTTACCTGTATACCCAGTCCACCACCGACGCCACCACCACCGTGCCGGATGCCACCGGCAAAACCGGAACCTTTGCCGCACAGATGCTCAAGGCTTCCGGCGTCAATGTGGCAATTTCGGGCAGTGCATCGGACCGTGTTGTCAGCCAGGATATTGAGGTTGGGAGTGTGGTGCCCTACGGCACAGTCGTTACCCTGACCACGGAACCTGACGGCAGCAGCGATGCCCAGCAGGATGCAGATACCCCGCAGGACGATGCCGCCCAGGACGATACGCCCAAGGACGCCGCCGGTGAAAACGATCAGGATAGCACGACCCAGGATGATACCGGCAGCGATGCCGAGCAGCAATAACCCCGGCCACGGCAGGGGGACCCCACAGCAAACTGAAACATGCCGCAACTAAACCAACCAAAAGGAGCGTGTTCCCATGAAACCCATGAACGCGAACGAACTTCTGGCCGGGCTGGCATTGGCCCGCCCGGTGCCCATCACCGCCGTTGTAACGGACTCCCGCAAGGTGCAGCCGGGCTGCATTTTTGTCTGCTTCCCCGGCGAGCGTGTGGACGGCCACGACTATGCCGCCAAGGCGTACCAGGCCGGGGCCGAGTATGTGATCGCCAACCATCCCGTGGAGGGCGTGCCGGAGGATCACCTTGTCATCTGTGAATCCAGCTACCTTGCCATGATCCGTATGGCATCCAACTACCGCACGCTGTTCAGCCCGCTGATGATCGGTGTGACCGGCAGCGTGGGCAAAACCACCACCAAAGAGTTCTGCTATGCGGTTCTTTCGGCTTTTGGCAATACCTTAAAAACAGAGGGTAACCAGAACAATGAGATCGGCCTGCCCAACACGCTGTTCCGCCTGGAGGATACCACCCAGTATGCTGTGGTGGAAATGGGCATGAGCCACCTGGGCGAGATTGCCCGCCTGGTGCGCGCAGCGCGGCCGTCTGCCGGTATCATTACGATGATCGGCGTTTCCCACCTGGAAAATCTGGGCACGCGAGAGAATATATTGAAGGCAAAGATGGAAATCTGCCAGGGCCTGCCGGACGGCGCCCCGCTGGTTCTGAATGCGGACGATGACCTGCTGCCCACCGCGCAGATCCCCGGCCGCCTGCGCCCGGTGTGGTTCGGCATCCGCTCCAGCTCCGCCGATGTGCGCGCCATCAATATTCATACCGTAGGGGAGGGTACCGGCTTTACCCTGGTGGATAACGTGGACGGCGAAACCTATGAGTTCAGTGTAACCATCCCCACGGCAGGCGTTCATACCGTGTATGATGCCCTTGCTGCTTACACTGCAGCCACCCGCTTGGGGCTGGAGCGTGCCCGCGCCGCCCGTGCGCTGGCCAGCTATCAGACCACCGGTATGCGCCAGAACATTGTGCAGCACGGCGGTGTGACCTTTATTGAGGATTGCTATAACGCCAGCCCGGACAGCATGAAAGCAGCCTTGCAGATTCTGCATGACCGCCAGCCCGGCCCCGGCGGCCGCCGCATTGCCGTGCTGGGCGATATGCTGGAACTTGGCGCTGCCAGTGAACCCGGCCACCGCCAGACCGGCAAATGGGCTGCCGATGCCGCCGACCTGCTGGTGGCTTACGGCCCGTTGAGCGCAGCCATGGCCGAAGCAGCCCGGCAGAAAGGGATGCAAACCATCCATTGCCAAGCGGCGGAGGAAGTAGTAGAATATCTACGGCAGAACGTCCGCCCCGGCGATGTTGTGCTGGCAAAAGCCAGCCACGCCATGAAGCTGGATGATGTATTAAAGCAGCTTTACGCGGCGCTGCCAAACGCATAATTGCATATTTTGGGGGAATATCACATGGGAATGATCGTTTCTTGGATGCTGGTTGCCGCGGCAATCGGTGCGTTTGCCGTTACGGCACTTTCAGGCTGTTTTGTAATTCCGGCACTGCACAAGCTGCACTTCGGCCAGACCATCCGGGAATCCGGCCCGACCTGGCATAACAAAAAACAGGGCACACCCACCATGGGCGGCCTGTGCTTCATCTTTGGCATTCTGGTGGCCTGCGGCCTGGTGTATGCCGGGTTCTACCGCTATGCACAGGACCTTTTGGGCATTGTGCAGGTGCGCGCCGCCTTGCTGGCGCTGTTCCTGGCGTTTGGTTCCGGCTTTATCGGTTTTCTGGATGACTATATCAAGGTCGTCAAGCACCGCAACCTGGGCCTGCTTGCCTGGCAAAAGCTTATCATGCAGTTCATTGTTACCGGCGGCTTCCTGGTGGGGCTGCACATGCAGGGCCTGCTGACCACCATCATTATGCTGCCCTTTATCGGTGCGGTAGATCTGGGCTGGGTGTATTACCCCATTGCGTTCTTCGGCATCATCTTTTTGGTCAATGCCGTCAACCTGACGGATGGTCTGGATGGCCTGTGCTCCTGTGTGACCTTTGTTTCCATGCTGGGCTACCTGCTGGCTGCCAGCATGCTCAGCTTTTATCATGTGGCCGTTCTGGCAGCGGCAACGGCTGCTGCGGCAGCGGGCTTCCTGGTGTGGAACTTCTACCCGGCCAAAGTGTTCATGGGCGATACCGGCAGCATGTTTCTGGGCGGTATGGTAACGGCCCTTGCCTTTATCATGGGCCGGCCGGAGCTGGTGTTCTTCTTTGGCATTGTGTATATCTGGGACGCCATGACCGTTGTGATCCAGCGCGTTTACTTCAAGCTGACCCACGGCAAGCGCATTTTCCGCATGACACCGATCCACCACGCATTCGAGATGCGCGGCTGGAAAGAAGTCAAGATCGACTTTTTCTTCAGCCTGATCGCCATTATCGGCGTGGTGCTGGGCCTGATGTACGTTTACATGGCATAAAATATCAGAAAGGGGGCTGTGCCGCAAATGACGTTTGCCCAGCTTTTCGATTTGGCCTTTGGCAACATTGGCAGGTTTTTTAAGGAAATCGCGTTCAAAAAAGAGGAACGCGGCAAACTTTCCTATGGTCTTGTTGGCACGCTGATCCTTGTGTTGACTTACGGGCTGATCATGCTGTTCTCCGCCAGTTACTCCACCGGGTATTACCGCTTCAAGGGGGATATTTACCACTTTATCCGCCCGCAGGTAATTCTGGCGGTGGTGGGGCTGGTGCTGATGTATCTGATTTCCAACATCAACTACCGCAGCCTGCGCCACATGAACTGGTACTTATACATTTTAACGCTGCTGCTTTTGGTGTGGGCCCTGTTCAGTGAGCCGTACAACGGCTGTTACCGCTGGGTGTATATGTTTGGCACAACCCTGCAGCCTTCGGAGCTGGCAAAGTTTTCGGCTATTTTGGGTCTTGCCTGCTTTGCGGACCGGTATTATGAAAAACGGGGAACACTGCTTTACGGCATTGTGCTGCCCGTGCTGCCGCTGCTGCCGGTGGTGGTTCTGCTGTACAAAGAACCCCATAACTCTGCTATCATGCTGATCCTGCTGATTGCGGGCAGTATGATTTTGTGTGGCGGTGTGGGCCGGTTCTGGTGCATCCCGGCGGCAGGCGCGGCTGCGTTTGTGATTTACAAAATGCTGACCGGACAGAATAACTATGTTCAGCAGCGCCTCGGCGCATGGAACGGTGACGAGGGCGATATTTTGTACCAGACCCAGCAGAGCCTGTATTCCATTGCGTCCGGTGGGCTGACCGGCCTGGGCATTGGCAACAGCCGCCAAAAGCACCTCTGGCTGCCGGAAGCCAGCAACGACTTTATCTTTTCCGTTCTGTGCGAAGAGCTGGGTTTTATCGGCGCGGTGATCTGTATGGGCCTTTTTGCCGCACTGATCATTCAGGGCGTTATCATCGCCCTGAACTCGCCGGATTATTTTGGTACGATGCTGGGTATTGGCATTATGTCGCAAATTGCCTGGCAGACCATGATCCACATTGCGGTGGTCACCAATGTGGCCCCAAATACCGGCATCAGCCTGCCGTTTTTTTCCTCCGGTGGTACCAGCTTGCTGATTCTATTGTGTGAGATGGGCATTATACTAAGCATATCGCGGGCGGGCAACGCGCAAAACGCTGCGCGCAGCAAGCGCTCGCATGAAGAACTTGCCCGCCGGATGAACCCGCAGCGCCGCACCCACAAAGCCCTGCACAGCAACTGAGAATTCCCGTATGCCTGCGGAAAGCATTGTTCTCTTTGGTTTCAGATATAAGGCAATACCGCACAATTCCCGCCTTACGGCTTAAGCACCGCTCCGGCGGCTGCGGCACGGCATCTGCGTTGCCAAAATACTCGATAATACACAAAGTTTCGATTTTACGGAGAAAAGAGGAATCACTATGCGTGTTTTGATTGCTGCCGGCGGCACAGCCGGCCATATCAACCCGGCGCTTGCCATTGCCGGAGCCTTAAAGGCGGCGGACCCCGCGGCCGAGATCCACTTTGCCGGGCGGAAAGAGGGTATGGAGTACGGCCTTGTAACCAAGGCAGGGTACCCGTTCCACCATATTGAGATCAACGGTTTCCAGCGCAAGCCAACCCTGAAGAACGTGGGCCGCAACGTGGTAGCGCTCTACCACCTGGCCCTGTCCGGCCCGCGCACGGCGGCTATCCTGAAAGAGGTCCGGCCCGATCTGGTCATCGGCTGCGGCGGTTATGTCAGCGGCCCGGTGGTGCGCGCCGCCGCCAAAAAGGGCATCAAGACCGCCATCCATGAGCAGAACGCATTCCCCGGTGTGACCAACAAGCTGCTGGCCAAGGATGTGGACGTGGTGTTTGCCGCTTCCGCCGCTGCGGTGGAAAAGCTTGGCGCGCCGGAGAAGACCCTTGTGGTTGGCAACCCTGTCCGCCCGGAAATTTTGAACCGTGACCGCGCCGCCGCCCGTGCTGCTGTGCACGCGGGGGACCGCACCGTGATTTTGAGCTTCGGTGGCTCTTTGGGGGCCCGCCGTATCAACGAGGTTGTGGCAGAGCTGTGCGCGTGGGAGCAGGCAAACGATCTGCCCGTGCTGCACCTGCACGCCACCGGCAGCCGCGGCGTAAAGCTGTTTGAGGACCTGGAAGCCAAGAACCACTTTGCCCCCGGTGCCAACCTTGTGGTAAAAGAATACATTGATAATATGCCGGATCTGCTGGCTGCGGCGGACCTTGTTATTTCCCGCTCCGGTGCGCTGACGCTGGCGGAGCTGGAAGCCATGGGCCGCGCGTCCATCCTGATCCCTAGCCCCAATGTGGCCGAAAACCACCAGTATTACAATGCACTGGAGCTGCAAAACGCCGGTGCCGCCATTGTGATTGAAGAAAAAGACCTGACCGGTCTCAAGCTGATCGAAACCGTGCATGCCCTGTTGGCAGAGCCCGGCAAACTGACGGCCATGGGCACCGCCGCCAAGACCCTGGGCAACCCCAAGAGCCTGGAACTGATCACCGCAAAGCTGCTGGAACTGGTGAACGGAAAGTAACCTGCCGGAACAAACCGGCAGCAAATAAAAGCTGAAACACAGAAAGGAGGTACACCCCATGGACCGCAATCAGCGCAGCCGAAACCAGAAAAAAAGTGTACCTCCCCGCAAGGGTCAGCCCAGCCATCGCAACACCAAAAGCGCCCCGCCGCAGCGCAGCAGCCGCCCGGCGGGCAGCCAGCAGCGGCCAAAGGGCAGCGGCCAGCGTCCCGCAAAACAGCCCGAACGCCAGCCGCCCAAACAGCAGCAAAAGCGCCCTCGCCCCCAACAGAACCCCCAAAAGCCGGGGTACCGTTCCAGCGCGCCACAGGTGCAGCGCCGCGTTACCCGCGCGGAACAGCTGCGAATCCGCCGCCGCAAGGCCATCATCGGGGTGCTGTGCGTTTTGGCAGTGCTGGTGGTCGGCATTGTGCTTTCCATCAACCTGTTGTTCAAGGTGACGGATTTCCGGGTGGAAAATGCGGACCGCACCACCCCCGCCAATACCGGCATTTATACCGAACAACAGCTGATCGATGCAACCGGCATTCAGGTGGGGGATAACCTGTACGGTTTTTCCACCAAAGAAAAATCTGACCAGCTGTTGGCGCAGATGCCGTACCTGGATGTGGCAGTCGTCACCCGCCAGGCCCCCGGCACCGTGATCATCCGGGTGCAGCCTGCGGTGGAACGCTTTAAGATGGAGTATTCCGGCAGTTGGCTGGTGCTGAGCGAACAGCTGAAAGTGCTGCGTGTGGAGCCGGCAGAGCCGGATAATCTGGTGCAGCTGGATGCCCTGCTGCCAGAGGGCGCGGCCACCACGCCGGGCAGCTTCCTGACACTGGATGCCCCCAGCGAGCCGACCGCCCTGGCAACGGCCATGCCAAGCGGCACCGCAACGCCGGAAAATGCAGACGAAGCCGATACGCCACAGGAGACCCCCAACGAGGTGCTGAACGAACTGCTGGGCGAACTGGACCAGTATGGCCTGCTGGATGGCACCACGGTGCTGACCATGCAGAACATGACCGAGCTGAGCTTTTTGTATCAGGGCCGTGTGTCGGTCCAGCTGGGCACGGCAAACAATCTGGATTACAAGATCCGGTTTGCCGCCTATATCATTCTGGATACTGGTGGCGATGGCCTGGCAAGCAGTGACCGCGGTACGCTGGATGTTTCGGACCAGCAGACGGACGGCACCATTCAGCCGCGCTTTTTGCCGGCGGAAAACCCTGTGGCCACCCCGGAGCCGACCCCGGAACCCCCGGCAGAGGATACCACGGATGCTGCCGCCGATGCAGCGGCAGATGGTGCAGACCTGACTGCCGATGCGCCCCAGGATGACACCCAAAGCCAGGAATAAAAGAACAACCGATCCTGCCGATGCCGTTTCCAAGCGGTGCGGCAGGACTTTTTTTATCGCTGCCTGTAACAAAACGGCGGCCGCGGCCACCAATATCATGTAAGGCGCCTGGACAAAGCGAAAGGAGGTGGGTCAAAGCATGAAACTGCCGGAGCTGGAGGAACTGTACCGGCGCTACCGGATGGATCTGTACCGCTACCTCTGCTTTTTGACCCACGACCCTGTGCAGGCGGAAGACCTGTTGAGCGAAACCTTTGTGCGGGTCATCAAGCGGCTGCCCACTTTCCGTGGAGAGTGCGAGGTAAAAACCTGGCTGTTTGGCATTGCACGCAATATCTGGCTGGAAAGCCTGCGCAGGCGGCACCAGTCTGTCAGCCTGGACGATTTGATGGAACGCTACATAACCGATGATGCCCTGACCGAAACCACCGCCGCCCGCCAAAAGCTGCGCCGCGTGCAGGCTTTGCTGCAGCAAAAGGATGAGCGCACCCGCAGCGTGGTATACCTGCGGGCGCAGGGGTATTCGTACCAGGAAATTGCCCAAAAACTGCAAATAACCGAAGCATCCGCGCGGGTGGTGGAGCACCGTACCCGCGCCTGGCTGAAAGCAACCCTGCAAAAGGAGGGATACGACGAATGACGCAAGAAAAAGAAACAAACCGGCAAGCAGAACAGGGAAAAGCAGAAACCAAAATTCCCTGCGCGGTCTGCCGGGATTTGATCCCGCTGGTGCAGGATGGCGTTGCCAGCCCGGAAAGTGAAGCGCTGGTAAAAGCCCACCTGCAAACCTGCCCGGAATGCCGCACCCTGTGGCAGGCGGGCGGCGGGCAGGCCCTGCCACAAAGCCTGCCCGTACCCGATGATGCCCGCCTGCTGCAAAAGATCCGCCACAAATACAATACCGGCCTGCTGATGTTTGCAGCGCTGGGCATGGGCTGTGGGGTGCTGACAAGTTACGGCGAACATTCCAACTGGATCATCCTGATTTTCCCGTTTGTGTGTGCTGCGGCCGTGTATCAGGACCCCCAGATGTGGAAGCTGCTGATGGCAGTGGGGGAGGGCATTGCCCTTTGCGCGCTGCTGCGGACTTTCGTGCGCTATTGGCAGTATGGTGCCACCCTGATGGAGTACCCGGCCACCCTAATTGTGTACAGCGTTTTTATGCTGGGGCTGTGCGGCATTGGCTGCCTGATCGGCTGGCTGCTGAACTATGCAAAGGAGAGTACCCATGAAAACAAAGACGAATAAGACGAAAAACCTGCGCCGCCTGGCGCTGGCGGCAGCCCTGCTGCTGATTTTGGCGCTGCTGCTGGCCTTTGACGCCATCAACGGCGACCCGCTCAGCCAACAGTGGGCTATATACCGGGCCATCCGGTATGCGGAAAAGCTGTACCCCGAGGAAACATTCCATTGGGACCAGCGCACCGCCGCTGATGGACAGTTCTTCCACTATGTGGTATACGTTCAGTCTGACCAGAGCCGTGATACAAACTTTGCAGTGCAGACGCGGTTCTGGCTGCTGACCGATGATGAAATCCGGGGTATGGAGTTTGAGCCGACCCACACGTTTTATGTAGACCACCGCTGGAACACTGCTTACCGCCTGGGAGATGAAGCCGCCCAGCAGGCAGCCGCGTATCTGACCGTGCAGGCCCCGGATTTAAACTTTGCATCTGTCTACGGCGCGAAGGGCAACACGGTAGAGATCGACCTTTGCTATACTGAGCAGGACGGCATGACCCCGGCCGACTATGTGGATGATCTGCCGCTGGATGCCGCCTTTGACAAAGCCCTGCTGCAAAAGGTGCCCAGCCGTCTGTGTGCGCAGGTGCTGTGCGAGGGCAAGCCCACCGACGCCGACATGCAAACCGTCCTGCACACCCTCAAGCAGGTGCTGGAAAGCAACGGTATGCCGATCACCTATTACGACATCACCCTTGTGCCTGGCGGCGACTACGCTGACCACAGCGCCTATATGGCCGATGTGTTGGAATCCGGCCTGGTGGCGGCCGATACGATTGCATAAAAAATACCCGTACTACCTTTGCAGATAGTACGGGTGTTTTTGTTGTTGGATGACGGGCGGATATAGAATCCGCCCCTACACCGTGAGGTCGACAGCCTAAAATTACCGTAGGGGAGCATTCCATATGCTCCCGCGGGTCGATGACGAGCATCGACCCCTACAGGAGGGCTGTAAATCAGACGCTCAGCTCCACATGCTGGCCCAGGTCCTCTTTGTTGGCGTCCAGCACGGGCTGGATCACGTCACGCAGGAACTCGGTGACCTGCTCGGCGCTGCGGCCGGTGAATGCCTCGGGGCTCAGCTCGGCCTCGATCTCCTCGCGGGTCAGGCCGAATGCAGGGTCAGCTTCCACGCGGGCAATCATATCATTGGGCTTGCCCTCCTGCTTGACCACAGCGGCAGCGGCCACGGCGTGCTCGCGCAGGCGCTCGTGCAGCTCCTGGCGGTCGCCGCCTTTCTTGACGGCTTTCATCATGATGTTCTCGCTGGCCATGAACGGCAGCTCAGCCATCACGCGGCTGCGGACAACCTTGGGGTAAACCACCAGCCCGTCCGAAACATTCAGCAGAATGTTCAGGATGGCATCAGCGGCCAAAAAGCCCTCAGCCATGGCGATGCGCTTGTTGGCGGAATCGTCCAGCGTGCGCTCAAACCACTGGGTGCCGGCGGTGATGGCGGGGTTCAGCACATCCACCATCAGGTAGCGGGAAAGCGCGCAGATACGTTCGCAGCGCATGGGGTTGCGCTTGTACGGCATGGCGGAAGAACCGATCTGGTTCTTTTCAAACGGCTCCTCCATCTCCTTAAAGTTGGCCAGCAGGCGGATGTCGGTGGCCATCTTCATGGCGCTCTGGGCAAGACCGGCAATGGCGGAAAGCACATTGTAGTCCACCTTGCGGCTGTAGGTCTGGCCGCAGACGGGCACAACCTTGTCAAAGCCCATCTGGGCGCACACATCGGCTTCCACTGCCTTGACCTTGGCAGAATCGCCGTTGAACAGCTCAATAAAGCTGGCCTGGGTGCCGGTGGTACCCTTAACGCCGCGCAGGGCCAGCTGGCTGATCTGATGGTCAATCTCCTGCAGGTCCATGTAGAACTCGTTCATCCACAGGGTAGCGCGCTTGCCAACGGTGGTCAGCTGGGCGGGCTGGCAGTGGGTGTAAGCCAGGCAGGGCATATTCTTGTACTGCTCGGCAAAATCGGCCAGGTTGGCCAGCACGCCGATCAGCTTTTTGCGCACCAGCTGCAGGCCTTCGCGCATGATGATAACATCGGTGTTATCGCCAACATAGCAGCTGGTAGCACCCAGGTGGATGATACCCTTTGCCTTGGGGCACTGCAGGCCGTAAGCGTAAACATGGCTCATGACATCGTGGCGCACCAGCTTTTCACGGGCAGTGGCTTCCTCGTAATTGATGTCATCCTTGTGGGCTTCCAGCTCGGCAATCTGTTCATCGGTAATGTCCAGGCCCTGCTTCTGCTCAGCCTTGGCCAGCGCAATCCACAGCCTGCGCCAGGTGCGGAACTTGTTATCGTCCGAGAAAGTATACTGCATCTCATCGGAAGCATAACGGGTGGAAAACGGAGAAATATAACGATCATGTGCCATTGGTCGGGTTTCCTTTCTTACAGCATGTCTTACAGTTTGAAGTAGTTCACGCCGCCTTCAAAAATCGGCTGGTACTTGTCGCCGGTAACGTTTTTGTACAGGCTGTCGCCGCTGCGCTCAGAATGGCCCATCTTGCCGAACACGCGGCCGTCCGGGCTGGTAATGCCCTCAATGGCCAGCACAGACCCGTTGGGGTTGTAGCGCATATCCATGGTGGGCACGCAGTTCAGGTCAACATACTGGGTGGCAACCTGGCCGTTGTTAATCAGCTGCTGCAGCAGGCCGTCATTGCAAACAAAGCGGCCTTCGCCGTGGCTGATGGCGATCAGGTGTTCATCATCCACATTGCATTCGCTCAGCCAGGGGCTCTTGTTGGAAGCTACGCGGGTGCGCACCAGCATGCTCTGGTGGCGGTGGATGGTGTTAAAGGTTAGGGTCGGGTCGTTCTCGGTAATCGGGCGGATCTCGCCATAAGGCACAAGGCCCAGCTTAATCAATGCCTGGAAGCCGTTGCAGATGCCGAGTGCCAGGCCGTCACGCTGGTTCAGCAGACGGTTGACGGCATCGGCCACAGCGGGGTTGCGGAAGAACGCCGCAATGAACTTGGCGGAGCCGTCCGGCTCATCGCCGCCGGAAAAACCGCCCGGCAGCATCAGAATCTGGCTCTGGTCAAGCTCTTTCACCAGGGCTTCGCAGCTGGCGGCAACGTCGGCGGGGGTCAGGTTCTTCAACACCAGAATGTGCGGGTCGCCACCGGCGCGGCGGAATGCGCGTGCGGTGTCGTATTCGCAGTTGGTGCCGGGGAACACAGGAATGATAACGCGCGGGGTGGCCAGGCGCACAGCCGGGGCAACGCGCTGGAAGCAGTTGACCTTGTATTCCAGGGATTTAACTTCCTCGCCAGCCTTGAGGTAGGGGAAGACAGGCTGCAGCTTTGCTTCCCATACATCCTGCAGGTGCTTCAGGTCGATGTTTTCGCCGTTGGCGTTGATGACGTAATCCACGGTGGTGGAACCGAGGAATTCACCGGCAGAAGCATCCAGAAGCTCCAGAATAACTGCGCCATAGCAGGGCTTGAACAGGTCATCCAGGTTGATATCGCGGCTCAGGGACAGGCCCACGTGGTTGCCGACGCACATCTTGAACAGTGCTTCGGCAACGCCGCCGTAACCCGGCGTTGCTGCGGCCAGTACCTTGCCTTCGTCGATCATCTGCTCCACGATCTTGTAGATGGAAAGCAGGCTGCCGATCTCCGGCATGCCGTCCTTGTACTGCGGCTTCAGGATGACAACAGAGCTGTTGGCTTTCTTGAACTCAGGGCTCATGACGTTGGCGGTGTTGCCAATGGCGGTGGCAAAGCTGACCAGCGTGGGGGGAACATCCAGGCCTTCAAAGCTGCCGGACATACTGTCCTTGCCGCCGATGGAAGCAATGCCAAGGCCCATCTGGGCATCCAGCGCGCCAAGCAGGGCGGCCAGCGGCTTGCCCCAGCGTTCGGGGGCAGTGTTCAGGTGCTCAAAATATTCCTGGAAAGTCAGGTACATATCCTTGTGGCGGAAACCGGCGCAAACCAGTTTGGTCACGCTTTCCACAACGGCCATGTAAGCGCCGCGGTAGGGGTCCGCTTCAGTCAGATAGGGGTTAAAGCCCCAGGCCATGCCGGAGCAGGTGGTGGTTTCGCCATCCACCGGCAGTTTGGCAGCCATGGCCATGGTGGGGGTCAGCTGGTATTTACCGCCGTAAGGCATCAGCACGGTGGAAGCGCCGATGGTGGAGTCAAACCGCTCGCCCAGGCCTTTCTGGCTGCAAACGTTCAGGTCGCCAACCAGGTTTTCCAGCTTTTCGGCAAAGGTGGAACCGGCCCACTGGGGCTGCCATACCGTGCCGGGCAGAACATGCACATCGGCATGGCGCTCGGCACCGTTGGAGTTCAGGAACTCGCGGGAAAGGTCCACGATGGCAACGCCGTTCCAGTTCTCGCGCATCCGCTTTTCCTCGGTAACGGTAGCAACCACGGTGGCTTCCAGGTTTTCCTCATTGGCAAGGGCAATGAACTTTTCGGCATCCTCAGCGGCAACGGCAACAGCCATGCGCTCCTGGCTTTCGCTGATAGCCAGCTCGGTGCCGTCCAGGCCCTCGTACTTCTTGGTAACTTTGTTCAGGTCAATGTTCAGGCCGTCGGCCAGCTCGCCGATGGCAACGGAAACGCCGCCTGCGCCAAAGTCGTTGCAGCGCTTGATCATGCAGCAGGCGTCCTCGCGGCGGAACAGGCGCTGCAGCTTACGCTCAATGGGGGCGTTGCCCTTCTGCACCTCGGCACCGCAGGTTTCCAGGCTGGTCAGCTTGTGGGCCTTGCTGGAGCCGGTAGCGCCGCCAATGCCGTCACGGCCGGTGCGGCCGCCCAGCAGGATGATCACATCGCCGGGCTGGGGCTCTTCGCGGCGGACATGGCTGGCCGGGGTAGCACCCACAACAGCGCCGATCTCCATACGCTTTGCCACATAGCCGGGGTGGTACAGTTCAGCAACCTGGCCGGTGGCAAGGCCGATCTGGTTGCCATAGCTGGAATAACCGGCAGCAGCAGTAGTAACCAGCTTGCGCTGGGGCAGCTTGCCGGGCATGGTTTCAGCAACCGGCTTGAGCGGGTCGCCTGCGCCGGTCACGCGCATGGCCTGGTAAACATAGCTGCGGCCGGACAGCGGGTCACGGATGGCACCGCCGATGCAGGTAGCAGCGCCGCCGAACGGCTCAATCTCGGTGGGGTGGTTGTGGGTCTCGTTCTTGAAGAGGAACAGCCAATCCTGCAATTCGCCGTCCACATCGCACTTGATTTTGACGGTGCAGGCATTGATCTCTTCGCTCTCGTCCAGGTTCTGCAGGATGCCGCGCTGTTTCAGGGCCTTGGCGCCGATGGTGGCCAGGTCCATCAGGGTGCGGTTCTTTTTATCGCGGCCGGTCTCGGCACGCAGGGCCATGTAACGGTCAAATGCAGCCTGCACAACTTCGTCGTCAATCTTGACATCGTTCAGGATGGTGCCGAAGGTGGTGTGACGGCAGTGGTCAGACCAGTAGGTATCGATCAGGCGGATTTCGGTAATGGTCGGGTCGCGCTGTTCAGATTTGAAGTAGTTCTGGCAGAACACAATGTCGGCGTGGTCCATGGCCAGGCCCTTTTCATTGCGGAAATTCTCCAACGCAGCGTCATCCAAAGCGCAGAAGCCGTTCAGGGTTTCCACAGCGGTGGGCACGGCAAATTCCATTTTCAGGGTATCGCGGGTGTCCAGGCTGGCCTCGCGGGCTTCCACCGGGTTGATGACGTACTTCTTGATGGCTTCCAGATCCTCTGCGCTCAGCTCGCCGTCGAGCAGGTAGATGCGGGCACTGCGCACAGACGGACGCTCGCCCTGGCTCAGCAGCTGGATACACTCAGAAGCAGAATCTGCACGCTGGTCAAACTGGCCGGGCAGATACTCCACAGCAAACACCGTCTTGGCGGTGGGCAGCTCGGTATAGGTCACATCGACTGGCGGTTCGCTGAACACGGTGGGGATGGCTTTCTCAAACAGGTCACGGTCAATGCCTTCCACATCATAGCGGTTCAACAGGCGCAGAGCTTTCAGGCCCTTAATGCCAACCAGCTCAACCAGTTCATGCTTCAGGCCCTGAGCTTCGCCGTCAAAGCCGGGCTTTTTTTCTACATAAATGCGGTAAACCATTCTTGTTTAACCCTCCTGTGCTTTCATTGCCGCAAGGGCACGGGCACCAATATCACTGCGGCGGTGCAGTTTGTCAAAATGGATGCAGTCAGCAGCGGCGTAAGCCTTTTTCAGGGCTTCGGGCAGGGTGGCGGCGGTTGCCGTTACACCCAGCACGCGGCCGCCGTTGGTAACCAGCTTGCCATCCTTGATGGCGGTACCGGCATGGTACACGGTCACATCGGCAGCACCGGGCACCTGGCCATTCTCCAGGCCGGTGATCTCCTTGCCCTTTTCATAGGCAACGGGGTATCCGCCGGAAGCCAGCACCACACAGGCGGCAGCGCCATCGCTGAACTTGACCTCGGTCTTGTCCAGCGTGCCGTTGGTGCAGGCCTGCATCACGGTCAGCAGGTCGCTTTCCAGCAGGGGCAGTACTACCTGGGTTTCGGGGTCGCCAAAGCGGCAGTTGTATTCAATCACCTTGGGGCCGTCCGGGGTCAGCATCAGGCCAAAGTATAGGCAGCCCTTAAAGGGGCAACCCTCTGCCTGCATGGCGGCAACCGTAGGCAGGAAAATCTTCTCCATGCACTCGGCGGCAATGGCGGGGGTGTAGCAGGGGTTGGGGGCAACGGTGCCCATGCCGCCGGTGTTCAGGCCCTCGTCATGGTCCAAAGCGCGCTTGTGGTCCATGCTGGAAACCATCGGCTTGACGGTTTTGCCATCACAGAAGGACAGCACGCTGACTTCCGGCCCGGTCAAAAATTCTTCCACCACAACATGGTTGCCGGAAGCGCCGAACTTTTTGTCCAACATGATTTCTTTTACGCCATCGGCGGCTTCCTGCTCATTCTGGCAGATCAGCACGCCTTTGCCCAGCGCCAGGCCATCCGCCTTGATAACAACCGGGTACTTGCCCTTGCTGCGGATGTAATCCATCACCTTGGCGGGGTCGTCAAAGGTTTCATAGCCGGCGGTGGGAATGCCGTATTTTTTCATCAGGTCCTTGCTGAACACCTTGCTGGCTTCAATGCGGGCGGCAGCGGCATCCGGGCCAAAAGCAGGGATGCCCACCTTGGCCAAAGCATCCACCATGCCAAGGGCAAGGGGGTCGTCCTGTGCAACAACAACATAATCAAAGGCTTCTGCCTTGGCAAAGGCGACCATGGCGTCTACATCCGTTGCAGAGATGTTTTTGCAGGTGGCATCGTAACCAATGCCGCCGTTGCCGGGGGCACACCAGATCTCGCCGCAGTCGGGGCTTTTTTTCAGCGCGCGGATAATGGCGTGTTCACGCCCGCCGCCGCCAACAACCAGAATTTTCATGGCAAACTCCTTGAAATAAAGAATAATGAATAATTAATAAAGAATAATGAAGGTGTGCCGCATGCGGCACGGTTTTGGATATTAGAACTCTAATATTTTATTAGCGGTGCGCAGCGCCGCGGTTCACCTTCATTTTTAATTATTCTTTATTAACTATTCTTTTCCAAATTTTTTATGAAAAATTTGGAACTTAGTGGTGGAACAGCCGGATACCACAGAACGCCATGGCAATGCCGTACTTGTTGCAGGTGGCAATAACCTGATCATCGCGGATGGAGCCGCCCGGCTGCACAATGGCGGTCACACCGCTGCGGCGGGCGCGCTCAATGTTGTCCCCAAAGGGGAAGAATGCATCACTGCCCAGGGCAACATTCGTTACCTTGCTCAGCCAGGCTTTCTTTTCCTCGGCGGTCAACGGGGCAGGCTGCACAGTAAAGGTTTCGGCCCAAACGTCATCCCCAATCACATCCTCCGGGGTATCGCCGATGTAAACGTCAATCGCGTTATCGCGGTTGGGCTTGGAGATATCCTCGCGGAACGGCAGGTCCAGAACCTTGGGCATATGGCGCAGCTGCCAGTTGTCGGCTTTCTGGCCTGCCAGGCGGGTGCAGTGGATGCGGCTTTGCTGGCCTGCGCCCACACCGATGGTCTGGCCGTCCTGCACATAGCAGACGGAGTTGGACTGGGTGTATTTCAGCACGATCAGGCTCATGATCAGATCACGCTTCTGGGCATCGGTCACCGTCTTGTTCTGGGTTACAAAGTTTTGCAGCATGGTATCCACGCTGATCTCCAGATCCTGGCGGCCCTGCTCAAAAGTGACACCGAATACGGTGCGGCGCTCCAGCGGAGCGGGGATATAATCCGGATCAATGGCAACGATGTTGTAGTTGCCTTTCTTTTTGGATTTCAGCACTTCCAGGGCGTCGGCGTCATAGCCGGGGGCAATGATGCCGTCCGAAACTTCGTGCTGGATCAGCTTTGCGGTGGCAAGGTCGCACACATCAGACAGGGCGATCCAGTCACCAAAGCTGGACATGCGGTCCGCACCGCGGGCGCGGGCATAAGCGCAGGCCAGGGGAGAAAGCTCAGCCTCTGCATTAATATGATACATCTTTCTCAGCGTTTCGTCCAGTGGCAGGCCAATGGCGGCACCGGCGGGGGAAACATGCTTAAAGCTGGCAGCAGCAGGCTGGCCCAGGGCTTTTTTCAGGTCGCGCACCAGCTGGTAGCTGTTGAACGCATCCAGAAAGTTGATGTAGCCCGGCTTGCCATTCAAAATGGTAACGGGAAGATCAGAACCGTCTGCCATAAAAATGCGGGCAGGCTTCTGGTTGGGGTTGGTGCCGTATTTCAGCTGGAATTCGTTCATAAGTTCAGCCCTCCACCGTGTTGTATTTGTTCAGGATCACATCTTCATAATCGCTGGTTTCCAGCGTGATGGCACGCACAAACAGGCTGACCTTATTATCTTCGTTCAGGGATTCCCACAACTTTCCGGCAAATTCGTCGGCATCGTTCTGGTCCAGTGTCACGCGCAGCGGCTCACCGGCAAAGCTGGGGATGGGGGAGCCGTTTTTCTGGTAGGTGGTAATCAGCTGGCCTTCGCCTGCAACGGGCTGCGGATAGTCAAAGGTCTGGCGCTGCACGCTGGCGGGGTTGCCATCGCAGCTTTTCAGGATGCTCAGCTTGTAGCCGCCGCGACGCATATCCACAACGCCGGAAATGCGGGGGGTAAAGTTGGGGGCATCGTCCTCAAAAGTGCGGGTGGCAAGGGCTGCTTCAAAGCCGTAACCAGGGAACAGGTTATCCCGCATGTAGCGGTAAATGGTATCCGTCTGGTCACCGTTGGTCACAATGGTGGTATCGTTCAGGGTCAGAACCGGGTTATAGATGATCAGGTGGGGATCTTCCAGCTTGGCGGGGTCTGCGGCTACCGTGCGGATGCCGCCGGGGATGGCGTCAAACACGCGGTTGCGGCTGTTGGCGCTGCGGCCCATGATCCAGTAAGCAATCATGGCCTTGGTGCCGTCCGGCGAACGGCCGATGCAGATGCCGCGGCCGGGATATTCGTTACCGGCCAGATAAGTATAAAGATTCTTTTTCATGCGGGAATCCTCCTTGTTCGGTCAGGCTTCGCCATTGCACACCATGGCAATGGCCTGGGGCAGCAACTTCCATTCGGCTTCCACCATCACGCGCTTCTGCAGCACTTCGGGGGTATCACCGGGCTGCACTTCCACGGCTTTTTGCAGCAGGATGGGCCCGCCGTCACACACTTCATTGACAAAGTGGACGGTAGCGCCGGTCACTTTCACGCCGCGCTTCAGCGCTTCCTCATGCACTTTCAGGCCATAGTAGCCGGGGCCGCAAAAGCTGGGAATCAGGCTGGGGTGGATGTTCAGGATGCGGTTGGGGTAAGCGGCAATCACGCTGGGGCCCAGCACGCTCAAAAATCCTGCCAGAACCACCAGCTCAATGCCATGGTCTTTCAGCACACTCAGCAGGGCAGTGTCAAACTCCTCGCTGGTGGCGTAATCCTTGCGGCGCACCACGGCGGTTTCCACGCCGAAGTTTGCAGCGCGTTCCAACGCATACGCACCAGGTTTGCTGGCAACCACCAGGGTAACCTTACCGTTGGGGTTCTCCCCGCGGCGTTCGCTTTCCAGGATGGCCTGCAGGTTGGTGCCGCCGCCGGAAACCAGCACAGCAATCTTCATCATACCAGCTGCACCCCGCTGCCTTCGCCAATCACACCAAGGCGGTAAGCATCCTCGCCGTTGGCTTTCAGGATCTCAATGGCCTTGTCGGCATCCTCGGCAGCCACGGTCAAAATCATACCAACGCCCATGTTGAAGGTGTTGAACATATCGCGCTCCGGAATGTTGCCCTCTTTAGCCAGCACATCAAACAGCACGGGGGTGCGCACATCGCTCTTCTTGATCACAGCGCAGCAGCCGGCTTTCAGGCTGCGGGGAATGTTCTCGTAAAAGCCGCCGCCGGTAATGTGGGAAACGCCCTTGACGGTAACTTCCTTCATCACGGCCAGCACAGGCTTGACATAAATCTTGGTGGGGGCCAGCAGGGCTTCGCCCAGGGTCTTGTCCATGCCGTCAAAGGTCTTTTTCAGCACATCGGGGTTGTTCTCCAGGTCAAAGATCTTGCGCACCAGGGAGAACCCGTTGGAGTGTACGCCGGTGGAAGGCAGGGCGATGATTACATCGCCGGGCTGCATGGTGGAGTTGTCCAGGATCTTGCTCTTGTCCACAGCGCCAACGGTAAAGCCGGCCAGGTCGTACTCGTCCTCCGGGTAAAAACCGGGCATCTCGGCGGTCTCACCGCCAACCAGGGCGCAGCCAGCCTGCACGCAGCCTTCGGCTACACCGGCAACCAGCTCGGCAATGCGCTCCGGCACGTTTTTGCCGCAGGCGATGTAATCCAGGAACACCAGCGGCTTGGCACCGGCGCAGATGACATCATTCACGCACATGGCAACGCAATCAATGCCAACGGTGTCATGTTTGTTCATGTACTGGGCAATGCGCAGCTTGGTACCAACGCCGTCCGTGCCGGAAATCAGCACGGGGTGGGGCATATCGGTGCAGTCCAGCTCAAACAGGCCGCCAAAGCCGCCCAGGCCGCCAATGCAGTGCTCGTTCATGGTGCGGGCAACGTGCTGCTTCATCAGGTCAACTGCCTTGTAACCGGCGGTAATATCCACACCAGCGGCAGCGTAACTTGCAGAATAGCTTTTTTCCATTATGTTTCTCTCCTTATCAGCTTACAGGCGTTTTTTGGTCTGGGACTGGCTCAGGGGTTTATCGTATACAATGTCCATCGTCTCGTTGGGGGCGGGCACCGGGTAATGGCCGGTAAAGCAGCCGGTGCAGAACCCGCACTTGCTGTGGATGGCCAGCTGGGTCACATGTTCAATGCTCAGGTAGCCCAGGGAATCGGCCCCCACGATCTGGCGGATCTCCTCCACCGTATGGCCGGTGGCAATCAGGTCTTTTTCGTCCGGGATGTCGGTGCCAAAATAGCAGGGGTGGGCAAACGGCGGGGCCGAAATGCGGTAGTGTACTTCCTTGGCACCGGCGTCGCGCAGCAGCTTGATGGTGCGGGCGCTGGTGGTTCCGCGCACGATGGAGTCATCCACAAGCACAACGCGCTTGCCCGCAACGGTGGAGGAAATTGCGTTCAATTTGATGCGCACACTGCTTTCACGCTGGGCCTGGGAGCCCTGGATGAAGGTGCGGCCCACATATTTGTTTTTAATAAAGCCCACGCCATAGGGAATACCGCTTTCCTGCGCATAGCCAAGGGCGGCATCCAGGCCGGAATCCGGCGCACCGATGACGACATCGGCTTCCACCGGATGCTCCTGTGCCAGAAAGCGCCCGGCCTGCAGGCGGGCGTCATGCACGCAGGTGCCCTCGATGATGGAATCGGGGCGGGCAAAATAAATGTACTCAAACACGCACATCGTGTGCGGCGCGGTGCCGCAGTGGGTGCGGATGGTGCGCAGGCCGGTGTAGTCTGCCACCACGATCTCGCCGGGCAGTACATCGCGCACAAAGCGGGCGCCTACAGCATCCAGCGCACAGGATTCCGAAGCAAAAGCCCAGCCGGAGCCATCCGGCAGCTGGCCAATGCAGAGAGGGCGGAAGCCATTAGGATCGCGCGCGGCGATCAGTTTGGTGTGGGTCATAATGACCAGGCTGTAAGCACCCACGATCTGCTCCATCGTGCGGCAGACAGCTGTTTCAATATCCGGGCTGATCAGGCGGTTCTGGGTCAGCAGATAGCCGATGACCTCGGTGTCCGAAGTGCCGTGGAAGATCGAACCGTTCATTTCCAGCTTGTGGCGCAGCTGGGGGGCATTGGTCAGGTTGCCGTTGTGGCAGATGGCCATAGTGCCCTTGCAGTGGTGCAGAACCATGGGCTGGGCGTTGGCGCGGGTGCGCTGGCCGCTGGTGGCATAGCGCACATGGCCGGTGGCCATCTTGGCATCCTGCGGCAGGTCAGCCAGCACGCGCGGGGTAAATACCTCGCTGACCAGGCCAAGATCGCGGTAGCCGGTCAGCACACCGTCCACGTTCAGGGCAATGCCGCAGCTTTCCTGGCCGCGGTGCTGCAGGGCATACAACGCGCTGTACACGGCGCTGACCATGTTGGTTTTGCCGGTGGAATCATAGATACCGAACACGCCGCATTCTTCATGCAGTGCTTCGGCGGGACAAAGCTCCTTCATTCAGTTCTCCGTTTCCTGTTTCAAACGATGGCAGGGTGCACCGGAAGAGCGAACGGCGGTTCCAGTACACCCTGAACATTGGCTGGACTAAGCTTGGTTCAATCAGCCCAGCAGGCGCTTCATAACTTCCTGGTAGGCATCGGCCTCACCGCCAAGGCTACGGCGGAACAGGTCTTTATCCAGGTGGGCACCGGTGGTGGCATCCCAGAAGCGGCAGGTATCCGGGCTGATCTCGTCAGCCAGAATGATGGTGCCGTCAGACAGGCGGCCAAACTCCAGTTTGAAGTCAATCAGGCGGATGTTGGCATCCAGCATGATCTTCTTCAGCACTTCGTTGACCTTGAAGGCGTACTTGGCAATGGTGTCCAGCTCTTCCTGGGTGGCAAGGTCAAGGGCCAAGGCGTAATAATGGTTGATGAACGGGTCATGCAGGTCGTCGTTCTTGTAGCTGTACTCCAGGATGGGGGTCTTGAACACCTTGCCCTCGGGCACGCCCATGCGCAGGCTGAAGTGGCCGGCGGCAACATTGCGGATGATGACTTCCAGAGGAACGATCTGAACCTTCTTGACCAGGGTATCGCGGTCGTTCAGCTCCTCAACATAATGGGTGGGGATGCCTTCTTTTTCCAGCTTCTGCATCAGAGCGTTGGACAGCTTGTTGTTGACAATGCCCTTATCGCGGATGGTGCCCTTCTTTTCGCCGTCGCCGGCGGTGGCATCGTCCTTGTAATGAACCATAACGATTTCGGGGTCAGAAGTTGCGAATACCTGCTTAGCTTTGCCTTCGTACATCTGTTCTTTAATTTCAACGTTCATTGTAATGCGCTCCTTTATATTCTTTCATGAATTGATTTATGGAATCCTTTTTATAAAAAGGAATAAAACAACAGCAAATAAACCGGGATTTGAAGTTACATAGCTGCGGCTTCGGCAGCGATGGCGGCGTCCTTTTTGGCAATGGCGGCGGCGGTGTCGGCACGGAACTGATCCAGCTTAGCGGCAAGCTCATCATCGGCAACAGCCAGGATGGCAACGGCCAGGTAAGCGGCGTTCTTGGCACCGTTCAGGGCAACCGTGGCAACCGGGAAGCCGGAAGGCATCTGCACGGTAGCAAGCAGAGCATCCAGACCGTCCATGGCACCGCCCTTCATCGGGATGCCGACCACCGGCAAAGTGGTGTTGGCGGCAAAGGCACCTGCCAGGTGGGCCGCCATACCGGCAGCGCACAGGATAACACCGTAACCATTGGCGCGGGCAGATTTGGCAAAGGCAGCGGCGGCTTCCGGCGTACGGTGGGCGGAAAGAATGTGCGCCTCAAACGGTACATCGAAATCTTTCAGCACCCCGCAGGCACTTTTTACAACCGGCCAGTCACTGTCAGACCCCATGATGATGGCAACCTTTTTACGGTTCGGCATGTTACAGATCCTCCTTCAAAAAATAAGAGCGCGGTGTACACGGGTACACTGCGCTTATACAAGGCTATTATGCTTATAATACACCGCATGAAGAACACAGCTGCGCAAACCGACCGGGAATGGTCCGAAAAGATTCGTGTAATGCACAAAGTCGCCCTCCATCCTTTAATGTATGGCTGGATCCCCCGGCGGGCTGTGTACAGAATAACACACAAAACACCCGTACGGAAAATCTCTGTAATTAAAGTGTAAAGCGTGCAGCGCAAAAAAGCAAGAGCCAAAACTTTTTTTGGCGCACTTCCTATTGTGTTTAAAATAAGATAGGGCTTTTTGTCAAAGTTGATGGAGAAAAACGGGGTGAAGTATGACTTTTTTGATAAGGATTTTTGTGCTATAATAACCATACCAGAAAATACTGCCATAAGGCAGGATGGGAAAGGGGTATCGCAATGAAATTGTTCCACACAGCCCTTGTGCTTGGCAAGGGGGGCTTTGGCACACAGCTGGGAGAAATGCTGGCGGAAGCCGGCGGCTATTCCCGTATTTTGTACCTGGATGACCAGGCACCGGACGCTGCGGGCAAACTGGCAGATTACCTGGATCCCACCATCAGGGAACGCTGCACCGCGGCTTTTGTGGGTCTTGGCAACAATGAGCTGCGGCTGCAATGGCTGCAAAAACTGGTGGCTGCGGGCTACCAGACACCGGTGTTTGAACACCCGGCGGCAGAAGTATGCAGCAGCGCAGCCCTGGGGGCAGGGACCGTGGTGCTGCCATTTGCCTTTGTGGGCGCAGGAACCAAAGTGGGGGCAGGGTGCATCATCAATGCCGGTGCCATTGTGGACCATAACGCCGTGCTGGAAGACGGTGTGCATGCCGCCCCCCGTGCAACCATCAAAGCCGGGGCAACCGTGGAGCGCTGCATGAAAGTGGACAGCGGCGAAATTATCCGCAGCCCATGGGAAAAATAATGCAGCTGCGCGGAACCGGCAGCCAAACAATACAGGCAGAATTTTGAAAAAAGCGGCCCCGCAATTTGGGTATATTGCGGTGTTGCCCTTAATAATAAACGAACGTAAAAACCAGCCGCCTGCCGTGCAAATGCACAAAGCAGGCGGCTGGTTTTATAAGTCGTAAGCAAAAGGCGAAAATCAAGCAGGGACAACCTGCCAAAAGAAGCAAAGCGCTTACCCGACGTTTTCAACATTCTCCTCACCATCCACCGGCAGGGTGGTGCGCGGGGTCACGCTGAGGGGGTCGGGCAGGGTGTTGTTTTCAACATCCTGCAACACCTGCGGCACACCGGGGAAGAACTTGGCGATGCCGCAGCCCTTGCAGTGCAGGCCATCGAAAAAGTCGGTCTCATCCAACCCCTTAATGCAGGTGGGGTCATAACTGCCGTACAGCGGAATATTGTGGTCATGCGCATACTGGCGGATCCAGTTTTCGGTTTCAAAAAAGCCCTGGTGCTGGTCGGTTTCCGTCAGCAGAAAGTCATACAGGTACGGGTGCCAGGGGGAGAGGGCCAAAATCACCGTGGTGCCCTGGTTTCGCGCATACTGGATAAACTTGTCAAACGCTTCTTCCTGCTTGGGGGAAAGCGAGTCGAACCCTTCCATATGTACGCTGTTGAACGTGGGGCAGGCTTCGGCGGCAAGGGCGCGCACCTGGTCGGGGTTGGCATCCCGGAATTCGGGGTCATACAGCACACTGCCGTCAGAGCGCTTGATGGTGGTGGGCTGCTCGTAAGGGTCGCCATCCACCGGGTTAAAGTCAATGGGGTTGCCATCGTCATCCGTCACAACGCTCTGGCCGCGGTTCTTTAAGTAATAGTCTACGTTGCCCTGAAAATAAGCCGGTTCCACCAGCGCTTTCCACAGCGCCACGCGGTCCTCTTCCTCATAGTCGGTTTCAACACCGAGAACCTTAGTCAAAAATTCGTTGTACAGCTCCACATCGGCGCGCTTGTCAAAGGCGGCTTCGTCCCCATACAGCACCCAGGGATCCACGCTCCAAATCAGCACCTTGGGCACTTTGCCGTAACAGACCATCTTATAATAGCTGGTCATGTTATCGCGCACATCCGCGCCGGTAACGCCCATGTTGAAAAAACTGTCGGTTCCGACAAGTTCCCGTGTGAACTGTAATACGCGGCTGGAGCCAATGCCGATCACTTCCGGAGTGTCCGGAACATCCTGTGCAAACAGCTGGACAACCTCGCGCTCAATTTCGTTCATCTGCTCAAAGTTGCTCACATCATAGCCCTGCAGCATCAAGTCCACAATGCGTCGGGGGGCAAGCTCACCCTGGAACAGGCCGCTGCGGTCTACCGTATAGCTGAACCAGACCATGAAAACCAGAATGGGAATGAACAGGGCAAACTTGAACAACGTTTTGCTGCCAAAGTATAACCGGCGGACCAAACCATGCAAAAAGCGAACGAAGATATTTGGCTTTTTGGGGCGTCTGCGCGGTGAGGGAGCGGATTTTTTTTGCTTTGTGGTGGGCTTGCGGGCCGGGGCGGCAACAGCACTGCGGCTGACCTTTTGGGTGCCGCGCGGGGCGGAAGCAGGGGTCTGTGTTGGCATAATTGATCTCCCTCCCCCGTTAAAATTGCTGGTAAATGAACGCCGACTGCCCGAACGCGGCAAAGAACAAGATGGATACCGCAGCGGCATAATAGACCGTCCAACGCAGCACAAAGCACTGCTTGCGGATCCAGCGGGCAACATTGTTGCCGTTGTGCTCCATGGCCAGCACAATGGCGGTACCGCAGGTCAACACCACCGGCAGGCGGCCATCAATGCCGCTGCTGGTGACCAGATTGGTAACGCTTTCCCATCCAGCCGCAAAGCCGCCCTGCCAGCCCTGCAGTATTCCGGCGAATACCTCGCCGGGGGCAGCGTTGTAAATGGCGGAAGCAAAAAACACCATTGTAAAGCTGAACAGCAGGTAGGTGATGCAGCGCTGGAGGAATGTCTGCACGGCAGGCTCGCGGTACAGCGGGTTATAGCGCCACAGCACTTTGCGTGGAGCTTTGCTCAGCTGGGCAATGACTGAAATCACGCCGCAGGCAATGCCCCATTCCAGATAGCGCAGGTCAGCCCCGTGCCATAGCCCGCTGACGGCAAACACGATCATCGTGTTCAGCATATGGCGCACCACATTGCAGCGGCTGCCGCCAAGAGGAATGTAGATATAATCCCGCAGCCAGCCAGTCAGGCTCATGTGCCAGCGCTGCCACAACCCGGCAAAGCTGGTAGCCTCGAACGGGCTGTGAAAGTTTTCCAGCAGGTCATACCCCAAAATGCGGGCAGCACCGATGGCGATATCGCAACAGCCGGAAAAATCCAGGTAGAGCCGCAGGCTGAACAGCAGGGTGGCGGCCACCAGGTTGGGGCCATTCATCTCAGCGGGGGTATCGTACACCATCTTGATGTACAGGTTCATGTTGTCCGCCAGGACCATCTTTTTGGCGTAGCCCCACAGCATGCGGAACGCACCGCCTGCACACCGGGTGTAGCTGAACCGGCGGGATTTATGGATCTGTGGCCGAAAATGGGGGTACCGCTCAATGGGGCCGGTGGTCATGGTGGGGAAAAAGCTGACGAACAGCGCATAATGCAGCGGGTTCAGCTCAACCTTGCAGCGGCGCTTGTATACATCAATGGTGTAGCTGAGCGCAGCAAGGGTAAAGTAGCCCAGGCCCAGCGGGGTAACCATATCCGTGCGGGGCTGCAATACCGTGCCGCTCAGGATATCTGCCGCCAACAGGTTCCAGTATTTGTAATAGAACAAAAGCCCCACACAGGTGAACACCGCCAACAACAGGAAAATCACCCGCACGGGACCTATCCGGCATTTGCCGATCACCAGCCCGCAGCCCCATGTGACCAGTGTTGCCGCAACCAAAACCGGTACCAGCAGGCGGTCGTTGGCCCCCCAACAGTAAAACAGGTAGCTGGCAGCCAGCAGACAGTAAGGGCGCAGAACACGGGGCAGGGTATAGTTCAAAAGCGCCACTGCCGCAAAAAAGCCAAGAAATAGCAGTGTTGTCAGTTCCATCCTCAAACTCCTTTGGCGGGATTATTTGCCGCTGAGTTTTTTCTCCAAATCCCGCACGCGCTTTTCCAGGATGGCATTTTCCTGGGTAAGGCGCTTGCACTTATCCGCAAGCTGGCTGACGCCGATGCTTAAACTGAGCAGCACCAGCAGCACAAAGCAGAACATGAGCATAAATACCAGGTTGACCGGCATTTGTACATCCAGCAGATCACGCAGGACGTAAACAACATAGGGGAATACCGCAAAGATGACAAGAACCACGGCCAGTGCCAGCCAGAGAAGGCTGTATTTTACGCTCATTTGGCCCTTTTTCAGCAGCGCAAAAATAATCAGCAGCAGGATGGCCGCACCCAAAATCATAAAAAACTGGAAATGTGCCGTCATGGGCGTTGTGCCTCCTTATTTGCTTTTCGGCTGGTGGATTTTCTTGATAGAAAGGCGGTCAATGATCAAAGACAGGGAAACCTTGATCATGTAATACGCGCTTTTAAAACTGCGAATGCTGGAAACGCCGCCCTGACGTTCTTTCATGACGACCGGGGCTTCGCCTACGCGGAACCCGGCCAGCGTGGCAGCCAGAATGGCTTCCGGCTCCGGATAATCCGAAGCATAATGCTCCGCAAAATAGGCGGTTAGCTGGGGACCGGTGGCACGGAAACCACTGGTGACATCCAGAATGCGCTGACCACAGAGAATATGGATGAGCCAGCTTAAAAAGCGGATGCCGACCCGGCGCATAAAGCTTGTCTGGAAGCCTTCGCACTTGATAAAGCGGCTGCCGATGCACATATCCAGCTTGCCGTCCAATACCGGCTGAACGACCTGCATCAGATAAGCGGGGTCGTGCTGGCCGTCACCGTCCATCTGTACAGCAACATCATAACCATTGGCGCGGGCATAGCGATAACCGCACTGCACGCCGCCGCCAATGCCAAGGTTGACCGGCAGATCCAAAAACGGGTAGCCATGCTCCGCCAGCAATTCAGCCGAGCGGTCGGTGGAACAATCGTTGATGATCAAAAAGTCAACCTGCGGGCAGGTGGCACGCAGGCGTTCCACGGTGCTGACGATGTTGGCTTCCTCATTATAACAGGGAATGATAACAAGAATTTTGGCTGGGTGATTCAAAAGGGCACCTCACATCAGGGGAACGGCCGGTTTGGCATCAAACGCGGCCTTCCAAAATAAAATGTTCCAGTTTGCGCAGCAGCTCGCTGCGGCGGTAATGCGCAAGATAATATTCTTTGGCGCTCTGGCCCATGGCGGCGCGCTGGGCGGCGTCCATGCGGGTCAGTGCCAGCAGATTGTCTGCCAGGGCAGCGGCATCACAGGCAGGGGAGCTTAACCCGCCTGCCGCGGCAACCGCCGCATTGCCGACGCCGTCCATACTGGCCAGGATCGGCTTGCCGGCGGCCATATAACTGGCAACCTTGGCCGGTACAGTCAGCCCCAAGTCCGGGGAATCTGACAGGCAGACGATCAAAGCATCCGCCAGCGCGGTGAACCTGGGGATATCCGTTGCCGGAACACTGCCGTAAAACGTAACGGCGTCCTCGGCGTGCAGCTCTTTCACTTTGGCTTCCAGCGCGGCGCGGCTCATGCCATCGCCCACCAGCAACAGGTGCAACATATCCGCCCCGCGGTTGCGCGCATCCTGCACCGCCGTGATGACGGTCTCCAGGCTTTGGGCGGGGGTAAAAGTGCCGGTAAACACCAGGTTGAACCGCCCGCCGAACTGCGCCAGCAAAGCGGCATCCGGCTGAGGAACGGCGTAAAAATCCTCGCAGTACTGCGGGATCACAGCAATTTTTTGCGGCGGCATACCGGTGCGCTGGCACAGCCGCTGCTGCAGCGGCTCACTCATGGCAATCAGTCGGTCGGCCTTCTTATATAAAGCGTCGCTTACACCCTGGGCAATCGCGCGCAGGGTTTTGTTTTTCACATTCAGCACGCTGTACAGGTTTTCGGGCCAGATATCCAGCACATAGTTGGTAAAGGGAATGTGGTGCTTTTTGGCATAGCGGATGGCGGGCCAGCACATCAGTACCGGGCTGGTGTTAAAGCAGAACACCGCATCGTACCCGCCCGGCAGGCGGTGCAGCGCATGGGCGGCGTACCACGGCCAGCTGACATAGTTCAAAAAAATGTTGGCCGAGGTGTTGCCCCTGCGCGGAACCTCTTTGCAGCGGTACAGGCGGGCACCGTGCCATTCTTCTTCAAAAGGGCCGGCGGCGCTGTAACCGGGAAACCATTCGCCTTTTGGGTAATTGGGCAGCCCGCAAAGCACATCCACCGCAATGCCATCCTGCAAAAAACCTTCCACAATATCATTGATGCGGAAATTTTCCGGCCAGAAATGCTGCGTAACAACAAGAATCTTTTTTTGAGAGGGCAAAGGGCACACACCTTTCGAAAGTTAGGAGTTAGGAAGTAGGAGTTAGGAGTTGAAGAACGGCTGCTAGACTTGAGGTCTTTTGCAATCTATAAAATGCTCTGTAGGGAACGATCTTGACCGTTCCAAAGCATTCAGCTTGTCGCAGCCTCAAAAAACTCCTAACTCCTCACTCCCACTTCCTAACTAAAAAAAACTCAGTTTTTTCTCCACACCATCTTATTAACCACCCCGGTGTAGCTCTGGATGATCTTGACGACCTTGGTGGAAACGTCTTCAGTGTAGTAGGGGACGGGGATGCCGTTGTCGCCGTTGGCGTTCATGGCAACGGCGGTGGCAACCGCCTGTTCCACGCCGCCCTCGCTGATGCCGGCCAGCACAAAGCAGCCTTTGTCCAGTGCTTCAGGTCGCTCGGTGGAGGTACGGATGCAGACAGCCGGGAACGGATGTCCCACGCTGGTAAAGAAGCTGGATTCCTCCGGCAGGGTGCCGGAATCGCTGACCACGGCAAACGCGTTCATCTGCAGATGGTTGTAATCATGGAAGCCCAGGGGCTCATGCAGCTTTACGCGCTCGTCCAGCTGGAAGCCCATGGCGTCCAGCCGCTTTTTGCTGCGCGGATGGCAGGAATACAGAATGGGCATATCATAGGTCTGGGCCAGGTGATTGATGGAGGTGAACAGGTCGATAAAGTTCTTTTCGGTATCAATGTTCTCCTCGCGGTGGGCGGAAAGCAGCATGTATTTGTGCGGCTCCAGCCCCAGGCGCTCCAGCACATCGCTGGCTTCGATCTTGGCCAGGTTGGCGTGCAGCACTTCCGCCATGGGGGAACCGGTCACAAAGGTGCGCTCCTTGGCGGTGCCTTCGGCATTCAGGTAACGGCGGGCATGCTCGGAATAGCACATGTTCACATCGGAAATGTGGTCCACAATGCGGCGGTTGGTTTCCTCAGGCAGGCACTCGTCAAAGCAGCGGTTGCCGGCTTCCATGTGGAAGATGGGAATGTGCAGCCGCTTGGCCGCAATGGCGGAAAGGCAGCTGTTGGTATCGCCCAGAATCAGCAGGGCATCGGGCTTCTGTTCCACCATCAGGGAGTAGGACTTGGCAATAATGTTGCCGATGGTTTCACCCAGGTCCTTGCCGACGGCATCCAGATAGAAATCCGGCGCACGCAGGCCCAGATCCTCAAAGAATACCTGATTCAGGTTATAATCATAGTTCTGGCCGGTGTGGACTAGAATCTGGTCAAAATACACATCACACTTTTTAATCACAGCCGACAGCCGAATGATCTCCGGCCGCGTGCCGATAATGGTCATAAGTTTGAGCTTGTTCATTGTAAAACACCCGATACAGTTAGGAGGTAGGAGTGAGGAGTTAGGCGTTGAAGAACGACTGCTGGTTTTATTGTTTTCCGCAAACGATAAAGAGTTTCGCAGGGAACGGCTTTGAATGTTCTGAGACATTTACCTTGCCCAGGTTTCAAAACTCCTAAGGCAATACCGCATAATTCTAAGTGCCGATACGGCGAGCGAGGTGCGGCAGCTGCTAAGCCAAAAGCGCAGATAATACTGGATGTCTTATCGAGC
>QWCY01001461.1_pt1 | contig 34217 bp, 22 predicted proteins | sample 1972631 | NCBI WGS metagenome assembly QWCY01 (sample SAMN09866696, study PRJNA288562) | Human gut metagenome isolate pre1_stool, whole genome shotgun sequencing... | isolation source: gut | host: Homo sapiens | place: USA: California
GTATGGCAGCAAAGCGGTCTTCCGCAGATACCGATACCTCCCAGAATCTTTGTCTCATCCCGGACACCGATCTGGCGAAGTTCGATTCTGGTACGGAAAACAGCTGCCAGATCCTTTACCAGCTCACGGAAATCAATTCGTCCGTCTGCTGTAAAATAAAATAACAGCTTATTGTTGTCAAATGTGTATTCTGCGTCAACTAACTTCATATCTAATTTATGCTTTGTTATTTTCTCAAGGCATATCTTAAATGCTTCTTTTTCTTTTTCCCGATTCTTTTTGACGGTTCTTTCGTCTGCATCTGTTGCAATACGGATCACAGCTTTTAACGGCTGTATCACCTTCTCATCGTCAACCTCTTTCGGGGCTAAGATCACGGTTCCCATTTCTACCCCGCGGGCAGTTTCCACGATCACATGCGTTCCCATCGTGATATCTAAATCTGCCGGATTAAAATAATATATCTTACCGGCATTGCGAAACCGGACTCCAACTACCTTTATCATTCTAATTCTCCTTTATAGTCAATAGTAAAAGTTCTATCACAAGTTCAAAATTAACATTTGCACGCAGACGGGCTTTCGCTTTTTCCAACGCTTCTAAGATCAGTTCGATGCCCTCATAGGAACTTTTGCTTGCTGCTTTTTTAATATCATAGATCTGATCTTTTAATACCAGCTTGTTTGCGTCTGCCGTTGCTTTATATAAAAGTACATCGCGATACCATACCATCATCAGGTCAAAGTAATCCGTGATCTCTAATTTATATTCGGTAATCTGTTTTACCGCCTGAGTCATTTCATACAGGTCAATGTCTTTTAACCTCTTGATAAGCTGTAGAGCGGAATTTTTCATCTCATTGAAGTTTTCTGAACTTGATAATTCAATCGCTTTGCCGACATTCCCCTGTGCAAAAGCAACACAGATATCAGCCTGATAATCCGGTATCTGCTTTTCTTCCATTAAATAACGCCGGATCTTTTCATCGGCAACCGCTTTTAAATCTAAACGTACACATCTTGAAAGGATCGTCGGAAGAAAACTGTCTGCATTCGTGGTCAGAAGAAGGATACGTGCATAAGCCGGCGGTTCTTCGATCGTCTTTAGCAGTGCATTCTGTGCCTGTACATTCATCTTCTCTGCTTCATCGATAATATAGATCTTATATCTGCTGCTATATGGCTTTAATACAATATCATCATTTAACTGTTTACGGATATCTTCCACACCTAATGTATTCGGTTTCTCATGCGTCACATAGATGATATCCGGCTGGTTTCTTCCATCTGCCTGCTTGCAGGAATGACATTCCCCACATGGCAGCGTTTTTCCTTTTTCACATTCGAGCGTCTTTGCAAACGCCTCCGCTAACATCATCTTACCGGATTTATCCGCTCCATTTAAAATATATGCATGGCTCACTTTATCCATTGCGATCGCATTCTGAAAATATTCGATGATCTTTTCATGCCCAATAATATTTGAAAAATCTTTCATGTCAGTCACTTTCCTCTATATGATCTCTTTCTGCCGGCTTTCGTTTCTATTCACAGGTATCTCATCTTAAGTAAAAATATCTAATATCAATCCCTGTATCTCACCAATCTTCTCTAAGATTGAAAGATGGTCTTTTTCGTCTTTGACCAGTTCACCTGCTAATTCATCTAAATTCTCATCGATCAGACGGATGATACCATAAACTCTGTGTCGTCCTCTCCGGTCAAGAAAATTCTCTCTGGAAAATTTGTGGGAACGGTTTACAACTTCGTTTAAGAAATCTTTCACAAGACCTCTGTACTTTTTCATATCGCGGATATCCATATGCTGTGCGATCCGCTCTCCCTGTGTCGTAATATCATTCAACAGGGTATTTAAACGTTCCTGAAGTTCTGCTTCACCAATGGCACTCGTCAGCACAAACTTGAAATTTCCATCAGAAGTCTGCACTTTTGCGGTCGTATCCACTGATGCAGTGGGTGTCATTTCATTTACTTTTAGATCCATTGGATACTCCTTTCCTGCACGGTATGATGAAATACGGTGCATAATTTTTTCTGTACGGCTGCACAGGATAACTGTACAGCATGCAGTATAATTACCCAGAATCCTGATATCATATATTCATTTTCCGGGGTAATCAGCAATATAAAAAAGAACACGATTAAAATGCCGGTCGAAATCCACTTAAACTGTTTCTTTTTCGTGGCAGAAAGCACAGGTCTTTTTGATGAGGAAACAGGTGCAAACGCATAATTTATCAAAATACAGCCCATGCACAATAAAAGCCGTTCCGGTTTTGTCAGAGAAACCAAAGGCAAAAGCGTCAGACACAAAAAAGCATAACCGATGCTTACAAACAGACAGCCTGCATATGTATTGCAGTGAAATCCGCCGGCGGTACGCCGGATACAGCAAAGCAGCAGAAGCGTTGCAATGCAGAGTGCCAGATGCTTGCGGTATAAGAATAAAATCAAAAACAATTTGCTGCTTTCTGAAAGAAATGTAAAAAGCAGATAACGCAGCAGGGCAATCTGATAATCAGTCAGTCCATAGCGTATTTTCAATTTTTTCCACATGATAATCTCCTTTATTCAATCGCTGTTCCTGCACACATTCTATATCCACAAAATCATAAAAATAAAAACGTGTCGTTAATTGCACAAAATTGTAATGTAATGAAAAAAATTTGAAAAATAAAAAACGACAGGGAAAGAAGCATAAAAAAATTACATAAGTCAGAAGAAAAAGCAGATGAAGTTGAGTTTGATTGGATATAATAAAAGATTACGCAAATGTTAAAAAACGCCATAAATTTCACACGGAATTTACTTAATTTACATAAGTTTGGTTCAGTTTACATTGAATAAAAAAATTAACAATATCTTTACATGAAATTTACAGGAATGTGATAGTGCATTTTACATCGGCTTTGATAAGATGTCATTGTGAAAAAAATTATGAAATTGCCGCATCAGATTAAATTATGCGCGATAAAAAGGAGCTGGAAAAATGGAAACAACAAAAATTCATGTAACAAATATGAATTTGCATTATGGTGATTTTCACGCGTTAAAAAATATTAATATTGATATTCCTGAAAATCAGATTTGTGCAATGATTGGACCTTCAGGCTGCGGAAAAAGTACATTTTTAAAGTCAATCAACCGCATGAATGATTTAGTTGAAGGCTGTAAAATTGATGGACAAATGCAGCTTCGAGGAGAAAACGGATTTGAAGATATTTACGGAGATATGGATGTAAATCATTTAAGAAAACGCGTTGGTATGGTATTCCAGCAGCCCAATCCGTTTCCGATGAGTATTTATGACAACATTGCTTATGGTCCGAGAACACATGGTATTAAGAACCGGCATAAGCTGGATGCAATCGTTGAAAAAGCGTTAAAACAGGCAGCAATCTGGGAAGAAGTAAAAGACCGTTTAAATAAGTCAGCATTGGGACTTTCAGGCGGACAGCAGCAGCGACTTTGTATTGCGCGTGCGCTGGCTGTTGAACCGGAAGTGATTTTAATGGATGAGCCGACATCGGCACTTGACCCGATATCAACTTCAAGAATTGAGGATCTGGCAATTGAGTTAAAGAAAGAGTATACGATTGTTATGGTAACGCACAATATGCAGCAGGCAACCCGTATTTCGGATAAAACCGCATTCTTCCTGCTGGGAGAACTCATTGAATACGGAGATACCGAGCAGCTGTTTTCTATGCCAAAGCAGAAAAAGACGGAAGACTATATCACCGGACGTTTCGGCTGATAATCCCGATACGCCGGATATAAAACAGCAAAGAAAATGAGAAGAAAATAAGAAGGCAGAAATGGAGGAAAACATGAGAAATCGATTTGACAGACAGCTTAGTACTTTAAATGATGAGCTGATTGAAATGGGCAGTATGATTGAAAAATCCATTGAAACGGCAATCAAGGCACTGGTCAATCAGGATGTGGATTTAGCAAGACATGCAATTGAGGCAGATGAGGAGATTGACCGTCAGGAACGTATTATTGAAGACCTATGTCTGAAACTGCTGTTACAGCAGCAGCCGGTTGCAAAAGATTTAAGACTGATTTCATCCGCATTAAAAATGATTACGGATATGGAGCGAATCGGCGACCATGCTTCGGATATTTCAGAAATCACAATTGCACTGGCAGACCAGCCGTATATTAAGAAACTGGAGCATATCCAGCAGATGGCAAAAGAAACAATGATTATGCTGGTGGGAAGCATTGAGGCCTTTGTAGATAAGGATTTGGAAAAGGCGAATGAAGTCATTAAGCGGGATGACGTAGTCGATGATTTATTTGATAAAGTTAAAAAAGAATTAATTCAGATGATTCATGAAAATGCGGATAAGGGTGAGCAGGCAGCTGATCTTTTGATGGTTGCTAAATATATGGAGCGGATTGGCGACCACGCAACCAATATTTCGGAGTGGGTTATTTTTTCCATTACAGGAGAACACAAATCCATGAATTAATTCACATAATCAGAGAATAGTTTTTGCAAAATCTCCGGAAATGTAAAAGAAATGTAAAATTTACATGGATTTTACATAGGTTTGACAGAGATTTCATAAATGTATTTTATACTTCATTTTGCAAACGATAAATATTACAAAGTTGAATGGAGTGCAAAATGAGTATTTTTAATGTATTATCAATGATTGGCGGACTGGCGCTTTTTCTTTATGGTATGCACCTGATGGGAGAAGGTCTTTCCAAAGCATCCGGTGGTAAACTGGAAAGTATTCTTGAAAAATTAACATCAAATCCAGTGAAGGCAGTGCTGCTTGGTGCAGGTGTTACGGCGGTCATCCAGTCGTCTTCGGCAACGACGGTTATGGTTGTCGGCTTTGTCAATTCCGGCATTATGCGGCTGTCACAGGCGGTCGGCATTATTATGGGTGCGAATATCGGTACGACGGCAACCTCGTGGATTTTAAGTCTTACAGGAATTGAGGGCGACAATTTATTTGTCAACTTATTAAAACCGTCATCCTTTTCACCGGTCTTAGCGATTATCGGCGTTGTCTGTATTATGTTTGTCAAAAAGCAGAAGGTACAGGACATTGGTAAAATTTTAGTCGGCTTTGCCATTTTAATGACAGGTATGGATGCCATGAGCAGTGCAGTAGAGCCGTTGGCAGATGTACCGCAGTTTACACAGATTTTGACAATGTTTTCCAATCCGGTACTCGGTATGCTTGCCGGTCTTGTATTGACAGCGATTATTCAGAGTTCTTCGGCTTCGGTCGGTATTTTACAGGCGCTGTGTTCAACCGGTTCACTTGGATTTGCAACGGTTATTCCGATTATTATGGGACAGAATATCGGTACCTGTGTAACAGCACTGATTTCAGCAGTCGGTGCGAATAAAAATGCGAAGCGTGCGGCACTGGTACATCTGTATTTTAATATCATTGGAACAATTGTATTTATGATACTGTTTTATTCAATCAATGCATTGTTTCCGTTCTCATTTATGGAAGAGTCTGCAACGCAGGTCGGTATTGCGGTTGTACATAGTACATTTAATATTTTTGCGACTTTGCTGCTGCTGCCATTTGGCAATATGCTTGTGAAACTGGCATGCCTGACAATCCGTGATAATCCAAATGATGCGCTGGATAATCCGGCAGACGAATTTTCACTGCTTGATGAGCGTTTCTTGGATAAACCGAGTCTTGCCATGGAACACTGTATGCAGGTGACTAATAATATGGCAGAACTGTCTAAAAGATGTCTGTTTACGGCAATAGGACTTTTCAGGGATTATAGTGATACCCAGTCAGAGGCCGTCAGCACAATGGAAGAACGCGTAGACCGGTATGAGGATATGCTGGGGACATATTTAATGAAATTAAGTGGAAAAGATTTATCGGCAAAGGATTCGGAAAATTTATCACTGATGTTACATACAATCGGTAATTTTGAAAGAATTTCAGACCATGCATGCAACCTGTGTGATGCAGCAAAGGAAATGGCAGAAAAAAATATGGCATTTTCAGAAAAAGCCACACAGGAGCTGCACATTTTCACAGAAGCCGTAAAAGAGATTGTAAATACTTCATTTTCGGCATTTAAGAAAGAAGATGTAGAACTTGCGGGAACGGTTGAACCGCTGGAGGAGGTTATTGATGATCTGAATATGGAGTTAAAGACACGCCATATCCGCAGATTAAGAGAAGGAAAATGTACGATTGACCTGGGATTTGTCCATTCTGATATTACAACAAATTACGAGCGTATTGCAGACCACTGTTCCAACATTGCGGTGTGTCTGATACAGGTAAAGCAGGAAGGATTTGACACCCATGAATATCTTGGTACAATAAAAAGAGAAGATAACGAACAATTTAAAAAGCAGTATGCAGTATTTGAAGAAAAATACCGTCTGCCGTAAAAAATATACTCCGTGCCGGTTTAAAGCAACAATGCAGTTAAAAGCCGTTTAAGCCGGACACGAGGCAGGGAATGGAGGAAATGATGGCACTTATATATGTTGTGGAAGATGATAAAAATATCAGTGAAATCGAAAGCTTTGCATTAAAAAATGCAGGACATCAGATTGTAGAATGTGCGTGTGCAAAGGAGTTTCACAAGCAGGTACAGGAGCGGATACCGGATATGGTGCTGCTTGATATTATGCTGCCGGATGAAGATGGGCTTTCTATTTTGAAAAAACTGCGTGCAACACCGGAAACAAGGAGAATTCCTGTAATTCTGGTAACGGCAAAGACCACAGAAATTGATAAGGTCAAGGGACTGGATTCGGGTGCCGATGATTATCTGACTAAGCCGTTTGGCGTCATGGAACTCATTTCCCGCGTAAAGGCGCTGCTGCGCAGGGTTGGCGGCATGGAAGATGAAAAATTCTTACGGGTTGGCATTTTGTTTATTGATGATGAAAAGCACGTTGCTTATGTAGATGATAAACATATTGAACTGACCTATAAGGAATATGAACTGCTCAAGTATCTGACGATTAATCAGGGAATTGTACTGTCCCGCGACAATCTTATGGAGAAAATCTGGAGTTCGGATTACGAAGGCGAATCAAGAACGCTGGATGTCCATATCAAAACACTGCGGCAGAAGCTTGGGAAAGCCGGGTCTTATATTAAGACTGTGAGAAATGTCGGCTATTTCCTTGATTTGGATACAGATGTGTAATAATCCTTATATGTGGAATTATTACGGGCAGGAGTGCATATGAAAAAGAAAATCAACATTCAATTTTTAATTATTACATTACTGGCGATACTGACAACGGTATCGCTTTCTATCTTTGTATTTTACGAATTATTCAAGCAGGAAGTGATGGCAGACTTAAAAACGAACACACAGCTTCTGGTTGAAACGGATGCGTGGGAGCAGATTGTGGAAAAGAAGGATGCCGGGGCTTTAGACGATGGTGTGAAGCAGCTCCGTCTGACACTGGTAGACGGTACCGGAGAAGTTATTTTGGATACCAATGCAGAAGTCGGCAGTATGGACAATCACAGTGCAAGACCGGAGATTTCACAGGCACTGCAGACCGGAGAAGGACAGGCAATCCGCCAGTCCAGCACAATCGGTAAAAATGCGTTTTATTATGCCATACGGCTGGAGAACGGAAGTGTCCTGCGCACGGCAAAGGAAGCAGGCAGTATCACAAGTGTTTTCGAGAGCATTCTGCCGGTAATCGTAATTTTATGCGTACTGTTGTTTGCATTGTGTATGATCCTCTCACATTTCCTGACGGGGAGCATTATTGAGCCGATTGAAAATCTGGCAGATAATCTTGATGCTTCGGATTCCGTAAAGGTGTATAAAGAACTGGTACCGTTTGTACAGACAATCAAAAAACAGCATGAGGATATTATGCGCAATGCCACCATGCGGCAGGAATTTACGGCAAATGTGTCCCATGAATTAAAGACACCGTTGACGTCTATTTCCGGATATTCCGAACTGATTGAGAGTGGAATGGCAGCAGATGAAGATATTGTGCGTTTTGCGGCGGAAATTCATAAAAATTCCAATCGTCTGCTGACTTTGATTAACGATATTATCCGTCTGTCGGAATTAGATCAGGTAGAGGAACAGAACTGCTTTGAAGAACTGGATATTTATGATATTGCACAAAATTGTGTGGAGATGCTTCGCCTAAGTGCCAAGAAGCACGATGTTACCATGGAATTACACGGTGTACACCGCATTATCTGTGCCAACCGCCAGATGATGGATGAACTGGTCTATAACCTGTGTGACAATGCCATCCGATACAACAATCCGGGCGGCAGGGTCGATATTACGGTTGATGCAGCCGTTGCATTTGATAAAACGGCAGAAACCGGAGCAACGATTATTGAGGTCAAGGATACCGGTATCGGCATTTCAAAAGAACATCAGGAGCGTATATTTGAGCGCTTTTACCGTGTGGATAAAAGCCGTTCTAAATCAACGGGAGGAACAGGACTGGGGCTTGCTATTGTAAAGCATATTGTGGCTGCCCATAAGAACGCATCCCTGTCGCTTACAAGCGAACCGGGAAAAGGAACCTGTATCCGTGTGGCCTTTAAAATGAAGACAAATTTGGAGTAAAAAAATGTATTTTTGGCGCAAAGCCCGCAAATAAGCGGGATTGAGCGCATAAGGGATGAAAAAAAAGTCCAATATGTAGACAATGTCCGGAAAATACAGCGTTTATATAAAACAAAAAACTGTTCATAAATAGTTTATAGAGTTTTTATTTACAAAATAGTTAACATGTGTTATTATTTCACAACGATAATATATAACACTGTTAACTATTTATTTTTTTGCAGTAAAAAATCACCGCGAAACAGCATAGGACGGTGAAGATCACAGCCGGAAAGGAGGAATTTTTGTGCAAAAAGAGTATGCGGAGCTGTTTTCCGCATTTACACAGTTTAGAAAGCTGCATATGTCGGATTTATTTCCGAATATGAACCATTCGGAATTTGCCACCCTGATGCATATTGGCGGGGCAAATAAGTGTCTAAACGAAGAAAAAGTCAAGGTTTCTACACTGTCAGAGAGGATGCGTATTAATATTACTGCCGTGTCCCGGACATTAAAAGTACTGGAAAAGAAGAATTACATCCAGCGGACAGTCAGCGCGCAGGACCGCAGAATTACATATGTGGAACTGACCCCGGAGGGGGCAGAGGTACTGGCGGAAGCGGAGGAAACAATGAATACATTTACGGCAAAGGTGCTAAGCAGCCTGAAAAAAGAAGACGTAATCCGTCTGACTGCGCTGATGAACCAGCTTTATGAGGCATCAGAAGCAGAAATAGAGAAAAGAAAAAAGAAAGGTGATGTGACAGAATGAGTAGATTTTTTAAGACGTTAAAGCCTTATTGGAAATCTGTACTGCTGATTATCGCACTGCTTGTATTACAGGCATATGCAGATTTATCGCTGCCGCAGTATACATCGGATATTATTGATACCGGTATTCAGAATGGTGGTGTTTCACACTGTATGCCGCAGGCAGTCACAAAGGAAGAATTTGAACTGGCAAAGGTTTTTATGACAGAAGATGAGGTCGCAATATGGGAAGACAGTTACCGGGAAGACGGTGATGTGTACCGCTTGGATGTGACCGATGAAAAGAAGCTGGATGAATATGATGATGAATTTGTGACAGCATTTATTTTAAACAATCAGACATCGGCAGTAGAGGAATCTGCTTTTAAACAGCAGATTGCCGCACAGTCCGGTCAGGACCCTTCACAGCTTGAAAATGTTCCGGTGGAAATGCTCGGACAGCAGATGGGCATTGAACTTTCAACCTTTAAAAAAGAGATTGAAGATGTTGACGGCAATGTAGTACTTGCAGACTGTGTGGATATGCGTCCGGTCTTTCAGATGATGCTTGCACAGGGCAGAATGACAACGGATGATATTGTTTCCATGCGTGACACGTTGCAGGAAAAAATGGAGAGCATGGGCAGTTCACTGATTCTTTCCATGGGTATCTCTTATGCAAAGAACATGGACAGTGCCGCCGGTGTAGATATGGATAAGTTACAGACTGATTATCTGTGGGCATCAGGCATTAAAATGGTGCTGATGGCACTGTTAGTTGCAGTGATTACCGTATGTGTCGGTATGCTTGCGTCGCGTGTGGCAGCCGGTGCAGGACGTGATCTGCGTGGCAGCGTATACAAAAAAGTCATGGGCTTTTCCAGTGCGGAAATGGATCGTTTCTCAACGGCATCCCTGATTACACGGACCACCAATGATGTACAGCAGATTCAGATGGTGATTGTATTATTACTGCGTATGGTATTATATGCGCCGGTGCTTGGTATCGGCGGTGTTATCAAGGTATGGCAGACAGGTGCCGGAATGGGCTGGGTAATCGGTCTTGCTGTTGCGGCTATTATGGCACTCGTGCTGTTTTTAATGGTTGTTGCCATGCCGAAGTTTAAATTAATGCAGAAGCTGGTTGACGGTGTCAACTTAGTTTCAAGGGAAATTCTTACCGGACTTTCTGTTATCCGTGCATTCGGAAGGGAAAAGAAGGAAGAAGAACGTTTTGATAAAGCCAATAAAAAGCTGACAAAGACGATGTTATTTACCAACCGTGTCATGACATTTATGATGCCTTGCATGACCTTTATCATGTACGGACTGACGGTTCTGATTGTATGGGTTGCGGCACATAAGATTGATAACGGCAGTATGCAGGTGGGTGCAATGACAGCATTTATTACGTATGCAATGCAGATTGTTATGTCCTTCTTAATGCTGACGATGATGTCTGTTATGCTTCCGAGAGCGGCAGTTGCGGCAGACAGAATTGATGAAGTATTAACTGTAAAATCTGAAATTGTAGACCCTGAAAAGCCGGAAACACTTGAAAAGAAGGAAGGTGTTGTACGCTTTAACCATGTAAGCTTTAAATACCCGGGTGCAGAACACAATGCCCTTGAAGATATTGATTTTGTGGCTGAACCGGGTAAGACAACGGCGATTATCGGCAGTACGGGCTGTGGTAAATCAACGCTTGTAAACTTAATACCAAGACTTTACGATGTTACGGAAGGTTCGGTGACAATCGACGGACACGATATCCGTAACATTACCATGAATGAACTGCGTGATGAACTCGGCTTTGTGCCGCAGAAAGGTGTGCTGTTTTCCGGTACGATTGCAAGCAATCTCCGTTATGGCAGAGAAGATGCAACCGATGAAGAAATCCGTGAAGCGGCTGAAATTGCACAGGCATCGGATTTTATTGAAGAAAAAAGTGCAAAATATGACAGTCCGATTGCACAGGGCGGTTCTAACGTATCCGGTGGACAGAAACAGCGTCTGTCGATTGCAAGAGCCATTGCAAAGAATCCGAAGGTCTTCATTTTTGATGACAGTTTTTCCGCACTCGATTTAAAGACCGATGCGGCACTCCGTAAGGCACTGGCAGAAAAGGTATCCGACAGCACGGTTATTATCGTTGCACAGCGAATCAGTACGGTGCTTCATGCAGAGCAGATTCTTGTCATGGATGAAGGCAGAATCGTCGGCAGGGGAACACATGAAGAACTGCTTGCAAACTGCGAAGTATACCGTCAGATTGCAAAATCGCAGATGTCAGAAAAGGAACTCGGACTTGCGGGTGATACAGAAAGGGAGGAACAGTAATTTATGGAAAATAAAGATGTAAAAATGCCTCCGAAGACAAGAGGACCGATGAGAGGACCAGGCAGAGGTATGATGCCAGGAGAAAAAGCCAAAGACTTTAAATGGTCTATCGGCAAATTACTTGCGTATCTTGGAAATTACAAAATCGGCATTATCGTAGTGATGATTTTTGCGGCGTGTGCGACCGTGTTTAACGTTGTCGGTCCAAAGGTTTTAGGTAAAGCCACGACAGCACTTTCCGAAGGGCTGATGAATAAAATCAACGGCACCGGCGGCATGGATTTTAACTATATCGGAAAAGTCCTTTTATTTGTGCTGGGATTATACAGCATCAGCGCCGTTTTCAGCTTTATACAGGGCTGGATTATGACGGGGATCACACAGAAGCTGTGTTACCGGTTAAGGAAAGAAATTTCCGAAAAAATTAACCGTATGCCGATGAAATATTTTGAAAGCAGAACTTACGGTGAAGTATTATCGCGTATTACCAATGATGTAGATACCCTCGGCATGGGTTTAAACCAGAGCATTACTACGATTATTACCGCTGTTGCAACCATGCTTGGCGTATTGGTGATGATGTTAAGCATTTCACCGCTGATGACACTGATTGCAGTCATTATTCTGCCGGTGTCAGCCGGACTGATTTCATTTGTTGTAAAGAAATCACAGAAATATTTTAAGACACAACAGGAATATTTAGGCCATATCAACGGACAGATTGAAGAAACCTACGGCGGACATACCGTTGTAAAGTCTTTTAACAAAGAGGCTTCTATGGTTAAGCAGTTTGACGAAACCAATACGGTATTGTATAAATCCGCATGGAAATCGCAGTTCCTATCCGGAATGATGCAGCCGATTATGAATTTTGTCGGAAACTTAGGCTATGCCTGTGTGGCATTAAGCGGAGGTCTTCTTGCAATTCAGGGCGCGATTACAATTGGTGATATTCAGGCATTTATCCAGTATGTTAAGAATTTCACACAGCCGATTACACAGATTGCACAGGTTATCAATCAGGTACAGTCTATGGCAGCAGCCTCCGAGAGAGTATTCGAGTTCTTAGAGGAGGAAGAAGAAGATCAGTTTGTGCAAAATCCGGTACGCTTAGATAAAATCGAAGGCTGTGTGGATTTTGAAAATGTACACTTTGGTTATAAAGAAGATCAGACAATTATCAATGATTTTACTGTACATGTAAAACCGGGTCAGAAGGTTGCCATTGTCGGTCCTACAGGTGCCGGTAAGACAACGATTGTGAAGCTGCTCATGCGTTTTTACGATGTCGGCAGCGGTGCTATTTTAGTAGACGGACACAATATCAAGGACTTTAACAGACGGGAATTAAGAGATGCGTTTGGCATGGTGCTTCAGGATACATGGCTGTATAAGGATACCATTATGGAAAATATCCGTTACGGAAGACTGGATGCAACCGATGAAGAAGTTATTGCGGCGGCAAAAGCAGCGCATGCACACCACTTTATTGAAACCCTGCCGGGTGGCTATCAGATGGAATTAAATGAAGATGCAAGCAACGTTTCACAGGGACAGAAGCAACTGCTTACAATTGCGAGAGCAATTCTTGCAGACAATCCGATTCTGATTCTGGATGAAGCGACCTCTTCTGTGGATACCCGTACAGAGATTCAGATTCAGAATGCAATGGATAACCTGATGAAGGGCAGAACGAGCTTTGTCATTGCCCACCGTCTGTCTACGATTAAAGATGCAGACGTGATTCTTGTCATGAAGGACGGCGATATTGTAGAACAGGGAAATCATGAAGAACTTCTTGCAAAGGGCGGCTTCTATGCAGACCTTTACAATTCACAGTTTGATGAGGCAGAAAGCGCGTAAGATACGGGAATTTTGATAAAAATGGAAGTTATTAAAGATGAATATTTAAAATATTAATTCAAAACAAAGAGTAAAAAGGAGAAACAGCCTGGCAGAGGTTTTTTCTCCTTTTTTCACGGATAGTCCTTGCAAAACTTTAGAATTTCTGTATACTTGAAATGTTAGGTGTTTTCATGGCAGAGCCGGAGGAATTTGATGAAACAGATTGCGTGGGTAAAAGTTATCCAAAACAAATATATAAAAAGATGTATAAGTATTGTGGGAATTGTAATCGTTTTACTGGGTGCCATGCTGTTATATCATATTACAGGTTTAAGAAAAAATGAATATACAAAAAAGGAGCCATTGCTTTTAAACTGGACTGTTGTCAGTGAAAATCAGACGGATACGGATGTGGATTTGAATACATTCCGCTTTGATAATATTTTAACAGACAAAAAGACAATATATTTATCCCGTACTTTTGTGGATAAAGGGCAGTTTCAATCACCGGTACTTGTGGTTCAGACGCATAATGCAACGTTACGTGTCTTTGTGGACGGAGAATGTATTTACAGTTCCGGGCTGGAGCGGTATGACTGCGGGAAAATGGTTGGAAGCGGCATGCACAGCATTGCTATGCCTAAAGATGGAGAACAGCATGAACTGATGCTGGAATTTAAGGCAAACGGTGATTCTTATGTTACCCGGATGAACGATATTTATATTACTGATTATGCAACAATTTACACTGATTTTTTAGTGACCAACAGAGTTACTTATGCACTTAGTGTCTGCCTTTTGTTTATCGGATTTGTCCTGCTTTTGCTTGGGATGGTTATGATGCTGACGCGGACCTGGTTTACACATTTGATATCACTGGGAATTTTCTCGCTGATGGTAGGTTTATGGACGATGGGAAAATATAATATCCTACAGATTTACCGGGTACCGATATGGCTGTGTACCTTTATTGAGTATGCCAGCATGTATATCGGTCCGCCGTCTCTGCTGCTTTTTTTCAGGGATTATCCGAAAAAAGCAGACAGCAGATGGATAACGTGGATGTATTACATAATTTTCTGGGTAGATAGCGGTGTGACGGCACTTTTATTTGTGCTTCATTTTTCAGGTGTCTGGCATCTTCCGCATATGCTTCGGCTGGAACAGGCATTTGTAGCAATTGTCTGTGTTTATCTGATTATATTAATGATTGCCTGTGTTAGAAAGGGAAACCGGCAGAGCAGACTGGTTATCTGCGGTGTGATTTTGTTTTTGCTGTGTATCGGAGCGGAATGGTCAGGTTATATGGCAGGAAAATACTGGGGTCATGAAATGTCATGGACAACAGGATTTTCATCTTTGGGAACTGTGATTCTGATTAGTATTTTACTGCTCTCATTAAGCTGGGATATTGCGGGAAAAATGGTCGACGAAAAAGAACAGGCAGTTCTTTATAAAATGGCATATACGGACAATCTGACGGGACTTTATAACCGCCGCTTTTGTGAAGAACGATTAAAATCATATTGTTATAATAACATTCCATTTACAATTTTTAATTTTGATATGAATGGGCTGAAAGCCACGAATGATACCCATGGGCATAGCAGTGGGGATAAGCTGATTAAGGGGTTTGCGGATATTTTAACGAAGTCGTTTGGGGACAAAGGTATCGTTGGCAGAATGGGCGGCGATGAATTTATTGTAATTGTAGAAAACATCGAAGAACTTAATTGTCAGGAAGAAATCCGACATTTTCAAAAAATTATGAGTGAGGCAAATAAAGCACAAAGTGGGTATGTTTACAGTACGGCATACGGCTATGCAGACAGTTCTGAAATTGTGTCAGACGGTGAAATACGCGATGTCAACATGGTTTACAGACTGGCGGATAACCGCATGTATGAGAATAAAAAGACATGCCATGATGCAAGAAAATAGTTAGAAAGTGGAAGGAACAAAGGAATTTATGAACAGGACTTACGACAAATTTCAGGTAGTATTACTAAGCGAAGTAAAAGGGAAAGACAGCAATGCGTTTATTTTTGAATTACGTCTTACTTCGGAGGACAATTGTCGTATCAGAATTATAGATTTTGACGCATTTGATATTGACGGAAACAAGTACAGCGCGGGAGCGGATAAAATCAGTACAACAGATGTGATTTTAGGACACAGCAAATTTTTTGCCGAAACCAAAAAGATTAATGTAAAAATCAGTTCGCAGTTTAAAGCAAGAATCGGCTGTATGGCAGTCTTAACGGTTGCCTGCATTGAAGATAAACAGCAGATGAAATTCTGTTTCCAGAGAAAAGGAACAAACCGCTGGGATTGTGTCGGTGTGGAATTTATGGAGTATGAAGGTCTTCCGGCAGCAGCAGAAGAACCGGTGGAAACAGAGGAGGCTTTAGAACCGGTTGAAGAACTGACTGACAAAGCAGAAAAACAGGTACAGGCGCAGACGGAAGCACTGACACAGACTGGAGCTTCGGCAGTGAAAGAAGACGGTGAAGAACAGGCAGCAGTGGTAGTACAGGATTCTCCGGCAGAAGACATCCCGGCAGCACAGGATGAAAAAGCTGCAGCAGAATCACTTGAAGAATATCTGGAAAGAGAAGGCACAGAGTCCGTCTTAGGGCTGTCCATGAAGGAATTTGTCAATCGTTTTGCATTAGGTACACAGACAGTAGAAGATGTTTTAAAGCCGTTAAATGTCAATGTGGCGCAGGAAGAAGAACCGGCAGAAACAATCAGTCAGCCGGCGCCGGTATCCCAGCCGGAGGAAGAAGAGCAGGAGCAGTCCATAGAAGACTATTTAAACAGTCTGATTGAATTTGATGAAAAATCATCGGAAACCATCGGCCTTGCCGTTTCTAATATGAGAATCCGTGCAGAAGAACAGGGTGACACCGTCTGTCCGGTTCTTTACTGTGAGGTCAGCTATTCCAAAGAAACCTATGTATTGGTGCGCTGTCCAATGATTAAGGTGATTTTTTACGATGCAAAGGGATGTATCGACAATGTTGCCATGCATCCGGTATCCCGTATCCATACAGGTCAGGATATTGTTGAAATGGCATTTAAGAAGTCCACAGTGAAAAATTGGAAAAACAAGAGCAAAATCAAAGTACTCGTAACGCTGTAAAATAGATAAAACATTTTTTTTGGTTAAAACATAAAAAATAAAAGAATTAAAAGAAGAAAGCTGCGCAGCCGGAACAAAAACGGCTGTGCAGCTTATTTTATAAAGTTCTGAAAGCTTAAAGGATGTTGGCTGATATGCAGCTGGTATATCGATATAAAGGATTCTGATAATTACGGTTTTTAAAACTACATCACGTTGAAATAAATATAATATCATCTTGACAAAAAAACAAAGAAGCGGTATAACATATATAGTTTGATAATCAAAACATTGTGTTTCTGAACGAAAACAAAATACTGTTATGGCAGATGAGAAATTACCTGCGGAATGGAGATTAATATGAATAATCAGTTACCACAACTTATATTAGGAGATGTTATTGTGCCGGTGCCGGTGATTCAGGGCGGCATGGGTGTTGGAGTGAGTCGAAGCCGTCTTGCGGGAGCAGTTGCAAAAGAAGGCGGTATCGGTGTGATATCAACAGCACAGATCGGTTATGACGAGGAAAATTTTGAAAAAAATCCGGCGGAGTGTAACCGCAGGGCAATAATAAAACACATTGCGCAGGCAAAAGAGATTGCAGGCGGAAACGGACTGGTCGGTGTGAATATCATGGTGGCATTAAAGCATTACAGACAGCACATTGAAACGGCGGTAGAAGCGGGTGCAGATGTCATTATCTGTGGTGCGGGACTGCCGGCAGATTTACCGGGAATTGCCCAAAACTATGCGCGTGAGCATGGGAAAAAGATACCAAAGTTGATGCCGATTGTGTCTTCCGCGAGAGCGGCGGGAATTATTTTAAAAATGTGGGACCATCATTACCATACGGTGCCGGATTGTATTATTGTGGAAGGACCGATGGCAGGCGGACATCTTGGATTTCAGGAAAGTGTATTGGAAAATATTGAAAATATTGATTTTGACGCGATTCTTTGCGGGGTCATTGACAGCAAAAAGCCATATGAGGAGAAATACACAAAAAAGATTCCGGTTGCGGCGGCAGGCGGTATTTTTGACAGACAGGATATTGACCATGTGCTTTCATTAGGTGCAGATGCCGTACAGATTGCAAGCCGTTTTGTTGTCACTAAAGAATGTGATGCATCTGATGCATACAAACGTGCATATATTGAGGCGGGAAAGGGTAATATACAGATTGTAAAAAGTCCTGTCGGCATGCCGGGACGCGCCGTGCGCAATGCTTTTATCAGACAGGTTGAGCAGCACAAACAAGAAATTACCGGCTGTTATCAGTGCCTTGAAAAATGTAACCCGAAGGAAGTGCCGTACTGCATTACACAAGCGCTGATTCACGCCGTGAAAGGCGAATTAGAGCAGGGGTTAATTTTCTGCGGTGAAAATGTTTCCAGAATCCATGAAATGACAACCGTACCGGAACTGATGCGGGAATTGACACAAGGTTGACATAACACCCCGGTATTTAGTACTATAGTAAGTGAAAAAGAACGAATGGAGAAACCAATGAAAGAATTTTTGCGTGCTAAGATTTTTGCACTTTCACAGTATCTGGAAATGCTGCTTTCGCTGATTTTAGGACTGGTTATTGTAATTCTTGCAGGGAAACTGCTGATGGACGTATTTAATCCGCAATATATTTTTGCAGGAGAAGACGTCTTTGCATATTATCTGGAAACTGCAATGAATCTTGCGATTGGTGTGGAGCTTATTAAAATGCTTTGCATGCACTCACCGGGGACTGTCATTGAAGTCCTTTTATTTGCAATTGCAAGACAGGTTGTTGTATCCCATTCTTCCGTGACACAGACACTGACCGGGGTATTTGCAATTGTTGTGCTGTTTGCTACAAGAAAATATCTGTTTATTCCACACGATGAGGTAGAAAAGATTACCGTACGCGGCAGTATGACTGTAGCAATGGCAAACCGTGTTGCTAAAATCAAAATACCGGAAACAGATGGAAAACTGCTCCGTGATGTGATTGAGAAGCGGATTTGTGAGGAAAGCCTTTCAAAAGAAATCGGAACCTGCGTGGATTACGATAATTTTGCATTATGCATTGCAAGTATCAGAGAAGGTAAAGTAACAAGAGTTGATATTTTAAAAAATAAGGATTGATAAGGAGTAAGCTTATGGCAATTGTACATGTAACAAGTGAAAATTACGAAAAGGAAGTATTACAGTCTGATAAGCCGGTATTAATTGATTTCTGGGCATCATGGTGTGGACCGTGCCAGATGTTAGGACCGGTCATTGAAGAAGTTTCAGAAGAAGTGACGGATGTAAAGTTTGTAAAAGTAAGTACCGAAGAAGCACCGGAACTGGCAGAAAAATTTTCTATTATGTACATTCCGACACTGGTACTCATGGAAAATGGAACGGTTGTAAATAAATCCACAGGTTTTTTACAGAAGGAACAGATTTTAGAACTTCTGAATACAAAAAATTAAAAAAATTAAAAAAAAAATTAAAATTTTTGTTGACAAATGAAGTTTGAAAGATTATCTTATTACTTAATTCAACAGTCAAATGCAGAGAACAGGAAATGACTTTTTCAAATCACCGCTCACAGAGAGCCGTAAGATGATGAGAAGCGGCAGCAAGGAATGAAAAAGCCCTCACCTGCGAGCAGTTCCGGTGAAAGGCAGTGTAATTGTATACAGCCTAGTAATTGGAATCGGTACCCATCGTTAACAGGGCATGCCATAGAGTCGGTATCCTATTGATTCTGACAGCAGTGGCAGTAGAGAGGCCGGGATATCCGGCAAGCAAAGTGGTAACGCGGAAGTAATGTTAAATCAGCCTTCGTCTTTGCACCAAATCATTTAGATTTGTGTGGAGACGAAGGCTTTTTTGATACTATGGACAATGCGTACAGAGTGTTTGACTGATGAAATATATCATAATAGGAGAGTGACATCTATGAACACTTTAGTAATTGTTTTAATTGCAGCTGTTATTTTATTCGGCGCATATGTTGTCTATGGCCGTTGGTTAGCCAACAAATGGGGAATTGACCCTAAGGCAGAAACACCGGCAGTAAAGTACAATGATGGTAAAGATTTTGTCCCGACAAACGGATGGACAGTATTTAGTCATCAGTTTTCATCTATTGCAGGTGCAGGTCCTGTAACCGGTGCAATTCAGGCAGCGGCATTTGGCTGGTTACCTGTACTCCTCTGGATTCTCATTGGTGGTGTATTCTTCGGTGCTGTTACAGACTTCGGTGCCTTATATGCTTCCGTTAAGAACGAAGGAAAGTCCATGGGTATGATTATTGAAAAGTACATCGGTAAATTCGGACGTAAGATTTTCTTACTGTTCTGCTGGTTATTTACATTAATTGTTATTGCAGCATTTGCCGATATGGTAGCCGGAACATTCAATGCGTATACAGTTGTTGACGGACAGTCACAGTTATCTGCAGCTGCTTCAACAAACGGTTCTGCCGGTATGGTATCTATCATGTTTATGGTATTTGCCGTTGTATTTGGTCTGATTCAGAAGAAATGGAATCTTTCAGGCTGGAAAGAAGCAGTTGTTGGTATCGTATTTATCATTGCTTCATTTGTAATTGGTAACTACTTCCCGATTGAATTAGGCAAGAACGCATGGAGCTATATCACATTTGTATATATCTTTTTTGCAGCAGTTCTTCCAATGTGGCTGATGAAGCAGCCTCGTGACTACATGACAACATTTATGTTCATTGCCATGATTGTCGGTGCAGCACTTGGTCTGGTTGTAGCTCATCCGTCTATGAACCTTCCGGTTTATACAGGATTTAACAATGCAAAGCTTGGAACAATGTTCCCAATCCTTTTCGTAACGGTTGCCTGCGGTGCTGTTTCAGGTTTCCACAGCCTTGTATCTTCCGGTACATCTTCTAAGACTGTAGCAAATGAAAAGGATATGCTTAAAGTTGGTTACGGCGCTATGATACTTGAAAGCTTACTTGCTGTTATCGCTCTTTGTGTTGCAGGCGCAGCCGCAGCAGCAGACGGAACAGCCGCTACTGGTACACCGTTCCAGATTTTCAGCCGTGGTGTTGCAGGTTTCTTTGAAATGTTTGGTGTTCCGGTACATTTCGCAACCGTATTTATGACAATGTGTGTATCTGCACTTGCTCTTACATCACTTGATGCCGTTGCACGTATCGGACGTATGAGTTTTCAGGAACTTTTCAGCGTAGATGATATGGAACATGCAGAAGGATGGAGAAAGTTACTCTGCAATACATATTTCTCAACAGTAATAACACTTCTTTGTGGTTTCGTACTCACAAAGATTGGTTATGCAAACATCTGGCCGTTATTTGGTTCAGCAAACCAGTTATTAAGTGCACTTGTAATTCTTACACTTTGTGTATTCTTAAAGGTAACAGGACGCAGCAACAAGATGCTGTTCCCGCCACTTATCATTATGCTTTGTGTAACATTTACAGCACTGGTACAGCGTACAATCGCTATGGTTAAGGCAATCCAGACAGCAGCATCTGTTACAATTCCGGCAGGTACTGCTACATGGGGAAGCGTATTTATTGCCAACGGGCTTCAGCTTATTATTGCAATTCTGCTGATTGTACTTGGTCTTATCATTGTTGTAAATTCAGCTAAGAGTTATGCAAAGAGTGAGAAAAACTCAGAAAAGGCAGCTTAATTCGTATAGCAGCTATATAATAAGAAGCTTTACATAAAAACTCCCGGATTTTTTCTATATCATATATAGAGAGGATTCGGGAGATTTTTGCATAGGAACGGCAATCCCAGCGATAAAAATATTGAAATTCTGTCGTGTTCATAGTAATATATAAATAGTGTGAAAAAACCTTAAATTTAAAATAAGAAGACACAATATCGTAAAAGACAGGGGAATAAATAATATGGAACAGGTTGTTTTTGGTGGAAGAATGAATATCCCAAAGGGGACAACATTTTTTAAGACAGGCGAAAACGTTGAACATGTATATCTGTTAGTGAATGGACAGGTACGTGCAAAAAGCGAATATATGAAGATGAATCTTGATAACGGAGCACTGTTAGGAATTCTTGATATTTATTCAGAAGAATATCTTTTTGATTATGAGGCCGTTACGGATTTGATTGTATTGTGCTTTGACATTGCACATGCAGACGGTATTCAGAAGCTTTTAAAACTGGGTAAAAACTATCAGGAAATTGCTGTGAATTCTTTATTTGCGCAGTTTCATGAAGTGTACCGGTTATATGAAAAAAGCTTTTTGTCTTATGCATCAGAAATGGATGATTTTAATGTCATTAATAAAGAAGAAGATTCTGCAAAGGTGGATATGGAAATCTGCACCTATATGAATCAGATATACGCATTGGATAAAAAAGTTTTTCATGAACTTTTTACAGCCGGGGAAATGATAGCATATGAACATCTGATTACCGGTTCAAAGCTGGTAGCGGATATCAACAGTACCGCGTTAAAACTGGTGGATGTTTTAGGAAAGGCAGCACTTGGTATTCAGGACGATGAAGCCCAAAATAAAGCAGCAGACGACCTTTCGGATGGTGAAGATACGGCAGAAGAAGGCATGGATGAAAGTGCTTATGACTATGCACTGGTTGAGAGTGAACTGGCAAATTCCATGAAGCAGATTCTGGATTATTCCCAGATAGATGAAAAGGAAGCTTCCAGATTTACCCTCATGGTTTCACAGTATATGAATCTGCCGGACAGAAATACTTCGGACAACGATGTCAGAAAATTAAGAAAAGATATTGCAGAGCAGTTCTATCAGATTTATGAAAATGTTTTCTTACATTCATTAAAGGATACTTCTCTTAGCAGGGCAGTCGAATTGTTCCTGAATTTTGGCTTTATGGATGAGAAGGAATTTGATAAAAAGGGATTGGCGGAACTGTATTATTTCAAGCCGGACTTATCGGGTACGGGATTTTCTATTTATACCGTATATGGCTGGCTGAAAGCAATATACGAGGGAAAAAGAGAACCGTCCAAAGATGAATTTGACCAGGATTATAAAGAAAACGTAAGAAAAGAAAAGGCAATGCACCATCTGTCGGCAGCAGAAGAAACAAAGATGCTGTCTGACCAGACAGCCAAAGTGCAGTTTGAAATCCGTAATATGTTTAAGGTTATCAATCGTCTGACAACGAATGAAATTACAATTTTCAGCCCGATTCTGACACAGAAGAAGTTCAGTAAGAGCATTCAGAAGTCGTTTCTGTCAGCAAAGAAGCTTTCCGAGGCGATGCGTGCGATTATGAAGGTGGATTATTCACTGTTCCACAGAGAGCAGATGTATTATGACCCGGAAAATAAAATCGATAATATTGTAGTCATGAAACAGGTTCTTCCGGACTTTATCCTGATGCCGAATGTCGGCAGCAGAGGTGTCATGTGGCAGGATATTTCGGAAAAGAAAAGAGATACACCGGCAAGATTTGTGCTTTCTGCATTTTTCAACGGCAATCTTGAAAACAGTCTGATTAACATGGCAGCAGTTTACCGCTGGGAAATCTGCCGTACTGTACAGGGCAATTACTGGAATGATGTCCGGGAACATTCTCTTACATCCGAGTACTGCGATTATGTACAGTTTTACCGAAAGAATAAAGATCTGACGGAAGAAGCCAAAGAAAAAATCAGGGCACAGTTTAAAAGCTGTCGTAACAGTTACCGTGAAATGTTTGCAAAGGATTATGACGTATGGGTTAAATACGAATCCCAGAACTCTATCCGATTAAATAAGGTTGTGAGAGGAATTCTTTATATGTACTGTCCGTTTGCGGCAGAATATCGGAAAAAGCTTGAATCGCAGCCAATCTTTAATGCGGCATCAGCACGGTTTAACAGAGAAAATACAAAGAAAGTACGTGAGTTAAAGACATTTAATTCCAACGTATTAAAAAGAGGCGGACAGGTTACTGAAGTGTTACAGAAGAATCTGGATTTTTATGAATTAGGATAAGAAGAAGGAGAAGACAAATGTTTAGTCAGTTATTTGGTGAATATCTGGTAAGTGAAGAAGTACTTACACCGGAGCAGTTAAGAGAAGTATTGGATGAACAGGCAACAGCAAAGGTCCGTCTGGGAACGATTGCGATTGCAAACGGATATATGACACAGAACGAAACGGAAGAAGTCAATCATTTACAGACACAGTATGACAGACGTTTCGGTGATATTGCGGTAGAAAGAGGCTATTTATCAGAACGGGAAGTGGATGAACTTCTGGAGCAGCAGGGTTGCGCATTTATGAAGTTTTTGCAGATTATGTTTGAGAAAAAATATATTACTGCCAGCGAACTGGATGAATATCTTGACAGCTTTCAGACATCCAAGGGCTTTTCAAAGTCCGAAATGGAAGCGTTAAAGGAAGATGATATTGACGGGATTGTACCGTTGTTTGCATTTTCTGCAAAACCGTATGTAACTGATATTGTGGCATTGATTTTGAGAAATCTGACAAGATTTGTTACACAGGATTACTATATCGGTTCAATTAAACGTGTGACAGAAATCCGGTATCAGAGTATTATCGGACAAAAAACATACGGTTCTCATGTTATTTATACAGCATTTGTGGCAGGGGAAAATGAAGACGGACTGCTTGCACTTGCATCCGATTTTTCAAAGGAAGAACTGATACAGGCAGACAGCTATACATATGATACATTAAGCGAACTGGTTAATATGTGCCTTGGTCTGTTTGTAACGGCAATCAGCAAGGGTGAGTTATTTGTAGATATCGAACCGCCGTTTGTCTATGAAAACCAGACACTGACCGGGGACGGATATATTGTTCCGCTTTATGTCCATGGTAAAGAGACAGAAATTTTTATTGCTGTAGACAGTGATGTTCAAATCGGTGTAAAGCCGACATCTATTGATATTCAAAAATGTGCCGACAGTGAGGTAGCAGACGGTGTTAAAAAGGTCATGATTGTAGATGATTCTGCTTTTATCCGTAAGACATTAAGAAATATTCTTGAAGAAGCAGGCTATGGTATTGTCTGTGAGGCTGTAAACGGAGAAGAAGCCGTTCAGTTATATAAAGAGTATAAACCGGATATTGTCACAATGGATATTACGATGCCGGTTATGGACGGTGTTACGGCATTGGAAAAGATTAAAGCATACGATAATACAGCAGATGTCATTATGGTGACGTCAGCCGGACAGCAGAAGAAAGTGATTCAAGCATTAAAGCTGGGGGCATATGAATTCTGCATGAAGCCGCTGGATAAGGATGAATTGTTAAAAGTATTTAAAGAACTGAATGCATAAAATACATAAAAACGGGAATAATACAGGTATTGCAAAAGTATATTTTGTAGTGCCTGTATTTTAAAATTGTACTAAATTAAGAACTATGCAAAAGAGTATTGATTTTATGATACATGAATGATATTATAATGCACGTAAGGATTGTTACAATATTGTCAAAGTTGCGATGAGCAATTTTTTTATTTAGCAATTAGTGTATACAATGTGCAGAGATTATGCAAGGAGGAATTCAGAAATGTTACAGAAGGAACAGTGGAATGGTTTCGAAGGTAGACTTTGGAAAGAAGAAATCAATGTAAGAGATTTCGTTCAGAACAACTACAAGCCATATGATGGTGATGAAAGTTTCCTTGAAGGTCCTACAGAAGCAACAAACAAGCTTTGGGGAAGACTTCAGGAATTACAGAAAGAAGAAAGAGCAAAGGGCGGCGTACTTGACATGGAAACAGAAGTTGTTGCCGGTCTTACAGCATATGGTCCTGGATATATAGATGAATCAATGAAAGACCTTGAAAAAGTTGTAGGTCTTCAGACAGATAAGCCATTAAAGAGAGCATTCATGCCTTACGGCGGTATCAAGATGGCAGAAGAATCTTGCAAGAACTACGGTTATGAACCAAATCCGGAATTACACAAGATTTTCACAGAATATCATAAGACTCACAATCAGGGTGTTTTCGATGCTTACACACCAGAGATGAGAAAGGCTCGTCACAGCCACATCATCACAGGTCTTCCGGATACTTATGGCCGTGGACGTATCGTAGGTGACTACAGAAGAGTTGCTCTTTACGGTATTGACTACCTTATGGAAGAAAAGAAGAAAGATCATGCAAACTGCGGATGCGGAACAATGACAGACGATGTTATCCGTTTAAGAGAAGAAATCTCTGATCAGTACAAGGCTTTAGCAGGAATGAAGAAGATGGCTGAGAGCTATGGTTATGATATTTCACAGCCAGCTAAGGATGCTAAGGAAGCTGTTCAGTGGTTATACTTTGGTTATCTTGCTGCTATCAAGACTCAGAACGGTGCTGCTATGTCAGTAGGTCGTGTATCTACATTCCTTGATATCTATATCGAAAGAGATCTTGAAGCTGGAAAGATTACAGAAAAAGAAGCTCAGGAATTAATTGACCATTTCGTTATGAAGTGCAGAATGGTTAAGTTTGCAAGAATTACTTCTTACAACGAATTATTCTCAGGTGACCCTACATGGGCTACTCTTGAAGTAGGTGGTACAGGTATTGATGGACGTTCAATGGTTACAAAGAACGACTACAGATTCCTTCACACACTTGAAAACATGGGACCTTCACCGGAACCAAACTTAACAGTACTTTACTCATCAAGACTTCCTGAAAACTTCAAGAAGTATGCTGCTAAGATTTCTGTTGATACATCTTCAATCCAGTATGAGAACGATGATGTTATGAAGGTTACATGGGGTGATGATTATTCAATCTGCTGCTGTGTATCTGCTACACAGACAGGTAAGGAAATGCAGTTCTTCGGAGCTAGAGCTAACCTTGCTAAGTGTTTACTTTACGCTATCAATGGTGGTGTGGATGAAAAAGATGGTAAGCAGGTTGGACCAGCTTTCAAGCCTATTACATCAGAATATCTTGATTATGATGAAGTTATTGAAAAGTTCGATGTTATGATGGATTGGTTAGCAGACCTTTATGTTAATACACTTAACCTGATCCAGTATATGCATGATAAGTACTACTATGAAGCAGCAGAGATGGCTCTTATTGATACAGATGTTAAGAGAACATTTGCTACAGGTATTGCTGGTTTCTCTCATGTAGTAGATTCACTTTCAGCTATTAAGTATGCTAAGGTTAAGACAGTACGTGATGAAGAAAAGGGTATTGTTGTTGATTACCAGATTGAAGGCGACTTCCCTAAGTATGGTAACGATGATGATAAGGCAGATGATATAGCTGTATGGCTTCTTAGAACATTCCTTGAGAAGATTAAGAAGAGACATACTTACAGAAATTCAGAGCCTACAACATCTATCCTTACAATTACTTCTAACGTAGTTTATGGTAAGTATACAGGTACAATGCCTGACGGACGTAAGGCTGGTACACCATTATCACCAGGAGCTAACCCAAGCTATGGTGCTGAACAGAATGGTCTGTTAGCTTCACTTAACTCACTTACAAAGCTTCCATATGAGTGGGCATTAGATGGTATTTCTAATACACAGACAATGAATCCGGATGCTTTAGGTCATAATGAAGAAGAAAGAGTTGCTAACCTTGTAAACGTTATGGATGGTTACTTCGATCAGGGTGCTCATCACCTCAACGTAAATGTATTCGGTAAGGATAAGTTACTGGATGCTATGGAACACCCAGAAAAGCCAGAATATGCGAACTTCACAATCCGTGTATCTGGTTACGCTGTTAAGTTCATCGACCTTACAAAGGAACAGCAGATGGATGTAATCTCTAGAACATTCCATGACAGAATGTAATCAGAGATTTTAGTAAGTTTTAAAAATTAGCCAAAAGCCTTGAAAATACAGTGTTTAAGCATGTTTAATCCAATTTCAAGGTTTTTGGCTTAAATTATTTATATGTTATAATTTATCACAAATTATCATAACTTGATAAAATAAGTGTGTAAAAAGTGTGTAGTAAAGTGTGTACTACTCAATTTAACAAAAAGGGAATAAATATATGAAAAACAATAGAATAAATGACCGTAAAAAATAGGCATACAGATTTTTATTTCTGTATGCCTAAAATTATTATTTTGATTTTCGTTCAAGATTTATCATGTGCACTTTGTCCATTAGCGGCGTTTTAATTTTATTGCTTTTGCAAGAGACTAACAACGCAGGGATATCTTTGTTCAAACAATGTGAATCATAATAGGGCTGCTCTGGATATACATAAGTATGTGATGGATTAACTCGTTCATCAGCAACAAAGCACTGTCTTAAGCGCTCATATTGAATTCCAAAAGCCTTGGCAATATCCGCAAATTCATTACAGAAAGTAACCTTTGTTGCTATCCAACAGTTTTCCATGTACTTCGCTAATTCTGCGGTTTTCCAATCAACATAAATATAACTAAAAGCCCCATTTTTGACCCTTGAATATAGTTGAGTGACTTTGCAACAATAATTTTCGTTTCCACCAAGAACAACGAAATTAGGAGATTCTAAGCTGTGCTGTGTTGTACCGTAATACTCAGGAGAGATTACAACTTTCATCTTTCTATATATAAGAGTATATGAGTAAAATAGAGTAAATAATGGTCAAAAAACCATCGACATCCGACCTCATGCACGATATAATATATGTAATCTAATAAGAAAATAGTGTTATCATTACTGCTTTGATAAGAGCGAATGGTAGCCATAGATATGAATTCATAGGAACGGAATGGTTGAACCCTCAGGGTGACAGTGTCATCATTTTGTCAGCGAGAGCCGTTTTACTTGAATGATTTTCTGTTTTCTTATTTTGACACAAATTGACAGGAAGGTTAGAATAATCAAGACTTTCCTTGACTTAGATTTACAGATAATGATATGTGTTTTCTGCATGGACTTGAACTCCTAAGGTTCAACCATGGTTAAACCCGTGAGAAACAAAAAGGGTATAACTTGGAGTTCGATTCAAGGAATGTCGCCTGAGATGTCGAAATAAGAAATAGAGGTAATTCATCACGAAAGTGATTGGATTCATAGATATGGCGACCGTAGCCAAAAGGCTGAAAAAGCCTGAAAATACGGCATTTGTTCCCTTAGTTAAATGGATATAACGGGGTCCTCCTAAGACTCTATTGTAGGTTCGATTCCTATAGGGAACGCTCATTTAAGCAGTAATGACTAGAAAATCATTGCTGCTTTTTTCATGTAAAAATGGCAGTTTCGGTGACAAATTTGTCAGCGAAATATGGCATGGAGAACTGATTTTGTCAGCGAAAATGATTTCTTGTCACCAATCCATATTTTTCAAAACTGTCATCCGTAGGGATTAAGTATAAAGTAGGATGAGGTTTGGGTTGTAAATATAAGAAAAGGTGGAAAGAAAAACGTTATATTCTTGCCAAAAAAGGCCTGTCGGAAGAGTCCGTTCAGATTAGATGAAAAATAATCTATGCTTCACTATCCCTTGGTGGAAAGTTTATTAATCTTGGGTTATCTTTCATGGCCAGATGAACGGTTCGTCCATACTTTGAATCAGAGCATGGATGGGCACAGGAACAGCCATTTTTCCTGCTTGCCAGAGGGCAGCGATATTTTATTCTTGCTTTTGAAGGTTCCGTTCCATCATGGTTCATTTTTAACCCGGCCAAGCATACAGGAACTCCATCTTTGCCAATGGTGAAATCATCTTTATATTTGACCTTGATTCCACGTTTTTCATTCAGGTCAATAAAAGGAGAAATGCCATTTTTACGGCAGTACAGATAATAAGGCATGGCATCGTGGGCAGAATCTAAAAGCCATTTGTTAACATGAAAATCAGGAAGAAACGATTTCATACGGAAATAGGTTTCAAGGAAGCCATGGGAATCATGTTTCGAAGCAGGATTCAAAAGCGGAAAAACAGGAAGATCACTGTCAGAATCAGAAGCAACTATCATGTAAAGATCATAGCCATGATAAAAACAGTCCCTGGATGAATCCCAGCCGATATCACAATCGGGTTGGGAAAAATACCGGTCACATTTGCAGTCAGTAATGCCTTTTTCTGCGCAATCATAGATACGTTTCCTACGTTCTCTGTGTGATGTCATTACCGGAGTCCCATCTCCGGCAACTGCAAGAGATTCCGGTGTAATAAGTTCACGTTTAACAGACTGCTCAAGGAACTCTTTCTGGTATAGTCTGAATAAAGAACCGTAAGGATGCTCATCAATGGAGAAAGATTTCTGCTCAAGTGTCTTGAACAGCTGTTCAACGGTAGTTTTTTCAACAGATTCCGCTTTAGCCCCTTTTTGTTTAGGCTTTTTGACTTCTTTAGACTTAACAGGGCGGACATGAGGGTTAAGGTTATCTGAATCAGAATCCCAGAGGCGGTTCAGAAAATCATAAAAGGTACCAACACCAGGAGTATCACCAACCTCAAAACCACTAAGAATGGCATAGAGAGGGTTTATTTTAAGCTGTGCAGCCCAGTCTGTCAGTAAAGTGACCTTGAAATCAATAGATAACAGGTAAGAACGCTGCATGCAGGAAGGAGTTCTTGGTCTTGGACCGAAGACAGAATATCGGCTACGCATCAGTTCATCAGTATAAGACAGATCGAGGTTCCAGAAACGGTCAATGATGTCCCATGTAGAACGGGAAAGAGCATCAGGATTCGGATAATATTTACGAAGATTTTCAACAACAAAATTTTGGTAGGTGGAATGACCACCAGTGTTAACAGGTAACAAAAAAATCGCCTCCAATCGAAAATATGACTTATAAATAAGGGCGCGAAGCGCCGCATTTTTCGATGGATTTGTCAAGAAAATTTGACAAAAAAAGTGGGGGATTTTAATAAAAAAGGAATCTGAAAGCCTTGAAATTACTGGCTTAGAGATTCCGAGAGATTATTACTATGACAAGGAGGAACTAAAAGTTGGACATCATCTGGAAGGAACAGGGTTTTATATATAATGAAGAATACAGGGAACTGAATGAACAAACGCTTTTGCTGGATGGCAGACTTTCCCGGGAGGAGGCGGCTGCGCATCCTCATGTCTACTGTGATATTCAGGAGGCTTTTGCCGGTCGTGAACTTTCGGAAGGGAGTCTGGAAAATCCCACTATCATGTACATTGTTCCAAATGTCTATTGGATTGATGACCCTCTGGCAACAGATACCCTGCAAAAAAAAGAAGGGGATAGAGCTCCCTTCGGTATGCATGTAAACAGCAGATTTTTAAAAATAGTAGGATTATCCGAAAAGCCGGAAAACATAGTGATTGCAGGCAACAGAGGGCAGTCCCATGCCTGCAACGGAAATTATACTCTGTTTAGTTTTCAGGTGGAGGAATTGTTCCTTGCCAATCTGACGCTGGGAAACTATTGTTGTATAGATTTAGTCTATCCGACGAATCCGGCACTGAATCAGCAAAAGAGAACGGAGTCTGTTACCCAGGCACAGCTTGCTTTTCAGGAAGGAGAAAAACTCTGTGCCGACAATTGTCGTTTTGTGAGTCGGTTAAATCTGGTTCCCGTTTGTGGGGCAAAACGCGCATTGTATCGGAATTGTCATTTTGAGAGCACAGATGATGCTTTAAACGGAAACGCAGTGTATGTAGGCTGCGATTTTGATTTTTACGGTAATCGGCCCATTTATCAGGCAACAGGAACGGGAGCTGTGTTTATTGACTGCATTTTCCGTAGCAGGATTAAGACTCTGGGAACGGAGGCAGAACAGTATCTTACCAAGGAGGGCGGTCAGATCGCTTTGATTGATTGTTGCTATGAAACAGCGGAAAACGTGCCTGTGAGAGTTGACTGGACGAAATATCCATTGCCCTCTCTAAAATGTTATCAGTACGGAGTTGTTCAAAACGGAAAGCCGGTCATACTTGGAGGCGGTGGCAGCGAAGAAACGGTACAGCTTCAGGGTAAGAAAGCGCTGGAAGCCTATGTTTTCGAATATGAGGCAAAGAGATATATCAATATTGAAAATCTGCTTGGGGGAAGTGAGGGCTGGAATCCTCTGGGAGAGCCGGAAATTTCGAAAAAAGCCGGGAAGCTGCGAATTCCGACTTTTATGCAGTTGCAGACAGACAGGGAAAAAATTGTCTACGGAGAAGATGCTATTCATGTTACCGCGAAGGTATTCCTCTTTTCCGGAGAGGAATGCCGGGAGAGGGTTGATTTTCGATTGGAGAAAAGAGATACAGTTTATGCAGAACTGATTCCGGAAACGGAGCATTCCTGTCGAATTGAAAATCGCAATCACAGTGAGCAGGAAAAGCAGCTTGTGGTTCATGCGTGTACGGAGAGCGGTCTGGAGGCTGCGGTTGCCATTTCTGTGGAACCCTGCCTCTTTCCAGCACCGAAACTGACAGGAGAACCTGTAATGAAGATGGAAAGAGAAATGGGATGTGTGACTCTTTCCTATGCTCTGTCTTCAAAGGAACGCACGGATGCGTCGGAGATTTCCTGGTACAGGTGTGATACCGCAGCGGGAGAGGGTGCGGTACTCTGCGCTGTGACCAAAAGAAGCATTCCGCTTCAATGCTATCGTTTGACAGCGGCTGATATTGGAAAATATATAAAGGCAGTCATCATTCCCAGACTTTCGGGAAGTTTGCCGGGAATTGCAAAAGAGGTTATGACATCTTTTCCTGTGACGGAAGACGAAGTGGATGAGAAGTATTTATTTACAGATTTCTCTGAATTACCGGATGAAAATCAGCCGGAATTAAGAAGGGGAAGCTGGACTTTGGATTGTGCAAGACCGGTCGACATAGAGATTAACTCGTCCACCTTTGGCAGTTGGGAGATGGATAGCAGTATTCCGGCCTGGCAATATGGGGAGACAGGCAATGGAAGCAAGGGTGTGGGGTTCTATCAGAATACCCAGGGCGCCAGACTTCGGTTTGCTCCCGTCTTAAAACAGTATGGTGATATGAGCCTGACGGTAAAGGCTGACCCTGCAAAGACGGCGGGGCAGGGGTTTGGCAGTACAGGACAATACATGGATTTTGGAATCAAGTTTGATGTAGAAAAGTTGACAGGATATGCTTTGCGGGTAATCCGCGTAAAAGAAGCTTCTGATGCAGTAGCAATGGCGCTGGTAGAATACAGAGAAGGAAAGAGCAGCTATCTGACTGCATTACAGTTGGTTTCCTGTTATCTCACCGGCTTTTGTGTAACTGTCAGATTGGAAGGAAAAACGCTGATTGCTACGGCTGAATGTGATACACCTCAGCCTGCTTATCAGATGGAAAAAGGCTATGCACATGAGGTACGATTGGAGTCGGAGGTGTCGGTAAATCCGGAGGGCGGAATTTTGATCTGGCATACGGGAACACCGGGAACGGGCGGCTGGCAGAACACGACTATGCTCCATAGTATAGAAGTGGAATGGGAAACAGATAACAAGAATTCTTTAACTCCCATCATCAAATGACCATTCTGATTTTTCATGAATTGTTGTAGCTTTCATACGGAAAATCCTATATAATTGTGAGCAGGAACAATAAATTGAATGAAGAAATATGACAAATTAGGGTTTTACAGTAGAAAATAGATTCTATAATTTTAAAAGGAAGTGTGATTGACATAAATACAACAAAAGGGATGACGGAAGGTAATTGCATGAAACTGATTGTTCAGTTTTTTCTTCCGATTCTGGCAGGTAATTTTTTTCAACAGTTTTATAATTTTATAGATTCGGTTATTGTTGGAAAGGGAATAGGAGATGCAGCATTAGCGGCTGTGGGAAATACCGGTTCCGTGCATTTCTTTATCCTTGGATTTATGATTGGACTTACAGGAGGGCTTGGAATTTATATTTCACAATCCTTTGGAGCACAGGATTATGGAAAAATGAGACAGGAAACAGCTATGTCAGTGCTGATTTGTCTTGGAATCGGTGTTGTTGTTACAATACTTAGTCTGTTAGCAATGAGACCTTTATTCACTTTTCTGAATACACCGCAGGACATGATGAAGGATACGATCAGTTATTTTAGAATCATTCTGATAGGCAGTACGGTAACAGTATGCAACAATTTTGCCATGACATTGTTGCGATGCGTGGGAAATAGCAGAGTTCCGCTCATTGCAATGATTCTTTCTTCCATTATAAATGTCATATTGGATGTTTTGTTTGTATTTCCGGGGAAAATGGGAGTATCCGGTGCAGCGTTGGCAACTGTTTTGGCACAGGTGTGCTCCTTGCTGTACTGTTATATTTATATACGCAGAATAAAAGAGTTAGAATTTACGGCAACAGACTGGAAAGTCAGAATACATATTGTAAAATATCTTATGCTTAAGGGCATACCGGTAGCAGTCATGAATTCTGTCACATCATTTGGAGGAATGATCTTACAATATTTCGTGAATGCCATGGGAACTCTTTATGTTGCGGCATATGCAGCCTGTATGAAATTATGCAGCCTTTTTGAACAGGCGGGAGGAGCAGTAGGACTTGCGATACTTACTTTCACAGGTCAGAATTACGGTGCAAATAAGATAAAAAGAATTAGAAGAGGAGTATGGGATGGCATCTTACTGTCTACGTTAATCAATATTCCTATATGCCTTGTACAGCTTATCATTCCGGAGATACTGA